>Ga0335083_10005409_pt1 | contig 16096 bp, 14 predicted proteins | sample Lox_Sample_42_FD_206716 | JGI IMG/M metagenome (GOLD analysis project Ga0335083, IMG submission 206716) | Soil microbial communities from Loxahatchee National Wildlife Refuge, Florida, United States - Lox_Sample_4.2 | ecosystem: Environmental > Terrestrial > Soil > Wetlands | place: USA... | reverse complement strand
CGAAGGCCTGACGCGCCAGGACGGCATCCACGCGGCCGCCGTCGTGATCGGCGCCGAGCCGCTCACGAACCTCGTCCCGGTGCAGCAGAAGGGCGCGGACCAGGAGGTTGTGACGCAGTTCTCCGGCGCCGTGATCGAGTCGATCGGGCTGCTGAAGATCGACTTCCTCGGCCTGCGCAACCTCGACGTGATCGAAAAGGCCTGTCAGCTCGCCGGCGTCGCCGACATCGGCTCGATCCCGCTCGACGACCGGAAGACCTACGAGATGCTGGCGCGCGGCGAGGCGATCGGCGTCTTCCAGTTCGAGGGCTCGGGTATGCGCGAGGCGTTGCGGCAGGTCAAGCCGACGAATTTCGAGGATCTGATTGCACTCGTTGCGCTCTACCGGCCGGGGCCGATGCGCTACATCCCGGACTACGCGCGCCGCAAGAACCGCCAGGAGGGAGTCACCTACCCTGACGCGCGGCTCAAGGCGATCACCGCGTCGACCTACGGGATCTGCATCTACCAGGAGCAGTACATGGAGATCGCGAAGCAGATCGCCGGCTTCTCGCCCGCCGAGGCCGACGACCTGCGCAAGGCGATCGGCAAGAAGATCCACTCGCTGATGGCGTCCCTGAAGACGAAGTTCCTCGAGGGGTGCGCCGCTTCGGGCACGGCGGCCGGCGTCGCCCAGCAGCTCTGGGCGGATATGGAGCAGGCGCAGGACTACTCCTTCAACAAGTCACACGCCGCCTGCTACGCGCTCATCTCGTACCGGACGGCCTGGCTGCGCGCGAACCATCCCCGCGAGTACATGGCGGCGCTCATCTCGTCGGTGATGAACACGAAGGACAAGGTTCCGTTCTACGTCGCGGCGTGTGACGAGCTCGAGATCGAGGTGTTGCCGCCCGACGTGAACGAGTCGCAGGTCGACTTCGCCGTAGTCGAGGGCAAGATCCGCTTCGGTCTCAATGCCGTGAAGAACGTCGGGGAGGCGACGTGCCGCGCGATCGTCGCCGCGCGGGACGAGGGCGGTCGGTTCGCCTCGATCTGGGACTTCACCGAGCGTGTCGACCCCGCGGTGGCGAACAAGCGCTCGCTCGAGTCGCTGGTCTCGAGCGGCGCCCTCGACTCGACCCGCGCGTCGCGCAAGGGCATGCTCCACGTGCTCGAGGACGCGCTCTCCTACGGCCAGAAGCAGCAACAGGACCGGCTCCTCGGGCAGGCCTCGATCTTCGATCTCGGTGACTCGCCCGCCTCGTCGTCGCGTCATCACGCGACGATTCCGGACGGCGAGTTCGAGAAGGCCGAGCTGCTGCGGATGGAGAAGGAAAGCCTCGGCCTGTACGTCTCCGAGCATCCGCTCAGCGCGATCCGCGACCAACTGCGGCGGCGCACCGACTGCACGCTCGTCGAGCTCGAGCGGCGGCGCGACGGCGAGACGGTCCTCGCCGGCGGCATGGTCGCCGGGGTGCGGACGACGACGACGAAGAAGGGTGAGCCGATGGCGTTCGTCCAGCTCGAGGACGTGACGGGCTCGGTCGAGGTGGTCGTCTTCAACTCGACCTACGCCGCCGCGCGCGGGCTGCTCGTCGAGGACGCCGTCCTCGTCGTCAAGGGACGCATCGACCACAAGCAGCAAGGGGAGACGAAGCTCGTCGCGCTCGAGGTGGCGGCATTCGAGGCCACGCCGGAGCGGCGGGAGGTGCGCCTGAAAGTGGACGCGCGGAGCGCACCGGCGGGCGTGATCCGCGAGCTCGCGGGCGTCGTCCGCGACTTTCCCGGCGAGGCGCCCGTCTACGTCGATCTGGTCACGTCGCTGGGCTCGAAGCTCCTCGAGCTCGGGCCCGAGTACCGTGTCGATCCGCAGCCCGACTTCTTCGCGTCGGTGCGGCACCTCCTCGGCGCGGCCTCCATCCAGTAGTACTGAGAAATCCCCCCGGAGGGGGAGATCCATCGGCCGCGAGTTCCCGAAAGTGAGAAACGGAACCTGCGGATGGCTGCGGCACACGACATCGTCGAGACCGAGCTGGAGCGCGTGGAGCGTTGGCGCACAGCTGAGCTGATGCGCGTCGGCTTCGCGGGCGACGACGCCGTGGCGCTCGCCGCACGTCTGGATGTCGACCTCCACGAGGCGATCGAGCTGATCCGGCGCGGTTGCCCGCCGGAGCTCGCGGTCCGCATCCTCGGTTGAGCTGACGGTCTGCGCTCGACGCGGGCACAATGAGTTTCGTGACCGGCGCCGTCCTCGGCTACATCCCGTCTCCATCGAGCGGCACGTTCGGCCTCGGGCCGCTGACGCTGCACATGTACGGCGTGATGCTGCTCCTCGGCATCGCCTCCTGCATCTGGCTGACCGGCCGCCGCTGGGTGAGCTGGGGAGGCGACTGGGATCTCGTCTTCCGCGTCGCGCTCTGGGGCGTCATCGCCGGCGTCGTCGGCGCGCGCCTCTACCACGACATCACGAGCTGGAACCAGGATCCCGCGATCCACCAGCACTGGTGGGGCTTTGCGGCGGTGTGGGACGGCGGGCTCGGGATCTGGGGCGCCGTCCCGCTCGGCGTATTGGTGGGCGCGTACGTCGTGCACCGCTCCGGCAACAGCGTCACCCTGATGATGGACGCGGTCGCGCCGGGGCTGCTGCTCGCGCAGGCCATCGGGCGCTGGGGCAACTACTGGAACCAGGAGCTCTACGGCAAGCCGACGAGCCTCCCCTGGGCGCTCCGCATCGACCAGGCGCACCAGACCGGGATCAAGGCTCGCTACCAGTCGTCCGGGGAATTCGGCTACTACCAGCCGACCTTCCTCTACGAGTTCATCTGGGACCTGCTCGGCGTCGGCGTCCTCCTCTGGGTCGACCGGCGCTTCACGATCCGCCGGCCGGCGCTCTTCGCCCTTTACGTCGCCTGGTACACGACCTTCCGCACCTTCGAGGAGACCCTGCGAATCGACCCGTCCAGCTACTTCCTCGGGATGCGGGTCAACTTCTGGGTCTCGCTCGTGATCTGGGTGCTCTCGGTCGGGTTCTTCGTCTGGTGGCAGTTCTTCCATCAGCCGTCCGAGAAGGCCGCCGCCAAGCCCCGTCCGGTGCCGACAGGCCCGCGCATGGCCGTCCCGAAGAGCCGCGTCCGGTAACGGCACTAGTGTCCGGGCGATGATCGTCCGGGAGCTGGAGCTCGACCTCGACGCGTTCGAGGGCCCGTTCGACCTGCTTCTCGCGCTCGTGCTCAAGGAAGAGCTCGACCTGCGCGACGTCGACCTGGCCGGCATCGTGACGGCGTTTCTCGAGCGGTTGGCGGAGCGGGAGGAGCTCGACCTCGAGGCGTGCGGGGAGTTCCTCGTGCTCATCGCGGCCCTGCTCGAGCTGAAGGCACGGGGGCTCTTCCCCGACGAGGCGGCCGAGCTCGCGGAGCTCGAGCCGGAGGAAGCGGCGGAAGAGCTCGCGAGGCGGCTCGCCGAGTACCGGCGGGCGAAGGAGGCTGCGGCGTGGCTCCGCGAGCGGCTTGCCGACGAGGGTGACCGCTTCTTCCGCCTCGGTCCGGCGCCGCTCGCGCCGAAGGTCGAGACGCCGCTCGCGCCGCAGGATTCCGAGGCGCTCGCGGCCGCGGTCCGCCTGCTCGCGCAGGATCCGCCGGCCGTGTCCCTCTCGCACATGGCGCTGCGCTTCCCACCTGTGTCGCAGTTCCTCGAGCGCTTCCGTGCGCTGCTCGGCCGCCGCACGCGCTTCGACTTCGAGACCGAGGTGCGCGAGCTCACGCGCCTCGAGCAGGCGTCCGCCTTCCTCGCGCTGCTCGAGCTGCGGCGGGCCGGCGAGCTCTCGATCGAGCAGGCGGCGCCGTTCGCGCCGATCCGCGTCAGCAGAACGCCGCAGGAGAACGTCCCTCAAGAAGAAAGGACCGCTGCATGGACCGTCCGCTCCGCCTGATTCCTCCGGACCCTCTGGATCGCCTTGCGCGAACGCTCGAGGCGCTGCTCGTGGTCGCCTCGGCACCACTGCCGGTGGAGGAGCTCGCCGCGGCGGCGGAAGACGACGCGGAGCGGGTGGAGGAGGCACTGCGCCTCGTCGCCGACCGCTTCGCCGAGGAGCGGAGCGGAATCGTGCTCGAGCACGTCGCCGGCGGGTGGGCGTTCCGTGCGGGCCGTGAGGAGGCGGCTGCGTGCGCGCGTCTCTTCGAGCGGCCGGCGCAGCGGAACCTCTCCCAGGCGGCGCTCGAGACGCTTGCGATCGTGGCGTACCTCGGCCCCTGCTCGCGGCCAGACATCGCGCGCATCCGCGGCGTTGCCGCCGACTCCGCCGTCGCGAACCTGCTGGAGCGCGGCCTGATCGCGGAGGCCGGTCGGGACACCGTGGCAGGAGGAGCCGTCCGGTATCGCACGACGCCGCTCTTCGAGCGCGTCTTCGGGCTCGAGAGCCTCTCGGAGCTGCCGCGCCTCGACGAGGTGGGCGCCGACGAAGCGGAGATCCGCGACCGCTTGCACGCGGTTGCCGAACAGCGCTCGGCCTAGTCCTCTCGAGACACGTCCGGAACCAGGTACCGGCCATGTCTGAATGAGCTACCTCGACGAGCTCTGTTTTCGCGCAACGGAGCCGATCGAGTCGAGTCAAGCCACGTCCTCTCGAGCCACGTCCGGTACCAGGTACCGGACGTGGCCGGAGGGGACAGGTCTCAGAGCTTCTTGATGATGTCTTCGGCCTCGTCGCGCGTGAAGGCACGCAGCGTCTCGGTTTGCTCGGCGCCGTGGTGGCTGAGCTTCGTGACGATCTCGAGGGCGGTGTCGTCGTCGGGAGCCTCGAAGACCTCCACGACGTCGTAGCGGCCAAGTGTCACCCAGACGCCGACGAGCTTCCCGCCGGCCTCTTCGATCTCCCTCTCGCCGTCCTCGATCCGGTCGCGCCAGGCCGGTAGTCCCATCCGCCCCTGCGATGTCCAGCGGATGAGCGAGATGTAGTGCGGCACGGCCGTATCTTTTCAGGATGCGGCTGAACGCGTTCCTCGCCCGGGCAGGCGTCGCATCGCGCCGTCGCGCGGACGAGCTGATCAAGGCCGGCAGGGTTACGGTGAACGGCGAGCCGGGGCAGCTGAACACCGTCGTCGGTGCGCACGACCGCGTCGCCCTGGACGGCGCGGAGGTCGCGCGCCGGCGTCTCGCGTACGTCCTCCTCCACAAGCCGGCCGGGGTCGTCACGACCGCCCGCGACCCGCAGGGGCGGCCGACGGTGGTCGACCTCGTCGGGCCCGAGCCGCGCGTCGTTCCGGTGGGACGGCTCGACGCGGACACGACCGGCGCGCTCCTCCTCACCAACGACGGGCAGCTCGCGCACCGGCTTGCGCACCCGCGCTACGGCGTCGAGAAGACGTACACGGCTGACGTCGAGGGCGACCCGGCCGAGGACGCACTGCGGCGGCTGCGCGACGGCGTGGAGCTCGAGGACGGCCGCACGGCTCCCGCGGGAGCGCGGCGCCTCGGCCCGGGCCGCGTCGAGCTCGTGCTTCACGAGGGACGCAAGCACCAGGTGAAGCGGATGCTCGCCGCCGTAGGGCATCCGGTCACCCGTCTGCACCGGAGCGTGTATGCGGGGCTGACGCTCGACGGGCTCGAGCCCGCCGAGTCGCGAGAGCTCGAACCCCTCGAGGTGGAGCAGTTACGGCGCGCGGTGAACGCCGGGTAACAGGGGCGTGACAACTCCCGGTTCCCGGCGGCGGGCTTCCGGGTAGACGTAGTAGCGTCGGTCCTCGTTCAGTAAAACGACCTAGGGGGACTGATGAGAGGGGGACTCAAGGGAGCCGCCGCGGCGGCTTCGATCCTCGCCGTCGCCGCCGTGCTTGCCATCACGGCTGCTCTGGGCGCCGCGCCGTCTGCGGCAGCGAAGGGCCCGGCAACGCAAACATCGTCGTGCCAGCTCGCCCACGGCATCAAGCACGTGATCGACATCGTGTTCGACAACGTCCACGTCAACCGGGACAACCCGAACGTCCTGTCCGACATCGAGCAGATGCCCGCGCTCCACGATTTCATCACGGGCAACGGGACGCTGCTGTCGAACAACCACACGCCTCTGATCGGCCACACAGCCAACGACCTGACCACGAACTTCACCGGTCTCTACGGCGACCGTCAGGGCATGGGCGTGGCGAACGACTACTACGCGTTCAACGGCTCGGGCGGAGTGACGCCCGAGCAGAGCGTCTTCAGCTACTGGACCGGCGGTGGAGTCGGCGACGGGTATCCGCAGATGGACTACTCGGCGACCGTCCCCGCCTCCGATCCGACGAGGGCGACGCCTCCGGCTCCATGGGTGCCGTTCACGCGCGCGGGCTGCAACGTCGGCGCGGTGTCGGCCGTGAACCTGGAGATGGAGAACGTGAATCCCGACATCCAGAACGTCTTCGGAGCCGGCTCGCCGGAGGAGGCGCAGTACAACGCGGACTCCGACTCCTTCAAGGACCAGGAGGTCAACGACTACGTCGGCCTCGCCGTCCACTGCGCCAAGAGCGCCGCGTTCTGTGCCGATGCCAAGGCCGTGAAGTACGGGCAGACGACGCCGTCGAGCACGGCCGTGCCCGACGTTCTGCCGGACGAGCCGGGTGGCTACAACGGCTACGACGCGGTCTTCGGCCACAAGTACCTCCAGCCGATCCTCGCCGGCGCCGCGAATTCCGGCGGAGATCGCGTCTTCCCGAACGGCGACAGCTTCCCGGTCACGGACGCGGCAGGGAACCTCACCGACCTCAACGGCACGGAGATCGATGGGCAGTACGTCCACACACCCGGCTTCCCGGGCTTCGGGCCGATCAGTGCCGCTCAGACGCTCTCCTACGTCGCCGACATGCAGGAGAGTGGAGTCCCGGTCACGTACGGGTACATCTCCGACGTTCACGAGGTCAAGGCGGCTGACGCGGGGCCGTGCAGCCCGGCGTCGACCTACAAGGGCAAGCCGGACGTCGGCTACGCCGATGGCCCGGGCGACAACTGCTACTACCAGACGACCGACTCGTACAACAAGGCGTTCGCGAAGTTCCTGCAGCGGCTGGCGGACGACGGGATCACGCCGCAGAACACGCTGTTCGTCTTCGGAGCCGACGAGGGCGACCACTTCTCGGGTGCCAACGTCGGCCGTGCCGAGACGCCGTCGTGCAGCGGCACGCCGCTCACGACGAGCTACATCTGCAGCTACGCCGCCGGCCAGGTCGGCGAGGTCTCGGCGAGTGTGCACGGGTTGCTCCAGTACGAGGACAACGACACGACACCGTTCGCCAACGAGCCACAGGGCAACTCGGTGTACGTCACCGGCAACCAGCCGACTCCGGTCGTGCGTCAACTCGAGCGCGACTTCGGGAACATCACCGTCAACGACCCGTTCGACGGCCGGACGGAGACAGCGATCAAGTGGATGGCCGACCCGACGGTGGAGAACCTCCTGCACTTCGGAAACGCTGACCCGAACCGAGTGCCGACGTTCACCGCCTTCCCGAAGCCGGACGTCTACTTCACGGACGGTGCGACGGACTCGCCGGCGTGCAAGTCCGGAACGACGGCGGCCACGGCGCCGACCACGTGCACATCGATCAACAACGAGTACGCCTGGAACCACGGCTACTACGCGCCGGAGATCAACAACACCTGGATGGGCTTCGTCGGACCGGGCGTGAAGAACCTCGGCGTCGACGGCTCCGGCCCCGGTCAGGGACCGAGCTCGGCGTACGACGCGAATTCCGGCACCAAGCTCGACACGCAGACCGGGAACAACGGCACGTGGGTCGACCAGGCGGACGCGCAGCCGACGATCATGGCGCTCACGGGGCTCAAGGACGACTACATCCCCGACGGCCGGGTGATCACGGAGGATCTGACTTCCCCGCCGGGCAAGAGCGGGCAGCCGAACTTCCAGAATCTGGCTGTCTGCTACAAGCAGCTCAACTCCAGCGTCGGTCAGTTCGGGACGGACATGCTCGTTGCCGACACGGCCGCGTTGAAGACGGGCTCCAGCTCGGACGACTCGACGTACAGGTCAGCGCTCGAGAAGATCAAATTGCTCGGCGCTGCTCGTGACGCGCTCGCGACGAAGATCAAGGACGATCTCTTCGCCGCCGAGTTCGACAACAAGCCGATCCCAGGAAGCGGCGACCTGATCGGCTGCCGTCTCGTTCTGGCGGTTGCCGGAGTGCTCGCAAAACAGGGCTAGTCAGCCGGCTAGAGGCCACGCGGGCGGGCCGCCCCGAACAGGCGGCCCGCCTCGGCCTTGACGAAGCCCATCCGCTCGTACATCGCCTCGAGCGTCGGCTCGCTCGCCCGCCGCGCCTTCTCGGCCCCGACCGCGAGGAGGCGCTGCAGCTCACGCTCGTCGGCGCGCAGCTCGCGGTAGCGCCGCTGGATCGGTGCGAGGAGGGCGACGACCGCCTCGCCGACGTCCTCTTTGAACTGCCCGTAGCCCGCGCCGTCGTAGCGGCCTTCGAGTGCCTCGACGGCGTCGCCCGTGGCGACCGACATGATCTCGAGCAGGTTCGAGATCCCCGGTTTCCTCTCCGGGTCGTGCCGGATCTCCTTCTCCGAGTCCGTGACCGCCGTCTTGAACTTCTTACGGATCGTCTCGGGCTCGTCGACCATTCGGACGACACCCTGCGGCGCGCCGCGTGTCGTCGACATGAGCCGTTCCGGCTCCTGGAGGTTCTTGATCCGCGCGCCCTCCTCCGGATAGACGCCGCGCGGAATCGTGAACGTCTCGCCGTAGCGCTGGTTGAAGCGCTCGGCGACGTCGCGGGTCAGCTCGAGATGCTGCCGCTGGTCGTCTCCGATCGGGACTATGTCGGCCTGGTAGAGGAGGATGTCGCCGGCCATCAGCACCGGGTACGTGAAGAGACCGGCCGAGACGAAGTCCTGGCCCTCCGACTTCTCCTTGAACTGCGTCATCCGCCGCAGCTCACCGAAGCTCGTCGCCGCGCTGAGCAGCCAGGCAGCCTCGGCGTGTGCGACGACGTGGCTCTGCGCGAACACCGTAGAGCGGTCCGGGTCGAGGCCGGTTGCGAAGAGCATCGCGGCGCCGGCGAGCGTGAACTCGCGCAGTTCCTCGGGCTCGATCGGCGTCGTGATCGAGTGGAGGTCGACGATGCAGAAGAACGCCTCGCCCTGTTCCTGCGTGGCGACGTACTGGCGGTAGCCGCCCGAATAGTTGCCGAGCGTCTTGTCGCCGGTCGCGCGGATGCCGGAGAAAACCCGGGGTTTCGTGGTGTCGCCGTCACGGGCCATGGAGGAGGATTCTGCCTAAGCTGTCTCGATGGCGATCACGGGCGCACCAGAGCTGCTGATCGTGATGGGCGCAAGCGCCACGCAGGACCAGGTGGACGAGGTCGTCGCGCGCCTCGACGAGGCCGGCTGCTCGGCGCTCGTCACGCCCGGACGCGAGGCGACGGTGATCGGGGCCATCGGCGAGCGCGAGCTCCTCGCCGCGCTGCCGCTCGAGGGTTTCGCCGGCGTCGAGCAGGTGCTGCCGATCCTCAAGCCGTACAAGCTCGTTTCGCGCGAGCTGTCCCCCGATCCGACCGTGATCGAGGTGCGGGGACGCCGCATCGGTGACGGCTATTTCGGCTTCATTGCCGGCCCGTGCACGGTCGAGACGCGGGAACAGACGATGGAGACGGCGCGCGCCGTCGCCGCCGAGGGCGTGACGATGCTCCGCGGCGGCGCCTTCAAGCCGCGCACGTCGCCGTACGCGTTCCAGGGGCTCGGCGACGAGGCGCTCGAGATCCTGAAAGAGGCCCGCGCGGAAACCGGGCTGCCCCTCGTGACCGAGCTCATGGATCCGCGCCACGTCGAGGCCGTCGTCGAGGCCGCGGACGTGATCCAGATCGGCGCCCGCAACATGTCGAACTTCTCGCTCCTCTCCGAGGTCGGCCGCGCCCCGAAGCCCGTCCTGCTCAAGCGCGGGCTCTCCTCGACGGTCGAGGACCTGTTGATGGCGGCGGAGTACATCGTCAAGGAGGGCAACTCCGAGGTGATCCTCTGCGAGCGCGGCATCAAGACGTTCGAGACGGCCACCCGCTTCACGCTCGACATCGGCGCGATCCCGGTGCTCAAGCAGGAGACGCACCTGCCCGTGATCGTCGACCCGTCGCACCCGGCCGGGCGGCGCGACCTCGTCCTGCCGCTCGCCCGCGCGGCCGTGGCGGCAGGGGCCGACGGCATCATCGTCGAGGTGCATCCGCGGCCGGAGGAGGCGCTGTGCGACGCCGCCCAGCAGATCCCGACCTCCGAGTTCCGCGACTTCGCCGACGAGATCCGCGCGCTCGCGTCCCTCATGGGCCGCACCATCGGTTGAGAGTCGAGCCGGCTGCCTCACTCGTCGGGCACGTGGCCGTGCCCGGGGACAAGTCGATCTCGCACCGCGCGGTCCTGATCGGCGCGCTCGGCGAGGGGGAGACGAGCGTGCGCGGCTTCGGCCGTTCCGGCGACACCCAGGCCACGGTGGACGCCGTGCGGGTGCTCGGCGCCGAGGTCGACGACGTCGCCGACGACGAGCTGGTCGTGCACGGCGTGGGGCTGCGTGGCCTCCGGGCAGGCACGGTCGACTGCGGCAACGCCGGCACGCTCATGCGCCTCCTCACCGGCGTGCTCGCGGGACAGGACGGCGAGTTCACGCTCACCGGCGACGAATCGCTCACTCCGCGGCCGATGGAGCGGGTCGCGGCGCCGCTCCGGAAGATGGGAGCCGAGGTCGAGACGACGGACGGTCACGCACCGCTCGTCGTCAGCGGCTCGGGCCTGCTGCGCGGGATCGAGATCGAGCCGGAGGTGGCGAGCGCGCAGGTGAAGTCCGCGATCCTGCTGGCCGGTCTCAACGCCGCGAGCTCGACGACTGTCGTCGAGCGGGTGCCGACCCGCGACCACACGGAGCTCATGCTCGGCGCGGCGGGCGCGCGCCTGCGTCGCACCACCGGCTCGGTGACCGTCGAGCCGGCGGGTGCTCTGCGCCTGGAAGAGGTGCTCGTTCCCGGCGACTTCTCGTCCGCGGCGCCGCTGCTCGTGGCGGCCGCGCTCGTCCCGGGCAGCGACCTCACGATCCACGATCTCGGCGTCAACCCGCGCCGTACCGGGCTGCTCGGCGTCCTCGAGCGGATGGGCGTCCGCGTCGCGGTCTTCGACCGGCGACGCGCGGGCGGCGAGCCGGTCGCGTCGGTGCAGGTGCAACCGGGAGAGCTGGTCGCGACGGAGATCGGGGCCGACGAGGTGCCGGGGCTCGTCGACGAGCTGCCGCTCGTGGCGCTCCTCGCCTCCCACGCGCGGGGCGAGACGCGGGTCTCGGGTGCCGGCGAGCTGCGCGTGAAGGAGTCCGACCGGATCGAGGCGGTCACCGACGGTCTGCGGCCGCTCGGCGCCAGGATCCGGTCGCGGCCCGACGGCTGGACGGTGACCGGCGTCCCCGCCCGGCTGCGCGGCGGCCGCCTCGACGCGCGCGGCGACCACCGGATCGCGATGCTCGGCGCGGTGGCGGGCCTCGCCTCCATGGAGGGCGTCGCGATCGAGGGCGCCGACACGGCCGCTATAAGCTTCCCCGGCTTCTACGAGCTCCTGGAGTCGGTGACGAGGCGGTGAAGCAACAGTGATCGTGGCGATCGACGGGCCCGCAGGCGCGGGCAAGAGCACGGTGGCGCGCGCGCTCGCGGAGCGTCTCGGCTTCCGCTACCTCGACACGGGCGCGATGTACCGAGCGCTCACCTGGCTCGCGATGCAGCGCAGGCTCGACCTCGGCGACGCGAAAGGGCTCGCGCAGCTCGCCCTCGAGGACCCCGTGCTCTTCTCCGAAGGCGACCGCGTCTGGATCGCGGGCACCGACGTCACGTCCTCGATCCGCGAGACCCGAGTCGACCGGATGGTGCCCGTCGTCGCGCGCCATCTCGCGGTGCGCGAGGTGATGCGCGAACGGCAGCGGCAGCTCGGGCGGGACGGTGACGTCGTGATCGAAGGACGCGACATAGGCACCGTCGTGGTTCCCGACGCCGAGGTGAAGGTGTTCCTCGTCGCCGACCGCGAGGAACGCGCGAAGCGGCGCATGGCGGAACGCCCGGGCATCGGAGCCGACGCACTCGCCACGGACATGCGCGTCCGTGACGAGAGTGACGCCGTCCGGATGCAGCCTGCACCCGACGCGATCGAGATCGACACGACGAGCCTCCAGGTCGGGGACGTCGTCGACCGGATCGAGGCGCTCGTCCGCGAACGTACGGCTGCTGCGTGAAGTCCGAGGAGGTGTTCTGGCTTTTCGGCCGCCCGGTGCTGGGCCTCCCGTCGGCGCTCGCGACGCGCCTCCGCTCGTACGGAACGGAGCGGATCCCCCGCAGCGGCGGGCTGGTCGTCGCCATCAACCACTTCCACTGGATCGACATCTCCTGCATCGGCTACGTCTGCAAGCGGAACCTCTACTTCCTCGCGAAGGTCGAGGCGCACCGGACGCCCGGTCTCGGCAGGCTCATCCGGGGCTTCGGGACGATCTCGGTGCGGCGCGGCGAGTCCGATCGCGAGGCCGTCCGGCGGATGCGCGAGGTCGTGCGCGACGGGAACGCGCTGGGTGTCTTCGTCGAGGGCACGCGGCAGCGAAGCGGCGTTCCAGGGCACGTGCAGCCGGGCGCGGCGATGGCCGCGCTGCAGGGGGAGGTGCCGGTGATCTGCGCCGCCATCCACGGCTCGCAGGACTGGCGGGTCGGCAACTTCGCGCCGGTCTCGATCGCCTGGGGCGAGCCGATGCGCTTCGACGGGTTGCCGCCCGGCGGCAAGGGCTACCGGGAGGCCTCGGAGCAGATCGAGGCGGAGCTGCACCGGCTCTGGGCCTGGTTGCGCGACCTGCACGAGGCGGGCCGGCCGCGCGTCGCGACCCCGCCGACGCGTGAGGACGCCGCACCGGTCACGCTTCCCGGGTGACGGACGCCGAGCAACCGGACGCGGCCGAGCTGCCCGCGCCGCCTCCGCCTCCGCTCCTCGGGGCGGTGGCGATCATCGGCTTCCCGAACGTCGGCAAGTCGACGCTCGTGAACCGCCTGACCGAGACGCGTGCGGCCGTGGTGCACGAGACGCCCGGCGTGACGCGCGACCGGAAGGAGCTCGTCTGCGAGTGGACGGGGAAGCGGTTCGTGCTCATGGACACCGGCGGCGTCGACATCGCCGATCCGGCGCCGCTCACTCGTGCCATCGCACAGCAGGCGCGCGAGGCCGTGGGGGAGGCGGATCTCGTCGTCTTCGTCGTCGACGCACGCTTGGGCGTGACGCCGGGCGACGAGGAGGTGGCGCAGATCCTGCGCGAGGCGCACAAGCCGGTGCTCGTGCTCGCGAACAAGATCGACGACCCGAGCCAGGAACCGCTCGCACTCGAGCTGCACCGGCTCGGCCTCGGCGACCCGATCCCGGTCTCGGGCCTGCACGGCACCGGCAGCGGCGACCTGCTCGACCGCATCGTCGCCGACCTCGTGCGCCTCGCTCCGGCGGGGCGTCCCTCGCTGCCCGACGACGCGATCCGCGTCGCGATCCTCGGCCGGCCGAACGTGGGGAAGTCGAGCCTCGTCAACGCGCTCCTCGGCCGAGAGCGGCTGATCGTGAGCGAGATCCCAGGCACGACGCGCGACGCGGTCGACACGGTGCTCGAGCGCGGCGACCGCACCTTCGTCCTGATCGACACCGCCGGCCTGCGGCGCAAACGTCGCCACCGGCAGGGAATCGAGTACTACTCCGAGCTGCGCGCGCTCGAGGCCGCGGAGAGCGCGGACGTCGCGCTCGTCCTCGTCGATTCGTCCGAGGGGATCGTGGAGCAGGACATCGCGGTCGCCGACGTCGCCCGGCACGCCGACTGCTCGACGCTCGTCGTCCTCTCGAAGTGGGACGCGACGACGATCAACGTCGAGGACGTCCGAGGCGAGCTGCGCCGTCGCCTGCGCCAGCGGCCGCCGTTCGTCGCTGTCTCGTCGCACACCGGCCGTGGCCTCGAGCGGTTGCTCGACGGGGTGGCCGAGCTCTTCGACCGGCATACGGCGCGGATCCCCACGCCGGAGCTGAACCGCGCTTTCGCGGAGCTGCGCGAGGCCCGGCAGCCGCCGAGCGGGCGGCGCGGGCGCAGGCTCAATCTCCTCTACGGCGCGCAGGTCCGCGTGCGGCCGCCGCGCTTCCGGGTCTTCGTCAACGACCCGGGCCTCGTCACGCGCGACTACGGTTACTGGGTCGAGAACCGGCTGCGCGAGCGCTTCGGCCTCGAGGGCGTGCCGGTCTCGATCGACTTCGTGAAACGATCCTGACGTGCGGTTTCTCGTCGTCGGCGCGGGATCGTGGGGGACGGCGTTCGCGCGCGTCCTCATCGAGCGCGGCCACGACGTCGTCCTCGCGTGCCGCTCGCGCGAGCAGGCCGAGGCGATCGCGAGGACGGGGTGGAACCCGCGCTATCTGCAGAGCGTCGACCTCACCGCGGCCGAGCCGGTCGCGCTCGCCGAAGCCCCGGCCGACGCCGACGTCGTCGTCGTCGCAGTCCCGAGCCGATCATTCGCGGAGGTCGTCACCGCGCTGCCGGGAGCGGCGCCTGTGCTCAGCCTCGTCAAGGGCCTCGATCCGGAGACAGGCGAGCGGCTCTCGACCCGCGTCCAGGGCCGCTCCGTCGCGGTTCTCTCCGGGCCGAACATCGCGGAGGAGATCGCTGCAGGGCTTCCGACGGCTGCGGTGATCGCGAGCGAGGACGGCTTCTTCGCCGGCCAGCTTCAGCACGCGCTCAACTCGAGCCTCTTCCGCGTCTACGTCAACCCGGATCTCGTCGGCGTCGAGCTGTGCGCGGCGGCCAAGAACGTCATCGCACTCGCGGCCGGCGGCGTCGACGGGCTTCGCCTGGGGGACAACGCGAAGGCGTCCCTCATCGCCCGGGGCCTCGCGGAGATGACACGGCTCGGCGAGGCGGCGGGCGCCAGGCCCGAGACCTTCGCCGGCCTCGCCGGGATCGGCGACCTCGTCGTCAGCTGCTGCAGCCCGAAAACTCGCAACCGTCACGCCGGCGAGCTCATCGCACAGGGACTGACACCCGATCAGGCCGTCGCCGAGATCGGCCAGACCGTGGAGGGCCTGACGACGGCGCCGATCCTGCGCGACCTCTCGCACCGGCTCGGCGTCGAGCTCCCGGTCACCGAGGGCGTGTGCGCAGTCCTGTCCGGCCAGAGCCTCACCGACCTCGCCGCAGGCCTGATGGGACGTGAACCAACCGAGGAGTGACCCGCGGCTTCGCTAGCCTGCGCGCGATGTCCAGTCGCTCGTTCTCCTTCACGTCCGAGTCGGTGACGGAGGGCCATCCCGACAAGATGGCCGACCAGATCTCCGATTCCGTGCTCGACGCCGTCCTCGCCGACGATCCCAACGGACGCGTCGCCTGCGAGACGCTGATCACGACCGGACTCGTCGTCGTCGCCGGCGAGATCACGACCGAGACGTACGTCGACATCCCGCGTCTCGTGCGCGAAAAGGTGCGCGAGATCGGCTACACGCGCGCGAAGTTCGGCTTCGACGCCGAGACGTGCGGCGTGATCGTCGCCATCGACGAGCAGTCGCCGGACATCGCCCAGGGTGTCGAGACCTCGTTCGAGACCCAGCACGGCGACAGCGACCCTCTCGACCGGGTGGGTGCCGGCGACCAAGGGATGATGTTCGGCTACGCGGCGAAGGAGACCGACGAGCTGATGCCGTTGCCAATCATGCTCGCGCACCGCCTCGCGCGGCGGCTCGCGGAGGTGCGGAAGGTGGACCGGCTCCCGTACCTGCGGCCCGACGGCAAGACGCAGGTGACCGTCCGCTACGACGTGAACGAGCACGGCCACGCGCGTCCTGTCGAGATTGAGCGTGTGCTCGTCTCGACGCAGCACCGCGACGGCCTCGATGTCGACACGCTGCTCAAGCCGGACCTGATCGAGCACGTGATCGAGCCGATCCTGCCCAAGGATCTCTACGACCACCGGCGGCTCGAGCACGACCGCGACTTCGTCTACTGCAACCCGACCGGGAAGTTCGTGATCGGCGGGCCGATGGGCGACTCGGGGCTGACCGGGCGCAAGATCATCGTCGACACCTACGGCGGCGCGGCTCCTCACGGCGGTGGTGCGTTCTC
>Ga0335083_10005407_pt1 | contig 16102 bp, 14 predicted proteins | sample Lox_Sample_42_FD_206716 | JGI IMG/M metagenome (GOLD analysis project Ga0335083, IMG submission 206716) | Soil microbial communities from Loxahatchee National Wildlife Refuge, Florida, United States - Lox_Sample_4.2 | ecosystem: Environmental > Terrestrial > Soil > Wetlands | place: USA... | reverse complement strand
TTGGCTCCCGGCGCGACGCCGCCGAACCGAACGTTGACGGGCGTGGCGGAGGCGACGCAGACGAGCGCGTCGCCGTCGCTGCTCTCGCCGTGATCGGAAGCGAGCACGGCGTTGCTCTCGAGTTCGGCGATTTCGAGATCGACGTCCGTCGCGCGCCGCTCGGTTTCTTCACCGAGCAAGTCGAAGCGGTGACAGCCGGGAGCGAGCGTGAGCAGCGTCGAGCCCATGCCCATGGCGCCGGCCGTGAGATCGAGCGTCGTGAGTTCGACAGCCTGCTCGCGGGCGGCGCGTTCTTCGAGCGCACGCACGCGGACCGCGAGCGGCGCGACGACCGGGCGCGGCCCGGAGCTCACCGTCTGCGCGATCGGCCCCGGATCGCGGTCGGGGAGCACGAGCGTGAGCGGCGGCGGCGCTTCCGCCGAGCTCAAGAGCAAAAACTCGAGCACGCCGCGCGGCGAACGCATCTCGATGGCGAGCGCCGCGAGCGCGGGCTTCGAGGGGCCGCAGCGCGTCACCTCGAGCACGCCGGCGAGGCTGCCCTCGGGCCACTCGACCGGAGCGTGCCCGGCGCGGCGCCCCGGATCGAGCAAGAACTGCATGTTGCTCGTGCCGAGCACCGCGAGCGTCGCGCAGCTCGCCGTTTTCGGGTCGAGCGACGCCACGGGCAGCACGAGCGGCAGCACGTCGCCGCGCTCGAGCAGGCGGGGCTCGAGACGCGTCACGTGCCCGAACGCGCTCCACGCGAGCGTCAGTTGGTCGACGTCACGCCCGAGATCGGCCCGCGCCGGCGCCGCGTGCAGCACGACGAGCAGCAGCGCGAGCACGCGAACGGGCGTCATGCGCAGGCGCCGCACGCGTTCCCCTATAGCAGACCCGAAAGCCTCTGATAACGCGCCGCCGGCGCCGTGCGTCACACCTGCTCGAACGGCGCCTCGACGAAGGCTTTCACCCGCCCGTCCCAGATGAAAAGCTTGTGGGCCGTGACCGCGCCCCGGTCGACCGCCGTGACGAGGTAGGCGAGCTCGAACGAGGGGCCGCCCGTGCCGCCCATGGTCATGCTGGCGGCGTCTTCCGCGCTGAAATACGCGCCGCAGTCGAGGTGCGAGTGGAAGAAGACCTTCACCGGCCGCTCGCTCTTGCGCCCTTCGGCGATGGCGCGGTCGAACTTGAGCGCGTTGATCTTGAAGTACTCGCGCCCGGTGCGCGGGTGTCCTTCGGGATCGGCCGCGTGATACTTGTTCGCGAGGTTCTCGAGCTCGACGGCGCGGTCGACGAGCAGGGCGTCGGCCGCGGGACCTTCGAGATAACCGCACGCTTCCTCGTCGCGCGCGTACGCGGCGACGCCGGCGCGCTCGACTTCGGCGAGCACCGTTTTCGGAATGCGGACGCCGCCGCGGATCCACTCGGGGTCTGTCATGGCTTCACCAGACGTAACGCCGCTCCCACTTGAGCGGAGCAAAGTAGCGGTCGCCGCGATCGCAGGCGATGGTGACGACGCAGCCGCCGCCCCGCTCGCGCTGAGCGCGCTCGGCGATTTTCACGGCGCCCGCGACGTTCGCGCCGGTCGAGTGCCCGACGTGCAAGCCCTGGGTCGCGGCGAGCTTGTCGGACATGTCCCAACCCTCCTCGGTCGTGATCGGCAGGATTTCGTCGGGCGTCTTCGGATCCCAAATCGGCGGCACGATGCTCGACCCCATGTGCTTCAAGCCTTCGAGGCCGTGGAGCGCTTCCGCGGGCTCGACCGCGACGCAGGTGACGCGGGGCGTGTGCTCGTGGAGCCGGCGGGTCGTGCCCATCATCGTGCCGCTCGTCCCGAGGCCGGTGACGAAATGCGTGATGCGATCGCCGAGCGCGTCGATGATCTCGCCGGCCGTCCCGTAATAGTGGGCGAGGGGATTCGACGGGTTCGAGTATTGGTCGGGGTAAAAGTAGCGCTCCGGGTTCTCGGCGACGATCTTCTTCACCAGGCGAATCGCCCCGTCCGAGCCTTCCATCGGATCGCTGAAGACGAGCTCGGTGCCGAACGCCTGCGTGATGTCCTTGCGCGCCTTCGTCACGTTCTTCGGCATCACGAGGTGGACGCGAAAGCCCATCGCGGCGCCCATCAGCGAGTAGGCGACGCCGGTGTTGCCGCTCGTCGAATCGATGAGGATCTTGTCGGACGTGAGGCGCCCGTCCTTCATCGCGTCCTCGACCATGCGCAGCGCCGGGCGATCCTTGACCGAGCCGCCCGGGTTCGCGAACTCGAGCTTCAGGTAGATTTCGACGCCGGGCGCGTTCGGCGCGATGCCGTGCAGGCGAATGAGCGGCGTGTTGCCGACCGCGTCGAGGATCGACGCGAGCCGCCGCGAACGCGCGTAGCGGGTCATGCCCGCGCCCGCCCGAGGAGCTCGGTGACGGCGCGGAGCGCGCGCCACGCACCCGCCGCGTGCGCCCGGGTGCTCGCGTGTCGAAAGAGTTCGGCGTGGACGAACGCGCGCGGCGCGGCGAGCGCGTCGATGCTCACGGCGCGAAACCCCGCGCGCTCGAGATAGACGAGCTCGGTGAGCGCTCCTTCGGCGCCGGCGACCCGATGCGTCGCCGCGCACAGGCGCGTTTGGCCGGCGTCGCCGATCTCCGCGAGCCGCCGCTGTCGCACGTAGCGATCCATCGCTTGCGGCTCAGCCTCCGGCGATGGCCGGCACGATGCTGATCTCGGTGCCGCTCGTGAGCTTCGTGTCGAGGCCGTCGAGAAAGCGCACGTCCTCGTCGCCGACGTAGAGGTTCACGAAGCGGCGCACGCCCTTGTCGTCGAGCAAGCGGTCGCGGATGCCGGGCGCCTTGCGTTCGAGCGCCTCGATGGCCTCGCGCACGGTCGCGCCCTCGACTTCGACCTGGTCGTTTCCGCCGGTCAGGGTCCGGAGGGGGGTGGGGATTCGGACGGTGATCATGCTTGGACTCCTCGGATGGTGGGTCCGTCGTCGCTCGGGACGGCGGTGTAGCAGAGCTCGCCGATCTCGGAAATCGTCGCGCGCGATCCGCAGAGCGGGCAGCTCGCGCGCGCCTCGACGGGGACGGCTCGAAAGCGGTCTTCGAGCCCGTCGTAGGCGAAGAGCGTCCCGTAACGCGGCGTGCCCGCGAGCACGTCGAGCGCGAGATCGGCCATGAGCGCGCCCGCGAGACCGACCACGGGGCCCAAAACGCCGGCTTCGGCGCACGTCTGCGCGGCTTCCGCCTCCGGGACGTCCTCGAAAAGGCACCGGTAACAAGGCCGGCCGCCGGGCGCGACGCTCCACACCGTCGCGCGCAGGCGCACGGCCGCGCCGTGCACGAGCGGCCGCGCCTCGAGCCGGCACGCGTCCGCGGCGAGAAATTTGGTCGCGAAGTTGTCGGCGCCCTCGAGCACGAGATCGTAGCCGCGCACGAGCGCCCGCGCGTTCTCCGGCAAGAGCCGGGTGCGCACGGCTTCGAGCGTCTGAAACGGCGCCGCGAAGTGCGCGAGCGTCTCGAGCGCCGCGTCGAGCTTGTCGCGACCCACGTCGCTCTCGTCGTAGAGCACCTGGCGGTGCAGGTTCGTGAGCTCGACGCGATCGTCGTCGGCGAGCGCGACGCGCCCGACGCCCGCCTCGACGAGCGCGAGCGCGGCGGGACAACCGAGCCCGCCCGCGCCGACCACGAGCACGCTCTTGTCGCGGAGCGCGTGCGCCTCCGGGGCGGCGTGATCAGGCTTGGAAGTACTCATCGAGGCTGAAGTAGCGCTCGCCCGTGTCGCAGAGCACGGTGACGACCACCTTGCCGGGGCCGAGCTCGCGCGCCACGTCGAGCGCGATGGCGACGTTCGCCCCCGAGCTGATGCCGACGAGCAAGCCCTCTTTCCGGGCGAGCGCGCGCTTGGTTTGGTACGCCCGCTCGTCGCCGATGAGCCGAATTTCGTCGGGCACTTTGGGGTCGTAGTTTTTGGGGACGAAGCCCGCGGCGATGCCCTGGATCTTCGTCGGACCGCGCTCGCCGCGCGAAAGGGTGGCGCAGGTTTCGGGTTCGACCGCGATCACGCGACAGCCGCTGAAGCTCTCGCGGAGCGCGCGCCCGACGCCGCTCACCGTGCCGCCCGTGCCGACCGACGCGACGAACGCGTGCACCGGCTCGCCGCCCATGGCGTGCACGATTTCGGCGGCGGTCACGTGATAATGCACCGCGGGGTTCGCGGGGTTTTCGAACTGTTGCGGGGTGAAGGCGCCGGGCGTCGCGGCGGCGAGCTCGGCGGCTTTCTTGATCGCGCCGTCCATCTGCTCGGCCTCGGGGGTGAGCACGATCTCGGCGCCGAACGATTTCAGGAGCTGCCGCCGTTCGAGGCTCATGCTCTCCGGCATCGTGAGCACGCAGCGGTAGCCGCGCCGCGCGCACACGAGCGCGAGGCCGATGCCGGTGTTGCCGCTCGTCGGCTCGATCACGACGCCGCCCGGCCCGAGCCGCCCTTCTTTTTCGGCGCGTTCGAGCATCGCGAGGCAGATGCGGTCCTTCACCGAACCGCCGGGGTTCATCGACTCGAGCTTGCCGAGCACCTTCGCTCGCGGCACCTCGGTGTCGAGGCGCCGGATCTCGACGAGCGGCGTGTCGGTAATCAAATCCAACACGTTCGAGTAAACGAGCGGGTGGTCCTTCAGCGGCGGTAGCGACTCAGATGACGTAGACATGGCGCTGGGTTCCTGGACGGCGCAGGCCGAGATCCTCCGCGCGCTCGCAGAGGTCGGCGACGGTGACGGCATCGAAGCACGCTTCGACCTTCGAGGAGAGGTCGCGAAAGACCGATTCCGTGACGCGCCGTGAGTCCGTCGGCGCGGAACGCCGGCCGCCCGGCTCGCGTTCACCGAGCGCGATGGGCCCTTCGAGCGCACGCACGACGTCCCCCAGACGGATGTCGACGGCGCGCCGGGCGAGGCTATAGCCGCCCTGCGGGCCGCGCTTGCTGCCGACGATGCCGGCTCGCTTGAGATCCTGGAAGATCTGCTCGAGAAAGCGCGGCGGGATGCTCTGGCGCTCGGCGATGTCCTTCACCTGCGTCGGGCCGCCGTCGTTGTAGAAGGCGATGTCGAAGAGCGCGCGGACCGCGTAGCGACCCTTGTTCGAGAGCTTCAACGGGGCCTCGGAGCGGAGAGTAATTCCCACATCGGATTTGTCAAGAACAGGCGCCGTCCGAGAAATTCGGGCGCTCGGCGCTGGCTCGGAGGCGGCTGAAAGAAGCATACTGCGGGCTCGTATGCTGCGTCGGTTGGGCTTGATCGGGGTCGGGGCGGTGGCCTTCGCCCTGAGCTGCGGGGGGCATTCGGAGGTCTTCGAGCGCGCGGCGGCCGGGGGCGGAAAGGCGGGTCACGGCGGGACGGGCGCCGGGGCGCGGAGCGCGGGCGGTTGCGCGGCGTGCGGCGGTCGAGCGGGCGCGGCGGGCGGCGCCGGCCGGCGTGCGAACGCGAGCGGCGGCGCGAGTGGTGCGGCCGAAGCGGGCGCCGCCGCCGTCGGCGAGGTGTCGGGAGGGGCGCCGTCGGAGAGCGGCGGAGCCGGGCAGGCGGGCGAGGCATCGAGCGCCGGCGGCGTCACGGACGGAGCGGCGGGCGGCGGGGCGACGGCGGGGACCGGCGAAACGAACGCGGGCGCAGCCGGCGACGCGCCGACCGGCTCCGGGAACACGCTGTCGATCACGAAGGTCGCCGTGTACCAGGCGACGGAAGTCACGCTCGTGCGCGGCGGCGCGCTCGTCCAGCCGAACGCCCCGATCGTCGCCGGGCGCGACGCGCTCGTGCGCGTGTGGGTCGCGCCGGGCACGGCGTGGGCGCCGCGCACGGTCGCGGCCGAGCTCGACGTGACGGCGGGCACGAGCTCGCGCTCGGCCACGGACAGCGTCGAGGTGAGCGCGGCGTCGACCGACGACGAGCTCGGCTCCACGTTTACGTTCACGTTGCGGGCGGGCGAGGTGAGGGACACGGCGACGCTGTCGCTCACGTTGCACGACACGAACGGCGGGGCCGTGCTCGATCGCTTCCCGACCACGGACGCGTTCACGCTCGGGGCGTCCTCGTCGCACGGCGACTTCCTCGTCACGCTCGTGCCGCTGATCGCGGGCGGGCTCACGCCCGATCTCGGCGCCGAGACCGTCGCGCGCTTTCAGCGTTATTTGAGCCGCGTGTATCCGGCTTCGGGCGTGCAGATGACGGTGCGGGCCGCGGTCACGCTCGCCGCCGACGTCGAGCCCGACGGGACCGGCTGGGACGACGCGCTCGACGTCTTGTACTCGACGCGCGACGCCGACGATCCGGCGCCGAACGTCTACTACTTTGGCGTGCTCACGCCCGCGCCGACGTTCTCGGCGTATTGCACGGGCAACTGCGTCGTGGGGCTCTCGACGGTCGCGACGAAGAACGACGTGAGCTCGCGCGGGGCGATCGGCACGGGCTACTTCGTCACCGACGCCGACACGTTTTCGCAAGAGACGATGGCGCACGAGCTCGGACACGCGCTCGGCCGCGAGCACGCGCCGTGCGGCGATCCGGACGACGTGGACCCCGATTATCCCTACTCTTACGGGGAAATCGGCGTGCTCGGTTTCAACGGCAAGAGCCTGCTCGACAAGGACGAGTACAAGGACGAAATGTCCTACTGCGTGCCGGTGTGGATCAGCGACTACACCTGGGGCGGCATCTTCGATCGCATCAGCTACGTGAACGGGCTCTCGCCGCGCGTCGTGAGCGGCGCGCCCGCCGCCCGGGAACGCTATCGGACGCTCGCGGTGGAGCGCGACGGCAGTCTGCGCTGGGGTCGCGAGCGCTCGCCGTCGTCCGCGCCGGCGGGTGAGCCGCTCGCGGTCGAGCTCCTCGATCGCAATGGCGGCGTGCTCGACGTCGTGGCGGCTTCCTTCGCCCGGTTCGATCACCTGCCGGGCGGCTTCGTGAGCGTGCCCGCCGCGGCGCTCGAACGGCCGGACGTCGCGAGCGTGCGCGTGAACGGGGCCGTCCTCGCCGTACCGTGACGAGCGGGCGTTCGCGCCGGGTCAGCGGTAGAGCGCTTCGAGCTCCGCGCCGTAGCGCTTCACCACCTCGCGCCGCTTGATCTTGAGCGACGGCGTGAGGATGCCGTTCTCGACCGTGAAGTCCTCGAGCACGACCATGAGCTTCTTCGGCCGCTCGTAGCCCTTGAAGTGCGCGGATTGCTTGTCGAGCTCGGCTTGGAGCAGCGCCTTCACCTTCGGATCGGTGACCGGATCGCCGAGCGCCTCACCGCGTTGCTTGGCCCAGCGTTCGAGGCTGCCCATGTCGGGCACGACGATGGCCACGTTGAACGGCTTGTTTTCACCGTACAGCATCACGTTCGCGATGTAGGGCGAGAGCTTGAGGTCCTCTTCGAGCGGCGAGGGCACCGTGTACTTGCCGTTCTCGAGCTTGTACTGCTCCTTGATGCGGCCGGTGATGAAGAGGTAGCCGTCCTCGTCGAGGTGACCCATGTCCCCGGTGCGGAGGCCGCCGTCGGCCGTGAAGGTCTGCGCGTTCTCTTCCGGCCGGTTGTGATAGCCCTGCATCACGTTGTCACCGTAGACGACGATTTCGCCGTTCACCGGATCGCCCGTCACGTCGCGATCGATGACGACGCGAACGCTCGGAAACGGCTTTCCGACGCTGCCGATGCGCTGCGCGCCGGGGTAGTTGCTCGAGACGACCGGGCTCGCCTCGCTCAAGCCGTAACCTTCGTACACGTCGATGCCGAGCGCGTTCACGAACTCGGCGACGTCCTTGCTGAGCGCCGCGCTGCCGCTCACGCAGAACTTCAGCCGGCCGCCGAGGCGCGCGCGCACCTTGCGGAAGATGAGCGAGTCGGCGAGCTTGAGCGCGGCGAGCTCGCCCAAGCCGAGCTTTTCCCCGCGTGAACGGCGCGTCGCGGCCTTGAGCCCGGCGCGAAAGAGCGCCTGAATCGCCGCGGGGCGCTCGGCCATTTGTTTGGTGATGCCGTCGTAGATGCGGTTGAAGATGCGCGGCACCGCGACGAGGATCGTCGGGCGAACGACGGCGAGGTTCGTCACGAGGTTCGCGACGTCGTCGTTGATGGCGAGCGAGAGGCCGTGGCTCAGGAATTGGTGGAGCTCCGCCGTCTGACCGAAGGCGTGCGCCCAGTAGAGGAACGCGAGCGCGCGGTCGTCGGGCCCCATCGGGAACACCTGGCTCGCGTCGTTCACGTTCGTGACGAAGTTCTTGTGGGTGAGCACCACGCCCTTGGGCTGCCCCGTCGTGCCCGACGTGTAGATGAAGCCGGCAATTTCGCCCGGCGCCGGCAGCATGGCCGGAATCGGCGCCGCGCGGCCGAGGGCGCTCACGTGCGCGAAGGAGCGCGGGTCGTTCTCGGGCAGCTCGATGCCGATCACGTGCTCGAGCGCCGGCAGCTCGGATTTGCGCGCCATCAGCGTCTCGAAAATGGCCGCACGCGAGCCGATGACGGCGCGTGCCGCGCAATCCTTCAGGATGAAGACCCACTCGTCGGCGTGCTGGGCTTCGTACATGGGCACGAACGCGGCGCGCAGGCCGTACGTCGCGTAGGCCGCGACCGCCCACTCGACGCAGTTGTTGGCGACGATGCCGATGCGGTCGCCGGGCCCGATGCCGAGGGCGGCGAGCCCCGCGCGAAACTCGTCCACCCGCTCGCCGAACTCCGCGTAGGTGAGCCAATCCCAGTGGTCGCCGTGTTTGACGCCGAAGACCTCGCGATGGGCGAAATCCTGGCAGGCGCGCTGGTAGAGCTCGACGAGATTCGAAAAACTGCGGGGCATGGCGGGATTCGACGGAAAGGCGACCAGCATAGCCTGGCGATTGTCCGTCCGACGTGGCAAAAACGGGCCCCATGCCCGGCTTTGCAGTCGTGACCTTCGGCTGCCAGATGAATCAGCACGATTCGGACCGCATTTCCGAGGTGCTGACGCGCGCCGGCTGGACGAGCGAGCCCGATCCGGAGCGGGCCGATCTCGTCCTGCTCAACACCTGCAGCGTGCGCGAGAAAGCGGAGCAGAAGCTCAGGAGCGAAGTCGGCCGCATCGCGCTCATCAAGGAACGCCGCCCGTCGCTCCTCATCGGCATCGCCGGCTGCGTCGCCCAGCAAGAGGGCGAGCGGCTCGCGGCTCGCATGCCCGACGTCGACCTCGTGATCGGCCCCGACAACATCGCGGAGCTGCCCGGGCTGCTCGCGGAAGCGGAGCTCGGCGCGCCCGCGCAGGTGCGCACCGTGTTCGACACGGAGGAGCCGCGCTTTCTCGAAGCGCGCCCGGAGCCGGGCCGCGCGAAGCCGAGCGAGTTCGTCACGGTGATGAAGGGTTGCAACGAGCGCTGCGCGTTTTGCATCGTCCCGCACACGCGCGGCCCCGAGCGCTACCGTCCGGCTCGCGAGATCATCGACGAGGTCGCGCGCCTGGTCGCCGCGGGCGCGCGCGAGGTGACGCTGCTCGGGCAAACCGTGAACAGCTACGCCGACCCCGCCGGGTCGCTCGAACCCGCGCCGGGCGCGGGGGAACGGCCCTGGACGCACACGCACCCGACCACCGCGCGCCAAGACGAGAGCCAATTCCCCTCGCTGCTCCACGCCATCGTGCGCGCGGTGCCGGGGCTCGTGCGCCTCCGTTACACGAGCCCGCATCCGCGTCACCTCACGCGGTCGCTCATCCTCGCGCACCGCGAGCTCGCGCCGCTCGCGCGTCACGTGCACCTGCCGGTCCAATCCGGCAGCGATCGCATGCTGCGGCGCATGATTCGTCGCTACTCGGCCGCCGAGTATCGCGAGCGCGTCGCCGCGCTCAGGGCGGAGGTGCCGGGCGTCACGCTGTCGACGGACGTGATCGTCGGCTTTCCGGGTGAAACGCGCGAAGACTTCGCCGAGACGCTCGAGCTCGTGCGCGACGTGGGGTTCACCGGGCTCTTCGGCTTCAAATATTCGCCGCGGCCCTACACGCCGGCGCTCAAGCTCGACGGAGAACCGAGCGAGGACGAAAAGAGCGCGCGCCTGGCCGAGCTCTTCGCGCTGTCCGAGGCGCAACGGCAGGCGCACCTCGCGTCGCTCGTCGGGACGCGGCAAGACGTGCTCGTCGAGGGCGCGGGTCGCACGTCGGGTTACACGGGCAGGAGCGCGCGAAACGAGATCGTGCACTTCGAATGCGACGCCGATCCGACGGGACACGTCGTGCCCGTGCGCGTCACGCGCGCCTTCAAAAACTCGCTCGGGGCGGAGCTCGACGGCGCGTTCGTCGCAAGCGCCGCGGGCCGCGCAAAGCACGCCGCGCGCCCGGAGCGGGCGGAACGGCGCGTGCTTCCGGTCGCGCGATGAGCGGCATCGTCCGGCCGTATCGCGGCATCCAGCCGCGCCTCGCGAGCGGCGTCTACCTCGCGCCGACGGCCGCGGTCGCCGGCGACGTCGAGCTCGCCGAAGACGTGAGCGTCTGGTACGGCGCGGTGCTCCGCGGCGACGTCGGGAAAATCCGTGTCGGGCGCGGCAGCAACGTGCAGGACCACGCGTGCATCCACATGACGCTCGGTGAGTCGAACACGGAGATCGCCGAAGACGTCACGATCGGTCACCACGTGACGATCCACGGCGCCCGCATCGAACGCGGCGCGCTCGTCGGCATCGGAGCGATCGTGCTCGACAACGCCGTCATCGGCGAGGAAGCGTGGGTCGGCGCGGGTGCGCTCGTGCCGGCGGGCATGCAGGTACGGCCGCGCGTGCTCGTGCTCGGACAGCCGGCGCGCGTCGTGCGCGAGCTCACGCCCGAGGAGTGCACGCTTGGACGGCGCCTCGCCGAGCGCTACGTCGGGGTCGCGCGCGAGCACGCCCTCGCTGACGTCTAGACGCGCGACGCCGCGCTTCCGTACGACTCAGCCGCCGCCCACGAGGTGCACGATCTCGAGCACGTCGCGGTCGGCGAGCTCCGTGGAGCGATGCTCGGCGCGCGGCACGATTTTCCGGTTGCGCTCGACGGCCACCGGCCCGTCCGTGAGGCCCAAAAGCTCGATCAGGCCACGCACGCTGACGCCCGGGGGCACGTCCTTTTCCTCGCCGTTCACCGTGATCTGCACGCACGAGGGGTAGCACGGAGCCCCGCGGGAGCGGTACGCGCTCTGGGTCGTTACGAGCTCGTTGCAGTCTGCCCCTTATCCTGGTGGGTGAATGTGCGTAGGTGAGGGTAGCTGCGCGTAACGCTCGGGTGACCGGGGCGGGACAATCACGGCCTGGGCCCATTGGGCCGTTGCCAGGCGTGGCCAGGCTTTGCTTGGATTCATTCCGAAACAGAGCTTCGACTAGACCCACTAGGGTGAAGACCCTTCTTTCTGGAGAACTATCAAGTGCGACAAGACTCCTCGACGGCCGAGCTTAGGAACGTGGACGCCGAGCCCGTGAGCGGGCGGCGCGAAATTACGGTGACCCCCGTCACGGGCGTGGTCGCCGATTACGAAGGTCTGAAGGGCGGGACGGGGCGGGACATCTACTTTCGTCCCGATCGCTACCAGCGCTCCGAGCTCGGTCCGGTCGGCATCGCCGTGGAGCTCACCGTCGAGGACGAGCGCAAGCGCTGCGAGATCGTCGATGTGTCGCAGAACGGCGTCGCCTTCGTGTGGCCGCTCGGGACGAACGTCGAGATCGGCACGATCCTGAACGAGATCGTCGTCAAGTTCGACGACCACGAGGCGTTCCGCGGCGAAGCGCGCGTCTCGTCCGTGCGACACGAAGACGCGCGCGTGATCGTCGGCGCGTCGCTGGTCGACACGCTGATGAACATCGAAGACGTGCTCCACCTGCGCGACGTGAAGGCGTGGGCGGGCGGCGGCGAATCACCGGGGCTCGGCCTGAAGAAGGCCGCCTGGCGTACGCCGGGCCAGGAGCGCTTCAAGGCGCTCGTCGCCGATTTGCGCCTCTTGCTCGAGGACGGGCGCGAGCAGCTCGGCGAGCTCGAAGCGGTGCTCCCGTGGCACGTGACGCACGGGGACACCGACACGCCGGCGCGCGACGCGCTCATCGAGCGTGTTCGCGCCGAATTCAGCTCCGAGGTCGTCCAGCTCTCGAACGACATCGACGCCGCGCTCCGGCTCGCGACGCGGAGCGAGCGGGACGCCCTGAACGAGTACTCGAACCGGCTGCTCCACCCGCTCCTCATGCAATCGCCGTGGATGCACCGCGCCCGCCAGAAGCCGCTCGGCTACGCCGGCGACTACGAGCTCATGAACGGCCTCTACGGCAACCACTTCTCCGGCTCGACGCTGTTCGCCAAGGCCGTAAACCTCGCGTTCGTCTCGACGCCCGCGGCCGTCGCCGTGCGCACCAGGAAGGAGCTCATGAAGCAGAAGCTCTCCGAGGTGCTCGATCGCCCCGGTCAGAAGTCGGCGCGCATCCTCTCGATCGCCGCCGGTCCGGCCCAGGAAGTGTACGAGCTCCTCCAGGAACGCCACGAGCTGCCCGAATCCGTCGAAATCGTGCTCTACGATCAGGACAAACGAGCGCTCACGTTCTCCTACGGCCGCTTGAAGCGCCTCGTCGACTCGAAGTGGAAGGGCCAGGTCAAGCTCCTCCACCTGAACGACTCGATCCGGCATTTGCTGAGAGATACCGCGGTATTCGCGGGCCACGGCGCCTTCGATCTCGTCTACTCGGTCGGGCTCTTCGACTACCTGCAGATGCTGACGGCCGTGTCGCTCTGCCGAAACCTGTATTCGCTCGTGGCGCCGGGGGGCACCTTATTGGTGGGCAACATGGTGCCGTCTAATCCCAGTCGCTGGTTCATGGAGCTCCACCTCGATTGGTTCCTCGTTTATCGCGAGCGCTCGGAAATGCTCGAGCTCGCGCGGCTCGCCGCGCCCAAGGGCCACACCGAGATCCTGGACGAGCCGACGCGCGTGAACCCGTTCGTTTCGATCACCAAGGAGTAACGGCTGGCGTCAGGGGACGATCTCGAGCTCGAGCGTAGGCTTTCCGCGTGGCGGGTGGACCGGAACCGCCGCGGGACGCGCGTGCTTTTGTTGATCGTCGCCACGCTGTACCCGGCGTTCGGCATCCTCGACTACCTGACGGCGCCGCGCGAGTGGTTGTGGCTCCTCTACTCGACGCGCGCCGTCATCACGTCGGTGACGCTCGCCATGTTCGGGCTGCTCGGCAAGCGCGTCTTCGATCGCCACGCCGACGTGATTTCGGCCGCCTACATCGTCCTCATCTCGCTCGGCATCACGCTGATGACGGTGTTCCTGGGCGGCCTCGCGTCCCCGTATTACGCGGGCCTGTCGCTCGTGATCGTCGCGACGGGTCTGCTCTACGTGTGGCCCGCGCGCATCGTCGTGGTGACGCACGCGACGATCGTGCTCACGTACGTGCTTCCGAACCTCGTCTTCCACCGTGAAACGCAGCTGCTCACGGCGGTCTCGAATCAGTTCTTCCTGATCTCGACGGCCATCATCGCCGGCAGCGGGCAGCTCGTCGGCTACCGTTCGGAGCGCGACCAGATCGCCCAGCAGCTCGTGATCGAGCGCACGAAGAAGAACCTCGAGCAGGCGCACGAGCAGCTGAAGGAGCTCGATCGCGTCAAATCCGAGTTTTTCGCGAACATCACGCACGAGCTCAAGACGCCGCTCACGATGATGCTCGCGCCGATCGAGCTCATGATCGACGGGCAGCTCGGCGCCATTTCGGACGCCCAGCGCTCGACGCTCGCCTCGATCGAACGGAGCGGCATCAAGCTGCGCCGCCTGATCGGCGACCTGCTCGATCTCTCACGGCTCGAGGAGTCGAAGCTCAGGCTGCGCGTCGACTGCTACGACCTCGTGCCGTACTTGCGCGGGCTCGTCGCGCAGGCGGAGCCGCTCACGCAGCGTAAATCGCTGAAGCTCGAGTTCGTGACCGGCGTCGAGAGCGCGCCCGTGCATTGCGATCTCGAGCGCATCGAGCGCGTGATGGTGAACCTGCTCTCGAACGCGACGAAATTCACGCCCGCTCAGGGCCGCATCACGATCACGCTGACGGACGAGGGCGACGCGGTCGTCGTCGAGGTGAAGGACACCGGCATCGGCTTTCCGCCGGGCATGGCGGAGCAGATTTTTCGGCGCTTCTTTCAGGTCGATTCGGGCAGCACGCGCCGCTACGGCGGGACGGGCATCGGGCTCGCGCTCGCCAAAGAGCTCGTGGAGCTCCACGGCGGGCGGATCTGGGCGCGGGGCGAGGTGGGTGAGGGCGCGAGCGTCAGCGTGCGCCTGCCGAAGGATCGCGAGCATTTCGACGCGGACGTGCTCGACCGGCGCGGGCCGCGCGTCGATCTGCTCGCCGGCAGCCGCGCCTCCGACCACGGGCTCGCCGAGTGGCACTCCGAGGAGCACGAGCGCTTCCGCTTGATGGAAATCGACACGGCGACGGAGCAGCGCATCGTCGAGCGCGACACCGACGAGGAGCAACGCGCGCACACCGTGCTCGTCGTCGAAGACACGCCCGACGTGATCCGCGTGATCCGGCTCGCTCTGCACCACGACTTCCGCGTGCTCGCCGCTCCCGACGGCAAGAAGGGCCTCGAGCTCGCGAAGAAGCACCGGCCGACCGTGATCGTGACCGACCTCATGATGCCCGAGCTCGACGGCTTGTCGCTCGCGCGCGAGCTCCGCTCGGACCCCGCGACGCAGCACATTCCGATCGTGATGCTGACCGCGCGCGGCGACGTGAGCGATCGCGTGGCCGGCATCGAAACGGGCGTCAACGCGTACCTCGCGAAGCCGTTCTCGTCGAAGGAGCTCATCGCGGTCGTGCGCAGCCAGCTGAAGCAGCAGGAGGCGAGCGCCGACGTCTTGATGGAGCAAAAGCTCGACTCGCTCCAGACCGTGGCCGGCGGGCTCGCGCACGAAATCAAAAATCCGCTGAACTACGTGCAGGGCGCGCTCGCCGCGCTCGAGATGGACGTGCAGCGGCTGCTCGACCCCGACGCCGGCCGCGAGCCGCCCTTCGACACGGTGCGCGTCGCCGAGCGCACGAGCAAGATGTTCGCGACGGCGCGCTCGGGCGTGCAGCGCATCGGCGCCACGGTCGACCTCATGATGCGCTACAGCCGCGAAGGCTATTCGCGCGAGAGCCAACCCTACGACCTCTTCGGCGCCGTGCGCGACGTGACGCAGGTGCTCGTGCCGGCGGCATCCTTCGAATTTCGCGCCGACATCGAGCTCGCCGGGGACGGCACCGTCGCGTGCGTGCCCGAAGAGATGAATCAGGTGATCACGAACCTGATCGAGAATGCGCTCCAGGCGCTGCCGACCGACGGCAGCGGGGTGCTCACGATTCGGGGTGAGAGCAGCGCGGGGGCGCTCGTCCTCACCGTGAAAGACAACGGCCGCGGCATCGCGCCCGCGGACGTCCCGCGCTTGTTCACGCCGTTCTTCACGACGAAGACCGGCACGGGGGGTTCTGGGTTGGGTCTCACGATCGCGCGACGGGTCGTGACGGCGCTCGGTGGGAGCATTCACGTGCAGAGCCGGGAGGGGGCGGGAGCCGCGTTCATCGTGCGGCTGCCGCGTACGCTGGGAAGCGAACAGAGAGCGATGCAGGAGCAGCCACGGAGCGAGATGCCTTCATGACGTACGATGTCTTGTTCGTCGACGACGAGCCCGAAAACCTCACCGTCTTCGAAGCGGCCTGCGCCGGTCGCTTCAACGTCCTCATCGCGAGCTCCGCGGCGCAGGCGCTCGAGCTCTTGAAGCAGCACGTCGTCTACGTGCTCTTGAGCGATCAGCGCATGCCGGGCATGAGCGGCCTCGAGCTGCTCGAAAAGGTGTCGCGCGACTACCCGGACGTGGTGCGCATGCTGGTCACCGCGTACTCCGACACGCAGACGGCGATCGACGCGATCAACCGCGGGCAAGTGCGGCGCTACCTGAAAAAGCCGTGGCAGCAACTCGAGCTCATGGCCGCGCTCGCCGACGGCGTCGAGTACCACCAGATGCGGGCGAAGCTCTGCGGCCTCGAGCGACGCCTGCTCGAGACGGAGCGCGTCTACTCGCTCGGCGTCATCACGTCGGGGCTCGCGCGGGAGCTCTCCGGCCCCGTCGCCGATCTACGCGAACACGTTGCGCGCGCGCGCGGCCTCGTG
>Ga0335083_10005406_pt1 | contig 16106 bp, 14 predicted proteins | sample Lox_Sample_42_FD_206716 | JGI IMG/M metagenome (GOLD analysis project Ga0335083, IMG submission 206716) | Soil microbial communities from Loxahatchee National Wildlife Refuge, Florida, United States - Lox_Sample_4.2 | ecosystem: Environmental > Terrestrial > Soil > Wetlands | place: USA... | reverse complement strand
GGAAGTTGGGACTCGCCGACATGCGCGCCATCGATGCCATTGTGGCGGAAAATGTTCTTGATCCCGCCGGACCGGAGTTCATGGCCCAGCCGGCTCGCCCGTGATCCTCACGCCCACGCTCCTCACTGCAGATCGCGGCTTCCACAGGCGATCCCAGATCTAGGTATTTCACTGTATTGTGTCCTTTTCTGCCGCCAGTTATTGTCAAGCCCGATCCTTCTGGACTAACTGCCCCCCATCTCAAGCAAGCGCTTGCTCCCCGGACGAGAGTAGGCGCTTGCTCCTCTCCTTCTTAAGTGGTTCTAAGGTATGGAAGCTTGCTCCCTAAGTCATAGGGTCAAGGAAAATCCTCTATTTCGTAGGTAAGTGACCTGATGGCGAATCGCGCCAACAGCCGTCATTCTGGAGCAAGCTTTGGAAGGGAGGGTAACCAAATGCTAAGTTGGGCCTTGACGTTCCTGCTGATCGCGATCGTGGCGGCGGTGCTGGGATTCACAGGAGTCGCGGTGGCAGCGGCAGGTATCGCGAAGATCCTTTTCTTTGTGTTCTTAGTGCTCTTCGTGATCAGCCTGGCGTCGCACCTGACTCGCGGCCATCGGGCTACCTAGACAGAGGCGGCAAGTTTAACCCGCGAGTTTCTCGAACTCGCGAGTGGTCGACCAAGGCCAGCCAGCTTCGAACCGGAATGCGAACTGCAGGACGGGGCGACGCTGGCGGCCAAGGGCGGCTTCCAAGACGGTCAAACTGCAAAGGCCCGCTCGGGCTACCGTGTGCAGTCACTCCTCGAAGGGACATGACCGCCAGCTTCGACGGTCAGACTAGCTTTCCTGCCAAACGAATGAAATTAGGAAAAGGCTGTAAATTGTGGTGATTTTCCGCTTACGCGGCGGCCCCAACCCTGGGGACTGCAATTCCAAGAGCGGTGGCCAGATCAATCTGGTGCTCCTGTTCGTTTACCAGAATCTGCCGGATCACCTCGGCCATGGCGTACTCTCCCAGTTGCTCGCATTGCCGCACCCGCTCGCGGTAGTTGCGCACGGTGGTGGTCTCATTCTGCAGGTCGGCTTCGAGCATTTCTTCGCTGTCACCGGTCACTTGCACTGAGAGTGGCTGCACTGTGGGTGCTCCGCCGAGGTAATCGATCTGCTTGGCGATGAGGATGGCGTGATTCAGTTCCTCGGCGGCATGCTTCTCCAGTTCTGCCGCGATGTTCATGTACTCCGCGCCCTTCAAGGTTTGCGAATAAACCACGTAGGCGATGATTGCCTGATATTCGCGCGCCAGGTCCTGGTTCAGGCTTTCGATCAGCGCCGCATACTCTGGCTTGGTTGCGCTCGCGAGATTTTCGGTCGTCGTTGCCATGCATCCTCCTTGGTGCCTGAAAGCAAGCTATCCAAAAACAAAGGCCCCAGATTGCTGGTTGCGACAATAGTTCCGGAGATAAACGGGCGGCAGTGGACACCGTGAGGGAATTTACGCGGCCCGCGCCGAGGTATGGCGCGTGCGGGCGGCCTTCCGTGCGGCTTGGCGGCGTCCGGCTGGGCCCTTGGTTCGGACGGCTTTCACTGCAGCGCGGTGGCGAGCCGCTGGTCCCCGCTTGCGCGCGGAAGCATGCGCCTGCCGCGACAAAGAGCGTTGAGATGCGGCACTGTGACCTTCGCCTTTGAGAGCGCCGCTGATTGCGCGCGAGCGTGTTGCAGAAGGCTTGCGGCGGGAGCCGCTTTGTCCCTTGCGGTAATCCCGGCTTGCCTGCCGGCGGGTTTTCGCCGACGTCTTTCCCTTAGCCGGCGCCTGCAGCTTCACGCCTGCACGCCGCGCTTTGGACAAGCCGATCGCAATGGCCTGTTTGGTAGAACGGGCACCATGTTTCCCTTCGCGAATATGGTCCATTTCCTCGCGAACGAATTCTCCCGCCTGGGTGCTGGGGGACTTGCCTTCCCGAGCATCCTCCCTCGCGCGCTCTAATGTCTTTCGTTCCGGCACAGGATCACCTCAAGCACAGGCTAGCTTGAGGTGGCCGCCCAGAAAATCGACGTAATCCTGTAAACCCACTGAGCAATTCGCTGTACGCGGTAACCGCCTACGCCGCTCGAGATTCATTGCATAGCTGCTCGTAATAATCACGCCCCCGCTCGTAGCCTCGTTGAAAGGGCTCGGCTACGTTCGCGCCCGGGTGCTGCCGTTCGACGTCTTCGATCTTTGCTGTCATCTCGTTCAGGACCTGGTCGTATTCCTTGCATCGGGTGCGGGCATGCAGCGCGGACTCGAAGCCGAGGCGATAGAATTTTTCATCCTGGCTGAAGTTACGGCCCATCTGGGAATAGTGCTCCTGTTCGGCGCTGCGCAGGCCGATCCACCATTGTTCGCGGGCGGCATCAACCGACTCGGCCCCTTCGATTGCAAGCAATTCGCGGACGCGGGCAGCTGACGCTTCATCATGGGCGAGGGTGACCACCACGCTTCGGCCACGGCGCAAGGCATCTTCGTAAACGAACAACTCGTCTTCCGGCAATCCGCGGGCCAACGAGTCCTCCAGTTTTTCGCCAGCGATGGCTCCCACCCCGGCTCCGGCGGCGGCAAGGATCAATCCTCCCAGGAGCCCGATTGCCGTAATCGGGCCCACGCCGGGAATTACCGCCGCCACGATCAGCGGCCCGCTCGACATTCCCGCCGAAGCTCCCAACACAGCTCCGATCGCTTTTCCCACGCCGGGTTGCTCCCCAGCGTCGGCAGGCGCCGCCTGCATGGCCTGCTCCACTCGCTCTGGCGTCAAAATGGAAATTTGTTTCTCCGGAATACCGACGGCCCGCAGTTCCTGCATGGCGTGCTCGGCATCAGATCGCGAACTGAAAACTCCTGTCACCGCTTTCATACTCACCACCCCTTTCTCAAAAGTGAGAGTTCGTCAAGTCAGAGTTCGTCAAGACGACGAACTGTGTGAATCGGCCGGAACACCATCCGCCGCGCCTGCATCCAAGCCGGGCGCGGAGGGTTTCGATGATTCGAAAACTGAAGTCGGGACAATATCGCCTGTACTCGCGAAAGAAGAACCCCAAAACCGGACGGCGACGCAACCTCGGCACTTTCTCGACCAGAAAGGCGGCCGAATCCCACGAGCGCGTAGTTCAGTACTTCAAGCGGCGATGAAGTCTCGGGAGAGCCACAAGCGAATCCCCACGGCTGTGCTCCAAATCTCCCTAATAGTAGTCCACCAAACTGCTTAGGGCCATCAGGTACACGCTGTAAGCGGGTGTCGGCTTCGAATCGGGGCTGGGTTGCGCGATTAGGGATACATCGTGGGACTATCGAAGAGGAGGATCTATGGCGGCCAAGACGAGTAAGAAAACGAGTAAGAGCAAACGATGGGTTGCGAAAGTGAAGACCGACTCTACTCATCCACCGGAGGGATTGTTTACCCGGAGCGCCGCAACCATCGCGAAGTCCCTGGCCTCGAAGAGAGTCTCGCCGAAAGGCCCCGCATCAGGGATGCGCATGCTTACCTATTTCATCAATCGGGCGGGACGTGGATTGAGCGCAAGCCGCCGCGCGGAACTGGAAAAGGCCAAGACCCTGCTTTCGAAGAGAATAGAGCGGCAGAAGAAAGCTAAAGGGCGAAGAAAGCAGAAAACAACAACCCCGGCAAGGGACTGACCAGATGGTGGGCCCTCCAGGATTTGAACCTGGGACCAATGGATTATGAGTCCACTGCTCTAACCGCTGAGCTAAGGGCCCTCTGGGGCCAATCTAACACACCTCTAAGTAACGGCAGGGAAAGGCACTAGCGTCACGTGACCCACCCCTGGGATTCGGGGAAGGCGTCAAATTACGAAAGTTTCCCGGCTCCCCACGTAAGTGATTGTCAGCATAGCAGTTAGTTGCTATCAATAGAGGGTTCGGAAGCGCCCCCTCATTGCGAGTTAATCGATTGACCTATAGGAGCAGTGTGAGCCAGACGTGAGCGCCCCGCGCCAGTCATGGAGAAGGATGACCCTTGTAGCCAAGTGCTACATCGGTCTCATTGTGCTCGCCGGCACCGTGGTGCTGGCGTACGCTGCCGCCGTTCCCTACAGCCGAAACATCGCCGAGTTTATCTGCTACCTGCTGATCGCCTTTCTGGCGTCACGTTTCGCCGTCGATCTGCCCGACATTGCCGACACCATGTCGGTGAACTTTATGTTCGTGCTCGTCGGCGTGCTGGAACTCAGCTTCAGTGAGACCGTGCTGATCGGCGTTCTGGCGGTTCTCGCGCAGTCCTACTATCGCAGCAAGCCGCGGCCCATCCGCGTGGCCTTCAATCTTTGCGCCAGCGCCGTCGCCACCACACTGGCCTACACTCTTTACTACCTGCCACAGCTCCAGGGTCGCAACGGCACCTTGCTCCTCATTATTTCGGCCACTGCGTACTTCGCCGCCGATACCGGGGTGGTTGCCATAGCCATTTCATTGGCGGAGAGGAAGTCACTCCGCCCGCTGTGGGTGGACTGCTACTCGTGGGCCTTCCCCTATTACTTTGTGGGCGCGGCCGTCGCCGCTATCATCGCCTGGCTCAACCACAACTTCCCCTGGGAAACCTCGTTGCTGGTAGTGCCCGCGATGTACGCCATCCACCGCTCGTACCGCCTCTACGTGAGCAAGGTGGAAGACCGCAAACGCCACATCGAGGAGATGGCTAACCTTCACCTGCGCACCATTGAAGCTCTGGCACTGGCCATTGAAGCGAAAGACCACACCACCCATGACCACCTGGAGCGTGTGCAAGTTTATGCCATCGAGATTGCGCGGGAGATGAGACTTTCCGAAAGTGACCTGGAAGCGCTGCACGCCGCCTCCTTGCTGCACGACATCGGCAAGCTGGCAGTGCCCGAGCACATCATCTCCAAGCCCGGGCGGCTGACGCCGGAAGAATTCGAGAAGATGAAGATTCACCCCGTGGTGGGGGCGGAGATTCTGGAGCGCGTGCGCTTTCCGTATCCGGTGGTGCCGATCGTGCGTGCCCACCACGAAAAATGGGACGGCACGGGATACCCCTCCGGCCTCAAGGGCGAAGAAATTCCCATCGGCGCACGCATTCTGTCGGCGGTCGATTTCCTCGACGCGCTGGCTTCCGACCGCCAATACCGCCGCGCCTTGCCGCTGGACGAAGTCATGAAACGTCTGGGCTCGGAATCGGGCAAGGCTTTCGATCCCAAGGTGGTGGATGTCCTGCAGAAGCGCTATCGCGACCTGGAGAAGATGGTGCAGTCCGGGGCCACCGTGGAAGCCGGGCTGAAGTTGTCTACGGAATTGAAAATCGAACGCGGCGAAGCTCCCGACGCGGGTTTTGAGGGCAGCTCGCGCAAGAAGGTTCCAGAGAGTAACTTCCTCTCCTCGATCGCGGCGGCGCGCCAGGAAGCACAGATGCTGTTCGAGGTCAGCCAGGATCTGGGTGCCTCGCTAAGCCTGGAGGAAACTCTTTCCGTATTCTCCGCCAAGCTCAAGCGCATGGTGCCGTATGACGCCATCGCGGTGTATATCCGGCGCGGCAACGAACTGGTTCCTGAGCACGTGAGCGGCGACAACTTCCGTCTTTTCTCTTCGCTGCGCATTCCCATCGGCCAGGGTCTTTCCGGCTGGGTGGCGATGAACCGCAAGCCCATCATCAACGGCAATCCCTCGGTCGAGCCGGGATACCTGAACGACCCCACGAAATTCAGCACGTTGCGCTCGGCGCTGGCAGTTCCGTTGGAAGGGCTGGAAGGCGTGGTGGGCGTGATTGCTCTCTACAACGGCGAGTCGGACGCCTTCACCAAAGACAATCTCCGCATCCTGCTGGCGATCAGCTCGAAGATGGCGCTGGCGGTGGAAAACGCCCTCAAGTACGAGCAGGCGGAAAGCTCTGCCACCACCGATTTCATGACCGGGTTGCCCAACGCACGCTCTCTCTTTCTGCAGTTGGAAAAGGAAGCCGCCCGCTGCAAACGCGAGGGTTCCACGCTGGCGGTGCTGGTCTGCGATATGGACGGCTTCAAGCAGGTCAACGACAGGTTTGGCCATCTCGAAGGAAATCGCGTGCTGCGCCTGTTTGCGCACGCAGTGAAGCGCACCTGCCGCGAATATGACTACGTCGCTCGCATGGGCGGCGACGAATTCGTGATGGTCATTCCCGGCCTGACCACCGAAGCCGCCAACAAACGCGCCCATCACCTGAAAGAATTGGCCCGCCAGGCCGGCCACGACGTGTGTGGAGAAGACATTCTTTCGCTCAGCACCGGCCATGCCATCTATCCCAAGGACGGCGAGGATGCCGAAACCTTGCTGGCGGAGGCCGACCGCCGCATGTACCAGGAGAAGGAGAAGCAGCCCTTCCGCAAAAACCGGCGTCTGTATCCTCGCGTCAGCGGGCGAATCACGGTCGAGATTCGGCAAAAGGGCGATGAGCGCATGGTGCTGGGCAACCTGACGAACATCAGCCTGGGCGGCTGCTTCGCGGAGACCAGCGTGATTCTGCCGGCTGGAACCCAACTCAGCCTGACCTTCGCCATCGACGAAGGCAAAGTGGAAGCCGGCGGCACTGTGATCCGGCTTGATCCCGGCTCAGGCGTCGCCGTCAGTTTCAACGACAGCGGCCGCGACGACCGGGGCAAAATCCGCCAGGTGCTGGATTTCGTGCAGAAAGCTTCTACCACCTACGACAAGAAATACTTCGAGAAGTTGCTGAAGCGCTGATCGATCCACCCGGTTCTATCTTGCCCGCGCCAGCACCAGGGTGACATCATCGGGTTGCTCGCCGGCCCCGATCCAGTCGTCCACGGCGGCGGTGACGATATCGCTGATCTGCGCCAACGGCAGATCCCGGTTCTCCTGCACCAGATCAATCAGCCGCTGTTCTCCGAATTCGCCGAAATCATTTTCCGGTTCGGTGATGCCGTCGCTATAGGCGAGAAATATCTCTCCTCCATGAAGTTGCACGGAAGCCTCCTCGTATTCCACGTCGGAGAACAGCCCCACCACGGTCCCTCCCTGGTCCAGCCTGCGCAGCGATCCGTCGACGTTCAAGATGATGGGCGGCAGATGCCCGCCGTTGGTATAGGTGAGCCGGCGGTCCTGGCCGTCATAAAATCCCAGGAACATGGTGGCGTACTTCTCAGGTGGGGTGGTCGCGAAGAGCTGGTGGTTCAACAGGGTGAGCAGCGCGCTGGGAGAAACTTCGACCCCTCGCAAGCCGGGAGAGGCAAGGAGCAACGAACCACCATTCCCTCCGCCCGCAGCTACCGGCTCGCGCAGAATGGGGATTCCCTCGAGGCTGTAAGCGCGGACCGCGGAGTGGATAGTCGCCATCAGCAGGGCGGCGGAGATGCCTTTCCCGCTCACATCGCCGACTGCCACAATCATGCGGCTGGAATCGACGGTGACAAAATCGTAGTAGTCTCCGCTGACGGTGCGGGCAGGACGGCAGAAGCCGTGAACTTCCAGCGTCGGCAATTGGGAGATTTCGCGTGGGAAAAGCTGGGCCTGTACTTCCTGGGCGATGATCAGCTCGTTTTCCAACCGCTGCTTTTCCTTCTGCTCGGCCAGCAGTTTCTCGAGCGACGCCGCCATGGAATTGAAAGACTCTGCCAGTGTTGCCAGCTGGTCGCGGGATTTCACCGGGATGCGATGGCTGAAGTCGGCCCGATTGATGTGCTGGGTGGCGACGTATAGCTGCGCCACGGAACGGGTGACGGTGCGCGTAAGCCGGGTGCCTATCAACAGAGCCAGAAGTTCAATCACGGCGAACACCGCCGCTACAAAGGCCAGCACGATCTCAATGCCGCGGGCAAAATCCGCCAGGGCAAATAGACGCGCGTACAAAACCGAGGGCCGGGTTTCGACCCGTACCAGCACACCGGCAGCATTCTGCCTGGGACCTGCCCAATCCATCACGTCCACGGGAGTGCCGAAGGTGATGGCGCGGTCGAAAAAGCCGTCGGCGGGCGGTAACACGCCGGCGACAAAGATCGGTTTCAACCCAGTTCCAGGATTGCCCGCGCCCGATTTATCCGCGCTTTCCTGGTTTGCGGCTGCGTTTTCACCTTGGTTCGGCTTGGCTTCGAAAGAGGATGTGTACAGGGTTATTTCGCCCAGGTCTTTGGCTACCTGCTCCATCAAGTCGCGGTTCAGCGGCTCGCTCGAAATAACAGTAAGTTTCTGGGGGCCGGTTGCGACTGTTGTGACCGCGCGCAGGTACAGCAAACCGCCGTCTCGAGTGATGGCGCTGAAGCGGGGATCGGTGGAAGAGGGCAGTGCAAACGCCGCTGCCTCCTTCTCGTTGTTTCCCAGCGGTAGGGGTTTGCCGTTACGCCAGGCGATCACCTGGCGTGCAGCCCAGGTCGAATCGCGCCGATTCAGTCCTTGCAGAGATTCGGCGGTCAAGGCCTCGCCCCGCTCCAATCGCGTCGCCAGTTCGTGGGCAAATGCCGTATTGGCCGCATCCAGGCTGCGCAGACGCGAATTCAGGTCGGAAGTCACCACGAAGTTGGCAAATTGGCCGGCAAAGAGGTAAATCGTGATAAATGCCATCGCCATCAACAGCATCACCGGAATTACCCCGATGAACATGTAGGTGACGATCAAGCGGTTTCGCAGGCGCCACAGAAGTTTAGCCTTGAGCCAGCGGTAGGCGAGCACCAGCAGGAGAACACAAACCGCAAAGGTAAGGAACGAGATCCAGCCGCCCAGGTATTTGCCGTAAGAGACGCGGAATAATGCCATTACGCCGCGGATTGCCACCAGCAGGAGATCCAGTCCGAGCAGGAGAGTGGCCGTGCGCGCGACCCGGGTAGTGGGCAGCCATCCCGCCTTTTTGAGCCGGAAATGTAGGTAACGGTAAGACCACTCCATAAGGCACGCCGATTATAGGGCCTCCCCATAGGGAAGGCCGGAGCCGGATTACGAGCGGCTCAAATTTCAGGATAGAAGTCGAAGAACGCGTCCAGGCTGGTTTTCAGCTGCTTTTCGATTTCGTCCTTGCTGCCCTCGAGCACGTGCATGGTCACCCGCGCCTCCCGGCCGTTCTTGAGCTTCAGCACTGCATCGCCAACTTCGGATACTTCTTCGGACGGGAGTAGTCGTACCCCGTAAACAAGAGTCAGATTCGCCATGAGAGAATTCTAACCCCGGCGGCAGGTATAGGGCCGAGTTGGCCCCGGAGACCAGAGAGTCCCATAGCATGCGAGCGAGCTTGAACCGAGGGAGAACAAAAAAGTGCCGGTTCCCGCGCAAGTAACGGCAACGGCCGCGATCTTACGGCAGGGGGCCGTATGCGCTGAGATTCTGCGAAAGAAAGGCCCCTTTCGGGTGGATAATAGGCCGATGTTAGGGGCCCGGGGATTCGACTCCAGGAAGTAAACAGTTTCGCATGAGTATTCCAGCATGCATTCATCTACTGCTGAAGTGAGTGCCGATCCGGCCGTTCTCGCAAGCCCGCAGGGAACCGGCAATCCGCCGCCCGATGGGCATTTTAAGCGTCTCGTTCGTTCCGCCCTGATCGCAGTGGTCGCACTGCTCGTCGTAGGCGCGATCGTTTTCAGTTGGTCACGCGCACATTCCCCCGCTGCCAAGAACTCCGCACCGGCTGCGCCGGCGGACTCCTCCGGGACCGGAACGCTTCGGCTCAAAGGTTCCACCGAGGCGGTGCGGATGCGCGCCATCCTTACTCCGGTTTTGTCGGGCCAGTACGTGGCCACCCTCACCATCACCAAAATTACAGCCCCGGGAACGATCGTGAAGCAAGGAGACGTGCTGGCGGAATTCGACCGCCAGGCGCAGATTCGGGATTTCATCGACAAGCAGGCAGAGTACGGCAAGCTGGTGAGCCAGGTGGTGGAGGAGCGGGCAAAGGAAGATGCGGCGCGAGCTAAAGATGAAACCGAGATCAAAACGGCGGAAGACAGCCTGAGCAAAGCGCAGCTGGAGATGCAGAAGTCGGAGATCATGTCGCGCATCGACGCCGAAAAGGCGCAGGAGAGCCTGCAAGAGGCGCAGGCCACGTTGGCGCAACTTCGCGAGACCTTTGCCCTGAAGCGCAAGGCGGCGCAGGCAGGCATTCGCATCCTGGAAATCCAGCGGGATCGTACGCAGCAAATCATGCTGCACGCGAAGGCGGATGCCGAACTGCTGCAAATCCGCGCGCCGCTCGATGGCGTGGTGGTGCTGAATACCATCTGGAAGCAGGGAAGAATGGGAGAGGTGCAGGAAGGAGACCAACTCCGGCCCGGCATTCCATTCATGGAAGTCGTCGATCCCTCGGTGATGCAAGTGCGTGCTCTTGCCAATCAGGAGGACTTTCTGCGTCTGCGGGTTGGGCAAACCGCGCGAATCCATCCCGATGCGTATCCGGAGATGGTGTTTCCCGGCCGCCTGGAAGAAATGGCGCCTATCGCGAGAGGCGGAGACTTCTCATCCCGGCTGCGCACCTTCACCGTGGTTTTCTCGGTTACGGGGCATGACAGCAAGCTGATGCCCGATCTTTCGGCTGCGGTGGATGTGGATGTTGCCGGACAGAACAACGCCGGCGAGGGCCGGAGATGATCGCCCGGATGCGCAATTTGTGGGCGGAGCGGAAGGCGCGCATCGTCGTCGTTGTGCTGCTGGCGAGCGGCGCGCTGTTCGGCGCAGTCCGCTACAGCGGGCGATCGCCTTCGGTTCCGACCCTGGTGGTGAAGCGAGGCGATTTCATCGATTCCGTGCAGTTTCGGGGAGAGGTGAAGGCGCTGAAATCGATAACGATCGTGACTCCGGCCGAAGCCGGGGACTTCCAGATTCTGAAAATCGCGGCGGATGGTACGCCGGTGAAGCGGGGCGATGTGATTGTGGAGTTCGACAAAACCCGGACGGTGCAAGATCTGGCGCAGTACAAGTCCGCGCTGAAATCGGCGCAGGCGGAGATCGAACAGACCCGCGCGAAGGCGCGACTGACGGAGCAGGAAGACCTGACGGCGGTGATGAAGGCGCGGTTCGACGTGGAGACGGCGAAACTGGATGCCAGCAAGCAGGAAGTAGTTTCCAGGATCGAAGGCGCCGAGGCCAAGCTGAAGGTGGCGGACGGGGAGCAGAAGCTGCACGAGGTGGAGGAGAAGCTGAAGTCGGACCGTTTATCGGACAAGTCCACCATACAAAGCAAGATCGAGGCCAGCCAGAAAGCCGCGTACGATGTGAAGCGCGCGGAGACCGCGTTGACCAAGATGACCCTGACGGCGCCGCTGGCGGGCATGATCAGCCTGGTGCCAATATGGCGCGGTGATACCGAGGCCCCGCTCAAGCCCGGTGACCGGGCGTGGGCGGGCGCGCCAATCGCGGAGTTGCCTGACGTTTCCACGCTGCGGATTTCGGCGCGAGTGGAAGAAACGGAGCGCGGCCGGCTTGCGCTGCAGCAGCCAGTCACCGTCCACATGGACGCAATCGCCGACCGCGAGTTCAGCGGAAAAATCGAGCAGATCAGCACCATTGCCACCTCTGATTTCAGCGGTGGATGGCCATTTCCGCGCAATTTCGATCTCAGCATCGCGCTCGATCAGACCGACGCGCGGCTCAAGCCGGGGATGACGGCACAGCTCACCGTCGTGGTTGAAAAGGTCCCGAACGCGATTACGATCCCGGCGCAGGCGTCGTTTCAGAAGTCAGGGCAGACGGTGGCCTATGTGTGGGCGGGATCGAAATTCGAAGAGCGCGTAATTCAGGTTGGGCGCAGAAGCGGCGACCGAATTCTGGTGGCGAAAGGCCTGCGACCGGATGAGCGGGTCGCCCTGGCCGATCCCACGGCAAAGGAGTGAGGCAAAAGGCATGAAGCGGTATCGCGCGATTGCGTGGGGAGTGGCGGTAATTGTGTTCGCGGCCGTGGCTGCGGTTCTGGCGACTACGACTCGGAGTGCGAACGCCAGCGACGGCGAGGTTCCGCTGGCCCCGGTGCAGCGCGGGGAGCTGGACATCAGGGTTTATGCTACGGGTGAATTGAAGGCGACCCAGGCCATGGTGCTTACCGCGCCTCCGGTCGCAGGCGGGGCCCTGCAGATTACCCGCTTGCTGCATGCGGGAGCTCCGGTCAAAAAGGGCGACATCGTGTTCGAGTTTGATCCGGCCGAACAACTTTACAAACTCGAACAGAGCCGGTCCGAACTGCTGCAGGCGGAGCAGGAAATCGTAAAAGCCAAGGCGGATGCCGCGGTGCAGGCGGCGCAGGACAAAGTGGACCTGCTGAAAGCCCGTTTCGCGCTGAGGCAGGCGGAGTTGGAGGTGCAGAAGAACGAACTGGTAAGTGTGATCGACGGCAAGAAGAATGAGCTTGCGCTGGAGCAGGCGAAGGCTTCGTTGGCGAAGCTGCAGCAGGATATCGAGTCACACACCGCGTCGGGGCAGGCCACGATTGCGCTGGCGCTGGAGAAGAAGAACAAAGCCAGGCTGGCCATGGACCAGGCGCAGCAGAATATCGAGAAGATGCACGTCACCGCGCCCATGGACGGGCTGGTGTCGATCGAAAGAAATACGAACACAATGGGTGGCATCATGTGGACCGGCATGGCGATGCCCGACTACCGGGCCGGGGACCAGGTGCAGCCGGGAAGCTCCATCGCGCAGATTATTGACTCCAGCGTGATGGAGTTGACGTCCAAAATCGGCGAGCAGGACCGCGACAACGTCAAAGTTGGCCAACCGGCCGAGGTAGAGTTCGACGCGCTTGCGGGACGAATCTTCCACGGCATGGTGAAAGCCGTGGGGGGCATGTCAACCCGGCAGTTCTGGGAAGTTGGCAACGGTGGAAAATTCGATATTACGGTCGAGCTTACCGATAAGGACCAGCGTTTGCGTCCCGGCCTGACGGCGCAAATCGTGATCGTGGGGGATAAGAGGAAAGACGCGCTGTATGTGCCGCGGCAGGCGCTATTCATGAAAGACGGCAAACGCGTTGTGTACTTGAGGAACGGCAAAGGCTTCGAACAGCGCGAAATCAAAATCCAGTGCGAGAACGAGAGCCGGGCGGCCATTCAGGGGTTGAAAGTTGACGATCAGGTCGCGCTGCTCGATCCCACTGCGCCCAGGAAGGCTGCCTCGGGCTTGACGCCGGAGGGTGGCGAGGTGACGCGCTGATGAGCGTCCTGGCGGCGGCCGGCGACCGGCGCAGAGCGTACGGATTCCAGCAATGGCTTCCGGACCTGCAACTTGGTTTCCAGAATCTTCTCCTGCACCGGCTGCGCTCTCTGCTGACCATGCTGGGGATGATTTTCGGAGTTGCCGCAGTGGTCTCCATGCTTTCGATCGGGGCGGGGGCGCGGCAGAAGGTGATGGCGCTCATCGAGCAGATGGGCGTGCGCAACCTGATCGTCGAGGCCAAGGAGACCACGGAATGGCAGGCGCATCAGAAAGTCCGGCGGATTTCCCCCGGGCTTACTCTGCAGGACTACCGCGTGATCGGCGATGACGTGGGCGGGATTGTCGCCTCTACTCCTCGCAAGCGATTCACTCCTACCAAGACCACTCCGAAAGCGCAGCAGGATGTCCCGATGGTTTATGGCGTGAAGCCTGTATATAAGGACATTTCGGGCCTCCACCTTTTGGAAGGCCGGTTTTTTGATGCTGCCGAAGAGAGCCGCGCGGACCCGGTGTGTGTGCTGGGCGCCGGGGCGCGCTCGAACCTGTTCGGAGCAGCTGACCCGATTGACCAATACGTGAAGGTGGACGAGCAGTGGTTTCGGGTAATCGGAGTTGCCGGCCCGCAACTCAGCGCACAGACTGAAATCGCCGGATTGCCCTCGCAGGACCTCAATAATGTCATCTACGCTCCGCTGAATGCTGTGGTGCTGCGCCTGGAAAATACATACAGCGATGTGAGGGATGACATCGACGGAATCTACCTGAACCTGCAGGCCAAGACGGACATGTCGGAAGCCTCGCAGGTGGTGCGCGCCGTGCTGGAATCTTCTCATCACGGGGCAAACGACTATAGCGTGATTGTGCCGGCCGAATTGCTGGCGGAGCAAAGGCGCACGGAGCGGTTGTTCAACGCTGTGATGGTGGCGATCGCGTCGATTTCGCTGCTGGTGGGCGGCATTGGAATCATGAACATCATGCTGGCCAGCATTCTCGAACGCACGCGGGAGATCGGGTTGCGGCGGGCGGTGGGGGCGCGACAGTCCGATGTGGTGCGGCAGTTTGTGGTGGAAGCGGTGATGATCTCCTTCGTTGGCGGGACCTTCGGAATCGTGTTTGGCTTCGCGATGTCGCGGCTGATCGCGTGGCTGGCGGGGTGGTCGACCATTGTGACGGCAGCCTCTATTTTTCTGGCATTCCTGGTGTCGATCACGGTGGGGCTGGTGTTCGGTATCTATCCCGCAGTCAAGGCGGCGCGCCTGGATCCGGTGGAAGCGATTCGTTACGAATAAGCACCGGACTGCGGCGAATCGGTTTTAACCTGGGCGGCAAAATCAACCTGGAGGATAAAAAATGAAACTGTGGCTGGTTGCGGCCTGCATCTTCTTTCTATCGCTTGGAACTCTTGAGACGGCAGCCCAGAATCGCGAAAGCTACCGTGGGCTGCTGACTCAGCAAGTCGCCGCGGATAAGGCGTCCGGCCCGCAACATCTGCGCGACTACGTCGCCGACGGCAAGCTGCGCCTCAGCTTGCGTGACGCTGTAGTGCTGACCCTCGAGAACAACAGCGCGGTGCGGGTGCAGGAGTCCGACGTCGAGGCCGGGAAGTTCGCGCTGCTGCGCACCTACCAGCCGTTTGATCCACAACTGCAAACCATTCTGGACATCAACCGCTATTCCTTCAGCGGGACCAACCAACTGCAGGGCGTGGGAACCTCCAGTAACAGCACCCTGAACTCCCTGACGCAGAGCGCGCAGATCAACTACAACCAGACCTTCCAGACCGGCACCAACATTGTGGTGGGACTGGGCAGCAGCAAAAGTTCCACCAACAGCGAGTTCTATTTCTTCAATCCTTATTTCAGTTCGACATTGAACTTTAGATTTACGCAACCGCTGCTGCGCAACGGGTGGCGGTTTGCCAATCGCGCACCTCTGGTGATTGCACGGCGGGCATTGCAGCAGTCGCGATCAGCCTTCGAGGCCCAGGTGAGCGACGCCATTCTGCAGGTTGTTACTCAGTATTGGGCCGTGGTGCAGGCGGGCGGCGATTTGGAAGTAGAGCGGAAATCGCTCGAGGCCGCCGACGTGAGTTATCAGCGTGACAAGCGCGCCCTGGAACTGGGAGCGTTGCCGCCATTGGATATTTACCGCTCGGAGTCCGAAGTCGCATCGCGGCGGGTGCAGATGATTCAGGGGGAATATGCCGTGAAGCAGGCGGAGGACAGGCTGCGCCTGACCATCGGTGCGGACCAGGACCCCTACTTCCGTGCGCTCGATCTGGAGTTGACCGAGAAGCCCGAGCCCGAGGGAGAACTACGAAACATCGATGCAGCCAGCGCGCTGCAGGAGGCGATGAAACAGCGGCCGGAGTTTGCTGTGGCGCGCTATGCGCTGGATAACGATGATACCGGCATTCGCCTGGCGCACAATCACATGAAGCCCGACTTGTCGCTGACCGGCTTTTATCAAAGCAGTGGCATCGGCGGCGATGAGTTCAGCCTCACCACGGGCCAGCTGATTTCGCCCGGGGGGCTGGGGTCGTCCTTCAATCAGCTATTTGGGTTCGGGTATCCGGGCTACGGCGCGACACTCACCCTGAACCTGCCGATCAGAAATCGCGGGGCCCAAGCAGAATTGGGAAATGCGCTGGTGGCGCGCCATCGTGATTTGTATTCGGGGGAGCAAATTCAGGAGCAGGTGATGCTCGATGTGAGCAACAGCATTCACCAGCTCGAGCAGGCCAAACTCACCCTGGCCGCCGGCAAGACGGCGCTCGACCTGGCGCAGAAAGCCCTGACTGCGGAACAGCGCAAATATGAACTTGGGGCCGAGACGATTTTCTTTGTGCTGGACGCGCAGACCCGGCTGGCGCAAGCCGAATCGAGCCTGCTGCAGGCGCAGATTACCTATCAGATCGCGGTAGCCGCGGTCGATCACGCCACCGGGGGCTTACTGCAGCCTTACCACGTGCAGATTGCGGAGTTGACGCAGTAGGCGTTTTA
>Ga0335083_10005405_pt1 | contig 16109 bp, 11 predicted proteins | sample Lox_Sample_42_FD_206716 | JGI IMG/M metagenome (GOLD analysis project Ga0335083, IMG submission 206716) | Soil microbial communities from Loxahatchee National Wildlife Refuge, Florida, United States - Lox_Sample_4.2 | ecosystem: Environmental > Terrestrial > Soil > Wetlands | place: USA... | reverse complement strand
CGACCGCGGCGATTTCGCCGGCACCGACCAGCCCGAACAGGCGTTTGCCCTGGCGCAGGTCGAACACGGCGCCGGCCACGGCCCAGAATTCGAGACCGGTGAGGATGAACTGTACGTCCTTCCAGATCATCAGCAGGAAGCCGATCCAGCGCGACGTGGTGAACACGCTGCCGAGATACAGCAGCAGCGTGGCGGTGGCCATCAACAGCAGCACTGCCATGAACAGATGCGACGGCGGGAAGCGACCTTCGGCGCGCGCGAACGCGGTGCCGATCAACACCGTAACGACAGCCGACACCATGTAGACATAGGGCAAGGCGGAAGCGTCGAACGACGACAGGAACAGCGCGTTGGCCGGTGCTTCGAAGAACACGAAGCCGGTACCCATGCAGAACGCATGGACCAACAACAGCAGCAACGGTTTTCCTTCTCCCTGCCTGACATCGAGATTGGCGGCCAGTGCTGCCGCGACGCGTTGCATGAAGTAGAACGGCTCCTGACTGGCTGACTGCTGGAGGGGAACGTCAGGAATGATAGAGCAGCCCCACGGCGGGCACCATCGTCAACGGCCGACCTCGGACACGAAGGTGCGCAACTTGCCGGCTTCGGTGCGGGCGATGGAGTCGCGTACCGACACGGTGAACTCGAACGCCGCGCCGAATTCCTCGGCAAGGATGGCGAACAGTTCGGCCTGCTCCGCCGCGGTCAGCTCGCGCGACAACACCAGCACCGCTTCGATGCGGCTCAGCGTCTTCTGCACGATCTGGAACTCGCGGATGCAGGCAATGCGGCTGATGCGGTAGTAGCCAGTGTCCGCCCGGCGCCGCTCGCCGGTCGGCAACGTCAGGTAATCGTAGGCGCGGCCGACGATGCGCCGCAGCACCGGCAGCCCGCGCCCGCACTTGCAGGGTGCGCCCACTTCGGCCAGATCGCCGATCTCGTAGCGGATCAGCGGGCAGGCAAAGTTGTGCAGCGGCGTGATGACGACGCGGCCGACTTCACCCGGCCGGCACGGCTGTCCGTCGGCATCCAGCACTTCGAGCAGCACCGCTTCCGACTGCACGTGGAAATGCGGACTCGCCTCCGGGCACTGCAGCGCCAGGTAACCACCTTCGGCCGCCGTATAGTTGTGGACGATGTGGCAACCGAAGATTTGCCGGCACAGCTCGCGCAACGAGTCATCGACGATTTCGCTCAGCGTCCATACGCTGCGTAAGCGCAGCGGCGTGGGCGAATCACGGAAGTGCGCCAACAGCAAGCGCAGGTTGGCCGGAAACGTGAACAGGTAAGCCGGTTGCAACCGCAGCAGGAACGCGGCCTGGTCCGGGATGGCAACACGATCGTCCATGATGCCGACCTGGCCGGTTGGCCACAGCTGATTGGTCGGCGGGCCATAGTCCGGCCACATCAGGCCGCTTGGCGAATACACCAGCGCTTCCTGCTCGGGAGTCAGTCCGCGCGGCATCCGGCGAATGCGGGCCATGCTGCCGAGCGGATCGTCGCGGTGCCAGTGCTCCTCGCGGACCAGGATGGCGTTCCACATCAGGTTGGCCAGCGCCGTCTTCCTGATCCTGACCGGAATGCCGGACGAGCCTCCGGTCGTCACCGAGGTCAACGCGCCGTGGGAAGCCGGGTACGATTTCGCCAGCAAGGCATCGCCCGCTTGCTGCACTTCGCGCCGCGTCAGCACCGGAATGCGGGACCACGCCGCTTCCGTCAGATTGGCGGGATCGATGCCGCGCAAGCGTTCCGCGTAGAACGGCACCGACTGCAGCGTATGCGCCAACAACGCGCGCAACTGCGTCCATTGGTGATTCCTGATCCTGGCCGGCCCCCACCACTGCGAGGCTTCGAGTCGTCGTTGCTGTGCCAGCAGTTCGGTAATCACCGCAGCATTCCGCGCCGGCTCAGTCGTCACTCTTCGGCGGTTCGGTCGATGGCAGCAGGTAACCGTGCTGCGTCATGTCCATCGCCGGCGAGTATTCACACGGTACGCAGTTCGGCAGGAACAGCTCCGGCGTGCGACCGCTGACGGGGTTCTTGTAGCCCCACCACATCGGCAGAATTTTCGGCCATTCCCACGCTTCGCCGGTGCCGCCGCGGAAATGTTCCTGCAAGCGGCCGAGTTCGGTGATAGGCACGTCCGGCTTGTATTGATTGACCAACGCGGTGCCGATGAAACGCTGCGGCCGTGGCGGTGCGTTGGGATTGGGCGCCGGTGGCGGTGTCGCCGGCCGCGGCGTTTCCGAGACGACGGCTCGCTCTTTGGCGCCGGCCCAGCCGGCTTTCCAGTTCGGCATCTCGAAGTACGGTTCGTCGAGCGACAGATTCCACAAGCGCCAGATACCGTCTTCCAGAATGAAATGATCGTCCGGATACATCGCGCCGAACAGCGTGCCGCCGCTCGTCTTCGACGTGTTGGGATGGAACAGATAAGTGCGCACGCGCGCCGAGCGGCCGTCGGGCGCCACGTTGATCACCGGCTGGATGCGCCAGTGGAAGGCGATGCCGGCCTTCTTCGCATCGAGCCGCACCGGATCGCCGTATTCGAGGAACAAACCCTTCGAGATGCGCGGATAGCTGGTGTAGTAGCCGGCGAATGGAATCTGCTTGGTGCCGGTTTTGCCGAACAATTCCGACAACCAGTCCCACTGCGAATCATCGGCGAAGAAACCGTACGACGCCGACACATGCTCGGCGGCGTCATAAGCCGTGGCCACCATCACGCGGCGCGCAACATCCTTCATGCGTGCCGCAGTATCGCTCGAGGCCTGCTTCGCCGCGGGCGCGGCAATGGCGCCAGTGAGCGGCTGCATGGCGACCAGCTTCATGCCGGCTGGAGCCGTCACCGGTTTGCCAGTAACAGGATGAGCGGCGACGAAAGCGGGGATCACGCGATCCTGCGCACCGGCATCGCCAGACGGCAGCGCTTTGTCCGGTGCCTGCGCGCCGGACAATTTTTCGACGATGCGGCTCTTGCCCCAACCCTTGGCATAGTCGGCGCGAAACAGCGGAAATACCCGCATTTCCCGCACTTTCCACACACCGTCTTCCTTGATGAAGCGGTTGTCGAAGGTCGACACTTCCCAGTAACCCTCGCCCTTGTCCGCCTCGCCCAGCAAGCCCATCTCGATGCCGCGTACATGCGCTTCGTGCCGGCCTTGTTCGAAACTCACCACGGTGTCGAACTGCAAACGGTCGTTGAGCACGCCGTGCGTCAAGCCGGCCGGCCCCATGCGTTCGTGCGCCTTGCGCACGCCCTTGGTGCCGACGTAGATACCGTTGCCGCCGAGTTCATAGACACCGTTCGGCGCGAACAGATCGGTGACGTCGTCCCACATGCGGCGGTTGACGTAATAGCCGTAGGCGGCCTGCAGGTTGCGCACCAGTTGCTCGTCGTTCAGCACGGCGATGCGCTCCGCCAACTCGTCGAGCGTCGCCGCGCTCTTCGGCGCGGCGCCAACGGGCTTGGGAATCGGAATGCCGCTTTGGTCAGGCGTGAAGTGGTACGGCAGGATGCCGACATCCTGGCCTTTCCAGTTGATCCAGCCGGTTTCGTACGGGCCGGCATATTGCGGGAAGGCGTGATGCACGCTGATCTTCCACTTGCCGTCTTCGCGCACATATTCGTTTTCGTACACGGCGCCCTGCAGGCTGGCATTGCCCTTGTCGTCGCACAGCAGCGCAAAACCGTACCAGCGCCCCTTGGCCGACTCGCCATCGACCGACAGGTTGACCACCGGGTGATCGATGATCTGGGTGTGCACTGCACCCGGCTTCAGCCCCTGCTGACCGTCACCTTCGTGGGTGGCGAGGTAGTCGGCTATGGCTTTGCGGCCATGGATGGTTTCGTCATCGAAAATATAGGTGGCATTGGTGGCGAACAGGTCCGCCATCTCGTTCCACAGGCCGTATTGCGAGTACTGGGCATAGGTACGTTGCAGGTTCTTGACGGCTCGCAGCGACTCGACGCGATCGACGTCGCGCGCCAGGTCGTCGAGCGGGTTCTGGCTGACGGCGATGGCCGGCAGCAGCACGCCGGCAACCAACGCCAAACCGATGGATAAACGCCTGAAAAAATGTGACACGCAACCTCCCCTGTATGGAATGAACCCGAGTGGCACGGGTACCCCCTATTATTCAGGGAAATCCCCGGCGTAAAAAAGGACAATTCGGGGACATGACGCCGTATGGATGGACGCTCCGGCTTTATTTGTTTACTCTTTCCCGGCTTGCTGCGGGTATCGTCCAAGCAGCGGAAAACACTCACTAATTCTAACGATAGACACGGGGAAACCATGCGCAAGAGCGGAGTTTTCACTCATCCCGCCCTGAGGCTGTCCGTCGCCTGCGCGACGCTGACCTGGCTCACCCTTGCAGCTCCTCTCGCCCAGGCCCAGGCGGCCGCGAGTGCGGCGCCGAACAACGACGGCGGCAAGGCCTTCAACGACATCGTCAACAACTACTGCCTGAAGTGCCACAACTCGGAAGACTGGGCCGGCAAACTGGACATGGACGGCATGGATCTGGCCCACGTCGGCATGAACCCGGACGTGTGGGAAAAAGCCATCGGCAAACTGCGCGGCCGCCTGATGCCGCCGGCCGGCCAGCCGCAACCGGCCCAGGACCAGGTTGACGCTGCCGTCGGCTACCTCGAAACCTCGATCGATGCCGCCGCCAAGACCAGCCAGATCGGTCACGTGCCGATCCAGCGCCTGAACCGCACCGAGTTCGCCGCCACCATCAAGGGTCTGATCGGCGTCGATATCGATCCCAAGCAGGCGCTGCCGAGCGACATCGAAGTCGAAGGCTTCAACAACATCGCCGGCGCGCTGGGCATTTCGCCGTTCATGGAACAGTACCTGTCGTCGGTGCGTCGCGCCGCGCAGAAAGCCGTCGGCGAGCCGGTGCCGAAAATGGCCAGCGTCTTCTACGCGGCCACTGGCGGCGGCGGTGGCGGCCCCGGCTTCAACAACGCCCAGGTCAACCACAAGGACGGTTTCCCGCTCGGCACCCGCGGCGGCATGACCTTCACCCACGTATTCCCGGCCGATGGCGAGTATCACTTCGACTTTCTCGATGCCGACAACCTCAACGCCGGCCTGTATCCGTTCGGCATGCTGACCTCGGCCACGATGGTGATCCTGATCGACGGCGTCGAAATGGCGCGCCGTGATGTCGGCGGCGAAGACGATCTCGCGCTGACCGACCGCGAAGCGCAAAAAGGCCGCGAAGCCATCGTCAAGAAAATGACCTTCGCGGTGCCGGTCAAGGCCGGCCGCCACGAAGTGACGGCGACCTACATCGAGCGCTCGTGGGCAATGAGCAACGACGCCGCCGGCGGCGGCCGCATCGGCGACATGCCGGTGGTCAAGGGCGGCATGCAGGTGGTCGGCCCGTTCACGCCGCACGGTTTGTCGATGAGCGAATCGCGCAAGAAGATTTTCGTGTGCCAGCCGAAGAAAGAATCGGAAGAAAAAGCCTGCGCCGAGCGTATCGCGCGTCATCTGGCCACCGAAGCGTTCCGCCGCCCGGTCAACGACGACGACATCAAGCGCCTGATGAAGTTCTACGACATCGGCCGCGCGGAAGCCGGCGGTTTCGACAGCGGCGTGACCGAACTGGTCACGGCGACGTTGTCGAGTCCGGACTTCCTGTATCGCGCCATCGCCACCGCGAAGAAAGCCGACGAGTCGCGCAAACTGAGCGACCTCGAACTGGCATCGCGCCTGTCGTTCTTCATGTGGAGCCAAGGGCCCGACGACGAACTGCTCAGCGTGGCCAGCAAGAACAAGTTGTCCGATCCCTCCGTGCTGAAGGCGCAAGTGGATCGCATGTTGAAGGATCCGCGCGCGCAGTCGCTGGTGGAAAACTTCGCGCTGGCCTGGCTCAACCTCGACGAGCTGTACCAGGTCGAACCCACCGAGCAAGGCTTCAACGCGGCAATGCGCGGCAATTTCGAAACCGAGATCCGGCTGTTCCTGTCCAGCATCCTGCTGGAAAAGCGCAGCGTGACGGACCTGCTCAACGCCGACTGGACCTTCGTCAACGAACCGCTGGCGCGGCTGTACGGCATCAACGACGTCCTGGGCAACCAGTTCCGCCGCGTGACGCTGACCGACGAAAACCGCTGGGGCCTGCTGGGCAAGGGCGCAGTGCTGCTGCGTACTTCGTATGCCGACCGTACGTCGCCGGTGTTGCGCGGCGCCTGGGTGCTCGACCGCATCATGGGCACGCCGCCGACGCCGCCGCCGCCCAACGTCAACACCGACCTGTCGGTGCATGAAGGCCAGGCACCGACCACCGTGCGCGCCCGTCTCGAAGCGCATCGCGCCAATCCCACCTGCAAGGGTTGTCACGGCCTGATCGATCCGCCCGGCCTGGCGCTGGAAAATTTCGACGTGACCGGTCGCTGGCGCACCTTCGATCAGCAGGCGAAAGCGCCGATCGATTCTTCCACTGAACTGACCAGCGGCATCGTGCTGCACGGCCCGGTGGATCTGCGCAAATTCCTCGGCAGCCACAAGGACCAGTTCCCGCTGACGGTGACCAAACGCCTGATGATGTATGCGCTGAACCGTGAAGTGGAATACTTCGACATGCCGCAGATCCGCGAGATCGTGCGCAAGTCGGCAACCGAGAACTACACCTTCGCGTCGATCATCGCCGGCGTGGTCAACAGCGACGCCTTCCGTCGCCAGGGCCCCGAAGCATCGAAAGAAAAAGTAGCGGCAGCCACGACGGGCGCCGCGATTGCGACCACTGACAAATAACCGACAAACACGAACGAGGGAGAACGACGATGGCTAACTTCCTGACCAAGAAACACCTCTCGCGCCGCACGTTGCTGCGCGGCGGCGGCGTGGCATTGGCGCTGCCGTTCCTCGACGCGATGGTGCCGGCCAGCACGGCGCTGGCACAGACCGCGGCCGCGCCGAAGACGCGCGCCGGCTTCTTCTACCTGCCGCACGGCGCCATCATGAACAACACGCCGTTCGGCAAGGAAGTCGATGCGTGGACCTCCACCGGCAAGGGCGACAGCTTCAAACTGGGCCAGACGCTGGCGTCGCTCGAGCCATACAAGAAATACGTCACCACGTTCGAGCACCTGGAAAACACCGCGGCCGGCGGCTCCGTGCATACGTTGAATCCGGCCACCTGGCTGTCGTGCGTGCGTCCTGACACCGCCGCCAAGGGCGCCAGCATGTCGATCACGCTCGACCAGGTGATCGCGCAGCAACTCGGCCAGAAAACCGCGTTGCCGTCGCTGGAAGTCGCCTCGGAAACGACGATCCAGGTTGCGGCCGGCAACGGCGGTTTCTACGCCGTCACCACCGCCTACTCCGGCCCCAACACGCCGCTGCCGATGGAATACAACCCGCGCAAGGTCTTCATCCAGTTGATGGGCGAAGGCGACACCGCGGCCGAACGCGATGCGCTGATCCGCAAGAACGCCAGCGTGCTCGACATGATCAACGAGCGCGCCAAGTCGCTGAGCAATGAACTCGGCGCCGGCGACAAAGCCGCGCTGGGCGAGTATCTCGACTCCGTGCGCGAGATCGAACGCCGCGTGCAGATGGCCGGCTCGCGCGATCTGGCCGGCATCGAAGTACCGGACGCACCGGTCGGCGAACTGGAAAATTTCGACAAGCAGGTGCGCCTGATGTTCGACCTGATCGCACTCGCCTACCAGGCCGACCTGACCCGCGTCGCGTCGTACGTGATGGTGGCCGAAGGTACCAACCGCACCTACAACCATGTCGGCGTGCCGGATTCGTTCCATCCTGTCAGTCATCACAGCAACGACCGCGAGCGCATCCGCCGCCTGACCATCATCCAGAAATATCACATGGAACGCTTCGCCGACTTCCTGAAGCGCCTGGCCAACACCAAGGAAGGCGACGGCAGCATCCTCGACCATTCGCTGTTCCTGTACGGCTCCAACATGGGCAACAGCAACCAGCACGACAACTATCCGTTGCCGGAAGTGCTGGTCGGCGGTGCCAACGGCAAACACGTCGGCGGCAAGAACCTGACCCTGGCCGAGCGCACGCCGCTGGCCAACCTGCATTTGACGATCCTCGACAAGCTCGGCATCGAGCAGAAGAGTTTCGGCAACAGCACCGGCCTGATCTCCGAGGTTTGATCGCTACATGAAGCATTTCGATCGCAGAAGCATTCTCAAAGCCGGCCTCGGCGGATTCGCCGTGGTCGCCGCTGCGCCGTTGTTCGCCGCGCAAGCTCCCGCCAGGCTGACCAGCAAGACGCTGGCCGGCAAGATCGCCGTCATCGACGGCGCGCCCGGCAACGTCATCGCCCTCAATGCCAGCGATGGCATCCTGTTGGTCGATAGCGGCGCCGCCAACATGGCCGCAGCCGTCAAGGCAGCGCTTGGCGGCAAGGTGAAAACCCTGTTCAACACGCACTATCACGCCGACCAGACCGGCGGCAACGAACTGTTTGCCAACGACGGCGCCAGCATCCACGCCCACGTCATCACCAAACAGTGGTTGTCGAGCGACTACTACGTGCCGAGCGCCGATCGCTGGGTGAAGGCACCGCCGGTAGCGGCGCGCCCCACCGTGACGTTCCGCGACAAAGGCACCATGACCGCCGGCGACGAACACATCGAATACGGTTACCTGCTCGAAGCACACACGCGCGGCGACATCTACGTGTATTTCCGCGACACCAACGTGCTGGCGGTCGGCGACGTCGCCTCGCCGCTGCGCGATCCGTCCCACGACTGGTACGCCGGTGGCTGGCTCGGCGGCCGCGTCGATGCGATGGACGACCTGCTGAAACTGGCCAACGACAACACCATGATCGTGCCGGCCTACGGCGCAGTGATGACCAAGGCACAGTTGCAGGCCGAACGCGACATGATGGCCAAGCTGTACGACCGCACTTCGACGATGACCGACCACGGCCAGAGCGCGAAAGACATGCTCGATGCCGGCGTCATGAACGAGGTGAACCGCAAGTTCGACGACCCCTACCGCTTCCTCTATGACGTCGCGAAGGGATTGTGGGCCCACTACACCAATTTCGGAGGCAACATTGTTTAACACCAGAACAAAAGCGATCGTTGCAATCGGTCTAACCGGTTTATTGACGCTCGGCGCGGCGGCAGCGTCTTTGGCTGCCGGCAACAAACCGGAAACGCTGGTCGATCTGATCAAGGCCGGCAATCGCGAAGCCGTGCTGGCCGCGATCACGTCGCCCGAGGTCAACGTCAACGTGGCCGAAGCCGACGGCTCCACGCCGCTGATGTATGCGACTTACGCGGTCGATCATGAAATGGTGAAGGCACTGATCAAGGCCGGCGCCAAGGCCAACGTCGTCAACAAGTACGGCGCCAGCCCGCTGGCCGAGTCGGTCAAGCTCGGCGACGTCGAAATGACCGCCGCGCTGCTCGATGGCGGCGCCAAACCCGATACGCCGAACCAGGACAACCAGACCGCGCTGATGCTGGCCGCCAACATCGGCTCGCTGAAGATCGCGCAGATGCTGGTCGAACGCGGCGCCAACGTGAACGCGGTGGAAACCTTCCGCGGCCAGAACGCGCTGATGTGGGCCGCGGCCGGCGGTCATGCCGACATCGTCGATCTGTTGCTGTCGCACGGCGCCGACGTCACCCGCCACGCCGTGTCCGATGACTGGCCGCGTCAGATGACGTCGGAGCCGCGCGCGCAATTCCGCAATACCGGCGGGCTCACCGCGCTGTTGTACGCCACCCGTTCCGCTTGCTATCGCTGCGCCGTGGCCATCGTCAACGCCGGCGCCGACGTCAACCAGCCCAATCCCGACGGTGTCACGCCGTTGATCAACGCACTCGACAACCGCGCGTTCGACATCGCGATGTTCCTGCTCGACAAAGGCGCCAAGCCGGACGCGTGGGACATGAACGGCCGCACGCCGTTGTACGTGGCGGTCGATATGAATTCGTTCCGTGCCGGCGGCTTCGGTTTCGGCCCCGGTGGTGGTGGCGGTGGAGCCGGCGTCAGTTTCAGCGGCGTCGGTGGCAGCGCGCTCGGCACGCAGTCCGCTTCGCGCAGCGACAGCAAGGTCAAGGCAATGGACGTGGTCAACCGCCTGCTCGACATGGGCGTCGACGTCAATCACGAACTGACCCGCATGCGTCCCAACGGCCCCGGCCGTGGCCGCTTCGCCGATTACATGATGCGCGGCGGCGTCACCCCGCTATACGTGGCAGTGTTGAGCCACGACCACGAAGCCATGCAAGTGCTGATCAAACACGGCGCCGAAGTGGATCTGCCCAACGTGTTCGAGATCACTCCGTTGATGGTGGCCGCCAACATGAGTGGCACCGGCCGCGGCAATGGCGCGATTCCCGGCGGCGGCGATCCGCAGGTACGCGTGATGAAAACGATGGACCTGCTGCTCGATGCCGGCGCCGACATCAACGCCCGCGTCAGCAACAGCCGTACCCATACCGCCAAGCTGGACGCCTACGTGCAAGGCCGCGACAACGAAGGCAGGACCGCGTTGATGTCGGCCGCCGAAGCCGGCTGGGACAAGGTCGTCAAGCACATGATCGAACGTGGTGCCGATCCGACGGTGAAGGACGCCGCCGGCAAGACTGCTCTCGATTACGCCCGGGTTACGCCCACCGGTCCTGCCGCGGCGACGGCACCGGCCAGCGGCAGAGGCCCGACCGTACTCGGCGCTGCCGCGGATCGCGCCGCCACCGTAGCCTATCTCGAAGGTTTGATGCTGCCGAAGCCGGCGGCAACCACCGACAAAGCAGCCGCCAAATAGCGTTGGGCACATGCCCATCATGGAGTGACGCATGTACGAGAAGCGAGGCCAGTCGAAGCCATTGCACACGCACCACGTCGCGCAATGGCTGATCTCGCAGGAAATGATGGATCACGCGGTGCGCGCCATCCGCAAGCGCACCCATCTCGTGCGCGATTACGACATTCCCTACCTGGCCGGCTACAGCCTCGACGGCCACATGATCTTCATCGATCGGCACATGCCGAAGAGCTTTGTCTACCGCGGCCGTGAAGTGAAGACCGACCGTTTCCTCGTCGTGCACGAGGCGGTGGAAAAATCGCTGATCCAGTTGCTCGGCATGCACTACCTGCATGCGCACCAGATCGCGCTGCATGCCGAACAGGCCGCCGTGCGCGCCGAAGGCATCGAATGGGAAGCGTACGACGATTTCATGCAGGACTACATCAAGGTCATCGGCGACGAACGCCTGACGCGCGTGCCGGAAAATCTCGACCTGACTCCTTACCGCGACTTCCACGACACCGACGAACTGCGCAAGATGCGCAAGCACTTCGCCAAGGTCAAACCGCTGAAGGCCAAGCACAAGATCCACATTGCCGGACTTGATTGACCGGCAATGCACTGACCTTGTGCAAGGTGCGGAACCACCCCGCCATTGCATTCCGCAAGCCGCCCGCCTGACAATACTCCGTTGATGCTGCGGCTGTGACTAGCCTGCGCGCCTGGCATGTTTGGCCATCCCGACGACGGGGCGGACCAGGCCGCCGCACCAGGATGTGCAAGACATCCCTGCCCCCGGGCAGCAACCACGAAATTACGACGCCACAGCGGGGCTACGCATGACGTTCGCGCCAGACGACTACGATTATCTGAACGATACGATGGATCTCTACCTGCACGGCAAGGACGCCGGGTTTTCCGAAGTGGAAGGTTTCAATCGCTGGATGTCGCACGCCAAACAGGCCGACCACTATGTGTTCGAACTGGCACGTTCGCCGCGGCTGGCGGGCGGAACCCAACCCGGCTTGCTGCATTACAACGACTGCATCGACTTTTCTTCCTACGACTACCTCGGCATGGCCAAGCACCCGGCCGTCATCGAAGCCGCCAACAAGGCCCAGCACGACTACGGTCTGGGCGCGACGGGTTCGCCGATCCTGAGCGGCACGCTGAAGCTGCACCTGGAATTGCAGCAAGCCATTCTCGACTATTTCGACCGCCCCGCGCTGGGCGTTTCCCTGTTCACCACCGGCTACAACGTCTCGCTGGGACTCATCCCGTGTTTCTACGACAAGCGCGACATCATCTACCTGGACCAGGCCGCGCACATGAGCATCCGCGACGGCGCGCTGCTGTCCGGCGCCAAGGTCGTCAACTTCAAGCACAACGACCTCGCGAATCTGCAGCACAAGCTGGAGCGGCAACGCCGCCTGTTCCGCCGCGCACTGATTTGCACTGAAGGCATCTTCAGCGTCGATGGCGACGCCGGCGACATCGCCGGCATCAGCGCACTCGCGCGGCAACACGACGCGCAGTTGCTGGTGGACGAGGCTCACTCCGCGCTGATCGGCGGGCCGGGCGGGCGCGGCATCGCCGCCGCGCAGGGTGTGCTGGAACAGGTGGATTTCTTCGTCTTCACTTTCAGCAAGGCACTGGGTGGCCTGGGCGGCGCCGTCATCACCACCAAAGACAAGGCCAACTACATCAACTGGTATGCGCGCTGCCGGATGTTTTCCTGCGCGCTGCCGCCGGGGGTGACGGGCGGCATGATCCAGGCGCTCAGGTTGAGCCAGTCCTCGGTCGGCGATGAGCGACGTGCGCAATTGCACCAGCACGTCGCGACGCTCGGCGCCATCATCGGCGGCAGGATCGACACCAACAACTCAAAGTCATGGATCGTGCCGCTGATTTTCCGCGACGAAAAATTCTCGCTGCCGATCTGCAAGGCCTTCATCGATCGCCGCTGCATGACGTCGAACATCCAGTTTCCGGCGGTGCCGAAAGGCCAGGCGCGGACGCGGCTGTTCCTGTCGGCGCTGCACACCACGGAGCAGGTCGAACGACTCGGCCAGGCTTGCCTGGAAATCTTCACGCAATTCGACCGGCTGCTGGACTGCCGCCCGCACACGCACGAGACCAAAGTCGCGTCGTCATGAGCAAGCCCGTGCAACGATTCGGCTGGCGTTTCCTGCGTTCGCTGTACGCGAACAATCGCCGGGCGTTGAGCGAGGCATTCGGCGGTGGCGATCATGCCGTCGTCAAGTTGCCGTTGTTTGCGCCGATTTATCTGTCGCGCAGCAGCGAGCTTGCGGCCCACTTGTTCCGCAACGACGACGAACTGTACTCACGCCGCGAGGCCTACGGCTTCAAGGGCCTGGCGCAAGCGCTGGAAAACGGCGTGCTGACGGCGGAAGGCGAGACGTGGCAGAAGATGCGCGAACATCTGCAGCCGGCGTTTCATCGCAAACAGATGGACGCCTATATGCGTGACATCGCCGCCAGCGCCGCGGCGGCGCGCCGGCAAATCCGCGGCTTTGCCGACAGTGGTGAAGCGTTTGCCGGCTTCGAGCTGGCCCGGCGACTCGCGGTCGAAGTCATCGGCAAGACCATCGTCGGTTCGGGCGACCTGGAGCGACTGGACAGAATCCAGCTGTACAGCGACAACGCCACTTATTACGCCATGCACTGGACGCTGTTCGGCCGCGGTGTACTGGGATTGCTGCTGTGGCCCCTGGTACTGTGCTTCTACTATTACAAATACCGGCTCGTGCAAGAGTGCAATCGCATCCTCGATCACGCCACTGCCGGCGCAAACAGCTTCGACATGATCACGACCATGCGCACTGCCCGCGCCGGCGACGGACAGCCGCTCTTCTCCCGGCGCGATATCCGCAATCAGGTGGCGACCATGGTCATCGCCGGTTACAAGACCACTGCCAGCCTGCTGACCGCGGCACTGTATGAACTGGCGTGCCAGCCGCAGGTGGCGCAAAAACTGCGGGAAGAACTGGCCGGCCGGCAACAGCACGGCATCGACTCGATGGCGGAGCTCAAACAGTTGCCGTACCTCGAAGCCGTCATCAAGGAAGTGCTCCGGTTGCATCCCTCGGTGCAATGGGTCATGCGCAAGGTGAAGCAGAACGTGAATGTTGCCGAGCTGGCGCTACCGCAAGATTCTATGTGCTTCGTCAATCTCGGCATGCTGCATCGGCATGCCAAATACTGGAAAGACCCGGAAGCTTTCGTGCCCGAGCGCCATTTGACGCGCGACGACGAGCTGCCCAACAGCCGTATCTACTTCGGCATGGGCAAGCGCACTTGCCTCGGCAAGGACCTGGCAGTACTGGAAGCCAAGCTGTTGCTGGTAGCGCTGGTGCCGGAGTTCGGGTTCGAGATAGTCGAAGATCACGATTACAACCAGGGCTTCACGCTGCTGCTCAGTTATCAGCGACCGGTGATATTCAAAGCCCGCGCCGTCGGTGCCGCATGATTGCCCTGATCTTCAACCCGGCCAAGAACACGCAGCAGTTCAACCAGGCGCTGAGCTTGCTTGCCGCCAAAGACCTTGCCTGCCGTGTTTATCAAACCCGCTCGCGTACCGATATCGCCGCACAAACCCGCACCGCGGTGACGGACGGCGCCGATCTCGTCGTGGCCTGCGGCGGCGACGGCACCTTGCTGTGGGTGCTCAACGCCTTGGTGGGCAGCAACGTGCCGCTGGCCATCTTGCCGATCGGCTGCAGCAATGATTTCGCCAAGCAACTTGGCATCCATTCCATCGACGATGCCGTGCATGCCATCGCGGGCCGACGCTATCTCGACGTGGATCTGGGCGAATGCACGTTTCATGACGCGCACGGCCAACCACAGCAGCTGTACTTCAATTCGACGGCGGGGCTCGGCATTCTCGCCAACATCTTTGCGCTGGAACGATACGCCTGGGTGGAATGGAGCAAGAAGGTGTTCAAGGATGCGATCTGGCCGGTGCTATGCGTGCATGCCTTGTTCAAGACCCAACCGGCAATGGGTACGCGCAACATCGATGGCGAGTCGTGCGAAGGCGTGATGCCGCTGGTGGAAATCACCAAGACGGCCGCGAACGGCGGCTTCGTCTTCATCGGCTCCGCCAGTCCGGTCTCGGGCCGCTTGCATGCGTGGTACATCCAGGGTGCTTCCCGCATGACGCTGCTGCGCACGCTGTGGAAGGTGATAACGGGAAAGCCATATATCGATGGCAAGACTGTATGCGCCGCCGACTGCATCAGTTTTGAAGCCAAGCCGAGCTCGCCGTATCCGGTGCATTTGAATGGCGACTTGGTAGGCCAAACTCCCGCAATCTTCCGCATGAGTGCGACCAAAATGCAAATCGCTGCGCTGCGCCATGAAGCTTGAATACTTGATGACATTGGCAATAACCGAAGTCGTCATCGTTGGCGGCTTCGTCATACCGCTGTTGCTGGGGCGCGGTGGCGTGCTGACACTGGCGTTCTGCCTGGGCCTTGCCTGCACTTATGAAATGGCCAAGCTGCGTTTTGCGATTTCCTACCAACGCCTTGTCACACTCGTGCCCGCTGCGCTGCTGTTGCTGGCGCTGACGACACTACCGGTGCTGGTTCAATTGATACTGGCGCTGGCGGGCATGGCGTTGCTCGCGCTCCCGCCCAGCAAGAGCAGCATCGCGGCATTGGTGCTCTATCCGGTGGTGTTCGTCAGCTTCATGCCCGCGTTGTTCGATCTGCGCCAGGGCAGCGCCTTCATCGCGTTCACTTATCTCGTCACTGAATCCTGCGACAGCTTCGCCTTGCTGATCGGCAAAGCGATCGGCCGTCACAAGCCGTTCAAAGTCAGCCCGAACAAGACGCTGGAGGGTGTGGTTGGTGGTATCGCGGTGGCAACCTTGCTCGGCACTGGCGCGGGGCATCTGCTGCAATGGTCCTGGAGTTTCAGCGCGGGCTTTTCGTTACTGCTGGCCTGCACGACAGTGCCGGGCGATCTGGCGGCATCGCGCATCAAGCGGGCCTGCGGCGTAAAAGACTTCGGCCACGTGCTGCCATTGCAAGGTGGCGTGCTCGATATTTACGATTCCACCTTGTTCAATCTTCCCATTGCCTTCGTTGTGCTATGGCTCTCACAAGGCCTGTCATGAACAAAAGTCCGCTGCATGCTTTGGCCCTGCCTGACGCGCTGACCTATTGCTCGCTCGCTTGCGTGGTGCTGTCGGTCTATCTGTCGCTGATCGGCAATGTGCCTTGGGGGGCGCTGCTGTGGTGTGCCAGCGCCATCCTCGATAATGTCGACGGCAAGTTCGCCTCGTTGTTCAAACGGACGGCGCAAGCGCGACAACT
>Ga0335083_10005404_pt1 | contig 16110 bp, 13 predicted proteins | sample Lox_Sample_42_FD_206716 | JGI IMG/M metagenome (GOLD analysis project Ga0335083, IMG submission 206716) | Soil microbial communities from Loxahatchee National Wildlife Refuge, Florida, United States - Lox_Sample_4.2 | ecosystem: Environmental > Terrestrial > Soil > Wetlands | place: USA... | reverse complement strand
GCAACATCTTCCGCCTCGTCCACACGATCAAGGGCACGTGCGGCTTCCTCGGCCTCCCTCGCCTCGAGCGACTCGCGCATGCCGGCGAGAACGTGCTCGGAAGGATCCGGGATGGCGCGGTCGCAGTGACGGCCGGCGCGGTGAGCCTTATCCTAGAGTGCCTCGACGGCCTCAAATCGATCCTCGCTGCGCTCGAAGCCACCGAGGCCGAGCCCGCGGGCAACGATCGGGACTTGATTGGGCGCCTCAACCGGCTCGCGAGCGGCGCCGGCTCCGCCAAGGCGGCAAATGCCTCGGCAAGCCTCCCGGCGGAAGACCTGCTGGAGACGCCTTCCATTCTGCGCGCGAGCGAGGACAAGGAATCCGCGATTGCCGCGCAGAGCATCCGCGTGAACGTGGATCTCCTCGAGAACCTCATGACGATGGTGAGCGAGCTCGTGCTCACGCGGAACCAGCTCCTACAGATCCTCCGGAGCCAGAAGGACAGCGAATTCGGCGCGCCCCTGCAGCGCCTCTCGCACGTGACGACGGAACTGCAGGAGGGCGTCATGAAGACGCGCATGCAGCCGATCGGCAATGCCTGGGCGAAGCTGCCGAGGATCGTGCGCGACCTCTCGCGCGAGCTCGGCAAGAGGATCGACCTCCGCATGCACGGCGCCGAGACCGAACTCGACCGTCAGGTACTCGAGCTCATCAGGGATCCGCTGACGCACATGGTCCGGAACTCGGCCGATCACGGGATCGAGCTGCCGGCGGACCGTGCGGCCAAGGGCAAGCCTGAAACCGGCACCATCACGCTCAACGCATTTCACGAGGGCGGGCAAATCATTGTCGAGATCGCCGATGACGGACGCGGTCTCGACGTCGAGAAGATCAAGCAGAAGGCGATTGCAACCGCGCTCTCGAGCGAAGCCGAGCTCGCGGCGATGACGGATCAGCAGATCCAGCTGTTCATATTCAAGGCTGGGTTCTCCACCAAGGCCGAGGTCACGAGTGTGTCGGGCCGCGGCGTCGGCATGGACGTCGTTCGCACGAACATCGAGAAGATCGGCGGCGCCGTCGAGTTGAAGAGCGAGGCGGGCAGGGGCTCGACCTTCACCATCAAGATCCCGCTGACTCTGGCGATCGTCTCGGCGCTCATCGTGGAGTCCGCCGGCGAGCGCTTTGCGATCCCGCAGGTCAGCGTCGTCGAGCTCGTGCGCGCCGCCGCCAATTCCGAGCACGCGATCGAGCGCATCAACCGGACGCCCGTGCTGCGCTTGCGCAATCGGCTTCTGCCGTTGGTCTCGTTGCGGGAGCTGCTGAGGCTCGGCGAGCGCGACGACCAGGCCGAGACCTACATCGTCGTGACCCAGGTTGGCACCTGCACCTTCGGGATCATGGTCGACCGGATCTTCGATACCGAGGAGATCGTGGTGAAGCCGGTAGCGCCGATCCTGCGCGACATCAGCATGTTCTCCGGCAACACGATCCTCGGCGACGGCAGCGTCATCATGATCCTCGATCCCAACGGGATCGCCGCCTCGACCGGCGAGATCTCCGAGGGCGAGCAAGCCCCTCCCGGCGAAACCCCCGTGCGCTCGGACCCGCGCGAGGAGCGGACGGCGCTCCTGCTCTTCCGCGCGGGCGACAGCGCGCAGAAGGCGGTGCCGCTCGCGCTTGTCGCTCGCCTCGAGGAGATCGACGTCAAGCAGGTCGAGCACTCGAGCGGCGGTCCCGTCGTACAGTATCGCGGCAAGCTCATGCCGCTGGTTCCGCTCGATCCCGCCTACGCCATACGCAGCGTGGGGCGACAGCCGATCCTCGTCTTCTCGGAGCACGATCGCAGCATGGGCCTGGTGGTGGACGAGATCGTCGACATCATCGAGGAGAGCCTCGCGGTCGAGTTGGTCACGGACCGTCCGGGGCTCATCGGCAGCGCGATCGTCGCGGGCAAGGCCACCGACCTCATCGATGCCGGCTACTATCTCACGCTCGCCTACAGCGACTGGTTCCGCGCCGCCGACGAGATGGATCCGAAGCCGAAGCGCGTGCTGCTGGTCGATGACAGTCCCTTCTTCCGTAATCTGCTGACGCCGCTGCTCGCGGTCGCGGGCTACGAGGTCACCACGGTCGAATCCGGAGACCGCGCGCTCGGGCTTTGCGAGGCCGGTGAGGATTTCGACGTCATCATCAGCGACATCGAGATGCCCGGCATGAACGGCCTCGAATTCGCGAGCGCGGTGCGCGGCGCCGGTCGTTGGAAGAAGACCCCGCTTGTCGCGCTCTCCGCGCATTCGAGCCCGCGCGATCTCGATCGCGGTCGGGCCGCGGGCTTCGACGACTACGTCGCGAAATTCGACCGCGACGCGCTGCTCAGCACCCTCTCCGAGACGCTGGGCCAGGAAAGAGGTGCGGCATGAGCAGGGACGAGGCTCGGCGCGATTTCGTCTCCGTGACCATCGACGACCAGCTCTTCGGTATTCCCGTGCTGCAGGTGCAGGATGTGCTGGGCCCGCAGCGCATCACGCGCGTTCCGCTGGCGCCGAGCGAGGTCGCGGGCTCGCTGAACTTGCGTGGGCGCATCGTGACCGCGATCGACCTCCGTACCCGCCTCGGCCTGCCGCCCCGGAGCGAGGGCAAGTCCGCCATGAGCGTCGTCGTCGACCACGGCGGCGAGCTCTACAGCCTGCTGGTCGACGCCGTCGGCGAGGTGCTGAGCCTCGAGGTTGCGGCCGCCGAGCGCAACCCCGTGACGCTCGATCCCACCTGGCGCGAGGTCTCCGCGGGCATTTACCGGCTCGACGGCGCGCTCCTGGTCATCCTCGACGTCGCGCGGGTCCTCGATCTCTCTGCGCGCGCGAGCGCGGCGTGAGCGGTCGGTGCGGAATCCGGAGGCTCCAGCCATGAAGTCCTGTCTCATCGTCGACGACTCAAAGGTGGTCCGCAGGGTCGCGCGGCGCATCCTGGAGGAGCTGCATTTCGCAATCGAGGAGGCCGCGGACGGCAAGCTCGCGCTCGAGGCCTGCCTCCGGCGCATGCCCGACGTGATCCTCCTGGATTGGAACATGCCCGTGATGAACGGCATCGATTTTCTCCGCCAGCTCCGTCTCAGCAGCGGCGGCGACGGGCCGGCGGTCGTGTTCTGTACCACCGAGAACGATATGGCGCACATCCAGGAGGCGATCGCGGCGGGCGCCGACGAATACATCATGAAGCCCTTCGACAGCGACATCATCCAAACGAAGCTCGCGCAGGTGGGATTGCTGTGATGAGCGCCGCGGCGGCGACCGACTCCGGCGCGAGCGTCCGGCCCGCGATCCGGGCGCGGGCGCCCTATCGCATCATGGTGGTCGACGATAGCGCGGTGATCCGTGGCCTGCTGACGCGCGCGCTCGAATCCGACTCCGAGATTTCAGTCGTGGCCTCCGTCGGCGACGGGCAGATGGCGGTCAACGCGATCCGCCGCCAGGACATCGAAGTCGTCATTCTCGACATCGAGATGCCCGTGATGGACGGCCTCACGGCGCTGCCGAAGCTGATCGAGGCGAGGCCCGGCGTGCAGATCTTGATCGCCTCGTCGCTCACGCTGCGCGGCGCTACCGTGACCCTCAAAGCGCTCTCGGCGGGTGCTGCCGATTACGTCACCAAGCCCGGCACTTCCCCGCTCACATCGGCCACTGAGTTCAAGCGTGAGCTCGCGGCCAAGGTACGCGCGCTCGCGCAGGTACGGCGGACGGCGCGGGGCGAGGCGCAGCCCACGGCGGCGTTCGCCTGCGTGGAGGCCGCGAGCGTGGCGCCGATCCCGCTGCGCCCGATGCCCAGCGAGCGCCCGGAAGCGGTCGCGATCGGCTCCTCGACCGGAGGCCCGCAGGCGCTCTTTCGCATGCTCGGGTCCCTCGTGGGCCTGCATCAGCCGATTTTCATCACGCAGCACATGCCCGCGACCTTCACCACGATTTTAGCGGAGCACATCGCGCGCCTCTGCGGGGCCCGCGCTGCCGAGGGTGTCGATGGCGAGACCGTCGAGAGCGGGCGCATCTACCTTGCCCCCGGCGATTTCCACATGCTCGTCGAGGCCGAAGGGAGCATGCGCCGGCTGCGCCTCGCCAGGACGCCGCCAGAGAATTTCTGTCGACCCTCCGTCGATCCCATGCTGCGCAGCATCGCGCAAGTCTATGGCCGCCGCGCGGTCTGCACGATCCTGACGGGCATGGGCCAGGATGGGCTCGCGGGCAGCGAGGCGCTGGTGGCGGCAGGGGGAGCGGTCATCGCGCAGGACGAGAAGACCAGCGTCGTCTGGGGCATGCCCGGTGCGGTCGCGACGGCCGGCCTTTGCAGCGCCGTGCTCGCGATCGACGAGCTCGGCCCGACGATTGCGCGCCTCGCCGCGAGGGGGGCCGCATGACGAACGAGGAATTCGATTTCCTCTGCAAGTTGCTCAAGGACCGTTCGGGCCTGGTGGTGACGCGCGACAAGGCCTATCTCGTCGAGAGCCGGCTGCTGCCGGTCGCGCGCAAGCACGGGCTCAAGAGCCTCGACGAGCTCGCAGCGGTGGTGCGTGCGCGCCCCGCGGGCGATCTCGTGCGCGAGATCATCGAGGCAATGACGACAAACGAGTCCTTCTTCTTTCGCGACATAAAGCCCTTCGAACAGTTCACGGAATACGTGCTTCCCGCGCTCGTGCAGGCGCGCGCTCAGCGCAAGCAGATCCGGATATGGAGCGCCGCCTGCTCGAGCGGGCAGGAGCCCTATACGCTCGCGATGATGCTAGCGGAGCAAGAGACTGCGCTCGCGGATTGGCAGGTCGAGATCCTCGCGACGGACCTTTCGACGGAAATTCTCGACAAGGCGGAGACGGGGCTCTATTCGCAATTCGAGGTGCAGCGCGGCCTGCCGATCCAGCTCCTCCTAAAGTATTTCAAGCAGCAGGGAGAACGTTGGCAAATCGATGCGGGCCTGCGCGCGCGGGTCCGCTTCGAGCAGTTCAACCTGCTCGACGACCCGTCACGCCTCGGCGCCTTCGACGTGATCTTCTGCCGTAACGTGCTCATCTACTTCGATCAGGCGACCAAGGGCCAAATTCTGGACCGGCTCCTCCGCGTGCTCGCCACGGACGGATATCTCTATCTCGGCGGCGCCGAGACCGTGCTTGGCGTCAGCGACCGCTTCCAGCCCCTTCCGGATAACCGCGGCATCTATGTGCCGGTCGCTGCCGCCGCCCAGCCCAAGCGCGTGGCGGTGGGATAGCGTCGCCTCGGATTGGGCGGCAGGTACCCAATCTTTCCGGGCCGCGGTGGTTGCTGAGACGCCCCAGCGGCGCTAAATCATAGTCGCCGAATGCTTTTCGGGGGGTCGCCGGCGCGTAGCCGGAGCCAACACGTCCAGGGGAGGTTGTATTATGCCCGCTCGCCCGTCGCTATTGCGTTGCATTCGACGCTGGGGAGCGATCCACGCCCTGGCGTGCTCGGTGGCGCTAGGCTTGGCGGTCTCCGCGTGCTCGGACTGGATGAGCACGATGGTGGGGAACCCCGACACCGCCGGCATAAACCTCAGCAGAATTAAGTCGAGAACCTCGCAGTTCCAAGGTGGCGGCAACTTCACGCAGAGCCTCGCCAGGGAATACGCGGCCTATGCCGACCAGCTTTACAAAGAGCGGGACTACGTCGATTCCGATTATTTCAGCAGAAAGGGAATTCAGGCCGCGAACGGAGACCAGGTGCCGCCTGAGAATCAAGCCCGCTGGGCGATCGCGCAGCAGGCGCCGTTGGGTACGCGCACCGAGCTTGCCAACGCGCGCCAGCGTCTCCTGACGGTATTGGATGGCGGCGCCCGGCAGCAGTCGCCTGCCGTCGCCGCGCGCGCGCAAGAGCGCTTCGATTGCTGGGTGCAAGAGACCGAAAGGGATTGGGAGAACATCAAGGCAGGCAGGTGCCGTAATGAATTTTATGCCGCGCTTGCCGAGCTCGAGCCCAAGACCGCGACGCCAGCCCCGCCGATTAGTTTCCAAGTCCTCTTCGAGACTGGCCACTCCGATATCACACCGGAAGGCCGACAGGTGGTTGCGGACGCGGTGACGGCGCTCAAGGCAAGGCCGGGAGCTCATGTCACCATCATCGGCAAGACCGACACGGTCGGGACGCCTGCCTTCAACGAGCATCTATCCGAGCGCCGCGCACAAGCGGTCAAGGACACCTTCGTAGCCGCGGGCGTGCCGGCCGATGCGATCACGTTGCGCTGGACGGGTGAGGAGCAGCTCAATGTGCCGACCGCCAACGACGTGTCGGAGCAGCGCAATCGTGCCGTCGACATCGTGATCCAGTGATGGCGGAGTAAAGGGACCGCGTCGGGGCGGCGCCAGGCAGCCGTCGGCCCGACGCGATCCCGAGCCGTCATTCCTCCGCGTTGGTTTTCGCGCGCGGGCGGCCCGCGCAAAATTCCTGCAGGGAGGAAGGCATGGAAGCTCTGAGAAATCCCATACGCATCATGGTGCGCGGCATTCTGTTCCTGGTGCCGTTCGCGCTTCTCATCGTCCTGGCGGTACAAGCGGTGAAGCTCATTGCGGCAGTGCTGATGCCGCTGGCACGGCTCATGCCGGCGGAGACGGTCGCTGGCGTCGCTGCGGATTATCTGCTTGCGATCCTGGCACTCGTGGCGATCTGTCTCATCGCGGGCTTTCTTGCGCGCACGGCAGTGATCGGCGCGGCCGGTGACAGGCTGGAGCAGCTCTTGCTCCGGCGAATACCGGGCTTCACCATTGTGAAAGCGATGACCGAGGGCATGGTCGGGATGGATTCGCAATCCGCAGTGAAGGCCGCACTTGCCTGGGTCGAGGATTGCTGGGTTCTAGCCTTCGTGATGGAGCGAAGCTCGACCGGTTTCTCGACCGTCTTCATTCCGAGCGCCCCGACGCCTGCGGCCGGGTCGATCTATTACCTGCCCGACGACCGCCTGAGGCTGTTGAACGTGCCGGTTTCGACTGCGATCGGCTGCATCACGCGGCTCGGCGTCGGCTCGCAGGAGCTGCTAAGGACCGTGTCGCTCGCGGCGCCGGCGGGAGCATCTTCGGGATCCTGAAGCCGCGCAGCCGACATTGCCGGCGGATTTGGAGTTTGGTAGCGTGCCGCGCCGGTCGAGCAAGGCGCTCGCGGCGATGTTTGATTTCGGATCGGGAGCGGAGATGGTCAGGTGGCTCGCACTGGCCGGCGCGGCGTTGCTCGCGATCGGCTCCTCCGCTCAGGCGGTAACCTCCGCCGAGGCGCCCGAGACCGACGTCGAGGTCGTCTGCGCGCAGTTCGGCCTTTTCGACATGGATGCGGATGGGCGCGTGCTCTTCACACCTTCGGCGACGGTGCCGCTCACGATCGGTCAGGACTTCGGCTGGGTGATCCTCCTGCGCGCAAAGGATCCCGTCGTGCGCTGGCGCGAGGAGTTTCAGGCGCCGGCCAGGCCCAAGACCTGGGGGCCGATGATGTCGGGGCGCACGATCTCCCGCGACGGCACGACCTCGCTCATGGACGAGTATTCCGATGCCCGCGGCGGGATCATCACGCATGCCTGGCAGATCACCGAAGGCGATCCCACGGGTCACTACGTGATGCGCGTCCTCGTGGGCGGCACATCGCTGCAAATTTTCGAGTTCGAGGGAGTGCCGGGCCCGACCGGCAAGGTGCCGACCCCGCCGCCGGGCCAGCCGGTCGACAAGGCGATGCACGACTGCGCGGGCGCGATTTCCCGCGCGGAAAGTCCGAAGACGACGGGCTAGACCTTGGCGAGGCTCTCCGCCTCTACGGCCTCGCCGGGGACTGGATCGCGCAGCACGTAGCCGCGGCCCCAGACGGTCTCGATGTAATTGTCGCCGCCCGTCGCCTGGCTCAGCTTCTTGCGGAGCTTGCAGACGAAGACGTCGATGATCTTGAGCTCGGGCTCGTCCATTCCGCCGTAGAGATGATTGAGGAACATCTCCTTGGTGAGCGTCGTACCCTTGCGCAGGCTCAGGAGCTCGAGGATGCCGTACTCCTTGCCGGTGAGGCGAAGCGGCTGGCCCTCGACATCGACAGTGCGGCTGTCGAGATTGACCAGGAGCTTGCCGGTGCGGATCACCGATTCAGAATGGCCCTTGGCGCGGCGCACGATCGCCTGGATGCGCGCGATGAGCTCGCGGCGGTCGAAGGGCTTCGTCAGGAAGTCGTCGGCGCCGAAGCCGAGGCCCTTGAGCTTGTGGTCGAGCTCGCTCAGCCCGGAGAGGATCAGGATCGGCGTGCGCACGCGCGCCGCGCGCAGCCGGCGCAGCACCTCGTACCCGTCGATGTCCGGAAGCATGAGATCGAGAATAATGATGTCATAATCGTAAAGCTTACCGATCTCGAGCCCATCTTCACCGAGATCGGTGGTGTCGACGATGAAATTCTCCGCCCGCAGCATCATCTCGATACTAGCTGCGGTCGTGGAATCATCCTCGACGAGAAGTACCCTCATTCTGACCTCCGCGTGCCTGCGTAAACCGCCCCGTGCCCGGTCAGCGCACAATTTAAACATTGTTATCGAACTAGGTTAACAACCTATTAACCAGGCGAGTCTCGGCGAGGCGGATTTCACCCCCTTGGGGAGGACGTTGCGTCCTTAGCGTGCTCCGGCATTCCAGGGGGACTCCTCCTGCGGGTGTATGGGCGGCCCTGAGAGCAAATCATTCGGTAATGCGAGCCCGACTCGGGGGGGTTTGCGCGCATCTCGAGAGCACCCGAAAAGTCGCATGTTTAACTGCACCTTAAACACGCTTCTGAGATGATCTCCGCGGCCCGGCAGAGACCGGGCATCCGCGTCCGACGAGGGGAGGTAAACCGTGGGGCTGGCGACTCTTCTGCAGGAGATGCGCGAGCTTCCCGAGCATTACCGCTATGGCCGAGTGACCGGCGTGCTCGGCATGCTTCTGGAGCTCGGTGGCGTCCCCCCGAGCCTCGCCGTCGGCGGTCGTTGCGAGGTCCTGACCCGCACGAATCGACGAGTCGCCTGCGAGGTCGTGGGCTTCCGCAACCGCCGCGCCCTCGCCATGCCCTTCAGTGCGCTCGAGGGGGTGGGGCTCGGCTCCAAGGCCGAGGTCGTGCCGGCCGTGCCGGCGATCCATCCCTCCGATGCCTGGCTCGGCCGCGTCGTCAACGCGCTGGGCGAGCCGCTCGACGGCAAGGGACCTCTCCCGGTTGGACCGGCCCCCTATCCGCTCCGCAACCCCCCGCCGCAGGCGCACAGGCGCAAGCGCGTTCAGGGCAAGGTCGATCTCGGCGTACGTGCGATCAACACCTTCCTCACCTGCTGCCGCGGCCAGCGCATGGGTATTTTCGCAGGCTCGGGCGTAGGCAAGTCGATCCTGCTCTCGATGATGGCGCGCAACACCGGCAGCGACTGTACCGTCATAGGGCTCATTGGCGAGCGCGGACGCGAGGTCCAGGAATTCATCGAGGACGATCTCGGCCCAGAGGGGCTGAAGCGCAGCGTGGTCGTGGTCGCGACCTCGGACGAATCTCCGTTGATGCGACGGCAGGCCGCCTACGCGACCATGGCGATCGCCGAGTATTTCCGCGACCGCGATCAGGACGTCCTCTGCCTCATGGACAGCATCACGCGCTTTGCGATGTCGCAGCGAGAGATCGGGCTTTCCGCGGGCGAGCCGCCTACCAGCAAGGGCTACACGCCCACGGTCTTCGCGGAGCTGCCGCGGCTCCTGGAGCGGGCAGGGCCGGGGACGGGCAAGGGCAGCATCACCGGCCTCTTCGCTGTCCTCGTCGAGGGCGACGATCACAACGAGCCCATCTCCGACGCCGTCCGCGGCATCCTCGACGGTCACATCGTGCTGGACCGTGCGATCGCGGAGCGCGGACGCTATCCCGCGATCAACGTGCTGCGTTCGATTTCCCGCACCATGCCCGGCTGCAACGATGCGCGCGAGAATGCGGTCGTCCAGCGCGCGCGGCAGCTCATCGCGACCTACGAGGACATGGCCGAGCTGATCCGTCTCGGCGCCTACCGCCGCGGCAGCGACGCCAAGGTGGACGAGGCGATCAAGTATTATTCCGCGCTCGAGACCTTCCTGTCCCAAGCGCGCGAGGAACGCGCCGATCTCGTCGAGGGCTACGCCGCGCTCGAGCGGATCCTGGAAGGCGCGAAGGCGTGAGCACAATGGAAAGCTTGATCCGCCTGCACCGTTGGCAGGTGGATGAGCGCCGCCGCAACCTGGCCGAGCTCGAGGGACTCGCGGAGCGGCTCCACGACGAACTCCGGCGCCTCGCCGAGGAGCAGCAGGCCGAGGCCGATGCCGCCTCGGTGTCGCTCGAGGCGCAATTCGGCTTTGCCGGCTATATCCGCCAGGCGATGGAACGCCAGCGCACGCTCGAGAAATCGCAGGCGGACGCCGAGGTGCAGATCCTTCAGGCGCGCGAAGCGCTCGCGCAGGCCTTCGAGGAGATGAAGCGCTACGAGATCGCCGCCGCCAATCGGGATCGACTGCGCCTGCAGCGCATCGCGCGCCGCGAGGCGATCGAGCTCGACGCGCTCGCAATCGAGAATTTCCGGCGGCGCTCGGGGACTAGCTAGGACGCGGACTCATTAACGCGAAGCCATAGCCTGATCGAGGCGAGCTGAACGAAAGCAAGGTAGTTCGCTGCCAGCTTGTCGTGGCGCGCCGCCACCCGGCGGAAACTCCGAGGCGCCGGCCGTCATATGCAGCGCTGGAGAAGACGCGAAAATCCACGTAACGTAGAGCCTGGATTCTGCACGAACCGTCGACAAGCCATGGCCAACCTTCCTCGTCTTAAGCCAGACCCGATTCCGCAGCCCCATCCCGTGCCGGAATTCCTGGCTGAGGGTGAGCTCAAGGCGCGTTACGAGGACATGAAAGCCATCCTTGGCGTGCCGTGGATGGGCGTCGTGACGATGAGCTTCGCGCATTACCGCGCTTTCTATGACGCCTTCTGGCAGGGTGCGCGTCCGGTCTGCGCCTCGCGCGACTTCACTGATGCATGCCATCGCCTCAGGTATCTGGTCGAAGAAAAAGTGAGCGCGCTCCAGCCACCGCCCCTTCGGCAGCGGCTCGCACAAATCGGCTATGCCGAGCGCGAGCTCCAGGACATTGATGAGAGCATCGAGATCTTCTCCGATGGAAATTTCCCATACATTCTGCTCGCGACGCTGGCGCGCTTACTGCTTGAAGGCGGCGAACTCCAGACGCCACACGACATCGCTATTCAAGCAGAGCCGGCATCGCCGAGGGCCGCGGGAGAGCTTGTTCTGATGGAGTATCATCATGCCGACGCCTCGACGCGCCTCGTGTTCGACGATCTGAAAAAGGTGCTAGGTCTACCGTTCCTGAATACCGACTACCGTGCACTGGCCCGCTGGCCCAGCTATTTCGCGCTTGCCTGGGCGGATTTGCGACCAAGGCTCCAGCGAGGCGAATACGAGACGTTGGTCGCCGAGATACACGAGGCCGCGGTCTCGACTGTTCGCTCGCTGCCCAACTACGGCAACTTGCGCAGCGAGGCGTTGCGCCTAGCCGCTCGGAGCAGCGCGTCGGAAGGCGAAGTTCTTTCGGTCGTGCGCCTGTTCCAGTGGTTGCTGCCCGGCCTCGCGGTAAACATCGCTTTCTTTCGTGCCCAATTGCGATAGCCGATCATTGAAGTTACACGCGTCATCAACCTGACAACGGCTGGGTTCGCGTCATTTGCTGCTGTTGCACAACGGCGGTCGGCGTCGGGGCAAAGCGGACATCACCGACGATTCATGAGTGCGCGCCCTAGCGGAGCGGGGTCGCGCTCATTCGAGCGCGATGCGAGTGCCGGTTGCGCCGTTCAGCAGGCGCTTGAGGTGGAAAGCTGCGAGCGGGTCGTCCGAGTGTTTGGCAACATGCGCGGCGAACGCGGATAGCGCGCCGGAATCACCGGCCTCGAGGAGGGCGAATGCCTTGCGATAGAGCTCGGCTTCCGAGACCTGCTCGAGCACGCGAGGCATCGGCTCGAAGACCCGGATCGGCTCGCTGCGGCCGCGGAGTGCGAGGTCGCCGACGGGACGACCGTGGAAGTCACCCGCGCGTGAGGCGACCGCCGCGCTCGCGAGGACACGGGTTCCGAGCTGCTTGTTGGCGACCTCCAGGCGCGCCGCGATGTTGATGGTGTCGCCATAGGCGGTGTAGTCGAAGAACCGGCCGCCGCCGAAATTTCCGACAATCGCCGGCCCTGCATGGACCCCGATCCGTGTCGCGCCCAGCGCGATCCCGCGTTCCCGGCATTGCCGGCGGAAGGATTGCGCCTCGGCGTCGAGCGCGAGCGCGCAGTCGATCGCGCGAGCGGCGTGATCGGGCTGGTCGCCGGGCGCGCCGAACAGGACGTGGAGCGCATCGCCGATGATCTTCGCGAGGGTTCCCTCATGCGCGAAGACGACGTTCGCCATCGACGCGAGGTAGTCGTTGAGAAGCGGCCCCAGCACGTTCGGCTCCAGGGTCTCCACCAGCGTGGTGAAGCCGCCGATATCCGTGAAGATCGCGGCAATCTCGCGCCGCTGGCCGCTCAAGTCGATGCCGTCCATGTCGCCCGCGAGCCGCTCTGCGAGGTTCGGCGAGAAGTAGCGCGCGAGCGAGGCGTGCGCGCGCTCGGCCGCCGCCTGCCGCCGCCGCGCCTCGCGCAGCGCCTCGACGTGCCGGATCGTCTTGGCAATGGTCGCCTCGAGGTCGGGGAAATCGATCGGTTTGGTGAGGAAATCGAAGGCGCCGCGGTTCATGGCGGTACGGATGTTCTGCATGTCGCCGTAAGCCGAGACGATCACCGTCGAGAGCTTCTCCTCGGCCTCCTGCAGCTTCTCCAGGAGCGAGAGGCCGTCCATCCGCGGCATGTTGATGTCGCTGACGACCATGTCGATGTCGGGATGCTCATCGAGCTTGGCGAGGGCTTCGAGACCGTCGCGCGCGAAGAGGAAATCGATGGCTCCCTCGCGAATTTGGCGGCGAAACTTCTGCAGGATCAACGCCTGGAGGTCCGGCTCGTCGTCGACGAAAAGGATGCGCGCGGTCATGCCGGGGGCTCGAGACGGGTCTCGATCTCGCTCCTGAGCGCCATAAAATCGATCGGCTTCGTCAGGAGCGTCTCGGCGCCGCGCTCCAGCGCCTTGCGCTTGGTGTCGTCGTCGCCATAGGCCGTGATCATGATCACAGGGACGTCCGGTCGCGCGGCCTTCGCCTTCGGCAGCAGTTCGAGCCCGCTCATCCCGGGCATGTTGATGTCGGAAAGGATCAGGATAAGCGATGCGTTCTTCGCATCCGCGATGATCGCGAGCGCGTTGTCGCCGGATTGCGCGAATTCCATGAGGAAGCGGCCGGCGCGCAGGTCGCGCCGGAACTGCTGCCGGAACAGCATCTCCACGTCGGCTTCGTCGTCGACCACGAGAATGAGGACGGTCATGAACGTGCTCCCCTTTCGGCGATTGCAGCAGCTCGGCGCGGCAGGACGATCGTGAATTCCGTGAAGTTGCCGGGCTCGGTCTCCACCGAGATCGACCCCGCGTGCTGCTTTACCACGATGTCGTGGCTGAGCGAGAGGCCGAGGCCGGTTCCTTCTCCCGCTGGCTTCGTCGTGAAGAACGGATTGAAGATCCTGTCGCGCACTTCCGGCGGAATACCGGTGCCGTTGTCGCGGATCGTGATCTCGACGCTGTCGCCGAGGCTTCTGGTCGCAACGGCGAGCTTCGGCTCATAGCCATTGCCGCTCTCCTGCGCCTTGCGCTTCGTCGCGGCGTAGAACCCGTTTGAGATGAGATTGAGCAGGACGCGCGTGATCTCCTGCGGGAAAAGATCGACCTCGCCCGCCGCGGGATCGAGGGACTTCTCCAGCGTGATGTTGAAGCCCTGCCGCTCCGCACGCGCCCCGTGATATGCGAGGTTGAGGCTCTCCTCGACGATCGCGTTGATGTCGGCGGGCCGGTGCTCGCCGGTGCCCTGCCGGGAATGCAGCAGCATATTCTTCACGATCGAATCGGCGCGTTTGCCGTGCTGCACAATCTTGTCGAGATTTCCGCGGAGCATCGACATGGTATCCTCGATCTCCGCGCGCGTCGCCTTGCTCAGTTCCACCTTGCCGAGCCCCTCCTCGAGTTCGTCGATGAGCTCGGTCGAGAGCGACGCGAAATTGTTGACGAAATTGAGAGGGTTCTTGATCTCATGCGCGATCCCCGCAGTGAGCTGACCCAGTGAGGCCAGCTTCTCAGTCTGCACGAGGCGATCCTGCGCTGTCCGCAAATCCTCCAGGGACTTCTGTAGCTCGCGCGTCCGTTGCTCGACGCTCTCGAAGAGGCGAACGTTCTCGATCGCAATTGCAGCCTGATCCGCAAAGGTCGAGACGAGCTCGATCTGCTTCTGCGAGAACGGACGCACCGCGATGCGCGTCAGCGTCAGGACGCCGCTGGGCACGCCCTCGCGCAGCATCGGCACCGCGAGGATCGTGCGGAATCCGCCGAACTTCCTGCCTTCCGCGAAAGTGTAATCGGGGTCGGCGTCTATATCCGGGATGTGAACGATCTGCGCCTCCGCAAGGGCTCGGCCGGTGGCGGAGCCGCGCTCAACCTCGACCGGAAGGCGCGTCACGGCCTGGTTGAACTCAGAGGAGAAGCCGTAGGACGCTGCGCGATAGAAGACGCCGTCCTGCTGCCGTGTGATGGTGCCCTGATCGGCCTCGCAGAGATGCGCCGCGGATTCCACGAGCGTCTGCAGCACGGTCTCGAGGTCGAAAGTCGAGCGGCTGATGACCTTAAGCACGTCGGCGGTGGCGGTTTGCTGCTGCAGGGATTCACGGAGCTCGCTCAGGAGACGCACGTTCTCGATCGCAATCGCCGCTTGGTCCGCGAAAATCTCGATCAGCGCAATCTGCTTCTCGGTGAACGGCCGGACCTCCAAATGATAGACCATGATGACGCCGAGCAACTCATCACCCTTGAGCATCGGCACACTGAGTATCGTGCGCAGCGGATCGATCTCTTTCGCGCCGTAGGTGTATTCCGGATCCTCGGTGACGTCGGGGATGTGAATCGTCCGCCGCTCGAGGACGCAGCGGGCCGTGGCGCTCGAGCGACCGGGGCCTATGGGGTGCCGCCCTGCGTACACCCGCAGCTCGGGCGATACGTTGATCATCACCTCGGGGTGGGCGAATTTTCCGTCATAGCGATAGATGAAGGCTCGGTGGGCATCTGTGAGCTTGACGGCACTGTCCGCGACCGTCTTGAAAACGTGCCCGAGATCGAAGGCGGAGCGGCTGATTACCTTGAGCACCTCAGAAGTCGCGGTCTGTTGCTCTAGCGCCTCGGTCAATTCACGGGTGCGTGCCTGCACCTCGTCGAAGAGGCGGACGTTCTCGATCGCGATCACCGCTTGATCCGCGAAGGTCGTCACGAGCTCGATCTGCTTTTCCGTGAAGGGCTTCACTGCCGCTCGCATCAGGCCGATGACACCGATCGGTTCGCCCTCGCGCAGCAGCGGCACGCCCAGCATGGAGCGGTAATTGCCGACCGCCTGAAAGTCCAAGAAGGTGTATTCGGGATCGGCGAGGCAATCCGGCATGTGTACCGTCTTGGCCTCGAGCGCCGTGCGTCCAATGAGCGACCCCCGCACCGGCACGATCGGGTGCTCGACAGCGTGCTGAATGAAACTCGCGGCGGTATTGGTCGCGGCCGCAACATGATACCTGCCATCTTGCAGCTTGAACATCGTCCCGAACTCCGCCTCGCAAAGGCGGCTCGCGACCTCGAGGATGGTGTCGAGCACGGGCTGCAGGTGGAAGGACGAGCGGCTGATTACGTTGAGAACGTCGGAGGTCGCGGTCTGCCGTTCCAAGGCCTCGGTCAATTCCCGAGTGCGCGCCTGCGTCTCCTCGAAGAGGCGGACGTTCTCCATGGCGATGACGGCTTGGGCGGCGAACGTCTCGACGAGCTCGATCTGCTTTCGCTTGAACGCCCGAGGGGCCGCGCTTACCAGGCCGATCACGCCGACCACAGCGCCGTCACGAAGCAAGGGCACTCCGAGGGTGGTGCGATAGTGACCTCGCCGCGCCGCTTCCTGCCAGGCGTAGGTGGGATCGTTCGGGGCGTCTTCGATGTAGATCG
>Ga0335083_10005401_pt1 | contig 16113 bp, 17 predicted proteins | sample Lox_Sample_42_FD_206716 | JGI IMG/M metagenome (GOLD analysis project Ga0335083, IMG submission 206716) | Soil microbial communities from Loxahatchee National Wildlife Refuge, Florida, United States - Lox_Sample_4.2 | ecosystem: Environmental > Terrestrial > Soil > Wetlands | place: USA... | reverse complement strand
AGGTCAAGGCTAGTGGCCGAATTCTGGAACCCCATAAGCTGCGGTGGACCTGGGATGTACCCGGCACTGACCTTCCGCGGACCTGCCCCGTGCTCCAGCGCTCGGCCGTGAAGCAGCGCACGACTCTCGGTGACCTCATCAGCTGATCCTCCGGTTCGGCGCTCAGGGGAGGGCCGGGCCTGGGGCTAAGCGGGAAGTGACGCCGCCGTTCGGTGCGGCGAGTGGCAACTCCGCGCGCAGGCTCGTGCCCGCCCCGGGAGGACTGTCGAGGAAGATCCGGCCGCCGAGCGCCTCCACGCGGTCCTTGAGGCCGACCACGCCGGTGCCGCGGCTGAAATCGGCGCCGCCGGCGCCGTCGTCGCCGACCGCGACGCGCAGGACGGCGCCTGCGGCGTCGGCTTCGACTGTGACCGTGATGGCCGAGGCGCGCGCGTGCTTGGACGCGTTGGTCAGCGCCTCGGCGATCACGTAGTACGCGCTGATCTCGACCTGCCCTGGCAGCTGCTGTGCGTGCCGAAAATGTCATCCATGGCCCTGACCAGCAGGGTTGCCTCCTGGCCGTCGGGTGGCGATGATCATCGATCATGTGCCTGCGGTGCGTCTTCCTCCTGAGAGTCCACCAAGACCTTGCTGCGCCAGCGCCTGAATGCCCACGCCCGCGAAGGCTGCCCCCCAGCTCACCGGCGTCCTCGTGCGGTGCCCTAAATGTCCTATTCGTTCGGCGCCGTCATCCTGGCTACCGTGATCAGCCTGATAGCAAGACTCGGCGTGAGCGGGGCGCCTGGCCGCTGAGCTCACTTCGCAGCCTGAGGCTGGGATTGCCGCATGGCGGCCCGGGCTTGCGCCAGGTCTTGGTAACCGTGCACGCCGCAGTGGTCAGCCGGTGGCAGGTGCGGGCTGGCGGGGAAGAACCCGAGCCAGTAACCAGCGTCGGCTGCTTCCGTGACGGCCCTGGCCAGCAGGCCCACCGTCTCCGGTGACCAGTCAGGGAAGCTGCTCAGATCGATGATCACGTGCTCGTACCAGCCGCACGCGAACCAGGGCGTGACCGCGCGGGCCAGGATCGACAAGGTCCGTCCCGTGCGGACTCCCTGGATGAGGCCATACGGCGGATCCGCAGCGGCGAAGACCCTGACCATCATGACGGTACCGGTCAGCCCTTAACAAACGAGATGGCCATGGCGGCGACGAAGCCGGCCATCCCGAGGAAGGTCAGCGTGAGGATGGTCTGTGAGTACGTCGCGATGCCGGACGGGTCGTCGTCCGCGGCCCCGGTCACCAGGCCGGGGCCCAGTATCCCGAGCAGGTGCCACCGGGTGCTTGCCGGTCCGGCCGGATGCGGGCGGACCGTACCCAGCAGTGGCCGGGCGCGGGGACGGGGTGTCTGAGCTCCCGGTCCGGGGGAGGAAGTGGCCACGCTGCTGCCTCCTGCTGGTGCGTCGCGCCGATAGCCCGATAGAACGTGCCCGGCCGGCCGCTCGGCGTGATGCCCGGCAGGCCAGTGGCGGCGCGGTCCTCGGGAAGGACGTGCTTCCCAGTAGAAGCGGCTGCGCCGCATCCGGCCAACGCCCGGGACCAATACCGCGATAGACGCAAGCCATGTCCCGGGCCGGTCTCGGATAGGACTCGCAGGTGGGCTGGTAGGCGATGGCTTCTTGCCCGGCGGCTCGGATTTGACCGCAATCCTGCCATTCCCCAGGCACCACTCGGGCTCGCGGGAATCACAGGCGGGGTTCCCCTGAAACCGTGCAGACTATGAAATATGAATCTTTGCTGAGGGCTACAGGGACCAAGAGCGTTACGCTGAGTGAGAGCGACGGCAGGGAGAACGCGCGCTTAACCGTCGATCTTCATGCGAGATAGGTTCGAGAAACCGCAGGTCAGCGGCTTGAATTCAGTCCCTTGAGGAGCTGCCGGGCCATCACCAGGCGGTTGATCTGGTTGGTCCCTTCGTAGATCTGGGTAATCTTGGCGTCGCGCATCATCCGCTCGACCGGGAAGTCCCTGGTGTAGCCGTACCCGCCAAATAGCTGCACCGCGTCGATGGTCACCGCCATGGCGGTATCGGACGCGAACACCTTCGCCGCCGCGGAGTGGAACGTCAGCCCGGGTTCGCCGCGCTCGGCTTTGGCCGCGGCCGAGTAGATCAGCTGCCGGGCCGCCTCGGTCCGCATCGCCATGTCCGCGAGCATGAACTGGACGCCCTGGAACTCGGCGACCGGCTGGCCGAACTGGTGACGCTGCGTGACGTAGCCGAGGGACGCGTCGATCGCGCCCTGGGCGATGCCCAGCGCCTGCGCGCCGGTCGTCATCCGGGTGTGGTCCAGCGTGGCCAGCGCGGTCCGGAAGCCGGTGCCGGGCTCGCCGATGATCCGGTCCGCAGGGATGACGCAGTCCTCGAAATAGATTTCGCATGTGGGGCTGCCCCTGATGCCGAGCTTGCACTCCTTAAGCCCGACGCTGAACCCGGGGTCGTCGCGGTGCACGACGAACGCCGAGATGCCCCGGGCGCCCCGGCCCGGATCGGTGACCGCCATGACTGTGTAGTAGGTCGATACGCCCGCGCCCGTGGTGAAGCACTTGGTGCCGTTGAGCACCCAGTGGTCCCCGTGCTGTACCGCCCGGGTCCGCATCGCCGCGGCGTCCGAGCCGGCCTCCCGCTCCGACAGCGCATAGCTGAACATCGCCGCACCGGATACGACCTGTGGCAGCACCTGCTGCTTGAGCCCTTCGGACGCCGCCAGCAGCAGCGGCATCGTGCCCAGCTTGTTCCCCGCCGGGATCAGCGACGACGACGCACAGACCCGGGCCACCTCCTCGACCACGATCGCGGTGGCGACCGCGTCGGCACCCGCCCCGCCATACCGCTCGGGGATGTGCACCGCGTGAAAGCCGGCCTTGACCAGCGCGTCATAGACATCCCACGGGAATTCGCCGGTCGCGTCGATCTCCGCTGCGCGCGGCGCGATCTTGTCCTCGGCCAGTTCCCGCACCGCCTCGCGCAGCATCATGTGCTCATCGGACAGCCGGTACCCGGTGAACTCCGGTGCTCCCCCGGTCATCGGGCGCTCACCTGGGCGGCGTTCCGGCCGGCGATACGGCCGAAGACCGAGCCGGCGGTCAGGCCGGAACCACCCGGATAGTTGATGTAGAACAGGCCGCCGAGCATCTCGCCGCAGGCGTACAGGCCCGGCATGACCCGGCCGTCGCCGTCGATGACCCGCGCCTGCGCGTCGGCCCGGACCCCGCCGAAGGTGAAGGTGATCCCGCAGGTCACGTGGTACGCCTCGAATGGGCCCTGCTCCAGCGGCATGGCCCAGTTGCTCTTCCGCGGCGTGACGCCCACGGTGCACCGCCCGTCCAGCACGTTCGGGTTGAACGGCATGTCCTGGCGCACGGCCGCGTTGAACTGCCGCACCGTCTCCAGGAATGCCCCCGGGTGCACCCCGTCCATCGCCTCGGCGAGCTTGTCCAGGGTCGGCGCGGCCACCCTCGACACTTCGCGGATGTGGTATTCGTCGCGGAGCAGGTGTGCCGTCTGCTGGTCGAAGACCTGCCACGCGACCTGCCCTGGCTGGGCCAGGATCTCGCGGCCATAGCGGGCGTAGGTGTAGTTGCGGAAGTCGGCGCCTTCGTCCAGGAAGCGCTGCCCGTTGGTGTTGACGACGATGCCGAACGGGTAGCTGTGCTTCTGGAAGCCATCGCCCACCCGCAGGTCGCCGAACTCCGGGGCGTTCCGGTCCCAGGCCACCGCATGGCACCCGGTCCAGTTGCCCGCCGACGAGGCACCGGCGCGCAGCGCCATCTCGATGCCGTCACCGGTGTCGTAGCGGGTGCCCCGGACCTTGGCCAGATCCCAGCCAGGCCCCAGGTACCGGGCCCGCCACTCGGCATTGGCCTGGAACCCGCCGGCGGCCAGCACGACCGAGTCGGCCAGCAGCTCGGCGGGTGAGCCGGCCGCCGAGACGGTGACCCCAAGCGGCCGGATGCCGTCCGCGGTCTCCTCGGTCCGGAGGTTATGGGCCCGGGTCTCGTAGTGGATGTGCACGCCGAGTTTCTCCGCAGCGGCCGTGAGGTAGTCCACCAGGCCCTGGCCGCCGCCCACGACCTCGATGATCGCCCCGCCCCAGAACCTGAACCGGTCCCCGTGCCGGAACGCCTGCCGGCCGTAAGCGGGCGCGAACCGCACGCCATGCGACCTCATCCACCTCAGAGTCCCGGCGCTGGAGTGGACGAGCTGGCCGGCGAGTTCAGGGTCGCACCGATACTCCGTGACGCGCGCCAGCGTGTCCAGGAAATCGCTGGCGCTGTACGAGCCGAAGTCGGTCTGGGCCAGGTCTTCCGCGGTCAGCGAGTCGGCCAGGTCCAGGATGTCCGCGGCATCGCGATACACGGTCCGCATCAGGCCGGCGGTGAAGGCGGAGTTCCCGCCGCGGAGGGCTTTCGGCGCCCGCTCGAGCAGGTGCACGTCGGCCCCCGCCTCCCGGGCCGCGATCGCGGCGCACAGCCCTGCGTTACCGCCGCCGACCACGACGACCTGGCTCATGTCCCTCCTCAGGATCAGCCGATGACGACGGCGTGACCGTCCAGACCTGGGAGCCCCGCCGGAGGGAACCGGCCGAGCACCGCCGGATCGTGCCCGGGGATGATCAGGCTGGGGTCACTGGCCAGGGCGCGGACCTCAGCGAAGGCCTGGAGCGCGCCCGGGACGCTGTCCAGCACAGCGAACGGCCGGCCCCGGTCGATGTTCTCGTAAAAGTGCGACGCGTCCGACGCCAGGACGACGTACCCGAGCGCGGTGGCGACCCGGACGACCTGCATGCCCGGCGTGTGCCCGCCCACGCGATGCACCGAGATTCCCGGGGCGAGCTCAGCCTCGCCGTCCACCCAGCGGACCCGGCCGGCGAAGTTCGCCGCGCACACGGCGAGCACGTCTTCGGGCAGCACCAGATGCGGCATGCCCAGCCCACCCGCCACCTGGCGGGCATGCCGCCCGGTCCAGAACTCCATCTCCCGGTCCTGCAGGACGAAGGAGGCGGCAGGGAAGCCGGGCGTGCCACCCGCGTGGTCGTAGTGCAGGTGGCTGAGCACCACTGTGCCCAGGCGGTCCGGGTCGGCGCCCGCCGCCCGGACCGCGTCCCGGGGAGAGATCACGTAGCTGCGGCCGAAACGGCGCGCTGTCGCCGTGGTGAATCCGGTGTCGACAAGAACCGGCCCGTACGGGCCGGTGATCAGCCACACGAAGTAGCTGATCGGCATCGGGTCGGCCGGCCGGTCGATCGCGCCATAGAAGTGCTGCTGCCGGTCGGCGGCCCGCTCCGCGTAGCGCAGCAGGAAAACCGTGTGCTGGGCCGGGCGGGCCGCATCGCTAGCCATCGGCGCCGCCGATGTCGACGATGACGGTCTTGAGCTGGGTGTAGTGGCGCAGCGCCTCGGCGCCTTTCTCTCGTCCCAGGCCACTGCGCTTGTAGCCGCCGAACGGGGTATCCACGCCGCCCGCCGGAAAGCGGTTGATCTGGACCTGGCCTGCTGCCAGCCGGTGCGCGCACCGGTGCGCCCGCGCCAGGGAGGACGTGAAGACTCCCGCCGCCAGCCCGTACTGCGAACTGTTGGCCACGGCCACCGCCTCGTCCTCGTCGTCGACCGCGATGACGGACTGGACCGGGCCGAACACCTCCTGCTGCGCCAGCTCCATCTCGTTGCGCACGGCCACCATCAGGTGCGGCCGGAAGAAAAACCCGTCCGGTGGCAGGTCCCCGGTGACGTCGCTGGCAACGACCGCCCCGTCGGCGATGGCCCGTTCGACGAAACCCCGGACGCGGTCCCGCTGTCCGGCCGACACGAGCGGGCCCAGGTCGGGCGACCGCAGGCCGGGGCCGACGGCCAGCTTGGTGAACTGGCTGCGCATCAGCTCGACCAGGCGGTCGTGCACCGACCGGTGCACCACGAGGCGGGTCGTGGCGAAGCAGGACTGCCCGGCGTTGCGGACGACCGCGGCCACGCCGGCGCGGGCGGCGGCCGCGAGATCAGCGTCAGGGAATACCAGCGTGGCCGACTTGCCGCCGAGTTCCAGGTTCACCGGGATGATGCGGTCACCGGCGATGCGCGCGACCACGCGCCCGGTCGGCAGCGAACCGGTGAAGCTGATAACCGACACGGCCGGGTGGCGGACCAGCGCCCCGCCCGCCGACGGCCCGGTCCCCGGGATGACGTTGCACACGCCCGCGGGCAGGCCGGCCTCCAGCATCAGCCGGCCGAGCAGGATGCTGGTCAGCGGCGTGAGCTCCGAGGGCTTGACGACCACGCTGTTCCCAGCCGCGAGAGCAGGCGCCACCGATCGGGACATCTGGGCAATCGGCGAGTTCCACGGCGTGATGACGGCCACCACACCGTACGGCTCACGGCGGGTGTACGCGAAGCCGGTGGGCTGCTCAAGTGACTCACCGTAGATCTTGTCGGCGATGCCCGCGTAGAACTCGAAGTAGCGGGCGGCCGTCTCGACATCGGCCCACGCCTGGCTGAGCGGCTTGCCGCTGTCCAGCGACTCCACCTCGGCCAGCTGGCCCGTCCGGTGCCGGATCAGCTGCCCGATACCAAGCAGCAGGGCGGCCCGCCGCGGGCCGTCGTTGATCCCCCAGGCGAGGCCCGCCGCGACCGCCGACTCGACGGCACGGGCCACCAGATCCTCGCCCGCATCCCGGAACGAAGCGAATTCCCGGCCGGTCGACGGGTCGATCACGGGCTGCTCGGCACCGGTGCCCGCGGCTGCCGACCCGCCGACGACCGCCTGCAGAACAGGCCGCAACCCGGACCGGGCCAGCAGCCATTCCGGTGCGGGCAGGTCGTCCGGGACGTGGGAACTGCTCATGACCCTGGCAGCCCAAGGATCCGGGTAGCGACCAGATTGCGCTGAATCTCCGACGTGCCGCCCATCACGCTCTGCGCCCGGCTGTACAGGTACATGCTCAGCCACGTGCCGTCACCGCCGTCGTGGGCCGCGCCGCCGACGGCGAGCGCGGCATGCCCCACCGCCTGCTCGACGGACGTCATGAGCAGCTTGTCGACCGAGCCTTCCGGGCCCGAGGAGGCACCGTCCAGGCGCTCTGACAGCCGCCTACAGACGTGCAGCCGCAGCATCTCGGCTTCCACGATCGCCCATGCGAGATCGTTGAGCTGGTCGGCGCGCAGCCGGCCCGCGCCGCCGCGTGCCTGCTGGGCGAGTTCGCTGGCGGCCTTGCTGTAGCGCGCCACATAGCCGAGCTGACCGGGCTCCCGCTCGTGGCTCACCACCGTCATGGCCAGCGGCCAGCCCTCGCCGGGCGCGCCGATCATGTCGGAGGCCGGCACCCGGGCGCCGTCGAAGGTCACCTCCCCGAACTCCTTGGTGATCCCGTTGATCATCTTCAGCGGTCGCTGGGTGACGCCCGGCTGGTGCATGGACACGGCAAAAGCGGAGATGCCACGGTGCTTGGGGACGCCCTGATCGGTACGGGCCAGCAGCAGGCACCAGTCCGCCTCGTCGGAGTAGCTGGTCCAGACCTTATGCCCGGTGATGATGTACTCCGCACCGCCCTCCGCGCGGTCGGCGCGGGTGCGCAGCGACGCCAGATCGGAGCCGGCGTCCGGCTCGCTGAAGCCCTGGCACCAGCGGTCCCGGCCGCTGACGATGCCGGGCAGGAAGCGGCACCTGACGTCGTGGTTCCCGTGCCGGAGGAGGCCCTCCACGAGGAAGCCCACATGCGGCCGCGGCGGCGCGCCCGCGGCGGCGATTTCGGAGTCCACGATGACGTCGTAGACACTGGACAGCCCCTGTCCGCCGATCTCGGGCGGCCAGCACATGCCGAAAAATCCGGCATCGTAGAGGGCCCGATGCCAGTCGGCCTGCCCGGCCCAGTAGGCGTCGGACGTGGACGACGCCGGCAGATGCGGATTGTTACCGCCGAGCCACTCCCGGAGGCGCAGCCGGAACGCGGCTTCCGCCGGCGAGTCAGCGAAGTCCATCGCCTGGTCCGATCCCGTGGTGGTCCAGGACCCTGGCCAGGCTGGCGCCGACCCCGCCGAGGATGTCGCTGGAGAACAGGGTTCGCCGCAGGTAGAGGTGGGCCAGGCACTCCCAGGTATTGCCGATCCCGCCGTGTACCTGGATAACGGCCTCGCATACGGTCCGCGCGGCGCGCGCACAGTACGCCTTCGCGCTGGCCGCCGCGGCCAGCGCCGCTCCCGCCGGTGACGCGTCCACGGCCCAGGCCGCGTGCAGTGCGATGCTCCGCGAGCCTTCCAGCGACACGAACGCGTCCGCCAGCCGGTGCTGGACCGCCTGGAACGTGCCGATGGCTACGCCGTACTGGCGGCGGGTGAGGGCGTACTCGCAGGCCAGGTGCACGGCTCCGGACATGGCCCCGACGAGGTCGGCGCAGGTCAGCGCGAGTCCCAGGCTGGTCCACCGGACGAGGTCTTCGGCCGTTAGCGGCCGTCCCTGGGCGGGCAGTGAGACGACCGCAGCCGGGTAATCAAGCCGGGCCACGGACCGGGTGAGGTCCAGGGTTGCCCGGGCATCGGGCACGGCGGCCGAGGCAAGCCGGTACCCGCCAGATGCGGGTACGAGGACCAGGGCTGACGGTGCCGCACGGGCATCGATCGCGATGGCCGGCGAGGGCAGCACGCCGTCGGCTGCGCAGGCGGGGGCCGAGAGATCAGGCGTGAATGCCACCGTTTCCAGGGAACTGCCCGGCGGCGCGGCGGCCAGCCGGCGGAGTTCGGCCGCCAGGGTGGGCCCGAGGAACGGGGTGTCGGCAAGACCCCGGCCGAGTTCCTCGGCCACGATGGCGGTCTCGACCGCCGAGGCCAGCGGCACGCCGCCCGCCGCGACGGCCGCGGTGCGCAGCTCCCGCCAGCCGGAGACATCGACGGTGGCGTCGAGCTTCGCAGCCCGCTCGGAGTCGTCGAGTTCCCGGACCGTCCGGGGGGCGAGGGAGCTGACGACCTGGGCCGCCGAGTCGCGCAGTGCCCGTTGTTCAGCCGAGAGGCGGACGTCCATCAGCCCATCAAATTCTATACTGACATCACTGTCAATAGTTTGCTCCGGCACTCTGTGGACGCGCGGCCCGTTCCGGTGCTGAGCGAGGGGGGAGTGGCGGCAACTGGCAGGACGCCGCACTGGCCGGCCACCGGCCTACGGCCCCGGCGGGCCAGGACTTGTGCGCGGCGGGCCGCTGTCTGCCGGGGTGGCACGGTGCGTTTCAGCGCCGGGCGGCGGACAGCCTGTCGGCCCGGGATGTGCGCCTCCTGGCGTTATGCTTGACATCAAGTTCGAGAGGAGAGCAGATGGAAGCAGGGCCGCGATCGCCCAAGGGGCGGCGTACGCGCGCTCGCCTCCTGGAGGCTGGCAAGACCGTCTTCGAGCGCGATGGTTTCCTTCAGGCCCGGATTTCCGATATCGCGGCCGAGGCCGGAGTCTCGCACGGGTCGTTTTACCACTATTTCGACACCAAGGAGGAGCTCTTCCGGGAGGTAGCGGAAGAAGTCGAAGTGCGGCTGGTGTCGATGGATGACATCGCGCAGGACGTCGGCGAGGAAGCCGGGCCTATTGACCGGATCAGGGCAGCCAATCGATCTTACCTGTCCGCGTACCGCAAGGAAGCCCGCATCATGCGGGTCATCGAGGAAGTCAGCCGGTACAACGATGACGTGCGGAAGGCCCGCGCCAAGCGGGACGACTACCTGACCGCCCGGACCGAGTCAGCCATCGCCCGACTGCAGGCCGAGGGGCTCGCGGACAGCCGGATCGACACGCATTATGCAGCCATAGCACTGGGCGGTATGGTCGCCAAGTTCGCCGAGATGATGTTTATCGGCGGGGCGAAATTCGACCTTTCTGCTGCGGTCGAGCAGTTGACCCTGCTATGGGGGAACGCACTGGGCATCAGGGAGAACCGGAGCCGGCAGCCGCAGGCAAAGCGCGGCGCCGCCTGAGGCCCGGCTAGTGCCGCAGTGGCCAGCCTGAGTCTGGCGGACGGGAACAGTCCGCGGTCACGGAGGTGAACTGCCTGGTGACGACGGGCGAGGCGGGCTGCTGACGTTGACACCGGTTCACCTCCTACATATTGTGACATCAATATCAATTTTGAGGTGTATCCCCGAACGGAGCTGGCCTATGGCATCACTGCCGCTCGCCGACGTCATCGAGGTCGAACAGCTGCTGGCGAAGTACGCCGTGGCCATGACGAAGAACGACGTCGAGACCGTCATAGCGGAGGTTTTCACCCCCGACGGCAGCTACAGCGCCTTCGGCTCGACCTACCGGCTGCCCGACTTCCCGGCGCTGGTCGAGGTGGCTCCCAAGGGTCTCTTCCTGACTGGCACGCCACTCCTTGACCTTGACGGCGACACGGGGACTGGCCACCAGCCGCTGCTGTTCGTCGACCAGACCAACCACAACATGCGGATGGGCTGGTACACCGACGCCTACGTCCGCACCGGGCAGGGCTGGCGGCTGAAGACCCGGTCCATGACGTTCCTGCGCCGCAGCGGCGGTGCCGACGCGGGCAAGCCGCACGACCCGCTCCGCCCGCAGCCAGCCGCGGAGCCGGCCGGCTAGGCCTGGGCCATGGAGCTCGACGCTTTCCGTAAGTCGCTGGACGACTGGCTGGATGAGCAGCAGAGCGAGCTCGCACCGGGATTTGCGGGCGCCGGCCCGCTCGAAGCAAAGATGGCCCAGATCGCCAAGGTGCGGCGGCTGGCCTTCGACGCAGGCTGGGCCCGGTGGGGCTGGCCACAGCGGGTCGGGGGGTTCGGTGGCTCGACCCTGCTGCGGGCCTACCTGAGTGAGGCGGTCACCGTCCGGGACCTGGTCGAGCCGGGCCTGTACTCGATGCCCGAAGTGCTCGGCCCATCCGTGCTGACCTTTGCCCGGCCTGAGCTGTCCGCCGCGATGCTGCCGCCGTTGCTGCGCGGCGACGAGGTCTGGTGCCAGGGATTCTCGGAGCCAGGCACGGGCAGCAACCTGGCCTCGCTCACCTGCCGCGCCGAGCGGGTGACGGGCGACCGGGAGGGCTGGCGAGTGACCGGCCAGAAGGTCTGGACCAGCCTGTCCCAGTACGCCCAGCGGTGCGTTCTGCTCACCCGGACGGGACCGGCCGAATCGGCACACAAGGGCATTACTGCCCTGTTCGCAGATATGGACAGCCCGGGCATCACGATCCGGCCCCTGCAGACCATGGACGGCGAGCAGGAGTTCGCGGAGGTGTTCTTCGACGACGTGTTCGTCCCGCTGGATCGCACCCTCGGCGAGCCGGGCCAGGGCTGGACGCTGGCCATGGACCTGCTGCCCTACGAGCGCAGCACGGCCCTGTGGCAGCGGGCGGCATGGCTCCACCAGCGGCTGCGGGATCTGGTCGGTGCGGCCGAGCCGGGTGCCCTGGACCCGGTCGCGCTCGGCGAGGTCACCCAGCTGGTGTACGCGTTCCGGGCCCGGTCCCGGACCACCCAGCGCCGGATGGCCGCCGGGGAGCATCTGGGACCAGAGACCTCGATCGACAAGGTCCTGCTGGCCACCGCCGAGCAGGCCTTGTTCGACCTGGTGGCCGAAGCCCTGCCCGCTGCGGTCACGACTGGTGACGACCCGGAGAGCGAGCGCTGGCGGGCTGAGTTCATCTACTCGCGCGCTTCGACGATCTACGGGGGCACGGCCGAGATACAGCGCAACATCATCGCCAGACGGCTGCTCGACCTGGGCGGCGACCGATGATCGAAGGCGAGGATCTCAGGCTGTTCGAGCAGAGCCTGCACCGAGCCACCAGGACCCACACCGGTGCCGCACTGGACGCGGCGCTGGCGGAGCTCGGCTGGCCCGATGCGCTGGCCGCTGACCCGCACGCGGCGGTGTCGCTGGTGTTCGGGCTGCAGGGCGCGGCGAACGTCACGTCCACGGCCCTCGACCGGGTACTCGCCCACGCGCTGGGGCACGACGCGGCGGTGGTGCTGCCCGCGCTCGGGCAGTGCTCCGCTCCCGGCGGATGGCAGGCAGGCCGACTCAGCGTGCACGGTATCGGCACCGCGAGCCTGGGCGAGCGCACGACCGCGCTGATCGTGGCCCACGGCACTGGCCCGGATGTCCTCGTCGAAGCCGAGACCGCGTCGCTCACCTGGCGGCCGGCTGGAGGGCTCGACCCCTCCCTGGGCCTGGTCGAGATCACCGGTGAAGTGGCTGGAGCGTGGCCGGTCGGGCCGGCCGACTGGTCGGCGGCCGTCACGATCGGGCAGCTGGCGCTCGGTCACGAACTGGTGGGCGCGTCACGTGGGATGCTGGACCTGGCCCGTGAGCATGCGCTCCAGCGGATCCAGTTCGGCCGGCCGATCGCCACATTCCAGGCCGTCCGGCACCGGCTCGCCGAGACTCTGATCGCCGTGGAGGCGGCAGCCGCCACGCTCGACGCCGCGTGGCTTGACGGTGGGCCCCAGATGGCGGCCATGGCGAAGGCGAGCGCGGGCCGAGGCGCCCGGGTGGCTGCCCGGCACTGCCAGCAGGTGCTGGCCGGCATCGGGTTCACCGCCGAGCACCCCTTCCACCATTACCTGCGGCGGGTTCTCGTGCTCGAGCAGCTCCTCGGGGCCACGCGCTGCCTGACCCGCGAGCTCGGCCAGGAAATCCTGGAGCGCGGCCAGTTGCCCGCGCCGCTACCGCTATGACTGCCCACCCGGCCCAGCCCACGCTGGAGGTACCGGCACGCGTCATCCCGGTCCCGGCATCGCTGAGCCCGGAAGCCCAGGCGTATCTGGCCCGCGGCCCGCTGCGGGTGCCCCCGAACCCGGCGCTCGACGACATCGAGGACTGGCGGATGAGGATCGCGGCCATCGACCAGCTGATGCTGGCCAGGCTGGCCCAATCCGTCCAGGCTCGGCCCGAGGGATTCCAGGTCGATGAGATCTCTGTCGGCGGGCGGACCGTCTACGTGGTCACCCCACCGGGCCTGGCGCCAGGCGACACGCGGGTCTATCTCGACCCCCACGGCGGAGCCTTCATCATCGGCGGCGGGGAACTCTGCCGGGATACCGGCATCAGGACGGCGGCGAAGCTCGGCATGCGCGTCTGGTCTCCCGACTACCGGATGCCCCCCGACCATCCCTACCCGGCGGCGGTGGACGACTGCCTGGCTGTGTACCAGGCCCTGCTGCGCGAGCGCAGGCCCCATGAGCTCGTCGTCGGTGGCGTGTCCGCGGGCGGCAACCTCGCCGCGGCCCTCATCCTCCGGGCCAGGGACGAAGGACTCCCGATGCCGGCCGCCGCCATTCTGCTGACCCCGGCGCTGGACCTCAGTCATTCGGGGGATACCTTTCACACCAACCTCGGCGTGGACACGGTTCTCACTGGCAGTGACGGGTCGGAGATGCTCCTTTACGCCGGCGGTCACGATCTGCGGGCCCCGTACCTCTCGCCGCTGTTCGGTGACTTCCGGGCGGGCTTTCCGCCGGCACTGCTGGCCAGCGGCACCCGGGACATGCTGCTGTCCAGCACGGTACGCATGCACCGCGCACTGAGAGCAGCCGGAGTGCCAGCCGAACTGCACGTTCTGGAGGCAGCACCGCACGGCTTCTTCGGCGGAAACACCCCCGAGGACCGAGAACTCGACAACGAGGTCCGCCGCTTCATCGACGTGCACTGCCCGCCGCCGTAACAGCCGCCGGTCATTCAGCCGCGGTGGCCACCACCCTAGCCAGGGCGTCCGGAGCCACCTCATACGGCGTGGACAGCGTGATCGACGTCGCGACGTCCGACCAGCGCCCCTTCAGCGCACGGCCGGCCTCATCCGGCGAGCCGACCACGCTGACCGCGTGCAGCAGGTCGTCCGGTATCACCTCGATCATGTCGTCCCACCGGCCCTGCCGGGCTAGCTGGCTCAGCTCGGGTTGCAGTGCGCCGAGCCCGTGCAGATCGAGCACGGCCCGGTAGGCCGGGGTCGAGGCGTAGAAGGCGATCTGCTTCTTGGTGCCTCGCATGGCGGCGTCGAGCTCGGCGGCGTCCCGTCCGGTCGTGACGAAGGCGAAGCCGGTGCGGGCCAGCTCACCGGGGGCGTCCGCGCGTTTGGCCCGGCCCCGCTCCAGCGCGGGCAGGCTCACCTCGCGGAGGAACCGCTGTGTGGTGAACGCGTGCCAGATCCAGCCGTCGGCCACTTCGCCCGCGACCTCGGTCATGCGCTCGCCCACGCCGGCCAGGTACACCGGCGGCGGCCCCCACTCGTGCGACGGCGGGGCGAAGAACGGCGCCATCAGCGTGTGGGTGTAGAACTCACCGCGGAAGTCGAGCCGCGTCCCGTCCTGCCATGCCGACCAGATCGCGCGCAGCGCGCGGACGAACTCGGCCATCCGCGGCGCAGGATGCGACCAGGGCATCCCGAACCGGCGCTCGATGTGCGCCTTGACCTGAGTCCCGAGGCCGAGCACGAACCGCCCCCGGGACATCGCCGCCAGGCCATAGGAGCTGTACGCCACCGTCATCGGCGTCCGGGCGAATGCGATCGCGACCGCGGTGCCGACGCCCAGCGTCGTGGTGGCGTCGGCCGCGCACAGCGCCTGCAGGAAGCAGTCGCCGTTGCTCTCACCAATCCACAGCGTGTGCTGGCCGGCCTGCTCGGCGGCGTGCGCCTGCCCGGCGATGTCGGGGTCTTCGGGACTGAGCTGGGCGTCGATGCGCACGTCAGGTCCCCACCACCACGGTCGCCCACGCGGTCAGGTGCTCGCCGCCGGTCTGCCGCGTGCAGCCGATTTCCAGGTCGACGAGGCGCTCACCGTTCTCCTCCCGTCGGGCACTCACCCGGCCGGTGTAGGTGAGCACGTCACCCGGCCATGCCTGCTCCCTGAAGCGGACGCCGAAGCCGCGGACGTTCTGCGGCCCGAGCCAGTCGGTGACGTAGCTGGCGGCCCGCCCGGCGGCCAGCATGCCGACGGAGAATGGCTGTTCGTACCCGGCCCGCCGGGCGAATTCCGGGTCGTGGTGAATGGGGTTCATGTCGCCCGAGGCACCCTGGTACCGGACGAAGTCCGTGATTGTCAGCGGTGCGTCCACGCGAGGCGCCGCGCTCGCGCCGATGTGCAGGTCGTCCCAGGTGACCGGGTCGCCCGCCGCCGTGCCGGTCATGCGGTCGCTCCGGTCGGCTTGGCGGTGACGACGGTGGTGTTGCGGACGTGCGCGACCAGGTCACCTTTCTCGTCCGTGTAGTCGGTGACCACGAGGACGAAGTCGAGCCGTCCGCCGCGGCGGCCCGTCTTCGTCCATTCCTTCTCGATGCGCTGCTGCCCGGTCAGCCGGGTGCCGGCCCGCGGCGGGCCCTTCGGGAACACGAACTCTACCGACGCGTGCAGCACCCGCCGCATGTCACGGCCGGCCGGCAGCGCCTCGTTGGCCGGGGTGCGCCAGAACGCTGCGGTCTGCAGGAACGTTACCGGGGAGACGGGATGCTCGCCCTCGATGTGCTCGGGATGACTGCTGCCGGTGGCGCGGGCGAACTCGCGGACCTTACCGAGCTCGACGCGCATGTCGAATGGTTCTGCTGCCACTGGATCTCCGTAAGTCGCCATGCTCCCGGCCGGTCACAGCAGCCTCTGGCCGCCATCGACGTAGAGGACCTGCCCGGTTATGAACCCTGACTCTTCCGCGGCCAGGAACAGCGCGGCGCTGGCGATGTCGCTGGGCTGCCCGATGCGGCGCACCGGCAGCCGGGCCGAGACGGCGGCCTGACGTTCCGCCGCCGGGACGCCCAGCCGCTCGGCCGTCGCCTGGGTCATCGGCGTGTTGATGTATCCCGGCGCGATCGCGTTGACGGTGATGCCGAACGGCCCGAGTTCGAGGGCGGTCGTCTTGGTGAAACCCTGCATACCCGCCTTGGCCGCCGAGTAGTTGGCCTGGCCCCGGTTGCCGAGCGCCGACGTCGAGGAGAGGTTGATGACCCGCCCGTAACGCCGCTGCACCATGATCCGCTGGGCGGCCCGGGTGACCAGGAACGCACCGCGCAGGTGCACGCTCAGCACGGTGTCCCAGTCGTCTTCGGTCATCTTGAACAGCAGGTTGTCCCGGATGACCCCGGCGTTGTTGATCACGATGTCCAGGCCGCCGAATTC
>Ga0335083_10005398_pt1 | contig 16119 bp, 19 predicted proteins | sample Lox_Sample_42_FD_206716 | JGI IMG/M metagenome (GOLD analysis project Ga0335083, IMG submission 206716) | Soil microbial communities from Loxahatchee National Wildlife Refuge, Florida, United States - Lox_Sample_4.2 | ecosystem: Environmental > Terrestrial > Soil > Wetlands | place: USA... | reverse complement strand
GCGGCAGGCGCAGGCTGTCCAGGACCCAGGCCCACAGGAATTTCAGGTTGTAGGCAAGAAGAGCGAGCGAGAAGGTGGTGACCGTGCTCTTCCTGATGCCGTCCTGCGCCAGGCGCGTGGTGAGCGTGGCGGCAATCATCGCGTACGGAAAGCCGGAAGAGACGCCGACGAAGAAGGCAGCCAGGGCTTCCTTCTCGAAATAGTGCCGGACTGAGTGCCAGAGTCCCCGGCGGCCGGAGGCCGGTTCAGTCACGGTGTCTGGTCCGGCAGGCGCATGACGCGCGGAAACGGTCCAGCCTGAAGGTTATGATGCGCACCGGCCGCATCATAGCGGCTTTGTCCGCCGCGAAACGATGCACGAGTACCAGAACGAATTCATCCGCCTCGCCCTCGCACGCGATGCGTTGCGCTTCGGCGAGTTCACGCTGAAATCCGGCCGCGTGAGCCCGTACTTCTTCAACGCCGGCGCCTTCGACGACGGTGCCTCGTTGGCGGTGCTCGGGCGCTGCTATGCCGAGGCCATCGTGCGCTCGGGCCTGGCGTTCGACATGCTGTTCGGTCCCGCCTACAAGGGCATCCCGCTGGCTGCGACCACCGCCGCCGCGCTGTATGCGGCGCATGGCCGCAACCTGCCGTTCGCCTACAACCGCAAGGAAGCCAAGGATCACGGCGAAGGCGGCACCATCGTCGGCCGCAAACTCACCGGCCGCGTGCTGATCATCGACGACGTGATCACCGCGGGCACCGCGATCCGTGAATCCATCGGTATCATCCGCGACGCCGGCGCAACGCCCGCCGGTGTCGCCCTGGCGCTGGACCGGCAGGAACGCGGGCGGGATGCGGGCGGCAACGACCTGGCCGAGTCCGCGGTGCAGGAAGTCAGGCGCCTGTACGGCATTCCGGCGATCAGCATCCTGACACTGGCGGATCTCATCCAGACACTGCGCGCCGGCGGCGGACTGCTGCCGGCGACCTCGCTGGCGGCGATGGAGGCGTATCGCAACCGCTACGGCGCAACCGGCGTGTGACGGACACCGCGATGCCGGCTGACGACCTTTGCAATGAAGCCGCGGTTGGAGCGAGGATCATGATATGAAAAACAGGCATTTCCTGCTTGCCCTGGCAGGCACCCTCGCGCTGTCCTGCACCGCGGCCCACGCCGCGACCAAGGCCTACAAGTGGATCGACAAGGATGGTGTGGTCCACTACGGCGACACCGTCCCGCCGGAGTACTCGGAACAGGAACACCAGGAGCTCAACGAACAGGGCGTTCCGGTGCGCGATTTCCCCCGCCAGCTGACCCCGGCCGAGGCCAATGCCGCGCAGCAGACCGCGAGCGAGGAAGCGCGCCGCCACCAGCACGACTCCTACCTGCTGAACACCTACACCAAGGTGGCGGACATCGAGCAGATCCGCGACGAACACATCGAGATAATCGACGGCCAGATGGAACTGGCGCGCGACTCGATCACCGCCACTGAACAGCGCATCGTGGGGCTGCAGAAAAGGCTGGGCTTGTTCAAACCGTACTCGTCATCCGCGAGCGCCCGCCGGGTGCCGGATGAGCTGGCCGTCGAAGTGGTGCGCGCGCTCGCCGAGCGTCGCTCGATGCTCACCCAGCTGCAGCAGCGCCAGCAGGAAAAAGCCGACCAGCTGGCCACCTTCGCGGCCGACATAGCGCGCTACCGCGAACTTACTGCAGGCTCGTCCGCGCGCCGGTCCGGCACTAATTGACCGTATAGCCGCGGCCGGTGAGGCAGGCAATCACCGCCCGCCGGTAGGCGGCGTTCTTGTTGGCGTCGTACGCGTCGTTCAACGGATCGTAATGCGACTGATCCGCCGCCCAGCGGTGGCATTCGTAGCGGTCGTCCGCCTGCTGCTGCTCGCTCTGTCCTTTCGCCGGGTAGACGTAGAGGTCATCTCCCTGCGAGGAATCGTTGTATTCCTCGTCGTCGTCGCCATAAGGTGAGTGCGTAACCAGGTAGCCCTGCTCGTCCGGGTCATACACAAAGTAAGTATGGTCCGAATAAAAGTAGCGCGTGCCCCCGTACCAGAAGCTCGTGTAATAGCCGGGCAGCGTGGTGACGAACAGCCCGAAAGGAATGTCGATGGAAATGAAGGTGCTGCCGTAAGGCTGGTACCAGTGACCGCCCGAGAAGTAGTAATGGTTGCCCCTCCAGACGTAGTCGTGGCGATTTGACGGCAGGTGATCCACGACGTGCGGCGGACGGGGCCCCGAACGATAGTTGCCGCGATTGCGGTCGTCGTAATCGCGGCTGTTGCCATGGAGGCGACCCAGATCCTCATTCAGGCTGTGGCTGGACCCCTCACGGCCACGATTGTCGTCGCGACGATCATGCCCTCGGTTCGCGTCATTGCCGTGGCGATCCCCATCATTGCCGCGATGGGAATCGTGCGAGGGCTCCGGGCGCGAGGGCGCGGGATCCGAATGACTCTGCTGCTGCTGTGGGGCATCCTGACTGGGCCCGAATCTCGCACTGCTGCCATTGCCCGAATTGTCCGAATTCTGGCTCTGGGACGACTGGTCGAAGTGATCGCTGTGCTGATCCTTGAGTTTGGACGCGGCATCGGCGATGGTCCCCGCCTGCGCGGCGCCGCCGGCGGCGAGTATCGCAGCCCCGATCAGGACTCCGAGGAGATTGCGTGATTTGGCGGACATGGTTCACCTCACCGAATAGCCGCGCCCCGTAAGGCATGCGGTCATGGCGCGCCGATACTCGGCCGCCGCGTGTTCATATTGACGGCTGCTGCGCGCATTGCGCGCGTCGTTGACAGCATCGGCTGCGGCCTGGTCATTGGCCGCCTGCGCGGTACCGGCCATCGTTCCCGCCACCGCGCCGAATGCGGCGCCCCCACCCATATGGCCGGGGCCCGCGAGGGCCGCGCCGAGCACCGCGCCAACCACCGCGGCCGCACCCACCGTCTCACCGGGCGTGCGCGCCGGCACCACGGCCTGGCTCAGCGCAGGCCCGCCGTGCTGGGTGGGATCGAACCCGGTCTGCTTGACGGCCCATTCGTGGCACTCGAAGCGGTCGCGATCCTGCTGCGCCTCGGATTGGCCCTGGGTCGGGTAGAAATACACCTTGGTCTGGTTTACAGGCTCCGGCGCCGCGATATCGGCGCGGCGATCGGGAAACGGTGCATCCTCGAATGGCGCATCCACGCATCCGCCGAGCAAGGTGGCGCCAAGCAGCAACGCAATGGTTCTTGTGTTCATGATGTACAGCCTACGCCGCAGCGATGAACCTGCCCTGAATGATTGCAGCCCGCGGAAATCCCCCGGCGTTCGATTCACGAAGCAGCTGTCAGCCGCGTCCGGAATGGCCGAAGCCGCCGGCGCCGCGCCCGCTGGCGGCGAAATCCTCCACCACTTCCAGCCGCACCTGCGCCACCGGCACCACCACCAGCTGCGCAATGCGTTCGCCCGGCTCGATCGTGAACGCCGTCTGGCCACGGTTCCAGCATGACACCAGCAGCTGGCCCTGGTAGTCCGAGTCGATGAGTCCGACCAGGTTGCCGAGCACGATGCCATGTTTGTGGCCGAGGCCCGAGCGCGGCAGGATGACGGCGGCGTAACCCGGATCGTCGATGTGGATGGCGAGGCCGGTGGGAATGAGCGCGGTGGCGGCCGCCGCCAGCGGCAGCGGCGCATCCAGCACCGCGCGCAGGTCCAGGCCGGCCGAACCGGCGGTGGCATAGGCCGGCAGCGGCCAGGTGGAGCCGATGCGCGCATCGAGCACGCGGACTTTCAATTCCTTCATCAGCGGATGTTAGCGAAAACGCATCGCGCTGTAGCGAACAAGCATCAGCCCACAACGGCCGATGGCTTCGCCCCGATGTGTTGCAGATAGCGCGCCGCGATGAAATCCACCAGCTGCCGCGCAAGCTCGGCCTTGGGACCTGCGCCGAGCTCCAGCCGGCCGCCGCCCGGCCACAGCAGCGTGAGCGCGTTGTCGTCCTGCTCGAACACCTTGGTGTCGCCGACTTCGTTGGCGGCGATCAGGTCGAGCCGCTTGCGGGTGAGTTTGGCCAGCGCGTGTTGTTCCACGTCGTTGGTCTCCGCGGCAAAGCCCACGGTATAGGGACGGTCGGCGCGCGCCGCGACGGCTGCGAGGATGTCCACGGTGCGCTCCATGCACACCTCGAGCTGGTCGCTGACCTTCTTGATCTTGCAGGCGGCGGGGTTGGCCGGCCGGTAGTCCGCGACCGCGGCCGTGCCGATGAAGATGTCCGTGCCGGCGATCTCGCCCATCACGGCTTCGTACATCTGCTGCGCGGATTCCACGCTGATGCGCTTCACGCCGGGTGGCGCGGCCAGGTTCACCGGACCGCTCACCAGCACCACCTCCGCGCCGCGGTCGCGCGCGGCCTGCGCCACGGCATAACCCATCTTGCCCGAGCTGCGGTTGCTGATGAACCGCACCGGGTCGATGCGTTCGCGCGTGGGACCGGCGGTGATCAGCACCTTGCGGCCGCGCAGCGGCCCTTCGGCCGGCAGCAGCGCGAAGGCTGCGGCGGCGATATCCGCCGGTTCCATCATGCGCCCTTCGCCGGTTTCGCCGCAGGCCTGGCTGCCGCTGTCGGGGCCGAGCACCTGGACGCCGCGCGCGCGCAGCAGCGCGACGTTGGCCTGCGTCGCCGCGTTGGCCCACATCAGCCGGTTCATCGCGGGCGCCACGGCAAGCGGCGCGCCGGTCGCGAGGCACAGCGTACTGAGCAGGTTGTCGGCCATGCCGTGCGCCAGCTGGGCCAGGAAATCCGCGGTGGCCGGGGCGATCAGCACCAGGTCCGCCCAGCGCGCCAGCTCGATGTGGCTCATCGCGCGTTCGGCGGTTTCATCCCACAGCTCGCTGCGCACCTCCCGGCCCGATACGGCCTGGAAGGTCAGCGGCGCGACGAACTCCCGGGCGCCGGCTGTCATCACCACCTGCACTTCAGCGCCGCGCTCAACCAGCCGCCGGACGATGTCGGGGCCTTTGTAGGCCGCGATGCCGCCGGTAACGCCCAACAGGATGTGTTTGCCTGCCATGCAAGCCAGTCTGGGCGGACAAGAGCCTGTTTTCCATGATCCGCACGCGATTTGCTTATCCAGTACCGGAGTATTCCGGGCCAGACTGTCGCCATGTCGATCCGCGACTGGCCAGAACAGGAACGCCCGCGCGAGAAGCTGCTGGCCGAAGGCGCGGCGCGGCTCACCGATGCCGAACTGCTGGCGGTGCTGTTTGGCACCGGCGTGCGGGGCCTCAGCGCCGTGGACCTGGGCGGCCTGCTGCTGCGGGAATTCGGCTGCCTGCGGGGGCTGATGTCCGCCGATCGCGAGCGCTGCCTGGTGATGCCGGCACTGGGGCTGCGGCGCTACAGCCTGCTGCAGGCGGCGCTGGAGCTCTCCCGGCGCCACTACCAACAGGAATTCGCCTCCGGTCCGGCGCTGGAATCCCCCGCCGCAACCCGCAACCTGCTGGTGGGCCGGCTGCGGGACCGGCCCTACGAGGTGTTCTGCTGCCTGTTCCTGGACAATCGGCACCGGCTGATCGCCTTCGACGAGCTGTTCCGGGGCACCGTCGACGGTGCCAGTGTCCACCCCCGTGAGGTGGTCCGCCAGGCGCTTTACCGCAATGCAGCAGCCGTGATCCTGGCCCACAACCACCCTTCCGGAGTGGCCGAGCCCAGCCAGGCGGACGAGCTGATCACCCTGCGCCTGCGGGAGGCACTGGCGCTGGTGGACATCCGGGTGCTGGACCACCTGATCGTGGGGGACAACCGCTGCGTGTCGCTGGCCGAGCGGGGCTTCCTTTAGGGACCTGCCCGCCGTTCCGCGGCTTGCCCGAACCGGGCGGCGGCTGGTATAAAGCTCGCCCTTTTTGGGCAACCCCAGCCAGGAAACCCGATGTCCCGCGTCTGCGAAGTGACCGGCAAGCGGCCTGCGATCGGCAATCGCGTCTCGCATGCCAACAACAAGAGGAAGCGCCGCTTCCTGCCGAACCTGCACGAGCAGCGGTTCTGGCTGGAGGACGAAAAGCGCTGGATCACGCTGCGCGTGTCCAGCCGCGCCCTGCGCACCATCGAGAAGAACGGCATCGACGCGGTGGTCGCGAAACTGCGCGCCGCCGGCGAGGCCGTGTAAGGGAGCCCGCATGCGCGAGAAGGTCAAACTGCTGTCCTCGGCGAACACCGGCCATTTCTACGTGGCGATGAAGAACAAGCGCCTGCATCCCGAGAAGATGGAGACGAAGAAGTACGATCCGGTGGTGCGCAAGCACGTGGTCTACAAGGAAACGAAAATCAAGTAAGGGCCTTTCTCCAGGCGCCTGCTTAGTCCGCGAGGAACCCGCCACTTGGCGGGTTCTTTGCTTTTATGCTGTGGCATCCATGCCCGAACTGCCCGAAGTCGAAACCACCTGTCGTGGCATCGCCCCGCACGTCAGCGGCCGCCTCGTCACGCGGCTTGCGGTGCATGAGCCGCGGCTGCGCTGGCGCGTGAACCCGCGCCTGGCGGCGTGGGCCGAGGGACAACGCATCCTGGGTGTGCGCCGTCGCGCCAAGTACCTGCTGCTGGAACTGGAGCGCGGCCACCTGCTGATGCATCTGGGCATGTCCGGATCGCTGCGTGTATTGCCGGTGCGCACTGCGCTGGAGACACACGATCACTTCGACCTGGAGATGGACTCCGGCTGGCTGCTGCGCTTCAACGACCCGCGGCGCTTCGGCAGCCTGATGTACCTCACCGGCGATCCTGCGCGGCATCCGCTGCTGCGCGACCTCGCGCCGGAGCCGCTGGAAGATGCCTTCGACGCGGATTACCTGTACACGGTGACGCGGCGGCGCAGCGTCGCGATCAAGCTGGCCATCATGAACAGCCGCCTGGTGGTGGGCGTGGGCAATATCTACGCGAGCGAGGCGCTGTTCCGCGCCGGCATCCGTCCGGGACGCGCCGCGAAATCACTGACCCGCGCCGAGGCCGCATCGCTGGTCGACGCGATCCGGACGGTGCTGGAAGATGCCATCCGCGCCGGCGGCACGACGCTGCGCGACTACGTGGGAGCCGGTGGCGAGCCGGGCTACTTCCGGCAGAAACTGTTCGTGTACGAGCGCGCGGGAGAGCCATGCCGGCGCTGCGGCACCTGCATCCGCCAACGCGTGCAAGGACAGCGCTCGACGTATTTCTGCCCGCATTGCCAACAATGAAGGAGCAGCGATGAAGGCCAAATTCAAGCGTCATTTTGCAACAAAAGATCCAGTCATCGCAGGAATTGTTGCAATATCGGAACCATATTCGGGTTCGCCGGGTTCCGCCGCGTCGGCGTTCGAGACGCTTGCCCGCTCCATCGCCAGCCAGCAGATTTCCTGGGTCGTGGCCCGCAAGATGATCGAACGGCTGATGGCCATGCACGAGGGCCGCTTCCCCACTCCCGCACAGCTTGCCGCCGCCACGCCCGAGACATTGCGCGGCGCGGGCTTTTCCTTCGCCAAGGTCACCGCACTGCAGGATCTCGCCGCACATGCGCTGGATGGGCGCCTGCCAGACGACGACACACTGCGCCAGCTCGACGACGAGGCCATCATCGCGCACTGCGTTGCCATCCGTGGCATCGGGCGCTGGACGGCGCAGATGCTGCTGATGTTCCACTTCGGGCGACCCGATGTGATGCCGGCGGACGACTTCGGCGTGCGCAATGGCTTCCGCCTCGCCTATGGCCTCAAGGCCATGCCCAGGACCAGGGCGCTGCTCGCCTACGCCGAGCGCTGGAAACCGCATCGCTCGGCCGGCGCCTGGTACCTGTGGCGGGCCGTGGAACTGCACCAGCAGGGCAAGCTGCCCAGACGGACAGGCCGCGCGCCGCGCATCGAACTCGAAATGCCGAAGGCAGCGGCACGCGGCAAGACCGGCAGGAAGGCCGCCCGCAAGGCGCCGCGATCGCGGCGCCGCGCTCAGTAGGGAAGGACCGGCACCTCCGCGGTAATGCGCGGCACGCCAACCGACGGCCACGGCGGCGGATCCGGCGTCTCGCGCTTCGCGCCCAGCTTGCGCAGCGCCGCGGCGGTCTCGGGAAATGGCGTGGGCTTGCTTTCCAGGAACCGCGTGGGAAAACGTCCCATCGCATAATCGATGGGCGACATGTTGTCCTTGTCCACCGCGTCCAGGTTGCCACCCGCGGCCGCCAGCACTCCGGCCAGCTCGCTGAATCCACGGATGGCCGCGCCATGCAGCGGCGTCTCGCCGATCTGCGAACGCGCATTCACGTCGGCACCGGCGGCCAGCAGCAGCTTCGCCGCCTCGATGGCCTGCGCCTCGGTCTGGTGGCCGCCACGGGTGGGGTTATTCCCGCGGCCGACGCCGCAGGCCATCATCAGCGGCGTCTGCCCGAACACATTGGGCATGTCCACGATGGCGCCGTGGGCCAGCAGCAGCCTGATGGCCGGCACATCCGCGGCCTTGGCCGCGCGGAACAGCGGCGTGACGCCGGCATCGATCGAGGGATCGGACTGCCGGTCCTGCGACACCATCCGGAATGGCGGCCGCAGCTTCAGCCGCGCATTGGGATTGGCGCCTCTTGCCAGCAGCATCTGCGCGATGTCGAGCGCCGTGGCGTAATCCAGCGTCGGCAGCTCCACGCGCGCCCCGGTGGGCAGCGTATTCATGTCCACCGCCATGTACAGCGGAGCCTGCCCCCACCAGTCCCACAGGTTCACGTCCGCGCCCGCATCGATCAGCACCTTCGCGGCGTCGAAGTGCCCGTTCATCAGCGCGAGGATCAGCGGCGTGCTGCCATCGGGATCGGGCAGGTCGACGTCAGCCCCCATGGCGAGCAGCACGCGCAACGCGTCCAGATAGCCTTCGCGCGCGGCATACATCAGCGGCGTGAGGCCGCCGCGGTTCATGTCCTTCGGCCGGCCCTCGGCCGTCACGCGCCGCTCCCATTCGCGCACGGCGGAACGCGCGTTGACATCGGCCCCATGCGCGGCCAGCAGCCGTATCATCTGCGGCTGGTCCTGTGCAGCGGCCCAGATGAGCGCGGTCTGGCCGCCCCATTTCTCGCGCGCATCGACCTGCGCGCCGGCCTGCAGCAGCAGCCTGGCTGCCGCGACATTGCCGGTGCGCGCGACGGCCATCAGTGCCGTCTCGCCATCGGCGTTCACGCTGCGGGGATCGGCGCCGGCCTTCAGCAGCAGCTGCAGCACCGCCGCATCGCCACGACGCGCCGCCTCGGACAGCGGCGTGGCGCCGAACTCGTTGGCCTGGTTCACGTCGGCGCCCGCCCTGACCAGCGCCGCGACGCGCGCGGCATCGCCTGCATAGGCTGCCGCCAGCAGCGAGCTGCTCTCCGCGCCATGCGCCAGCGCGCTGCAGACGACGAAAAGCAGCGGGAAAAGCCCGGGTCTCACCGGCCGCGCAGCGCTGCGGCGACCAGGGGATCGACGAACTGGCCCACATTGCCGCCAAAGGCCGCGATCTCGCGGACCATGGTCGAGGAGATGAAGGTGAACTGCTCCTGCGGCGTGAGGAACACGGTCTCCATTTCCGGCAGCAGGTGCCGCTGCATGTTCGCCAGCTGGAACTCAAACTCGAAATCCGATACCGCGCGCAAACCGCGCACCACGATGCGGATGCCGCGCTCGCGCATGAAATCCACGGTCAGCCCCTGGTAGCCGCAGACTTCCACATTCGGAATGTCGGCCAGCACCCGACGCGACAGGTCGATGCGCTCCTCCAGCGCCAGCAGCGGCGCCTTGCGCGGATTGTTCGCCACCGCCACCAGCACCTGGTCGAAGATGCCGGCGGCGCGGCGCACCAGGTCCGTGTGGCCATTGGTGATGGGATCAAAGGTCCCGGGATAGATCGCGCGGCGCGGCATGCAGCAGATGATACCCGACGTCGCCGGCCTTCCCGCTGCGGTGGAGTATCCAGCCAGCAGGCAGCGCCGGCGGTCCTTGCGCCGCCGGCTGCTCGAGATAACAGAAGCCACCCGGCGCCAGCAGCCCGCCGGCCGCGATGGCCGCAAGCGCCGGCTCTGCCAGGCCCGCGGCGAACGGTGGATCGAGGAACACCAGATCGTAGCCACGGGCCGGCGCGGCGCGCAGGAACGCCAGTGCGTCGCCGCCTTCGACGCGGGCTGCGGCGAGGCCGAAGCGCGCCGCAGTCGCGCGCAGGTTCGCGGCGGCGGCGCGATCCTGTTCCAGCAGCACCGCGCTCGCGGCCCCGCGCGACAGCGCCTCGAAGCCCAGCGCCCCGCTGCCGGCGAAGGCGTCCAGCACGCGCATGCCGGCGATGTGCGGCGCCAGCCAGTTGAACAGTGTTTCGCGCACACGATCCGGCGTAGGCCGCAGGCCCGGGGTTTCCGGAAAGCGCCACTTCCGGCCGCGCAGGGCGCCACCGACGATGCGCAGTTCCCGGGCAACACGTTGCATGGGCCAAGCTTACAATGCGCGGCTTTATCCTCACGGCAAGATGGCAGACACCAGCGGCAAGACCGGTTTCCTGGGACGCCTGCGCGAACGGCTGTCGCGCAGCGCCGGCCGCCTCGCCGGCGACTTCGCCAGCCTGTTCCGCGGGCGCCGCATCGACGCGGAGCTGCTCGACGAACTGGAGACGCGCCTGATCGCGGCGGACGTCGGGGTCGCCGCGACGCAGGCGATTCTCGAACGGTTGCGCCAGCGCGTGGCGCGGCGCGAGCTGGACGACGCGGCAGCGCTGCTTGCCGCGCTGCGCGCGGAACTGCTGGCCATCCTCGCGCCCTGTGCGAAACCGCTGATCATCGACCCCGCGCGCCGTCCCTGCGTGATCATGGTCGTGGGCGTAAACGGCTCGGGCAAGACGACCTCCATCGGCAAGCTCGCGCTGCGCCTGGCAAGCGAGGGCCGCAAGGTCATGCTCGCCGCCGGCGACACCTTCCGCGCCGCCGCCGCCGAGCAGCTGGACATCTGGGCGGAGCGCAGCGGCGCGCTGCTCGTGCAGCAGGCCGCGGGCGCCGATCCCGGCGCGGTGGTGTTCGACGCGCTGCGTTCGGCGCAGGCACAGCGCATGGACGTGCTGATCGCCGACACGGCCGGGCGCCTGCACAGCCAGTCGCATCTCATGGAGGAGCTCAAGAAGATCCGCCGCGTGCTGGCGCGCGTGGATCCGGCGGCGCCGGATGAGGTGCTGCTGGTGCTGGACGCCAACCAGGGCCAGAACGCGCTGGCGCAGGCGCGCGAATTCCACGCCGCCGTGGGCGTGACGGGCCTGGTGCTCACCAAGCTCGACGGCACTGCGCGCGGCGGCATCGTCGTGGCCATTGCGCGGGAGCTGGCGCTGCCGATCCGCTTCATCGGCATCGGCGAGCAGCCGGCCGATTTCGGGGAATTCGACGCGGCCGCATTCGTCGACGCGCTGCTCGGCGACGGCGGTGTAAAGTCGCCTCCATGATCCGCTTCGACCGCGCCAGCAAGCGTTATCCCAACGGGCGCGAGGCGCTGTCCGCCGCGAGCTTCGAGATCCGCGGCGGCGAAATGGCGTTCCTCACCGGCCGCTCCGGCGCCGGCAAGAGCACCATCCTGAAACTGGTTTCGCTGCTGGAGCGGCCCACCCGCGGCCTGGTGATGGTCAACGGTCACAACACCGCGGCGCTGGCCTCGCGCAGGATCCCTGCCTTCCGGCGCGAACTGGGCGTGGTGTTCCAGGACCATCGCCTGCTGCCCGAGCACAGCATCTTCGACAATGTGGCGCTGCCACTGCATGCCGCCGAAACCGGCATCACGCTGAAGGAGATCGACCGGCGCGCGCGCGCGGCGCTGGACCAGGTCGGCCTGCTGGACCGTGCCAGGGCGCTGCCGCTGGAGCTGTCGGTGGGCGAGCAGCAGCGCGTGGGCATCGCCCGCGCCGTGGTCGGCAAGCCGCAGCTGATCATCGCCGACGAACCCACCGGCAACCTGGACCCCGCGCTGTCGCGGGAAGTGATGGATGTCTTCCGCCGCTTCAACGACGTGGGGACGACGGTGCTGATCGCCACGCATGATCTGGACATCGTGCAGGCCTCGAAACTGCGGGAAATCAAGGTCGCGGATGGCCGCGTGGAGGCCGAGGCGCCATTCCCGTTGCCGGTGATCGAGGCCGAACGATGATCGGCTGGGCGATGCGGCACCTGCGTTCGGCGCTGTTCGCCGCCGGGAGGCTGGCGCGCACTCCGCTCGCCACGGCTTTCACGGTGCTGGTCATTGCCATTGCGCTCACGCTGCCGACGGCACTCGGCCTCGCCATCGTCAGCGTGCGCCAGGCGACCGGGGACTTCGCCAACGCCGTGGATATCAGCGTGTACTTCAAGCAGGACGTGCAGCTGGACAAGGCCCGGCAGCTCGCCGCGAGCCTGCGCCAGCGCAGCGGCGTCGCCAGCGTGAAACTGATCAGCGCCGACCAGGCGCTGCAGTCGTTTCGCGAGCGCAGCGGCTTTGGCGCGGCGCTGGACGCGCTGGGCGAAAACCCGTTGCCCCATGCGCTCGATGTGCGTCCCTCCGCGGACGCCACCGATGCCGAACAGCTGGACTCACTGCGTCGCTACCTCGCCGCCTGGCCGGAAGTGGAACTGGTACAGGTCGACAACGAATGGGTACGCCGCCTCAACGCCATCCTGGATCTGCTGCACCGGGTGGTCGTTGGAGCGGCGGTGCTGCTGGGCGCCGGCGTGCTGGCAATCATCGGCAACACCGTGCGGCTTGAGATCTTCAATCGCCGCGCGGAAATCGAGGTAGCGAAACTCGTTGGCGGCAGCAATGCCTTCGTGCGCCGCCCGTTCCTGTATACCGGCCTGTACTACGGGATGGCCGGCGGCCTGCTGGCGGCGCTGCTGGTGCTGCTGGGGCTGTCGCTGCTCAATGAACCGGTCACGCGGCTCGCCGACAGCTACGGCAGCCCTTTCCGGCTGCTCACGCCCGGGCTGCGGGAAGTGGGCGCCCTGATGGCAGCCGGCGGGCTCCTGGGTCTTGCCGGCGCGGGACTTTCCGCAGCGCGGCATCTGGCCCGGATCGAACCGCGCGTCTGACACAGATCATTGATTTAGAACGAATAGTTCCTCTGGCCTCCCGGGAACCGGCAGGCGTGTTAGCACTCTAACCTTCTGATTGCTAATATCGGACTCAAGGAGGAATTCCCAAGTGAGCGCAACGAATGTTCTGGTTGCCCGCCCCGACAGCCTGCTGGCCGGGCCACTGGGCAGTTTCGAAGCCTATGCCGAACGGGTCGGGCGGATCCCGGTACCCAGCCGCGAGCAGGAGCAGGAGCTGGCCATCCGGTACAGCCGCGACAACGACCTCGATGCCGCGCGGCAGCTGGTCATGTCGCACCTGCGCTTCGTGCTGCACATCGCGCGCGGCTATGCGGGCTATGGCCTGCCGCTGGGCGATCTGGTGCAGGAAGGCAATGTCGGCCTGATGAAGGCGGTGAAGCGTTTCGATCCGGCGCAGGGCGTGCGGCTGGTTTCGTTCGCCGTGCACTGGATCCGCGCCGAGATCCACGACTACGTGCTGCGCAACTGGCGGCTGGTGAAGATCGCCACCACCAAGGCGCAGCGCAAGCTGTTCTTCAACCTGCGCCGCATGAAGAAGAATCTCGGCTGGCTCACTCCGGCGGAGACGGCGGCGGTCGCCCACGACCTGGGCGTGTCCTCGCGCGAGGTCAGCGAGATGGAGCAGCGCCTGGCCGCACGGGACATGTCGTTCGACCCCGCACCCGACGGCGAGGACGAGGAACGCAGCTTCGGCCCCGCGCAGTACCTGCCCGCACCCGACGCGGATCCCGCCGCACAGGCCGAACGCGCCGAGTGGGATGCCGACGTGCGCGAGCGCCTGGTCACAGCGGTGGCGAACCTCGACGCGCGCAGCCAGGACATCCTGCGCCGGCGCTGGCTGGCCGAGGAAAAGCCGACGCTGCACGAACTGGCCGATGAATACGGTATTTCTGCCGAGCGCGTCCGCCAGATTGAAGCGGCCGCGGTGAAGAAACTGCGCCACCTGATGGCCTGAAGGCCGCGCCTTCAGGCGCCCTGCCTCTGTGACGCCTGTTGCAGAAATTTGTCGCCTTATGCAAACAGGTTGGCAAATGTAATGGGGTTCGCGCTACACTTTTTGCCATGGAGTTGGCTAGGCGGCGACGCCGCGGTCAACAGACTGAAGGGATTGGCTTTTCGACCCGTTTGTTGGATCGAGGTAACAAGAGAAACCCAGGCGATCAGGGTGGGCACGGTAGGCAGAGGCCCCATTTTGCGGGCTTGCTGCGGTGCGAGAGGCGGGCGAGCAACGCCCGGGCCGCGAAGTCGGCCGGACCAGTGGCCCAGACGCACCAACCGGCGAAACTTTTGATGTCCGGTTGATTGATCTAGGGACGAGCGTTGAACTTCACGACCCCGCGGCTTCACGCGGGGTTTTTTTTGCCCGCCGCCAGCAATTCCTCCACCGTGTGCCCGGGCGTGCCCAGCAGCGGCAGTTGCGATGCGGCCTGCAGATACGCGATCTCGCGCGCCAGCGCCTGCCGCCACGGCAGCCCTTGCGGATGGTGCCTGCCGCAGGGCACGCAGCTGGCATAGCCGGCGTAATCGCCGGTGGCGTAGGGATCATCCAGCAGGTGGTGGGCTTGAAGGTCCATGGATGCTGGCCGCGCGCGCGCGCGAACTTCTCCAGCCCGCAGTAGCCCTCACCATCACTGAAGACGCAGCGCGTGCGCGTGAAATGCGGCGGGAAATCCGCGGCGCGGTATTCGACCGGCCGCACCGCGGTCTTGCGGCCCAGGTGTTCGCCGTTCCACCAGCCGTCGACGACGAACTCCACGGGCAGCTGCGCGGCGAGTTCCGGCACGCGCGCCACCAGTTCGCGCAGGAACTCCTCCTCGCCCGGCAGCAGGTAAACACCGTCGTAACAGCAGCGGCCCTCGCACTGCCGGACATCGCAGGCACGGAGCCGCAACGGACCGGTGCTGCTCACGCCTGCCGCCCCGTCAATGCGGAAGCGGCGGCGCGCCGTTCGGCGACGAGCGGCAGTTCCAGCTCGAAGCGCGAACCGCGCCCCGGCGCGGCATCCACCGTGAACCTGCCGCCGACTTCCTGCGCGCGGTCCGCGATGCTCCACAGGCCGAAGCCGCCGGCACGCGTACCGAACAGCTCGAGTTGCGAATCGAAGCCCCGCCCCTCGTCCGCCACCTGCACCTTCAGGTGCCGCTCATCGCCGCGCACGGTGACGCGCGCCCGGCTGACACCCGCGTGCTTGACGACATTGCGCAGCAGTTCGCGCACCAGCTTGAAGGCCAGTATGCGCATGTCGAGCTTGATCCATTCCTCGCGCACATCCGCGTCCAGCTCCACTGCCAGGCGGTCGTGGCCGCGCATGTAGACGGCCAGCCACTGCAGCGCCGGCACCAGCCCCAGGTCGTACAGGCCGGGCGGGCTGAGGTCGGTGATCATCTGGCGCGTGCGCTCGTGTACTTCGCGCAGCCGCGTGCGCACCTCATCGATCAGCAACGCCACGTCGGCCGGCGCCTGCCGGCGCGCCACGTCCAGGGTCATCGCCATGCCCACCAGCGTCTGGCCGATGCCGTCGTGCAGATCCACGGCGGTGGAGCGGCGCGCCTTCTCCTCGGCGGTGACCAGCTGCCGTGCATAGGTTTTCAACCGCTCCTGTTCGCGCAGCAACCGCGCATTGAGCTCGGCCAGTTCGGTGATGTCCCTGGCGACGCCCCAGACGCGCAGCAGGTGGCCCTCGCGCACCACGCCGCTGAACGACGTGACGAAACTGCGGCTGCGGCCCGCGACATCCATGGTGAAGCCCAGCCCGTCGATGGAATAACCCTGCGCGGCGGCGGCGGCGAGATGATCCTCGTAGGCCGCGCTCCACGGCACCTCGCGCCGCCAGGGCAGCGTGGTTTCCGGCGTGGCACGTGGATCCAGCCGCCCGTAGGAGCGGCTTGCCTCCACGATGCGCGCCTGCTCCCGCAGCCAGGCCAGCTGCTGCTCGACGCCCAGCGTGACCGGCATTGCCTGTTCGAGCTCCACGCGCCAGACCGCCTCGGTCGAGAGCTCCACGAAGCTGCGGTAGCGGTACTCCGCATCGCGCAGGCGGCCCATCATGATGTTCTTCTCG
>Ga0335083_10005396_pt1 | contig 16120 bp, 18 predicted proteins | sample Lox_Sample_42_FD_206716 | JGI IMG/M metagenome (GOLD analysis project Ga0335083, IMG submission 206716) | Soil microbial communities from Loxahatchee National Wildlife Refuge, Florida, United States - Lox_Sample_4.2 | ecosystem: Environmental > Terrestrial > Soil > Wetlands | place: USA... | reverse complement strand
GTCCCGGCCTCAACGAGCCCGGTGTTACCGGCTCTGCACCGGGGCGCGGACCCGTAAACGCCCCGATTGTGCTGGTCGGACAGAGTCTTTGTCGAAGGTGCATGGAGACTCAAGTCCCGTTCACGGGAGGTTGCGGTCGCCTTCTGGATGAGGTCTCGAGATCCTCCAACCTCTCCAGAGCGGAAGTCTTCGTAACAAACGCCGTTCACTGCCATCCACCTGGCAATCGACCATCACTCCCTCAGGAACGACTCAACTGCCGATCTTATCTGCGGCGTGAATTGATACTTGTTCATCCGACCCTTGTCGTGGGATTGGGGAAAGACGCGCAGCTCTCTATCGAGGAGATTGTTGGGGCCAGCTCAGCGAGATCTGAGACCGAAGAGGCTGGGCTTGCTCGGAACTCCTGGCAACTCTTCAGTCTCTACGTTAAGCATCCTTCCCATATGCTTCGAAGGCCTGAGAGAGAAAGGAAAACCTACATTTCGTTGCTCTCGGGCGCGCTTAGATGGGCTGCGTACCAGCACAGCCTTCCAAGTCGTATTGAGGATTAACGATGAAATTCGTGAACGTCACCGGTGCGATTGGTGCTGGAGCAACAACACTTACGAAGATGCTCGCCACTCGAGCAGGGTGGCAACTCGCCCTTGAGTCCGACGTGGAACGACGCAGTCCATTCCTCGAGCTATATTACCGTGATCCAACCCGTTACGCCCTCCACAACCAATTGACATTTCTTGTCGAAACGATCGAGAGTGATGAGTCGATTCGAACGCGTCATCGAGGCAACGAAACTGTGATTAGGGACTACTGCGCCTTCGAACACATCGAGGTCTATGCTGAGTGTCAGCGGGCGCTCGGCATGCTATCTCCTCCAGAGTTCGCCCTCCTTCGACGGATAGGTGACGTAATCGCAAGTCGCTTCATTCGCCCTGACCTACTTGTATACCGCCGAGTGCCCCTGAACATTGTGTTGGAACGGATTAAGGAGAGAGGACGCCCAAGCGAACGATACGCGGATGCCCGGCTAGTGGAGAGCGTGTTTCGCCGATTCGAGGACTGGGTCCAAGACTGGACTAGGTCGCCGAAACTGATCATTGATTCGAACGCCGACTTCCTCAGAGACGGGGGGGCGGTCGATCGTGTCCTCGACCACGCGCGAAAGGTAGTTTAGACGGGGAGCACGGGTCGTTGAACACTCATAGCCAAACTAGCAAGTCGTTTCCTGGTGGGTTACTCTTCGGATGGATCTGCGATGGCCTCTTCCGCACGCTTGACACCCCTCTGTTCTTCGCCCCGGGATACAGCTCGGAGCAATCTGGCTACTTCGATAGGGCAGTCGGACCGGTTGGTGTACTCGAGGGTGTGGCAGTTAGCGCAGTCACGCAGTAGGCCCAGGACGAACCGAGAAGGATGTTCGCCCTTCTTCCAAATCCCAATCACTGGGACCCCTCTGCTATGGGCTATTCCGATTTCCGCACCTGCACCACTCGATGGTTGACCGATGACCGCGATCAAGATCTCTGCCTGAAGCAAGGCGTGCATATCTCTCCGAAAGACCTCCTTCGTCGTCAGCTTGGCGTGTAGCTCTGGGTCAGACCACTGATGAGGCAGGTAAGGTTCCCACCCCGCATCCGTGCAAGCCGCAGCAATACTCTCGTAGAGGTCTCTCGCCTCAGTCAAGTTCGGGGACGACTGTAGCGGGCCCGAAATGTAGACCGAGCGAGATCGAATCGATTCCATCATAGAGTTCCCCAGATGTTAGGCTGGTTAAAGCGGCGAGCTGCCGGACGAAACCTGAGCAAATGCCGGGGGGTCGATAGTCGCAAAACCGACCTCGTCCAGTCCCGTCTGCCTGGCGTTCTTGGGACCGGTGTGTCGTAGGGCTTGACAAACTCGCTCCCAGTCCTTTGCCACCCTGGGATCGAGCAAGAGAAGGCCAGCGAAGGCGCACTCGTCAGGCTCGCACGAAACGACGTCCCCCGAGCCTAACAGCGGCCAGAATCTCCGAGCGAGCGCCGCCACGCCACGGGTACGAGTCATGTTAACTCCGACACCCACCAAGTTTGACGGATAACCCTCAACCCGGAACCGGAGTGACCGCGCGAATGCTGTCTCGGTGCCCGGTTTCAAAGATGCTGCCACAATATCTGGGGAGACTACCGACGAGCTGGCCCCTGCTGTGAGCCGTCTGTAGCGGCCCAAGGACCATGAGTGGATCAAAAGCGGTTTCCGACTCGGGGGGTCCCTGCTCGCAAGAGGTTCAGTCCATAGGGAGAACGAGACTGCGGCGGTAACTTCGAGAATGCGCTGGAGAGTGGCCGATAGGGAAGTCCTGTAAGCGGATCTAATCGAGTTCAGGGCCGGTGATGTCATGCCGGCTATGAGGAGGTCACGGAGAAAGGAGTCCCGAGGCATGAGTAGTTCCGAGGCAATTCGGTTGGCAACTCTCTCAATGAGAGGGTGAGCACGGGAGTCGTCTTCGGGGAACTTAACTGACGGGAGCCTGTTCTCACGAATGAGCACGTGACCTAGCTCGTGTGCGATTGTGAATCGTCGAGATTCGAAAGATTGACGAGGATCAACGATAACGTCGTAGCCGTATGGCGTAGTTTCTAGGCGACCAGGACAACTGATTGGCCGCTCCAAAAGGCGGGCGCCTAAACCTCGCATGAGTCTCGGAAGGTCTACCGGTGGATTCCGAAATCCGGAATCTCGCAATACACGCTGACACATCGCCGAGAGGTCGGAGTCGGAGAATGGTATGTCCTTCCTATGGGAGCCACTCCTCTCCATCGCCGCGGCCCGGCGAGACGGCCCCTGCCATGCGAAGTAGCGTGACTCGAGGTGGTCGACGCTGCCACCCTCCTCCGCGAGATCCCTGCCGCGCATACTGCTACTTCGCGCGAGTCCGCGCCTGCCTCAGGGCTGACCGGACGTCAACCTGAGTGATTCCTCGAGGAGAACTGCTGAGTGGCGACCCTACTGGCGCCCGTTCGTGACCTGCGAGGGATGGCAGAAGTTGTCTCCGAACGTCGGCGAACTCGGTGAGAGTCGGCGTGATTCCGTCGTTGACCTCGACCTCCATCAGGGTTGGAATGAGCCATTGGTCAAACCGCGCGCCGGGATCTTCCTCCCCGGAGGTCGGGGACATGTCACTGGAGGGCAATCGCGCTCGCCACTGACCGTCAACAGTGAACCGGTGTTGCCCGACAGGCCTTGTCGGTTCCGAGAGTTGCTGGCATATGGTGTCTACGTCACGAAGCACCGAACCGCGGAAGTACAGCGGAAGTTGGTCTGCTACGAACCGGGCGTCATCCCAGCGCCGAACTTTGGCAAGGTTCCACGCGAGCAACACTCGGTAAAACTGCATCCAGTAATCAGACAGGACTTCTGTCCCGTGCTCAATGAGCTGTGAGATCTCTCCATCCACGAGGTCGGACGCGTTGGTCCGAGTTCGCGCTTCAAGCTTCGAGAATTCACGGGCTTGAAGGAAGGGATCCGGGGTGGGTGGCATTGGAGGCATTTCCAACTCAGGCTGTCCCCGTGCGTCGGCGATTACCGATTTCGCTAGCTCGAAGTCGCGCTCGAACAGGTGCATCGAGGATGTGAAGTGGTGATAGTCGCCAAGTTCCACGCCAATCGCCCGTGCAACCATCTCGCTGAGGAGCGTAAACTCGAAGAGATTTACCGGGAGTAGCGTGTAGGCGTTGTTAGACCGCATGAAGCAGATAGTCGTGAGCTTTGAGTCTCGCACGAGGAAGGTGAACCCGAACAGGCAGGGGATATCTTGAGATTCTCTGGTAGCATCCTCGGGAGACCATACGACTGCGGCTGCCCGGCGAGTCCCGCCCTCCAGACTTAGGCGCTGCACTACACCACGAAGCTGATCCAAATTCGGCCGTGGTTGGAACAGTCTCTCGCCGTAGTTGGACCCCGGCATGGACAGGCCGTTGTCGGTAAACCTTGACGCACCTGCCACATAATGTGAGATATCCGCGACCCGGTCACTACCTCCGACTTCCCACGCTAGGCGTGCTGCAGCGTCGACGGCACGAAGCGGGCCCTGCCCGATAGTAAGGATTCTCTTTCGAGGGCTCTTAAGCACCAGATGATGGGCGATCAGCTCTCTAGAGGATTGGGCTGGCCTGCCCCCTGCCGCTGATTGAGTGACAACATTGGAACCTCGGTCGAGGAGTTCGCGCAGAACTCCCTGAACCGCTTGATTCACGTCTTCAACTACCAGTACTGGAAGACCGTCTCTGGCGGGCGTCACTGACAGGCTCACTCCTACATTCTGGACACGCCGTGGGTATTTACCGTGAGCCATTCCCTTAATACTCTGAATTAGTTGAGTATCCACAAGATCATGAACGAACCCCCCCTGAGAATTGAAGTAACGCCGGTCGGGTTCTACATCGACCGAATTGTAGAGCCGGTTAGGAGGCACGACGCGGACGTAGTCTACTTGGTACTTGGTTCATCGCGCAAATCCGACGGTTCAGCGACGTTTTTGAAGGAAGTTATCAGACAACTCCGGAATTGGAAGCCGAGACTTACGATCCACGAAGTGCGCGCAGACCGCTGGAATCTCGAGACCGCGCTCGAGACATTTTCGCAGATAGTACAGAAGGAAGTCGCGGCGGGAAACTCTGTTTGGGTAAACGTCTCCACGGGGAGCAAGCTCGAAGCGATTGCCGGCGCCTTGGCCACGATGGCTCACGGCGGGGTGGCGTACTACGTCCGAATGCGGAGCTACGACGAGCGACGTAGCCCCAAGCCGCTCGCTGAAGGGGTCGTGGGAATCGATGTCATACCCACCTACGGACTTCCTTCTCCTTCACCCGCTGCTCTCGAAGTGCTCCGACTCCTTGAGGGCTACCCGGACGGCCAACCCAAGCAATGGCTCGTCGCCGAACTAGAGCAGTCTCGCGTTATCCCGAGCGTTCGAGCTGGCGGCAGTTCAGTTAGCATTCAGTCTAAGTACGGGCGGCTTCAGTCCATCCTTGATGAATTGACGCGCGACCCCACCCTCGTTAGGATCACGGGCCAGCGCAGGTCCACTCGCATCCTCATCGAACCCCGGGGGCGGATTGCCCTGCGAATCTTCGGTTCGGGGAAATCTCGCAAGGGGCCCTGAGCGCTAAGCCTTGGATTCGTGGGTGCGTGGAGAAGTCAGGGGAAAATCCGCGGTCGGACCGAGCGCATTCCCGAGGTTCCGGCCTGCAGAGGACTCTGAATCATCTACCCCCCCTCCTCGCACCCCCGAGCGGGTGACGTAAGCTGACGGTTCGGAGGGCTCGTTCAAGGCCCGCACTTTTGAGTTCCAGCTCGGGTGTCGGTGCAACCAAAGTTGAACACCTTCAGTCACGGGTTCAATGGCAGTTGAGCCCACCGTTTAGGTCCTGAGAGGTACTCGATTCACATAATCCATCGCTGCGGTGCAGTTCTGTGACTCCCTCTGGGTACTCCCAACCGCCTATGCTTAGCTGTGATGAGAGGTCAGCCGATGGCGCACCTCATTGCGGTCCGTACGGCGTGACGGATTCTCTATCTCAAAGTCACAAAAAGCCACAGTCAGGTCAGTGGAGCGAGCCCGCTCGGGTCGAATCAGTTACGTGCCGGCTTCCGCGCAATGCTTAGAGCGTGTCGACTATAGCTCGGAGTGTGTCGAACGGACCGAAGGGGGCTCTTGACTCATTTTGGGAAAGATTGCGTCCGCTCATCTACGCATTTCCCTCGCTCTCAATTCGATCGCTCTCCTACAACAGCCCAGGGGGTCGCTTCAACATCTACACTACGATACTTGTGAGCACCGCAGCTCCTTCGGAACGAAAGAAGCAGGAAATCCAAGTCGGGGAGCGGTTCAAGATTCTACTTGTGGATGGTCCCTCGACCGAGTTGGATGGGATTATAGAGGCCCTTCACTCCGAAGTCCTTGTAGTGGGCGAAGACAGAATCAGGATTGATACCCCGCGTCGCCTCTCCAACGACAAACCCCCAACTCCGCAGCCGTCGCAGTGGCATTCTTGGTCAGAGTCCAATCGCGGTGAGCTCTGGGATGGCCGTCTCTCGTCAGAGGAGGCGGCCCCGGCCTCCCGGGTGGAAACATACGGTGGGCGATCGGATGGGTTCATTCCCCGCGAGGAGTGGAATGCTCTCAATCCCGCCCTGCTCGGACTAAGTCCACCAATCCACGGGACCGCAGACCTCTTCAAGCGGATTCTAGAAGCACGGGCAAACTTCTCTACGGGACACAACTGCGAGTTCAAGATCGAGGTGGATTGGGGTTGTGAGTTTCAGGCAGCACAGATCCTAACAAGCGGCGAGCTTGAAGTTCTGATTAGGGTCCCCTCTCGTGTCCGAACCGACGACCTTCGTATTGGGGTCCTCCTCGTAGGACCCCGAAAGGACTCTTGGGCTGACGAAGCACGCCTGGGCCACTTCCGCGAAGCGGACATCCAAGGAAGAGCGCTGGTACCCGGCGTGGTTCCGATTGCGGGAGCACGCTCCGTCGTGGTACACATTCTGCTAAGAAATCAGGTCGTTTCTCGCTCCCCGTTAGATCTTCCCTGTCCCGAAACGCCGAACCCCCTCTTCGCGGCCCTTGAAACAGTCGACGGCGCCCACGAAAGGCTGTTAGGGGCGCTATCTGCGCCCAGCTCGCTCTACAAGAACTCTGATGGGTGGGAGGTGGCCGTTGCAACCATACTATCGTTGGCGGGTTTCCTCTCGCTACCGCTAGGATTGAAGGCGGCTCACCTTGGAGAGTCTGCAGATATGATTGTGATGGACCCGTGGTCCCCAGCGGTTTACTGCGTCGAGGCAACATGGAAAGTCGCAATAGACAAGGGAAAACTCGCCAAGCTCGCGCGGAGGGCCTCCGATCTCCAGGCAGCTCTCCTTGGCTACCAAGTCAAGGGCATTCTAGTCGTCGACCAAGAGAGCCTGACTGCCCCAGAGCTTACACAAGCTAGGGAACTGGGTATCATAGTTCTGTGCCTACCGCAGCTTCGCTGGATATTCCGTGAGTCGAAGTGGAATGTCGGATCAACCAAGATTGTCCACTGGTTGAACGGAGAACAGAAGCTGATACTGAACTCGGACAGCTAGGAAGAATTGCCCTGAACTCTCTCGAGGGGGAGGACTCTCGCAAGGCAAGGTCCGGGCGGTCTGGGTTCAAGGGGACTTGAACCCCATGTGGCGCTGGACTACCGACCTGACCCGGCGGTGCAGTCATTGGATGGACCGGCCCGGAGGCGCCAACCCAGTCATGACGCCGCGCTACCCATGATTATAAGTCGCGACAACATACCAAACGTTGCTGGTGAAACCTATCAATCAGAGACTGATGTCGCGCGGGGTCGACTTCCGGGACGGAGTTATCTAAGCCATGGCCGAAGCCTGCTACTATTGTTCCCTAAGTGAGAAGCCGCCTCCCGTCGAAAAACCGATCGGTGTTCTTGGCCAGCCGGTGGGCATCTGTAAGAGTTGTGCGGTATCAATCTGCGGCAGTCATGGGCTCAAAAGCAACGACTATGGATTCGTTTGTCAGTCTTGTCTTACGCTCTACGCTCATCAGAGTGCGCTTGCGGGTGTCCGCCGAGCAAGTCCGATTCAGGCAGCAAGAGTACGCGTTACTGGCGCCTTTACTTCAGGGGTCACGATGCAGGTCGCACCATTTGCGTCGGTTCCGGACTTTCTAAGGCGCGTCCCTAGCTACGATACGCAGACCTTCCGACAGGTTCTTGCTCGGTCAGAGCTAAAGCTTGACGCGATCAAGGATTCGAACCTGCGGGCAACGGTAGCTAGCGCGGACCGAGAGTCGAAGGACTTGTTTCTACTCTCCGGCGTTCTCGCAAGACCCCTGAGAGCGCATCTAATCGAGCAACACCCCGAGGTTGCCGACCTCGCGTCCGCGGTTCGACCTCGCCGACTGGCTCGTAAGACCACCTAGAGGCGGCCACATGGCCGAGTTGCATTCTTCAGAAGGTTGGACTCTCAGAAGTGAACCATCAGTCCCAGCTTTCGCCGCGAGTCGCCCTGGGGCATCCAAATTCATTGATCCCACGGCAGAGCACCTTGAGATATCCCTCGAGGGAAAGTCCAAGCGGGTCTGTGTTCGCCTGATTCCCCGGCCACCCCCAGCCACCGGCGAGCAGCTATGGATTTTCGATGGAGCCTTCCGGAACTTCGATCCAGGGCTGGCCGGGGCCACATTCAAATGGAGGCGCATTCCTTCTTCACACTACTATCTCTACCGCCTTTTCCACGACCCGAACCTGATAGTAGCGATGCTTGGTGGAATCGTTTCTACTCTCGTACTCCTCGCGACGGACGTACTACCGCTAACCTCTGGGGAGACTAAGGCCGTCTCTGGAGGAATCGGAATCATCGGAGTGCTTCTCACGCTGATCGGAGTCGTTTTGGCTAGTGACAAAGCGTAGTTCTGAAACGAAAGGCGAGCTTGGCAGGGTATTGCGAGCCAAGCTGAAGTCGCTCAACCCACCCGGTCTGCCAAGACGGCCGGGGCGTTTCAAGGAGCAACGCCGGAAGGTACAATCATGCTTGTGCATACCGAACCGCAGGCTGTCGGGTGCCGCGGTTGCGAAAGGGTTCCTCATCTTCGACGTCCAGGAAACCAACGGCTGTACCGCTTGTGATCCACGATCTCGATAACTACAATGAGTCGCTGGCCGGACTGCCGTACAACCGTGTAGAGCAGCCGCCAAAAATCTGGGAGATCCTCTACGAACAGGTTCTCGATACCATACTTTGCCCTCAAATCCGAGGGAATCGCGGACTTCCGAACCACTTCTCCGTGCAGGCAGTCCACCAGCAGGAGGGGCTTCAACGCTCGTGCCCTACGAGCTACGGCCGCCCCCCGAGCTTTTGAGTTCGACTCAAGAAATCTCAGGGCTTCAGCTGCCGCGTCGCTCAGGAGAACTTTGCTTGCGGGTATCATTACAGGCTTTGCCCGCTCTGCCCAAGTTTCTGCAGCCGGGGTGAAGCTTCGGGGACCCAGATCAGGCCCTTGCTACCCTCCGCAATCGTTCCGTCGGCAGCTAGAAACTCGAGGGCCGCGTTGAGACTCTGCCGGCCCATTGAGTGGGACCAGCCCGCTAGGATCCGCAGAATCTCGTTGCGGCTAACGGGCTCCTCAGACGTCCGAAGAATCGCCCGGACGTATTCCAGTGTGGGGTTTGCCCCGTGACGCGCAAACTCAAGAGAGGGCGGCCGGCTAACTCCCGACATTGGGGTATACGTATACATGCTACCCCATATAGGTTCACCCCTTCATCGATGGGGCCAACTCATCTCAAGGCCGCAGGACCGCACGACTCCCTTTGTGTTCAAGCTGAATTGAACGTCTGCTCCGAGGCCGCTGTATCGATACGGGGGGGATGCAACGAAACTTGAACACGCTCCGGGGGTTCGGTTGAGAATTCCCTCTCCGCTTCCGGCAGGAATTCAGAGGTGACTCCAGAGTTGCTCGGTACCCTGACCTGGAGCGATGACTGATTTCGAGTTCCCCCCAGGAGTGAGGTGTCTACGACCTATGATGTCGCTGGATGATCCTCGTGTATGCCTTGCAACCGACGGAATGCCGCGATCATCACAATGGAGAGGAGGATTCCTCCGACTAGGCCCTCTTCGATCAGGCCGATCGGGGCACCGGCGAGTCGCCACTCTAGGAAGTAGAACGTCAGCCCCGCCAAAGCAAGGCCCACCGCCATTCCAAACACCAGTTCACCGATACCTATCAAGAACGGATCTGCATAGGCGAGTGGGTTGACGGCTTCGCCGCGCGAAACTGCTTGCTCCATCTCCTTCAACGCGGAGCCGGTGAGCTCGTGAACGCCAAAGTACCAACCCAGGAGGAGTGCCAGGAGTGCTCCGACGAGCGCGCCCGCGACCACCGTTTCGATGAACGTCGTCCAGGATCGAAACCACTCGCCTAGGCCTTGCGCCCCGGCGAAGGCCGCTAGTATCGTCAGCAGCGCTCCGATTGCTGCCCCGGGTCCGAGATACTCGAGCGCGGACCTGGACTCAACGTCGATAGAATCAATCTTGCCCTGTTGGTCGATTCCGAAACGGACCCTCTGATTGCGTTGATTGTCAATCAATCTAGGGATCACTATGGATGTAACCAGCAGTGAGAGAAACCCAGCGATCAGGATTGGAACTACGGGGCCGTATTCCTGCACGGTCGTCGACCCGCGAACTCCGAACGGAGCCCCAGCAAAGCTTAGGAAACTGCTTGGTCGAAGTAGTAAGAGCGAGGCTCCTCCCACCGCACCGAGCCAGACAAGGCCCGCTCCAACCCCGGCCCTTGCACTGTCGATAGTACTTCCAACGGCGACCCTCGACCCACCGAGCCAAGTGATGAGACCTACTCCTGAGCCCACCACATAGCCGAAGAGTTGCGGGGCGGGAATCTGTAACATCGAGCCGTTCACCGACAGGATAATGCTCGCCCCGTGGGGAAGATACGGGAACGCGAATAACGCGGTCACCTGACCCACCCAGCTCCCGATCCAACCCGCGAGGAACGTACTTGTCCAATCGTTGGCAGCAGCTACGCCAAGACGCCGCAGAGCCGCGGGGTTAGCTGCACCGACTCCGAGCGCCCCCAACGGGTTACCGACGAACTGCCCGTAGGCGCCTCCGAGAACGAACCCGATCAACGATCCGATTGCGGATGCTGTCGGCCCGCTAAAGATCGCGAGGGATCGAACTCTCCCCCTCCCTTGCTGATGCAGCGATTGAGTGACATCGTCTCCAAGAGCTCGGTGGGCCAGCGATGAAAGGCAGAACCCTCCGACGGCGGCTGCGAGTGCGCTGAGGGAGATTGTGGCCCATACCGGAAGCCCGGGGAACACGCTGGATAGAAGATTCTCGGGAATGGTGATGCGCATGACTCGGGTCGCTCCAGCCAGCCCACGGCGGAGCTCTGCAACGTTTGCAGTGATAGATACCTATCGTTGAGGCAATCAACCGGGAGGTTGGAAGTCGTTGCAATTCGGACTTAATCCTCTATCAAATCTTGCGTCGATAAGATGCCGGCCGACTCCCTGGCACTAGGCACAATCCGGTTTGAAGTCACCCTTCCCTCGGAGGTTTGAGGGGGAAACATGCGCGGTCGAGGCAGAGGTCATAGTCGGCTGCTAGTACTTCGAGTCTCGCCGACCGCTTCTACTCGGGCTCGTCCTCGAGGGGTGGGAGGCCGATCTGCCGCTGCAATTCTAGAAACTCGCCGTCGTTCCGCAGGAAGCTGAAAACGCGGTCGACCCGGATCGTCGTGATGGCGCTCGCCTTCGACTCGTAGGCCCTTCGGAGCCACGTCAGGGTTGCGTCTCGATCCTTGAGCCCCGCGTAGGCGATGGCGACGTTGAAAGGAGAGATGTAGCGTCCGTCTGCACCAGCCTCCAGGTCATGGACCAGACGCAAGGCCTCCTCGCGTCGACCCGCGATTCCGTAGGCGAAGGCGAGGTAGGAGGTGGCGAGCAGTCCGCCGTGGGATATCTCCACGGCTTTCTCCATCGCCGCGATGCCGTCAGACGCGCGTCCCAACTGGAGAAGGGCTTTGCCCAGCTTGGTGTACGCGGGAACAGAGAGCGGGTCGATCTCGAGCATGCGCCGGCACTCACCGATCGACTCTTCGTACCTGTCCGCATCCAGATAGATCGCCGCCGCGCAATTGTGGATGCCGAGGGAGTACGGGTCGACCTCCTCGGCGCGGGCGATCTCTCGCAGCGCCTTATCGAGTTGGCCCTGTTGGGCGAGGTGAACGGCGTACGAGTGGCACACGATCGACCAGTTCGGGCTCAGTGCCATCGCCCTGCGGTACCTCTCCCCGGCTCCGGCCCAATCCCTTAGATAGTCCTGCTGAAGGCGGGCCATCGTCGCGTGCGCCTCCGGCACCTGATCGTCGAGCTCGAGCGCCCGCTCGAGCAGCGGTCGAACCTTTGCGAAGGTCGCATCGGGATCTAGGCACCCCTCGTCACACAAGGCGACGTAGCAGTCCGCCAGACCGACGTAGGCCAGGGCATAGTGGGGGTCGATAGCGGTCGCCCGCTCGAAGAGCCGGATGGCCTCCTTCAGTTCGTCTTCCGTACCCCGGTGCCAGTGGAATCGACCCTGCAGGTAGAGGTCGTGCGCTTTGGAATCCTCAGTCGGCCGCCGCTCAATCCAGGACTTCTCGTCCGGCAACAGGCGAACCCGGAGCGCCTCCGCGATTCTTTCCGCGATGTCCGACTGGATCGCAAATATGTCCCGGAGTTCTCGGTCGTACTGCTGCGACCAGAGCTGCTCGTCGGAGGCTACGTCGATCAGCTGGACGGACACTCTGATCCGCCCTTCCGTCCTTCGGACGCTCCCCTCCACGATAGATCGAACACCGAGCATGTGCCCGATCTCTCGGGTCGTCTTCCCGGTGGCCCTTGCACTTTCTGATGAGGACCGAGAAATGACGCGCAGGCCGCTGGCCCGGCCGACCGTGGAGGTGAGTTCTTCCGTGAGGCCGTCCGCGAAGTAGTCCTCCGGAGAAGTTGCTAGGTTGGTGAGGGGAAGAATTGCAATCCGATGTGGTTCAGTCTTGGACGGGCTCGTCCTCGAGTGGGCCTCCCCCGAATCCCGGCTCGGCCCGGACTTCTCGAGCGTCACTCGAAAGACTTCCTGAGGGGTATCCACGTTCCTAAGGGCGATCCGCCCGGCACTCTCGAGAGGCACGGTGAGCTTCGGACGAACCATCTCCGCGACGGCGGCCGAAAGGCAGATGCCCCCTGGTTCGGCGAGCGGCTCGAGGCGCGACGCGATGTTCACGGCATCGCCAAGAATGTCTCCCCCCGACTCAACAACCTCTCCAACGTGGAGCCCGATCCGAAGCAGAATCGTGCCCGACTCCGGATTAGCCAGATTCCGGTCACGGAGCCGGGTCTGAACCGCGATCGCGCCCTGCAAAGCCTCTAGTGCGCTCTCGAATCGGAACAGAGATCCGTCGCCCATCGTCTTGATCTCGACTCCACCGTACGCCCCGAGCGCGGAGCGGAGGATCGTTCGCTGCTCCGCTAACTGGCGGAGGGCGAGCGGCTCGCTCGCCTTGGAGGTACGGGTGTAACCGACCATGTCTACAAACATGATCGCAGCCAGGCGCCTCGACCCTGACTCCACGGCACGATGGCATGCCAATGTAGTTTAAAGCGGCCCGAGGCAGGTTTCGACTCGTGCGACTCGTCCATGGCAGGTCCCCGTAGCGTGACGGTCGAGGTCTCGCAGGATTTACCTGCGGGGAACTGTGAGACGGGAAGTGCGGTAAATGTTCAACCTGAATTGAACGTCTGTCTCCAAGGCTCCTAACCCCTGCTCGGGGTGGGTGCAACGAGTCTTGAACACACCAGAGGGCTTCGGGCAGGATCGTATCCGAAAGCCCGACGTCCTTGGATCTGGCCCAAGTCACAGAGAGGGAACTTATCTCTCGCCTCCCTTGCGGTGATGATGGAGCCAACGCTCGAACCAAAGCTCGCGCCCTATCTTGTGGCCCGTGACGCGCGAAGGCTGATTGAATTCATTGAACGTGCGATTGGCGGACGGCTCTCCTATGAGACGTCCGACCCCGCTGGGAACTTGGCTCACGCCAAGGTCCAGATCGCCGACGGCCTCCTGATGATTGGAGAGAAACCGGACGGCCGGAATCCCTTTCCCGCGATGCTGCATCTCTACGTGGAGGACTCCGAGAAATCCTATCAGAGAGCGTTGGCCGCGGGTGCGAAGAGCGTACGAGTGCCAGGCGAGTCCGGCGATGGCCTTACTCGCGGCGGGGTTCGAGACGACTGGGGAAACGAATGGTGGTTCTCCTCTCCTGTAAGGGCAGAGCCCGTGCGTAGCTAGAAGGGGCGTTCGAAAGGTATCTCTCGGGGCGATCCTAAGGCCATGATCTTCGATAGAGTTCTACAGAGACATGTTTCGGCTCATCTGCGTTCAATTGGCATGAGCATCTAGTACTGCCGTTTTCGTGCCAGTCTTGATTTTGCCCTTGCGACTGCACCGTCGAGGGATGTGAGAAGACTAGGATTCTCACCCGACAGCGCAAGGTCGATTAGGGCTACGACGTCACTGACGTAGATCCTTCCGACCTCTTTGCCAACCTCCGTTGGTGTGAACGTGTGAACGAGGGACCAAACATACCCACTGATGTCAATTTTCGTTCTCTCCTCTTTGGTCATACTAGCACTGAGGCCTGAACTCGAAGATTCAAGCTGTGAACGGGTGGGAGGAGGAGCGATCAGCCACAGGTAGACTTGCTTACCATCCAGTGGTGCTTTGGCGGGCGTGACTTCGAAAATCCCAGAGTATCTAGACGTAAGTTCGTCTTTCACACGAATCGCCCGAAATCTATCGACATCGTCGCCTGACATGGAGCTCGTGCCCGGGTCGGGAGTATCTGGGCCAAAGCGCTGTTCTTGTAATCGCTGCCCTCCTGATAGTGGTCGACCCGATCTCTTCGACTTTGTCACTCGACATGGGGGTATGAAAGGCCTCTGGGACCATCGAAGGTTAGACCCCTATCGAGGTTGGCTATTCGCAAGTTGATTTGCACACAGTTCGACCGACCCAGCTCTGTGAGAGAGAGCTGTTTGGACCCAATGCAGTGTGTAGTTTGGCGCCATGACCCCCGAAGTGGTTACCGGCCTGAGCCCTGGCTTAGCGATTATTCTGGGCAGACCACAACCGTCCACATGGTCCAACGATCGGTTCTTCCTACAGCGAAGGCTATCAGTCCTGTTGGACCAAGAGGTAGCGCATGAGGTCAGACGTCGATCCACCCACATCCGTGACTCTGCCGGCGTCCGTTCGCCGGCGTCTTCGAGACTACCAGGTCGGGGGAAAGAGCGCGGCGGACGCGATTGCAAACCTGATGGATGAGGTGCCTCCCGATTACTTCCGTAGAGATCTGCATACGGCCTTGGAGATGACACCCCGAATGAGTTTGACCGAGTTCAAGAGGAAGCACCGGCTATCGGGCCGATGAGATTCAATCTCACCATCTCACCCACGGCAAGTCAGAGCTTCCCAAACTCCTGCAAGGGGTCAGGCAGTCTCGAGGTCAACGCTCTCTCGACATCGCTGAGGGTACTCTGCCGCAGGCGATCGATGAGCTGGAAAAGGCGTCAAGCCGCAGAGGGAGGTGGCCTCCACTCGCACTTGGATCGAGCAGGGAACACTACGCTTTCAGGGGTGTTTCCGGCGGAACCCAGAGGGTGAGTCAGTGATTGTGTCTGACTTGACTTCGTTCAAACTGAATTGAGCATGCACGTGCGCTCGTTGTCGCCCACCTCGCCTTCAGCTGGACGTCGTTCGAGTAGCGGCAACCTTGACTACACCCTTTGGGTGATTGACATCCCCGGGAACTGGAGGCGTCGTTGGAGGGAACCACTGCCGCAGCCATCGCTTCGTTCGTAGGCTTCGTCAGCTCGATTGCTCTCTACTCAATCCTTCCCTTCGCCAAGAACGGAGTCTCCTGGAGCACACCGGGGTCCTGGCTCTCGGTGTTTCTACTGGGAGTTGGACTCGTTTGTTTTGTCGTCTTCCTCGTCACCGGGCTAATCACATTCTTCAACAGGGGCTCGAACGTGCCCCCTCCAGAACCCCCGGAGTAGCGCTCCACAGGGGATGTTCGACCTTGCGCGATCCTGGTCGAGCCCGCGATCGACCGAGTCGGTGGGCACGACCGGCATTGAGTCGGGGCGGCTGTGCCCGAGCCCGTTTGAACATCGTGGGTCGGGCTTGCGCTTCTCGAAGAGGCGGCCACAATACGCGATGACGGTTGGAACCGAAGGGAGGTTCGGCCCTCGTCTGGGTTGAGGCAAGCCTGTCGCCAGGGTGCGTGGCACGACTCGCCCCGCCCGCCGCAAGGCTCACCCATCCTCAGCAACGAGTCGTTTCAACTCCTCGAGTCGAAACCGTCCGCCTCTCCTCGGCGGGGGATCGGTCGCTCTAGCGAACCATCAGGACCTTGGGGTGAACTGCACGGACACCCAGATCGCGTGCCCGCCCACGTACAACGCGCCGACTCGCATCGACGAGACGAACCCTGGAACGTTCGGAATGTGGAACGAGT
>Ga0335083_10005395_pt1 | contig 16121 bp, 19 predicted proteins | sample Lox_Sample_42_FD_206716 | JGI IMG/M metagenome (GOLD analysis project Ga0335083, IMG submission 206716) | Soil microbial communities from Loxahatchee National Wildlife Refuge, Florida, United States - Lox_Sample_4.2 | ecosystem: Environmental > Terrestrial > Soil > Wetlands | place: USA... | reverse complement strand
CGCGCTTGCCGTCGAAGTCGTCGTTGGCCGACGCGTTCATCGGACCGGCGACCATCGTGGCCGCGGTGAGCAGTCGGCGCAGAGTATCCTTGACCATGGCGCTGGCAGGCAGGCGGTCTGTCCATCTATCATTCTCTTCCTGTCGGCGGCTGTCCATGGAGAACGTCATGCCGAGCTATACACCCCTGTCCGCGGGCTTCGGGATCGAAGCCGCGGGCGTGGACCTCGCGCAGCCGATGACGGCGAAGGCGTTCGCGCAGATCGAGCGCGCGTTCTACGAGCACCAGGTGCTCACCCTGCGCGCGCAGGACCTCACGCCCGCGCAGTTCGTTGCCTTCGCGCGCCGCTTCGGGCCGCCGCAACCACACGTGATCGACCAGTTCCACCATCCTGCGGACGCCAACATCCTCATCCTCTCCAACGTGAAGAAGGATGGACAGCCGACCGGATTGCAGGACGCGGGATCGTACTTCCACACCGACTACAGCTATCTCGCCGTGCCGGCGCGCGCGACCACGCTGTACTCGCGCGTGGCGCCGAAGGTCGGCGGCGACACGCTGTTCGCCAACCAGCAGGCGGCGTACGACGACCTGGCGCAGGCGATGAAGAGGCGGATCGCGCCGCTCTTTGCGATCCACCACTACGGTAACCGCAACGATCTCGACGAGCGCAGCCGCACGGTGGCGTCGGTGCTCACCGACGAGCAGAAGGCGAAGATGCCGCTCATCACGCACAAGGTGGCGCGGCCGCACCCGGTCACCGGACGCATTTCGCTCTACGCCGTTTCGGGCAGCTCCTTCGGCATCGTCGGGATGCCGCAGGACGAGGCGCGCGACCTGCTGGACGAGCTTGCGGCGCATTCCACCCAGCCCAAATACCAGATGCGCTTCAAGTACGGCGTGGGCGACGTCGTGGTCTGGGACAACGCGTCGCTCCTGCATTCGGCCACGCTCACCGATCCGGAGGACGCCCGCACGCTTTGGCGCATCACGATGCTCGAGACGTCCGCCGGCTCCACGGCGCACGACCTGCTGGCGCCGACCTTCGCGAGTGGCGCGATGTAAGCGGGCATTGCCAGCAACCCGACGGTCCGCCGCCGGGGTATGCTCGCGACTTCATGCGGCGCATCGTCTTCTTCGCCGTCCTGCCGCTGCTGCTGCTGTCGATGCAGCACGAGGGCTACGTGCATCCGCTGTCGCACCTGCTCGGGCGCGCTCCTGCGCCGCACGAGACCGTGCTCGCGGCGGCGCACGCGAACGCCGACTGCGTCGAATGCGCGCTGCTCGCGGGCGGCCTCAACGCCGTGCACGCCTCGCCCGTGCTCCTGCCTTCCGAAGCGCCGCCCGCGGCGCTCGTGTTCGGCTCGTACCGCTCCCGGGCGGCGGAAGTTCCCACCTGGTTTCAAAGCCGCGCCCCGCCCGTCCTCGTGTAGCTCGTAGTCCGTTCGGCTAGTCGCCGCCTGCGCGGTGGCGCATGTACGGTCCTTCACGAGGAGGGTTTCACGTGTCCAGCTCACGCCTGGCGCGCGGCGCGATGGCGCTCGCGCTCGGCATGGCGACCAGCGCCCATGCCGCCACCGACGCGGATCTCGAGGCCATACGCAACGAGATCCGCCAAATGAAAGAGTCGTACGAAGCGCGCATCCGCGCGCTCGAGGATCGCTTGAAGGCCGCGGAAAGCGCGGCCGCACCTGCGCCTGGGCCATCGCCGGCGCCCGCACCGGCATCGGCGCCCGTGGCCGAGGCCCCCGCTGCGCCGGCGCCGCCCACCGCCTCCGGCATCGCGGCGTTCAATCCCGCGATCTCGGCCGTGCTGCAGGGCGCGTACATCAACTTGTCGCAGGACCCCAAGAAGTACATGCTCGCGGGCTTCGTACCGAGTGGCGACATCGCGCCGGGGCCGCGCAGCTTCAGCATCGCCGAGTCGGAGCTCAACCTGTCGGCGAGTGTGGACCACCTGTTCTCGGCGGCGCTGACGTTCTCGCTCTCGCCGGAGAATACCGTCGAGGTCGAGGAGGCGTACGCGGTGGCCACGGCGCTCCCGTACGGCATCACGCCGAAGTTCGGCCGCTTCTTCTCCGGCCTCGGCTACCTCAACCAGCAGCACCAGCACGCGTGGGATTTCTACGACGCGCCGCTCGTCTACCAGGCGTTCTTCGGCGGGCAGTACACGCAGAACGGCGTGCAGGTGAAATGGGTGGCCCCGTCGAGCTGGGCGGCGAGCTCGGCAGCGGCACGAACTTCCCGGGCGACGACCGCAACAAGAACGGCGTGGGCGACGGTGTCGCGTACGTGCACGCCGGCGGCGACGTCGGCGCCAGCAACAGCTGGCTCGGCGGGCTTTCGTACCTGCAGACGGCGTCGGGCGACCGCGCGTACTCGATCGTCGACACGAGCGGCGTCGACACGCCGGTGAGCTTCACCGGCAGGAGCCGCATCGCGGTCGCCGACTTCGTGTGGAAATGGGCACCGAACGGCAACGCGCAGGAGCACAACTTCAAGCTGCAGGGCGAGTACATGTGGCGCCGCGAAAGCGGCGACCTTACCTACGACACGAGCGTCAACGGAAGCCTCGCGGCGACGTCGAGCTACGGCTCGCGGCAGAGCGGCTTCTACGTGCAGGGCGTGTGGCAGTTCATCCCGGAATGGCGCGTCGGGGTGCGCTACGACTGGCTCGATCCCGGCAGCGTGAGCTACGGCGTCAACGGCGCGTATTTCGGCGACGACGGCTTCCGCCCGCAGCGCACGTCGGTGATGTTCGACTGGACGCCGTCGGAGTTCTCGCGCCTGCGGCTGCAGTACTCGCAGGCGAAGCTGATTCCGGGGATCACGGACAACCAATGGTTCCTGCAATACATCCTCACGCTGGGCGCGCACGGCGCGCATCGTTTCTGACAAGGAGAAATCATGATCCGCTACTTCCTCGCGGTAGTGCTGCTCGCCGCGGCCGCCCCTGCGTGGTGCGCGCTCAACGTCTTCGCGACGGTCCCCGAGTGGGGCGCCCTCGCGCAGGAGCTTGGCGGCGACAAGGTGAACGTGTACGTCGCGACGAGCGCGCTGCAGGACCCGCACCACGTCGAGGCGAAGCCCAGCCTCATCGCGCGGGTGCGCAATGCCGATCTCGTCGTGGCCACCGGCGCCGAGCTCGAGATCGGCTGGCTGCCCCTCGTCACGCAGCAGGCCGGCAACCCGAGGGTGCAGCCGGGCAAGCCAGGTTACTTCGAGGCGGCCCGCTACGTCGCATTGCTCGAGAAACCGGAGCGACTCGACCGCGCCGAAGGCGACGTCCATCCCGGAGGCAACCCGCACATCCAGACCGATCCGCGCAATATCCTCAAGGTGTCGCAACCCCTCGCCGCGCGCCTGGCCGAGCTCGATCCCGCCAACGCCTCGTTCTACGCGGCGCGCCAGAAGGGGTTCGCAGAGAAATTCGCCGCGGCCATCGCGATCTGGGAGAAGGATGCCGCGGCGCTGCGCGGGGCCCCGGTCGTGGTCCAGCACAAGGACTGGACCTACCTCTTCGCGTGGCTCGGCATCAACGAGGTGGGCGCCCTGGAACCCAAGCCCGGCGTGGAGCCCACGACCGCGTATTTGAGCGAGGTGCTCGAGACCATCAAGCAGAAGTCCCCGAAGATGGTCGTTCGCGCGGCTTACCAGAGCGACCGCGCCTCGCAATGGATCGCCGAGCGGGCGAAGATCAACGTCGTCACGCTGCCCTTCACGGTCGGCGGCGACGAGCAGGCGAAGGATCTGTACGGCCTGTTCGACGACACCCTCGCGCGGCTGCGCAAGGGGGCGCAATGACGTTGGGCGCCGGCGAGCTCGCGATTGTCCTTCCGGCGCTCGCCGCCGGGGTCCTCGTGTGCGCGACTCACGTGCCCCTCGGCATGCAGGTGCTCGCCCGCGGGATCGTGTTCATCGACCTCGCGATCGCCCAGATCGCCGGGTGCGGCGTGCTGCTCGCCGATCAGCTCGGGTTCGAGGCCGAAGGCATCGCCGTGCAGATCGCCGCGCTCGTCGCCGCGCTCGCCGGTGCGCTGCTGCTCACCTGGACCGAGCGCGTGTTCGCCGACGTGCAGGAGGCCGTGATCGGCGTGGTGTTCATCCTCGCGGCCACCGGCGGCGTGCTGCTGCTCGCGAGCAACGTGCACGGCGGCGAGCATTTGCGGGATCTCCTGGTCGGGCAGATTCTCTGGGTGCAGCCTTCGCGCCTGGCGTGGGTCGCGCTCGTCTACGCCGCGATCCTCGCCGCCTGGTTCGGGTTCCGCGCACGAATGCCGCGAGCCGGCTTCTACGTCCTGTTCGCGATTGCGGTAACGCTTTCGGTGCAGCTTGTGGGCGTGTACCTCGTGTTCGCGTCGCTGATCGTGCCGCCGCTCGCCACGAGGCGCATGACGCGCGGACGGCTTGCCGCCGCGTGGGCGATCGGCGTTGCCGGCTACGCGCTGGGGCTCGTCGTCTCGACGATGGCGGACCTGCCGAGCGGGCCCGTGATCGTGTGGATGCTGGTGGCGCTGGGTGTGGCGGCCGATCTCGCGATGCGCACGCGAGACAGCGCCGCTGCCGTACCGGGCCATCAGCGCGGCCAGTAGCCGGCCGCCGCGATGCATCCGGCGCCGAGCGCCATGCACGCCGCGCGCGCGCCGGCGCTCCCGGGCGTTGCGTTCGTCTTGAGCTCCGGGATGAGGTCGGCAGTGGCCACGTAGATGAACGCACCCGCGGCAAACGCCACGACGTAGGGGAGCGCAAGGGTCGTCGACGAGAACGCCACGGACGCGGCGACCGCGCCCGCCGCGGCGGGAATTCTGCAAGCGGCGCTAAGCGCTACGGCGCGGCCGCGCGCGAGGCCGGCATCCTGGAACACCGCGAAGTTGCCGACTTCGCGCGGAATCTCGTGAGCGAGGATGGCAAAGGTCGCCACTACGCCGAGGCGCGGATGCACCGCAAACGCAGCGCCGATGAGCACGCCGTCGGTCAGGTTGTGCAGCGCGCTCGCGGCGAGGATCAGCGTCGCGCTCGCGGGCGCCGCACGCGGCGCCCGGTGAAGCACGGCGGCTTCGAGCGTGAACATGGCGACCACCGCGGCGAGCGCCACTGCGAGCGTCCCGCGGAGCGGGCGGATGGGAAGGATCTGCGCGGCCTCGGGCAGCAGGTGAACGAACGCCACGGCGAGGAGCACGCCCGCGGCGAAGCTCACGAGAAAGGGCCTCCACCGGCGCGGCGCGGAGTACGCCAGCGCGCCGGCGGCGATGGCGAGCAGTCCGCAAGCGAACGTGGCGACCACCCCCCACGCGACCATCGCCTGCGTCAATGGGGGCTGACGTGCTCGGCCCGCGTCATGCGGTAGAGCAGTCCCGAGGGATCGGACTTCACGAGCGCGAGCTTGCCGCTCACGACGATAGGCTCCATCGAGAACTGCACGGGCTTCGCCGCGAAGACCTCGACGATCGCCTCCGGACCTGCGGGCAGGCAGAACGGGCAGTGCGGCGGTGCCGCGGAGACGAGGAAGTGCTTCTGCTCTTCGCCCAGGTCCATCGGTATCATGAAGCCTTGCACGCGCACTTGCGTTCCGTCGAGCGCGAGGATTGCGGGGCTGAAGCGGGGCACGATCTTGTCGCCTTGCTTGACGGGCTCCACGGCGGCAAGCGTGGTCCAGGCCACGACACCCTCCGCTTGCGGCAGCACGCTCGCGCCGTACATGGATGCGCTCGGCAGTCCGCTCATCGGGACGCCGGTCGACAGGGCGAACGCCAGACCCGGCAGCAGCGCCGCGAAGGCGCCGACGATGCGCACGCGATTTCGTCTGTTCATGGTGCTTCTCCTCAGTCGGGATGCTTCATGCCGCAATGCTTGCCGTAGGCAATGCCCGCGCATGCCTTGGCGAGCTCGGCGTTGCATTCGTCTTCGTCGCGGCCGGATTCCTGGCACTTCGCAGCGGCTTCGTGCGCCGCCGCCATGATGCGGTGGCGGCGGATGTCTTCCTTGGTGTGCGCCGCCTCGAGCGCGGGATCGACCTTGGATTTCGCCACTGTGGCGCCGCTCTTCGGGGCTGGGGTGGCGGTGTCGGCGGCTCGCGCCGCGACGGCGAATGCCGCTACGGCAATGCCAAACATCACTGAACGTCCGATCATCATGATTGTCTCCGGTTTCGAAATAGAGATCACGCGCGGCGGGCGAGCGTCGCCGAGATGTCGGCGCGGGCGGCGCGCAGGCTCGGAAGCAGCGCTCCGAGCAGGGCGGCCAGCGAGGCCGGCACGACGAGCCAGAGCTCGCTGCGCGTGAACCGCCACGGCTCGAGGCGCAGGCTCTGCTGCTCGGTCATGGTCCAGGCGAGGATCGCCGCGAGCGCGTGCGCGAGGAGCAGCCCCGCGAGGCAGCCGATCGCCGCCAGCATCAGCGCCTCGATCAGGAGCATGGAGGCTACGGTCGCGGGCCGCGCGCCCAGCGTGCGCAGCACCGCGATGTCGTACGCACGCTCGTTGAGCGCGTGATACAGCGCGATGAACAGCGAGAGCGCGGCGGTGACCAGCACCACCCCGCCGAACGCGCGGATGACGTCGGCGCCCACGCCGATGATGTGGAACAGGCGGGCCGACTCGCTGGCCGGCGAGGCGGCCTGCATGTTCGTCTCGCTGTTGATGCGGCGCGGCAGCGACACGGCGGCCAGCGGCGTCGCGTACTGCACCAGCAGCATCGTGACCTGCCGTTCGGCAGCCACCACCTTCTGCTCCTCGGGGTCCTCGAGCGGTCCCTCGTGCACGAACCACACGCTCTCGGTGTTCACGAGCACGAGCCGATCGAGGACGGTGCCGGTAGGCTCGAGGACGCCGACGACGGTGTAGACGGAATCGCCGTGCACGGGGCCGCCCTCTACGAGGCCGTGCGAGCCGACGAACCGGTCGCCGACACGCAATCCGGTCGAGGCTGCGACTCGAGCGCCGAGCACCGCCTGCATCTTGTCCGACCACATTCGCCCCGAGGCGAGCTTGCCGCCGTAGAGATCGGCGTAATCGTGATTGGTGCCGACGATGCGGAATCCGCGAAAGCTGTCGCCGAGCGACACCGGAATGGCGCGCCTGACCAGAGGGTCGCGCGAGAGCGCTTCCGCATCGTGCAGGGAGATGTTGCCGGTCGGCGCGTCGAGCTGGTAGACGCCCGCCAGGATCAATTGCAGCGGGCTTCCCTTCGCGCCCACGACGAGGTCGATGCCGCGCGCGTCGCGGTTCAAGCTGTCCGCCACCTGCGCGTCGACGATCACGACGAAGCCGATCGTGGCCACGCCCAAGGCGAGCAGCAGCACGCTCAGGAGCGCCGCAAGCGGGCGGGCGCGGACGTAGCTCCAGGCAAGCTCCGCAGTGTTCACGCGGCCTCCCTCGCAGGGGCCCGCGCGAGCGTGAGCCGATGAGGCACGGCGCCGCGCAGGCGCGCGTCGTGCGTCGCGATCACGAGCGCGGCGCCATGCCCGGCGGAGGCCTCGAGCAGCATGTCGCGCACTGCCGCGCACGACTCGTCGTCGAGACTCGACGTCGGCTCGTCAGCGAGCAGCAGCTTGGGACGGTTGACAAGCGCTCGTGCGATCGCCACGCGCTGCTGCTGTCCCACGGAAAGCTCGTGGGGGCGGGCGCGTCCGCAATCGCCGACGTCGAGGGACGTCAGCGCCGCGAGCGCCGCCTTGCGATCGACGGGGAGCCCGGCAACGCTTTGCGCCACGAGCAGGTTCTGCAACGCGGTGAGCGTGGGCAGCAGATGAAACTGCTGCAGCACGATGCCGATATTGCGGCCGCGGAACCGGTCGCGCTGCGGCGGCGAGAGGACGGCGAGATCCTGCCCCGCGACGAGGACGCGGCCTTGGCTGGGCACGAGCAGCCCTGCCATGAGGTGAAGCAGCGTGGTCTTGCCCGATCCGGAAGGCCCGACGACCAGGGCTTTGCCGGCCGCCTCGACCTCGAACGCGTCGACCGCCACGATCTCGCGGCCGCCGTAGGCGAAGCGCAGTCCCTCGACCCGGATCATCGGCGAGCGTCAGCGCCTCGTCGGCCGCAGTCCGAGCAGCGTCCGTACAGCGTCAGGTCGTGCGCGTCGACGCGGAAGCCGCGCGGCGCGAGGCGGTGCAGGTCGCCCGGGCATCCCTTCATGTCGAAAACGCGGCGGCAGGCCGTGCATTGGAAATGGTGATGGTGGTCCGAATGGGCGACCTCGTACCGCGGGCTTTCCCCGGCGACGGCGACCGCGGCGATGCCGCCTTCCTCCAGCAGGAGCTTGACGGTGCGGTACACCGTGGCCGTCCCGAGGCCGGGCACCAGCGCGCTCGCGGCAGCCAAGATCTCCTGCGGCGACAAGGGACGCCGAGCACTGCGGATTGCCCCAAGAATCGCTCGCCGCTGCCTCGTGTCTCTTTCGCCGCTCATGGCCGCCCTTCCCGCAAATGATATCTCATTATCGTCTACGCTAGTGATAATAGTTTATCATTTGGTGAAGTCGTGTTCGGAGGCACTCGCACACACGCGGGAGGCGCGCGGCACTCATGAAGCGGTATCGGCATCCCCTGACCGCGGTGGCCCTCGCCCTGCTCCTGCTCGCAGCGCAAGTGGGCTCGCAGCTAGCGCCGGCGCCCTGCCGACAGCGCCCACGCCGCTCTGTCGAGCCCATACGCCGCAAGGAGCGACGCGCCGACGAGGGGGTACAGCACGGCAACGGGAAGCACGATAGCCGCCAGGACCCAGTACGTTCTGCGATCGCGCGGAGCCGGAGGCATCCCGAGTGTGCCTTGTGGACGCCGCTTCCACCACATCGTCGCCGATGACACAGCCAGCACGAGTATCGCGAGGCAGCCCAGTAACATGACATAGCGGTTGACGCCGCCGTATTCCTGCCCTTGATGTACGGCGATGCCCCACTCGATCGCTTTCGCCGCCGGGCCGAAGCGCGGGTAACCCACGTCATCGAGCACGCCGCCCGTATATTGGTCGATGTACACCACGCGCACATCCTCCACCCGGTCGGGGCTGTAGGTCGCGGCGTAAGCACCGCGCGGGCCCCGCGGCAACGTGAGGCTGTACGGCTTCGGCATCCCCATGCGAGCGAGCGCGAGCGCCGCCGAATCCACGTCGATGGGCGTTGCGCCCGAGGCCGCAGATGCGGGCGCGGGCGCCTTCTCGAGCGCCCACGGCAGCGGGGATTCGTCGTGGTGGTGCTCGTGCGCGCTGCCCGGCGGCGACGGGACGACGTTCTCGAGGGCCCAATCGGGCACTACGTCCGCGGGCGGGTTGGGACGGCTGAGGCCGGCGGATGTGGCGAGTTCCTGGACCTTGCCGCCCCAAACATCGGACCAGGGCATCCCGGTAACGGCGAGGAAAAGAACGATCGCGCCGGCGAAGGCACCCGTGACCGCGTGCAGATCGCGCCAGAACGTGCGCGCGCGCGGCGTGGCCCGGATCGTCACGACGCCGCCCCCGCGGCCCCGTGGCCACCAAAGGTAAAGCCCGGTTGCAACCAGTAAGATCGCCCAACCTGCGGCGACCTCCATGAACCAGCTCGCCTTCGGGCCGAAGTATTGGAGGCTGTGCAGCTTGCGCACGACCTGCATCGCGCCGCCGAAGCTTGTCGTGCCGGTGACCTCGCCGCGATAAGGATCGACGAACGCCGTCTCGGCGCTGCCGTTCGCGTGCACCGTCATGCGAACGGCGCGGTCGGGCTCGGCGGCCAGTGTCAGCTGCATGACCCTTCCGCCCGTGGCGGCCTCGGCTGCGTCGATGAGGCGCGAGAGCGACCTCGCCTCGCCGGCCGGCGATACCGTATCCCACGCGCGGTAGATCCAGGCGTCGATCTCGTCCTTGAACAAATAGACCGCGCCAGTCGCGGCGAGGACGACGAGGAACGGCAGCACGAGGAGCCCGGCGATGAAATGCCAGCGCCACACGGCCCGATAGAAGGACCCTTGCGTGACGGTGTGGGAGACGGGGCGCGCCATGCTAGTTCAGCGCGAGTCGCACACCGGCGAAGAAGGTGAACGGCGTACCGAGCGTCGGCGTCGCATTGCCCGAGTTCTGCGCGATGTATTGGCGATTGAACAGGTTCCCGATCTGGGCGAACAGTTCGATCTGATTGTTGAAGCGATACGACGCCGAGAGGTCGACCACCACGTAGCTGTCGATCGGCATCGTCGCTGCGTTGTCAGTGTAATAGCCCTGGACATAGCGCACACGGGCCCCCCCTTCCACCCGTTGCCGGGGTTCCAGGCAACGATGGCGCTCGCCGTGTTTAGCGGAATGCCGCCCTCGGTGTTGCCGACGGTCGTCGGATCGGCCGGGTTGTCCAGGATCTTCGGATTGTTGTAGGCGTAGGTGAAAAGCGCGTTCCAGTCGCGCGCAAAGCTCCAATTCACTTCCGCTTCGACACCATTGGTGCGCGCCTCGCCGGCGTTGATGTTGACGGTGCCGAAGAAGAAGCCGGGCGGCAGCTCGTCCTCGCTCAGGTTGCGAAACGTGATCAGGTTCTTGATCGTATTGGAATACGCCGTGATTTGCCCGCGCCACTGCGCGTAGTCGAAGTCGACGCCGACCTCGCCGCCGGTGAGGCGTTCCGGAGTGAGCGCGGCATTCGGCAGCAAGATACCGCCGGGGATCGAATACCCGCGATACAGGTCGCCTTAGTTCGGCGCACGAAATGCCTTGTACGCGGCGGCGCGGACGGCCCAATTGTCGGTGAGCGCGTAGCGAACCGCGATGCGCGGATTCCAGGCAGACGCGCTTTCGTCGGGGGTGGGGCCCATGCCGCCGGGGTTACCGTCGTAGCCATCGTAGTTGAGCCAATACTCGTAGCGAACGCCGGCCGTGAGTTGCATCCGCTCGACAGGCACGAACTCGCCCTGTACGAAAACGCCCGTGAAGCGCTGTTTGCCCCCGCCGACGTCGGTGCGGATCTGCGTGCCCGACTCGTCGAAGATCTGCGCGACGTCCTGGCCGCTGATGACGTGGTAGTCCATGCCCGCCGAGAGCAGGGGCACGGCATCACCGAAGCGCTTCGACCACACGGCCGAAACGCCGGTATCGCTCACGACGGTCCGATGGATATTCTGGATGTATTCCGCATAGCCGCGGTCGGAGCCTTCGGGCGTACCGTTGTTGGCGGTCCAGAACACTTCGCCGGTGTAGTAGCCGGTCAGCACAAGGCGGCTGCCGTCGTCGAAACGCTTGCGGATCGCGCCCGAATAGTCGTCGTTGCGCTGCCAGTTCGTGCTGAGTGGAGTCCCCAGCTGCTGATTCTCCTGCTGGTAATTCGCCCGGATGAAGCCGTCGAGCGTCGCGTCGACGCACCCATTGGCGGTCATTTCGGCGCTCTGCGCCTTGAACGACGTCGGGATGTCGAGCGGCGCGCGAAGATCGGGCGGCACTTCGTTGTAGCCGTCAGTGCGCCATTCGCTCACGTTGGCATCGAGTCTGAAGTGGTCGGATTGCAACCATGATCCGGTTGCGGTGGCCCGGCCCGTGCCGAGATTGCCATAGCCGCCGTCGGCGCTGGCCTCGGTGGTCGTCGGCTCTCGCGAAATGATGTTGACGACCCCACCCATTGCGTAATTGCCCCAGGTACTCGCGAACGCTCCGCGGATCACGTCGACCCGTTCGACGGTCTCCATGGGAACGCGGTTCCACTGCACGTACCCAAAGAACGGGTCGTTGAGCGGCACGCCGTCGCGCAGAACGAGCGCACGCGCGTATCCCCCCAAGCCGCGCATCGAAACGAGGTTCGCGGTCGGATGCTGCGCCCATGAAGAGTAGTCCGGCAAGTTCAAGCCGACCACAGTGCGCAAGACATCGTCGAGCGATTGTGCCGGCGTAGCGAGGATCTGGGCCCCGCTCACGATCGAAGCGCTGAACGGCTCTTCGGTGACGCCAAACTCGCTGCGATTGGCAGTGACGGTGACTGGCGACAGCACGGGAACGCCTTCGTCCGCGGCATGTACGAGGTCGGGGGTGGCGAGGGCAACGGTTGCCGGTTAGCGCGCCTGCCGCGACGAGGCGCAGGGGCGTCGCATTCCGACCCGTGACGATACGCCTACGGTGTTGCGACAAAGGTTTCCCCCAAGCGAGCGCTCAGGTTGAGCCTGGGTGCGACAAGCCCGGCGAACCAAGCCGAGGTCGACATGGACCGTCGGCGGCATCGCCGACGGGCGCAGCTAGGCGGCGGGGGGCGGCCGCGCCTGCGCGGCTCTCCACGGGAACGGAGTCGCGCGGGAAAGGCGGAGGGAAATGGGTGGGGCGAGAATCGCGCCGACAACGAACGGTCGCTCCGGTCTGGCGCCTGGCGCAGGCGCACCGAAGCTAGCGCAGCAGGCCCCGTCGATGCAGCCGTTCGCGCTATGCAAGCCGCTGTCGTCGCTGCGATCGGGAACCGCTCGTTTGATCGACGAGCAGAAACCCGGGCGCAGCTCGCCGCCACGCACCACGCCAGCGTGCGCGAGTGGCGGCAACAACGCGTTGACAAGGATCGCCAGCGTCGCGGTCCAGGTGCAAAACCCAAATCGATTCGGAATGCGGAGCATTGCTGAAAAGCATAGCCGAGCACGCGCTTGCCAGCAATTGCGGGTTTGCGCCGGGTTCACAGCGAGCGCGTCAGATTGGCCGCGCGCCGCCCGCTTCGAATGTGCACTGCGAGCACGACCGGCAGCGCGACGCCCGCAGCCACGTGCGTCCAGCGGGCGAAGGGAATCGCCGCCTCCGCGGCCACGTAATAGAACACGAGCCCCGTCACGACGAGCACGAGGACTGACGCGCCGAGACAGGCGCCCGCGGTGCGCAGCGCCGGCACACGCCAGCCCGTGCGCACGTGCGCGTGCCCGACGAACGCGTACGCGACGAGCGCCGCGTACGCGGCGACGCCGTGTATCGCGAGCAGCGGGCCCGCCCAGGGATGGGGCGCGGGCGTGGGTTCGCCGGGCGGCGCGGCGAGATAGACGGCGGCGAGCCATCCCGCGCCTGTCAGCACCAGCACCGTCGTCAACGTGTAGACAAGCCGCCGATGCCAGCGCGGCAGCCGGTTGTGCAGACGGCCCGTCATGCCGCCATACGCAGCCGATCCGCTGCGACCGCGCCCGCGCTGGCGGCTTCGCCGTTGGCCTCGAGGACGATGGCCTGAGCGTTGTAACGCTCGAGCAGCCGCGGGGCATCCGCGGGGGCGAGCGCCACGACCTTGGTCAGCGCGTCGGCGACCGCGCATGTCGGCGCAACGACGGTAACGCTATGCCTCAATCGATGCGTGCGGCGTGTGCGCCGGTCGACTGCCGTTTCCCCGAAATAGGCGGCAGAGGTCGCGAGCGCCTGGTTGCGCAGCTCGCACAACGGACGCGTCAGCGTGGGTTTCGCCGGATGGCGCACGCGGACTGCGTGCCAATGCGAATCCCCGAACACGCGAAGATCCCCGCCCGCGTTGACAATCCCCGCGCTCGCCCCGGCCTCGCGCAGCGCCGCCACGGCGCAATCCACGGCGTAGCCCTTCGCGATGCCGCCCAGGTCGACCGAGACAGCCTCGGACGCGCGAACGCGCAACCGCGGCAGCAGCACGATCGCCTGCATCCGGCCGCGGCTTTGCGGCGTGGTCGGGTCGAAGACGCCACGCGAGTCGGCGCTCATCGCGAGTGCAAGCTCTAGCACGGCGTACGTATGCGCATCCACGCGGATCGCCCGCCGATGCGCCTCGTGCGCGATGCGCGCGACGTCGCCGTCCACCGCGTGCGGGCTCATACGTGCATGCACGTGCGACACGATCGAGAACGCGGCGCGAAAGCGAGACTCGGTTGCCTCGTCGTGCGGCAGCGCAACTTCAACGAGCGTCCCGAGCGCGATCGTCGCGCGAGCGGTGAGCGGGCTAGCCGAGGAGCCCACGCAGCGCAAGGAGGCGGCGCACGCCGTCGGTGACGTGCCGGCAGGAAAGTGTCGCGCCGGAGATGTTCGCGATGTCGGCGTTGATCGCCACAGGATCAGCCGCGGTCTTGCCGGCGAACTGCGCGCGCCACGCTTCGTTGCGGATCTCCCAGCCGTGCGTCTCGCGGTATTGCAGGACGTCGAGACGGAGGATGCGTCCCTGCGGATCGAACGCGACGGAGTAGGTAATGTATTCCTGCTTGCCGATCACGGCGTCGAGCATGAACGTGCCGAGCACCTTGTCGTCCGCCATCGCCCGCCACACCCAGGGGTCGCGGGCGCCGGGCGGGCTCGCGACATCGGCGAGCTTGCGCCGTGCGTCGGCGTCCAGCTTCACGGGCACCGGCACGAACGCGTTCGCGCCGGGGAACGCCCCGCGCTGCGCCTCCGCCAGCGTCATGTAGTCGGCCGCGTACGCCGCGAGCGGAGCGGCGGTTGCCGCGATCGGCAGCACGCGCCAGCCGGCACGTGCGGCGAGCGGCAGCGTCAGTAGTTGAAGCCTACGCCGAGCTGGAAGCGGTTGGCGGTGCTTGCGTCCTGGAACCATTGGTAATCCGTCTTGAGCACGACGTTCGGCGTGATGTAGAAGTTGGCGCCGAGGGTCGTGATCTTCTGCGTCGGCAACGGATCGGGCGTGAGTCCGGCGTCGAGCGACGCGTACTTCCATCCCGTGTTGACCTGCTCATAGCGCACGAACGGGGCGAGCTGGAGATCGCCGCGGGTCCAAGCGTACCACGCACCCTGCAGGTACCAGCCGAAGAACGCCTGCGGCACGAGCGTGGGATTGCCGACGATCGTCTGGTTGTAGGGCGCGGTGTCGCTGATGTGGCCGTAGGCGTAGAGCGCCTGGAAGTCGAACGGCCCCGGCGTCCAGCGTGCGTGCGCTTCGGCGAGGGTGGCCACCGCGTTCTGCGACGGGAAGTCGGGCTGCTTCTGCCCCACCTTGCCGGAGAACACGCTGCCGCCCACGAGGAGGCCCGGGTAGCCGCGGTAGTTCGCTGCGACGTAGCCGGACAGGTTCGCTGCCTTCGCGAACTGCAGCTCCTGGTGGATGCTGCCGAGCGGAGACAGCTTGCCCTCGTCGCTGGTCGGATCCCAATCCGCAAGGTTGAAGCCCGTGGTGATGCCGACATCCCAGGTCAAGCCGAAGTCGGTGATGCCCGTCACGCCAACCCCGCCCTCGCGCCACGTGGTCGGGATGATCGAGGTCTCGACGAAGTTGCGCTGCACGCCGAAGTATTGCGTCGGCTCGTGGGCGGTGTTGAGGATGCCCGAGGGGATCAGGAACAATCCGGTGCGGCCGGCGATGCTCGGCGTGAAGCTGTACTCGACGTACGCCTGCTCGACCTCGGCCTCGCCCTTGTCTTCCGCGGACGCGACCGCGTTCTCCACCTCGAACTCGCCTGCGAAGCGAAGCTTGTCGGTGAAGCTGTGGCCGATGCCGATCACGAAGCGGTCGAGGTTGGCCGTCGTCTGCGACTTGTCGCTCGGATAGTACGAGTACGAGGCCTCCGCGTAACCCCACAGGGTCGTGGAAGGCCCGCCGGGCTTCTGGTCCGCGAACGGCGACCCGCCGCCGGGTGTGTACGGCAGAGGCGTCTGCGCGCCGGTGTCGTTGGCGACCGCGGGCTTGGCCGGCGGCGCGGCGCCTGCACTCGGCATCGACGCCGGCGAGCCCACAGCCTGCGCGGACTGCTGGGCCTTGAGCGCCTTGATCTCCGCCTTGAGCGCCTCCAGTTCGCTGGAGAGCTGCTCGAGGCGCGCGTTCAGCGCCGCTTCGTCGGCGCGCGCGGGCGCCGCGATCACGGCGGCCACGAGCGCGCCGGTGAGGATTGCACTGCGCATGGCGAATCTCCGGGTCCTAAGGTTGGTAGCCGTCGGTCAGCGTGTTGAGGAACTCGACGAGCAGATCGATTTCGTCGGGGCTCAGCGCCGGCGCGTCGCCCGGCTTGCGGTTGTAAGGCACTTCGGTCACGTTGACGTTGCCGTGGAACTGCACGGGAAGATCGTCGAACTTGCGCACGTTCCCGGCAGCGTCGAGCGGGTACCACTCCTCGGGATTCGTGTCGCGGCGCACGTAGAACCCGACCAAGTCCTTCAGCGTCTTGAACGTGCCGTTGTGGAAGTAAGGCGGAGTGACGGCGATGTTGCGAAGCGTAGGCACCTTGAACGCGCCGCACAGGTCCTTGCGGTCGGTGAGGTC
>Ga0335083_10005392_pt1 | contig 16125 bp, 5 predicted proteins | sample Lox_Sample_42_FD_206716 | JGI IMG/M metagenome (GOLD analysis project Ga0335083, IMG submission 206716) | Soil microbial communities from Loxahatchee National Wildlife Refuge, Florida, United States - Lox_Sample_4.2 | ecosystem: Environmental > Terrestrial > Soil > Wetlands | place: USA: Florida... | reverse complement strand
AGACCGAGATGCTGTTGTCACCCAAATTGACAACCGCAAAGTCCAGTTTGAGGTCCCCATTGAAGTCCGCGGTGACCATTGCGTAAGGGGTGTTACCGGTTGGAATGTCCCCCCTGCCGAATACATAAGGATGGGCCGCACGACCCAGCGGTTCTTGCGAAAAGCTCCCGACCGCCAGCCCCAGAAGGACCAGCAGAACAAGTACGTTTTTCATGGTGCATCCTCACCCTCAAGGCTCTTTGGCGGGCACCCCGAGTGAGGTGAGTCTGCCGCTAGTACGACCGGCAGTCGATGCGCTGGCGATAATCTGTGGGTAATTTGGGAATAGTGTGGGTAAGTTGCAGAAATAAAGCGGTTTGTTCTGGATTGGCTCTTAACGGTTGGTCGACAAGTCCTCGCAATAAGACTTCTAAATGGGAGCGGCTGTACGAAGTAACTTGGATGTGAGGCACACCGATAGTACTATCGCCCCACACTAATAAGTGGCGTCATGCCCCAGGCACTGCAAGGCCGAGTGCGATTTGGTCCTTTCGAGCTCGATCTCCGAGCCGGGGAGCTGCATAAGAACGGCCAAAGTACGGTGTTGCAGGAGCAGCAGCTCAGAATCCTGCTGATGCTCATCGCAGTCGAAGGCGAGATTGTCACTCGCGAAGAGATCAGAAAGAAGCTCTGGTCAAACGATACCGTGGTCGAGTTCGATCACGGTATCAATAACACGATCAAGAATTTGCGGCGGCTGCTCGACGACTCGGCGCAGAATCCGCGATATGTCGAGACGGTTGCCCGTCGCGGCTATCGGCTAATGGTGCCGGTCGTGTGGGCTGGGGCGGAGGATTCTTCCGGCGCTATGTCATCCCGAGCGGACCCCGAGAGTAATCAAGGGGGAGTCAAGGAGCCTGCCCCGAGCTTGCCGAGGGGACTTGCAGTTGCCGATTCTGAAGCTGTTCCCAAAGCCACGCTGAAACTCGGCCACCTCACTGGCAAAGTGATATCGCACTATCGCGTGCTGGAGGTCATTGGCGGCGGAGGAATGGGTTTGGTCTATCGCGCCGAAGACCTGAAGCTGGGCCGTGCTGTGGCACTGAAGTTTCTGCCGGAAGAAATGGGCGACGATCCCAAAGCGCGTGAGCGCTTTGAGCGCGAAGCGCACGCCGTTTCGGCACTCGACCACCCCAACATCTGTTCGATCTATGAATTCGACGAGTACGAGGGGCATCCCTTCATAGCCATGCAATTGTTGCAGGGCAAGACCCTGCGCGATCACCTTGCCGGTGGCCGCTTCCGGTTCAGCGAGCCGGAAGGGCTGGAGATCGCGATCCAGATTGCCTCGGGCCTGGAAGCGGCGCACGAGAAACGGATCATCCATCGCGATATCAAGCCGGCCAATATCTTTATCACCGAAAAGAATGTCGCGAAGATTTTGGACTTTGGGGTGGCGAAGGTGCTGGAGGTTGCCGCGCCCACAAGTGCTGTCATCCCGAGCGACGACCGGAGGGAGGAGTCGAAGGGTCCCTATTCCCGCGAGGATGTTGGCGAGGTAGAGGTCCTTCGACTGCGTTCGTCCGCCGATGGCGAACTCACTCCGCTCAGGATGACAAACGAAATAGATTGCGATTGCGATGATGCCAAGGCTGCGACTCCGGCAAAAGCCGCAACCTCCCTCACCCGCACCGGCATAAAACTGGGCACGGCTGGATACATGTCGCCTGAGCAAATCCGCGGCGAAGCGCTCGATGCGCGCACAGACATCTTCTCCTTCGGGTTGGTGCTCTACGAGATGGCCACTGGCGAGCGCGCGTACACCGGAGAAACCGAAGCGATCCTGCACGATGCGATCGAGCACCATGAGCCCAATCCGGTGAGGGAACTCATTCCTAAAATTTCTGTGCGACTGGAAGAGACCATTGGGAAGTGTTTGCAGAAACAACCTGAGCGGCGATTTCAGACAGCAACCGAGCTGCGGGAGTTATTGCTTGATTCGCAGAACAAGTTGGTTCTGTCATCTTCGACCGAACTCGACACGATCGAAGGACCTTCGCCACATCGCAGGGTTCGGCTGGGCCTAACCGTACTGTTCATCTTCCTCGCGTCAGTTGGCGCAGTCCTCATGTACCGCCGAGCGCATCAAAAGCCCAAGCTGACCGACGAAGACACCATCGTATTAGCCGACTGGGACAACAAAGCTGGCGACCCGGTCTTAGATGACGCCTTGAGCGTCGCTCTTCGCATCGATCTCCAGCAATCTCCTTATCTGAATCTGCTGTCGGGCGAGAAGGTAAACCGGGAGTTGAGGCTGATGGGCCACCCGATTATGGGACGGTCGACGGTTGAATCAATGACATTTGAGGTTGCTAAACAAGTCTGCCTGAGGACAAACAGCACCGCGGTTGTAGGTGGCTCAATCTCTGATCAAGGTAACGGGTATCATCTCGCACTGAGAGCTGTGAACTGCCAAACCGGGACGCTTTTGGCCAGCAGCGAAGGCGATGCGGTTGACAGAAGCGCGATCGTCAAAACGCTCGGAGCCATTGGGTTTCCCATGAGGGCAAGATTAGGCGAACCTGACGATTCGCTGCGAGAATTCAACGCTCCGCTAGAGCAAGCTGCGTCTCCGTCTCTTGAAGCCCTTCAGGCGCTCGAACAGTCCGCTCGAATCTGGGAAACTCAGAAACACTCGGAGATCCTCTCTTTCGCGCGCCACACTGTTGAGCTTGATCCTAATTTCGCCACCGGTTATCTGCGCCTCGGATTGGCTCTCGGCAATGCGGCTGGCATGGATTCGGGAAGCAAATTGGCTAGGGAGAGTCTTACAAGAGCTTTCAATCTGCGGGAACGAGCCGCCCAGAGGACCCGTTACGCGATCGAGTTCTCCTATTATTCGTACGTCACAGGCGAATTGAACAAAGCCGAGCAGGTTTTGTTGCAATTGCTCCGCCAGTACCCGCGACGAAGTACCGACGGCAACAGCGGCAACAATACTTACTACGATCTAAGCCATCTGCACAGATTGATGGGAAACTGGGAGGCGTCCACCTCCGAGGCAGAAGAATATCGTCGCAACAATCCGGACTCCGCAATGGCTTACTTTGGTCTTATGAGGGGCGATTTGGCATTGGGCAGGCTGGACCAAGCCAAGTCGGCGTCGGAGGAGGCGCAAGCTCGAGGTCTTGATGCTCCCTTCCTACGCGCAGTACGTTATACCCTGGCTTTTCTTCTGAACGACAGCGCTGGAATGCAAGAACAGGTTGCCTGGGCCGAGCGGGAAGGCAATCTGGACCTCCTTTATGACCAATCTGATGCTGAGGCTTTCTACGGACACTTGAGGAGAGCGCAAAAGTTGTCAGACCGTGTCATAGGACTGTCGCTTCGGGCTGGCGACAGGGAAAGGGCTGCGGCCTTTAGGTCCCAAGTGGCGATGCGAGAAGCCGAAATTGGCAATGCTGATGCTGCGCTAGAGTTTGCACATGGCGCTCTATCTTTGTCCAGGAACCCTGGAGTGGAAACGCTGGTCGCGGTTGCCTTGGCGCGAAGCGGTAGAGCTCAGGAGGCGCAGCAACTTGTGGACGAACTGGGTCGCGACTACCCGCTTAACGACGAGATTCAAAAGGATTGGCTTCCGAGCATAGGCGCCGCTTCAATCTTGGACAGCGATCCGCAGACTGGTATCCGCCAATTAGAAGTTTCGTACCCTTATGAATTGGGCAGTACAAGTTTTCTGGCTGGTAACATGTATCCGATTTACATGCGCGGCTTGTCTTACCTGCGTGCCGGGCAGGGTCAGCAAGCCGCAGTCGAATTCCAGAAAATTCTCGATCATCCCGGCATTGTTTATGACTTCATCATCGGTGCACTCGCCCACCTGCAACTTGCCCGCGCCCAGGTGATGGCAGGCGACAAGGAAGCCGCGCGCAAGTCGTATCAGGACTTCCTAACTCTCTGGAAAGATGCTGACCCCGACATTCCCATCTACAAACAAGCCAAAGCGGAGTACGCGAAGCTGCAGTAGCCGCCCCTGAGCTGACTTTGAACGGGAGAAACGCTTGTCTAAGCTCCCAGGAGTTCAGTTCGGAGAGGTCACTTGGACGGGTAGTCGGCATCCCGTGCTTATGACCGCGACATGGCGGAGTTCTCAAAGGTATGGGTTGGCCGTTATACAGCCAAATGAGAGGAGAGAATTCGCAAAACGCTGGCTGACTTCCCCGAATGATTTCGCCTGAGCGGGTTTCTGGCCAGCTTTCGGATGGTCGATGCTTCACTGACTGCCACCGCAGAACTCCGGATGGATGTAATGAGTCGCGAAGTACGTCGTGGCGAACTTCGGGCTGTTATCTCTTACTGTGCGCAGTTCGGTTTTTCGTAGCCATCCAACTGCAGGACACGCGGCCCGGAAAACCCTTCCAGACGGCTCACGGCTTGGTAGAACTCCGCGACGTAGTGCTGTGCTTGGATCGGCTTACTCACATTGATACAAACGGAGAGCACGGTTCCCGGCGCGAACCTGATATCAGGTGGCAAGCAGGGATCTTTGGAACAGTTGCCGCCGTACGGCAGCGCCGGAGTGTACTCCGCAATTTGTTCTAACCTTCCGTCTTTCCGCGCGTACAAGACGAACCATTTGAACGCCCGGCGGTAGCGAATAGAGTCATGCGCCGCAAACAAGGCCACGCTTTGAATCGTAGTCGGCCGCTTGGTTTGAAATTCGATGGGGTGACCAGTCTTCATCGATTCCCCGTCCGGGAAGACGGTTGGGCTAAAACGCGGTCCCTTTGCACCGCTGAACATGCTTTGCGGGTTCTTCGCACTAAAAGCATCGGTAACCTGAGCTCCGGAGGCCGTGTCAAACACATCGGAACTGCTGATTCGGTCAGTCCCGATGGCCTTGGCTGCTCCCATAATTACGAACGCCTCACCTGTCTTGCGCGCAGCATCCGCGGCCGCGCGCTGATACTCCTGCTTTGCGTTTTCCACGTTATCGCGAGCGGTCTTCAGGTCGCCCGGTGATGCATTGGGCTCAGCTTGCTGCATCAATGCCTCGGCCTCAAGCTCTACTTCAGCCAGGCGCTGTGCCTTAGCCTGGGCCTGCATGGCGCTCATGAAGAGCTGGGCATTGCGCTTGGATTGCTCGGCTTCTTTCTCTGCGAGAGCATCAGCGGCTTTCGCTCGGTTCTCGGCATCCTCCGCCTTCTTCCGCTCAGTATCGGCGTTCTCCCTTTCCCGTTCAGCTTTTCGCTCTGCTTCCTGGGCCTGCATGCGGAAGCCCATCTCGCGTGTCGCGATTTCCGATTTTTGGTGTGCTGTCGTGCGCTGTTGAAATGCAAAGATCGCGAGTACCACCGCGATCACGAACGCCACGCCCAACAGTGCCGCCGCAGCTTGCGTTCGCCGTAACTGCTGCTTCTGCCTGTGCTCCTCTGCCAGGCGGATAGCATCCTGCGCGATGCGGCTCCCGTGCAGAAACAGCATGGCACCGTCGAAATCCGGATGGTAGCGTTTCGCCCACGCGGCGTTTGGATTCCATCGCTCCTGCCACTCGAGCATGACGGCCAACTCGGGATCAGCCATCAGCCCGGATGCGCCCTTGGCGTGGAGGTTCGCGTTTTCCACCAGGCGCAGGTATTGGGCCGCCGATTCTGCTTCTTCATCCACCCAACCGCGCAGGCGCGTCCACACGCGCATTAGGCTCTCGTGCGAGATGTCGATGACCGTGTCGACTTCCAGCGTCTCTCCCGACGGCGGCATCAGGAACGAGCGGCTGGGTTTGCGGAACACATTGATGATTGGTGTAGCGTCCTCTGGACTAACTTCCGCGATTGCGCACAACTCCGATAGGCGAGTGGGTCGCCGCACGCCGCGAGCATCCGTGCCCTTGTCGGTCAGCGCCTGGAAAATCTTCTTGCAGATGTTCCTCGCTCGCTCGTCCGGCAATTCTGCGAAGGCTTTCTCCGCGTGCTGATCAAGGGCATGCGCCATTCTCCCGATGGCTTCGTAATGCTCCAGCGACATTGCGCCTATACCGTGACCTTCGAACTGCCAGCGAGACCATGTACGATTCAACGCGTGTTGCAGGATAGAAAGTTGGTCAGGATTGTCGCCGACGTCGTTCAGCAGCCGCGTCACCAAAACTGGGCTGATTTCGCCACCGCCAACCTGCACCGGCCCAACGATGGCACTCCTGCGTTCTTCGCGAGTCATGCGAGGCACGAGATACTCGCCGCGATTGATTGCCTCGGGCAAGCCTTCGAATCTCGCACAGTCACCCAGAAAGTCGGAGCGCATGGTGAGTACAACGTAGATCGCATGTTTCGATCGCACACCTTCGAGCAAAAGGTTCACCAGCGCGGTCGCCTTCTCGTCGCTGCCCGGCTCCCCAGAAAGAGAACTTCTCCCGGCCCTGAAGCGAAACAGCTCCTCAAACTGATCCACAATGAGCAGTAGGTTGGTCCGAGATTCGGACAGCGATTGTTCGTACACGTCGACCACACCCAGGTTGCTCATGAGCAGCGTGGCCTCGATTATGTCGTCGAGCGGAAGTCCGCCGAAATCAGGGTTGTCGAACAGCACTCCAGGTTCGGCGAGTGCACGTGCGAGCGCTTTGATCGGCTGGCCGCCAGGGCGAAAGTACGCCATTCGCCAGTGAGAGCCGGCCCGGGTCATCAATCCCCGGCGCAGTGCCGGTTTCAGTCCGCAATTCACCAGCGAGGACTTGCCGCTTCCCGAGGTACCCACCACCGCGAGAAATCGGCTGACGGAAAGCTTGTCGAGCATGCTGTCGACCTGGCTTTCACGGCCGAAAAAGAGGTGCTCTTCCTCTTCGAAAAACGGACGGAGTCCCGGAAAGGGGTTTGCCAGCTTTACTCCTGAGACTGCGCTGCTGCTCAAGCAGCGCCTCCAGTTATCTGTCGCACAACTGGATCAAGCAGCGAATCAGAAAACGCACCTAATCCGTTGATCAGGTTTGCCTCCTCCAGATCGATCAGGTCGGTTTTATCGCTGGTACCAGGCTGCGCCAAGAACGTGTAGGTTGCGAGCGAGGCCTTGGTACCGCGATAAGCAGGCAGCTTTCTAAGATCACTGTCGATAGAGCGTTTCCAGGCTTCATCACCTGCCCCATAGAACACTACCAGCCCGTCACATTGCGCCAGCATCTCCTGGTGCGCCTGGCGGACAGTTGCGGCGTCGCCTTCGAACGCCGGAATCTGTGATTCGATTCCGCACTGCTTTAGCGACTTGCGCAGCGGGATCGTGGCTTTGCGGTCGCGCTCGTCGCAAATAATGTAAACCAGCTTTGCCGCGAGAGCCTGCGCCGTCCCCACGGATCCGACAACACCAGCGGCGGCCGCGCTCGCCTTGGCCGCGGCAGCTTCCGCGGCAGCGGCTTCCATCTTCCTCAGTGCCGAGTGCATCGCCAACTTAAGACTTTCGATGTCCCCCGTAATCAGGTCAGCGCCAGTTTGTAAGCTCGCATCTTTTTGCAGAGCCTCAATGAACTGCTGCTGTGGCAGAGATGCGGAAGATGTGCCTTCCGGCAACCAGATGATCCGGGTCAGTTGAGATTGCCGGCAGCGTGCGACAGCCAACTCGTTCTGCAGAATCACCACCGACTTGTCACTGGGTCCGTCGGGCACGACTCCGTACTTCGAACCGACCAGATGAATCGAAAGTTGGCATGCTGCCAGCAGCTTCTGCACTTCTGCCACGTACGCGTCCTCGTCGATCGGTAGCTTCGCATTCGGCACAACTTGATATCCGTGAAGCTTCAACTCCGCTTCAATCGCTTCGCGGGCGTCGCGACGGTCGTAGCTGCACTCGGCAAGATAGACGGCAGGCTTCGTATCTGCGGCGGCTGGGGACTGCGCTGCCTGCTGCTCCTTCTCCATCTGTTTGATTAGCTGCGCGATGTCGAAAGCCAGCTTGGCGACTTTGAGGTTGTACTTCTCCGCAAACTCCTGCCCGTAAACGGAATCGAGTTCCAGAGGCATCTGCTGGTCATCCAGGATGTAGAACGGGTAGCCCAGCGACAGCCTCATTGTTTCCGGTAAAAGATCTTCGCTATCCGCCGGGATCTTGATGACTTTTAGAATGCGCGATTTGTTTTCGACGAGTAGTCCGCCGCTGGCACTGGCCTTTGCGGCAAATTCGCGGGCCTCTCGCGTGCACCATTCAGATTCCACATAGCGTGGCGTAACTACGGACAGCAGCAGTGCAGTCTTAGGAAATTGATCGACAATCTCGTCTGCGAAGATGTCGTTGCCGGCAAGCTTCACATCTCGCCAGATCTCCGCTTTACGCCCCAGCCTCATGCTCAACATCGCAGAAAGCGAGGTATGAAGCTTTGTCACCCAACCTTGCTGCTGTTCGGTGAGAGGTATGTTATCGATATGAGCGTAGCTGATGAAGAGATGCTTCTCGAAGTGCATGGCGAATCAGGCTATCTGGCTAAGAGACTCACGAGTAATCACCTTTAACTACCAGTTGAGGCGCACAGCCAACTGAATGAGCCGTGGATTGTGCGCCGATTTGATCTCGCCGAACTGCGGATTTTGTGCAACTCCATCCAGTGAATATGAACTGATGGGATTATAGTAATTCGCACGATTGAACAGATTATAGAACTCACTGCGAAGCACAAGCTCCGTCCGTTCCGTGGGCCTGAACGCCTTCTGCAGGGCCATGTCGAAGTCCACGTAGGCTGGGCCGGTGAACTGGTTTCGTGCCGAATTGCCGATGCACGGCGTCCCAGCGACTCCGTCAAACAGAACCTGGCCCTGCACATACCACGAGTTTGACGGAGCACTCTGCGCACACGCCGCAGCGGGACTGCTAATAGCTCCAACATTGCTGAAATATTGATTCGGGTTCCCGGTGGTTCCAAGCGTTCCATTCAGATTGGCGCGCTGGGTCAGTTCGCCAACCAGCGGTCCGGCGAAAACAGAAAAAGGCTGCCCACTCTGCGCAGTGAAAATGCCGCTGACGGTCCAGCCTCCCAAATAACGAGACTGGCGTTTCCACGGCACATCCCACGCGAAGTCGAGAATAAGGCGGTTGGTAATATTCAGGTCCGAACGTCCATAGTCATTCTGCAAAAAGTTGTAAGGATCCTGCGGAACCGTATAGGGGGTCGAATAGATTTGACCGGCACCTGTGGTGGTAACGCCTTCACTAAGCAGACCTGTAAGAGCTGATACACTTTGAGTATAGGCACCCGGTGTGATCTTAATGCTTGAGTTGGAAAATTGTGTGGTATTGCCTAGTCCAAAAACGCTGGGATTTCCGAGTCCGTAGAATTGAAACCCATAGAGCTGGCTCAGTAATGATGTAGGAGTCAGTGAGAAATCTGATTGCGAAGCGTTATCCAATGCTTTAGACCAGGTGTAAGACGCCCCAGCCTGAAACCCATGCCAGCCGTTGGTGCGTACTTCAATGACCATTGCATTGTAGTTTCCGTAACCGCGATCTGCGAGCGTGAAGATCGGATAATAGCTGAAGCTATCGCAATTCGAGGCATTGGTTGCCGGCATGTTGGGATACGCTGCACCCGCCGAGTTGGTGCAGAACCACTCATTGTTGAATCCTGTGTTGGCCACAGTCGAAAGCTGCCTCATGAAGTTGCCCACGTATCCGATTTGCAGCGACAGCTTGTTCGTAACGAGGTGCTGCACAGAAGCGCTTACCTGTCTGCTCTGGGGGCTGTTCATGTTGTTTGGGTCGACTGCACTGATGCCGAACGGTTCTGCCGCTGCCTGGTAAACCGCCGTGGCGCGATTCAAAGTAGTCAAACTGCTGTTCCCAAAACCGCATTGTCCGGGAGGCTGACCGACCACGGCCGAGCCGCAATAGATGCTATTGAAATTCTGCCCATAGATGGCCTGGGGCGTCTGCAAATTCAGAGGCGTCGGCCGATTGAACATCAAGCGAGCGACCTGGCTGGCGGGAAGTTCGTCGTAGAAAATGCCAAAGCCAGCACGAATGACCGTTGAAGAGTCAGCATTCGACCACAACACCCCTACACGAGGCTCGAATTGTTTGGTATTAGCGCGCAGGAAACTGCCAGACCCAGCATTTTGACAACGCCATGGCAGATAGATCGGCGCTGCCGGGTAGATGAACGCTGCTGCTCCAAAGCCTGAGCTGCAAGCGTACCCAAAGGCGTCCACGACTTGCGAGTGGCCCTCCTGTACCAATCCATTCGCCGCTGGTTCATAGTTCCAGAGTTGATTGTTAACTTCCTTCGCAGGCGAGAAATATTCATAGCGCAAGCCAAAGTTGAGTGCCAGGTGCGTCTTCACTCTCCACGTATCCTGCAGATAGCCAGCCGCAACATACGAGTTAAACTCGCCGCGATACGGAGCCTGTTGCTTGAGCGCATAGTCAAAGGAGGGATTCGCAAAGGCAGGAACGACGCAGCCTGGAGAGTTGCATCCCTCGCTGTCGCTAGTGAACTCTCCTACATTGCCTGAGACCACCATCCCCCGGCTGAATGCGTCATTGATGAAAATGTCTTGCAGGTTGCGAAACTCCACGCCCAGCACGATGGAATGCCTTCCTCGCAGAATTGAAAGATTATCCAGATATTCGCCAGCGGTGTCTCGTCTTTGTCCCGGAGAATCCAGGGGGGCGCCCAACCGAGGAAACGGGAAGAGACCGTCTGTGGATGGCGACATCATCGGCGACGAACTTGGCGGATTGTTGCCCACTGACGGGAGCCAAGCCGAATCTGTCCATCCCCCAAGCGCGCCGTTGACGCCTGGGGCCGCACCGCTGTACTGCGTATCGAGCCCCGCCAGCAGGAACGTACTCAACGGCCCCGCTGGAAGTCCCACCATCGCACCATTGAAGTTGGCGTCTTGCGGCGTCTCAAGGACCTGGAAGCGGGTGAATCCCACACGAGCTTCGTTGCTAACGTAATCCGAGAAGGAATGCGTGAAAGTCAGCGCCAGATTCTGGTTCAGAACACTCCGGTTCGAGCCGTTGCCGGCATAGACTGATGATGCCGGAAGGCTATCATCGTGCAACTGGTGCAAATCCTGAATATTGTATCGAACCGACCACTCAGACCTCGCCGACTGATTGAAGTCGAAGCGAAGCATATAGTTGTCTACGTTTGTGTAGTTCGGCGCCTGTCCCTGATAAAACTCGAGCTCGTTCGGAATTCCCACTACATTGGATTGCGGATATAAAGACAACAGATTATGGGCAATCTTGGCGCTTTCATTCCCTTGCGGGAACAACGCTTGCTCTCGACTCAAATCAAAGGCTGTCGGCACCCGGTCGAAAACCGGATTTGGATTGTCAATCCGCGTGCCTTCATAGTCTCCAAACCAGTACCACTTCTTCAGAAATTCGCCTCCAGCACGTGCCCCGAACTGCTGCGATGACCAGGGCTGGGTGAAATCATTATGTCCGGCGAGGATTGCCGCTGGATTAAATGCCTGATAACAATCAGCGCTACCTTTCATGGCGCTGGGCGTTGTGCAGTGGAAGTTCTCTGCCTGCGCCGTTGCCGCGTATTGATTGTATGTCTGTGGTAGATAGACCTCCGTTGGCAGGCCTACGCTTTGTGCAGCGGTTGGAGCGTAGCTTCCAGCGTATGCCGCAGCCTGGTCGAAGCCAGTGCCGCCATATACCGATATAGGCGATGCGGCATTCAGGCTGTCCGAGCCAAAGAAACCAAACAAGCTGCCGTGAAACTTGTTGCTACCGCGCTGGGTTACAACGTTCACTACCCCGCCGGTAGCGCGTCCGTATTGAGCTTCAGGTGTGGCGTAGACGACGCGGAATTCCTGGATAGCGTCATTAACTTGAAATGGAATAGCTTGGTTATTGCCTGACGCCACATTATCCATGCCATCGAGCAGAAAATCATTGGAGGTTGGCCGTTGGCCCGACACTCCAAAAGTAGCTCCCTGCAATACCGATCCTGCGGGAACGTTAAAGGTGCTCGTTGAAAGCAGTCCAAGCGCCAGGAAGTTTCGGTTATACAACGGGAGAACTCGCAGCTGAGCGCTGGTTATCACGTCGCTCATGTCGGTAGAAAGGTTCTGCAAGGGGATAAAGTCCTGACTGGCTGCCGGCGTCGTTGACGAGCGTGAGCCCGATGAGGCCGCTTGTCCATTGCCACCTCCGCTGCTCCCGGCTCCGGATTGCGGATCGCGCGGACCGCTACCTGGTGAGCCGTCAAAATACCTGAAGAAGTTTCCCGCCGGAGAAACCTGCAGTGATGTCGGTCGCAACACGGCAGTGGTCGCGCTGTTGCCCGGAACCACCGTTGCAAGCGACCAGGAAGTTGCCCCGGTCACGTTAGCCTTCGCGGTAACTACAACCGGCCGCACTGTTCGACTTGGCGCCAATTGTCCAACCGGCAGGGCTGTCTTAGGTTCGGCGATGAAGCTTGGCAACACATAACGGCGATCACCTACCCGCACATCCAACCGAACCTGGCTTGGCGCAAAGGTCGCGCCATTAGGATCTACTGCCGTAATGCGGTAATTATCTGCCGGATCGACGAAGACAAAAAAGTAGGTACCATCTTTATCTGTTCTAAAGTCCCGTTGCACTCCTAGCTGTAGATTTTCAAGCGTGATGTGGACACCGGGTATTGGCCGGTCCTGATCATCGACTACATCGCCGGTAAGCCGCGCCTTGTCCTGCGCGCGAACCACGCCGCCAGCCAGCAATATCACGGACAACGTTCCGAACCACAATCCGCGGCGCATGAAAGGTCTCCTCTTGCAGAGCCGTTGCCTTTATAGCTAAAACAAGAAGCTACTTAACCAATAATTGGATGAGAAAGCTCTGCGGTGTACCCACCTGCAGGTCTTGTCCGGCACCGGGTGCTGCTTTCTGGTACAGCGTCGCCGTGCCTGTGATGAAATATGTGCCCGGCGGTGTTGATGCGTTAGACCCCCCTGGGGGAATCGCCGGTGCAAAACTCCCCCCACAACTCGTCAGCAATACAGGTGAGCAAGCCAGACTCAACAGCACAATTCTCAATAGATATTTCTTAGATCGCCAATTTATTGCGAGCGGTAGCCACACTATCCCCACCAGACCAACCGGTGAGAAGGAGGCGACAAAGAAGGCGTCCCTGCCGAATCTCGGCTTGAGATTGTGACCAACATTACCCGCGGTAGTGATGTCAACGTTGGCCTGAGAATTACTACTGATTATGGGAGGATTCGGGGTACATGAAATCCCCAGTATCAGCGGAGCGTTGCAAGTAATCTTCTTGTAGTAGTTTCCAGTGTCAGGAAGGTCTACAGTCAGCATCAAGGGCACAGGCAGACTGGCTGCTTGAGTTGTTTGGGCATTTTGCACAACCAGCGGCGGTGCGACCGAGTTCTGGGATTGCGACATTGCCGACATGAAGTTGGCGTCGCCGCTGTACTGTGCGGTGATGACCGTGAAGACCCCAGGGTTAGTAACTGTAAGATTCGCGATTGCCTGTCCATTCAAGGTGGCCGATCCAAGGGGGCCGACATCTGTAAAGAAGCTCACGGTACCTGTTGGAACTACATTGGGCGGCGGTGGGCAATAACCACCTTGGCATTGCGGTGAGACGACGGAAGCGCTCAGGAGGATACTATTACCCTGGTTCTGTCCGGCAACCGTGAGAACCACGATATCCGGGTTCTTAACTACATTTACCGCAAGGGGGGCGGATGTGCTCCCGAGATATACGTTGTCTCCACTGTAAGTCGCAACGACGGAATGCGGGCCCGTCGTCGAGAACGACGTTTGACAAGTGGCGGTAGCCACACCCTGCAACGATTGCAAAGGTACGCCGGCGCAAGCAATTGTTCCGTCCGCACTGAAAGTTACAGTCCCGCTGGGAGGGCCCGCGCTGCTAGTCACGGTGGCTTGAAATGTTGCAGGCTGAAAGACGCCGATTTGGTCGGAGAAGGAGATTACCGTTGTTGTCGTTGCGACCAAATTCCCGGTTACAAGGAGAATATTTGACGAACCTCCGGTATAGAACTGGGTATCGGGTGAGTACGTACTCTGCACCATCTGCTGGCCCTGTCCGGGAATGCTAATGTTGTTAAGTTGCCCGGTGGTGATTGTGCCGCCCAGCGACACGCCGACGGTCTGATCGCCGTAATTTGTTACTGCCACGTCAGGAACGCCATCGCCATTGAAGTCCGCAATTGCAATCCCCAAAGGCGTACCGCCGGTGAGGTATTGTTGCTGGGGCTGAAAGGTGCCGTCGCCGTTGCCCAGCAACAAGCTAAACGTTCCAACGCTCGTACACTTGGGATCGTTGCCGCACTGATTGATTATCGCCAAATCAGAAATGCCATCCCCGTTGAAGTCTCCAACCGCGACTCCATTGGGCGAGAAGCCAGTGGCATAGGTCTTTTGTGCTTGGAAAGTGCCGTCACCATTGTTGAGGAGCACGCTGACGGTATTGTCGATGTCATTTGTTATTGCCAAATCGGCGATGCCATTCCCTTTGAAGTCTCCGACCGCGACCTCAGCAGGCCCTACGCCGGTTGCATAGGTTTGCTGCGGCTGGAAGGTGCCGTCACCATTGGCCAGCAGGATACTGACGGTGTTTTCCTGAAAGTTCGCAATGGCCAGATCGGCGAATCCATCCCCGTTGAAATCGCCCGCCGCGATACCAGAGGGCTCCACGCCAACTGGTGGGGATGACTTCAGCGTGAAGGTGCCGTCACCATTGCCCAAGAGCACGCTGACGGTATTGTCGATGTCATTTGCTATTGCCAGGTCCGGGATGCCATCGCCGTTGAAGTCTCCAACCGCGACCTCAGCAGACCCTGCGCCGGTTGCATAGGTTTGCTGCGGCTGGAAGGTGCCGTCGCCATTGCCGAGCAAAACGCTGACCGTTCCACCGCCCAGGCACATGGGATCGCCACACTCGTTGACTACGGCCAGATCAGGAACTCCATCCCCGTTGAAATCCGTTACGGCAACCCCATGAGGCAATAAGCCAACTGGGTATGTGTTCGGCGGCTGGAAGGTGCCGTCCCCCTTGCCCAGCAGCACGCTGACAGTACCGTCCTCCCCATAGTTCGTTATGGCCACGTCAGGAGTGCCGTCCGCGTTGAAGTCGGCCACCGCAACGTAATAGGGGAGGGAACTCGCCGCGGAGGTCTGCTGCGGCTGGAAGCTCGATACTCCCGGCCCAGGCAGTGTTATCGTCCCCAGGTTGACGTTGGTCGGTATTTCGTCGACACTTGCTGTCCCGGTGGGCGCGGTAAATCCGTAGCCGAATACTGACAACGTGAAGTCGTAGTTGCCGCCATCGAAAGCCGCACTCAGCGTGCTGCTCGTCGGCTCCGTCCCGGTGATCGTCAGCGGAACAGAGTCCGAAGTACTTGGCGCAAACTGGTTCGTGCCGTTGTAGTGAGCGGTGATCAAGTGATTGCCGGGGTAGTAGCGTATCTTCAGCGTGGCTGTGCCGGTTGACTTGTTCATCTGGACCGTCCCCAACACGCCTCTGCGCCGGGAAAACGTCACGGTTCCAACGCCCACTGGAAAACTGCCTGCCAATACCGACGCTTGGAGCGTAATAACCTGGCCGGCTGTAGGATTCCCAGGGTTGATCGTCAGGGATGTTGTTGTCGGAGTTGCAGCAACTGCCAGCTCAAGGGAGGATAAAAGAAAAAGGAGAACGCCTCTAACTAGCGCATTATACAGAGCCTCATACCATCTTGGTGCTATTCCAGCAAAGAGATCATTTCGTGACTTAACATTACTCGATCTGCTCCGTGCAGTATAAGCGGGACTCGTGACCTGAACCCACCCGACGTTCATATGCCTCTACGTGCAATGTCGCCGCCTGAAAGCGACCCAAGGTTCAGCTCTGCATCTTGAGCGCAAACATTAGCATCGGGGTTACCTCCTGTCAATTCACTAATGAATTACGTGTCGTTAGCACATGATATGTCCGGTTGAGATAGCAGATGAAGTGTCCGCTTTTCAGGCGGTGAGAGTAGACGACCATCGAAAGCATGGAGTTTTACTCGAAGGCCGCAGTGGAGCGGGCAATGAAGGTACAGGAAGTGATCTTGCGGGCAGTGGCCAAGAAGATCACCTGGTGGCAGGCAGCGGAAATCATCGGCATCAGCGACCGGCAGATGCGACGCTGGCGGGAGCGGTACGAGC
>Ga0335083_10005390_pt1 | contig 16128 bp, 11 predicted proteins | sample Lox_Sample_42_FD_206716 | JGI IMG/M metagenome (GOLD analysis project Ga0335083, IMG submission 206716) | Soil microbial communities from Loxahatchee National Wildlife Refuge, Florida, United States - Lox_Sample_4.2 | ecosystem: Environmental > Terrestrial > Soil > Wetlands | place: USA... | reverse complement strand
CGACCAGTTCATGCCGAACTCGAACTCCTGCACGAGGCCGGTCGCAACGCCGATTGCGAAGTTGATCAGGAAGAGCGTCCCGAAGAACTTCGTGAGCCGGAGCCAGCGCTCGTCCTTCGTCCGCATCCAGAGCGTCTGCATGATCGCCACGAGGGGCCCGAGGCCCAGCGTCAGTGGTACGAACAGGAAGTGGTAGATCGAGGTCGTCGCGAACTGCAGCCTCGCTAGGTCGACCGTGGTGGAGGCGACCACGAACACGCGGAACGCTAGTCCGCTTCCACCGTGATCCGGCCGACGCGCTGGTGCGTGGTCGCCGCCCCGAACCACGAGACGACCGCCTTCGCGCGGTCCTCGTTCGTCGGCAGCAGGGCCAGGTGGACCGCTCCCCAGGCGGCCTGGGCCTTCTTGCCGGTCATCGTCTTCCCGCCGAGGAACTGGACGACAGCGGCACCCCGCCCGATCGTCGCCATCGTCCCCTTGTCCTTGTACTCGAACGGCTTGGGCTCCTTACCGGCGATCCGGTCGGCGATCGCCTCGCCGGCGTGTTCCCCGGACTGGAGCGCGACGGAGCCGAGCTGCGGCAGAACCTGCTCGGTCTTCGCGTCCGTGATCGCCGCCACGTCGCCGATGACGTAGACGTCGGGGTGATCCGGCAGGGTGAGATCCGGCCCGACCGCGATCCGGTTTCCGCGCTGCAGCTCGATTCCGAGCGACTGGACGAGCGGATTGCCCTGCAGGCCCGCGCCCCAGACGAGCGTGTGCGCCTCGATCTCCTCACCGGACTTCAGCTTGACGCGCGTCGGCTCCACTGACTCGACAGCCGCGCCGGTCTTGACCTCGACCCCTCGGTCGGTGAGCGCCTTCGCGGCGTACTCCCGGAGCTTGGGCTTGAACATCCCGAAGAGCTCCGGTCCGGCCTCGACGAGGATCACGCGTGCGGCGTCGGGCTCGATCTCGGGGTAGTCCTTCACGAAGTCGCCTCGATAGAGCTCGGCGATCGCCCCGGCCGTCTCGACTCCGGTTGGCCCGCCGCCGACGACCACGACGTTCAGAGCGCCGTCTTCGATCAGCGCCGGGTCGCGATCGGATGCCTCCCAGCGCTCGAGCAGATGATCCTTGAGCCTCACCGCATGGGGAAGCGTGTACATCGGGAACGCGTGCTCCGGGGCGCCGGCCGTGCCGAAGAAGTTGACCTCCGCCCCTAGGCCGAAGACGAGGTAGTCGTACGAGACGGGCTCGATCTCGGCGAACTCGACCGTGCGCCGGTCCAGGTCGATCGCGGTCACCTGGGCCTTGTGGATCACGGTGTTCTCGTGCCGCGACAACAGGTCGCGCAGGGAGTGTCCGACCGCCGTCGTCTCGAGCAGGCCGGTCGCAAGCTGATAGAGGAGCGGCTGGAACGTGTGGTAGTCGTGCCGGTCGACGAGCAACACGTCGGCATCGGCCTTCTTCAGCTTCTGCGTAGCTCCAACTCCCGCGAACCCGCCCCCGAGGATCACAACGCGCGGACGCTTGGCCTGACTGTCGCTGAGCGGAGCCATCTGACACCACGAGGCTATTTCGCGGATGGCCTCACCCTCTCATCCCGGCGGGATGATTCACCCGTTCGGGACGATGCCCCGCCCTCGGACCTGAGGAAAGTTCGATCCCGACCGGCGAACCACCGCAGTCGACAACGATTGGAGCGCCATGGCTGACTCGGCAAGCACCGTCGAATACACGAGTCTCGTCTCGGGACAGCGGGAGTACTTCAAGGCGGGGAACACACGTCCCGCGGCCTGGCGGATCGAGCAGCTCAACGCGATCAAGGCAATGATCGACGAGAGCCGCGACGACATGTACGAGGCCCTCTGGCACGACTTGCGACGGAACAAGACAGACGCCGACCTGATGGACGTGGACTTCAACATCCGCGAGGCCGAGTACGCGCTCAAGCATCTTCACAGCTGGATGGAGCCGGACAGGATCCACACGCCGCTGCTCATGGAGCCGGGCCACGTACGCCTGCGGCGCGACCCGCTCGGCGTGACCCTGATCATCGGCGCGTGGAACGAGCCGTACATGCTCACGCTCGCACCGCTGGTCGCGGCGATCGCCGCCGGGAACACGGCGGTTCTGAAGCCGTCGGAGATTGCCGAGGCGACCGCGGCCCAGACGGCCGAGATGGTTCCGAAGTACCTGGATCCACAGGCGATTGCCGTTGTCGAGGGCGGCATCCCCGAGACGACCGCGCTCCTCGAGCAGCAATGGGACCTCATCTTCTTCACGGGGAGTCCGCCCGTCGGCAAGATCGTTCACCAGGCTGCAGCCAAGAACCTGACCCCTGCGGTTCTGGAGCTCGGCGGCAAGAACCCGACGATCGTCCACTCCTCGGCGCACATCAAGAGCGCGGCACGGCGGATCGCCTACGGCCGCTTCATGAATTCCGGACACATCTGCACGGCTCCCGACCATGTCCTCGTCTGGCCTGAGGTCAAGGACGAGCTCGTCGCCGAGCTCAAGCAGGCGATCACCGACTTCTACGGCGACGATCCCAAGCAGAGCCCCGACTACGGGCGAGTCATCAACAAACGGAACTTCGACCGGCTCGTTACCTTCCTCGACAACGGCACCGTCGCCGCCGGCGGAGAGAGCGATCCCGACGAGCTCTACATCGCCCCGACCGTCCTCGTCGACGTCCCGGCCGACTCACCGATCATGCAGGACGAGGTGTTCGGGCCGATCCTGCCGGTCCTCGAGATCGACTCGGTTGAAGCCGTGATCGACTGGGTGAACGAGCGCCCACGTCCGCTGGGTCTCTACGTGTTCACCGACGACGAAGCAGTGGCCGAGCGGATCCTCGGCGCGACCAATTCGGGCGACGCGTGCGTGAACGACTGCGCCGTCCACCCACTGGTTCCGGAACTTCCTTTCGGCGGTGTCGGTAACTCCGGGATGGGCAAGTACCACGGCCACTGGGGATACGAGTCGTTCACCAACGCGCGCGGTGTCCTTTACCACAGCCCGCTCATCGACCCCGGCGTCAAGTATCCGCCGTATGCGGAGCACACGACCGAGCGCGAGTTCATGGAGAAGCTGCTCTAGACCCATGACAGCGGGTTGCGGCTGGGGGCGTTTCTCGCACGTCGTCGGTGTCGTAGCCGTCTGCGCGGTTCTCACCGGTCTCTCGGCGAACGCGCCGGCTGCGCGAGCGGCCGGAGAGAGGACGCTGCAGGGAACCGTCGCGGCAGCCGGGAAGCCGCTCGGCTCGGCGCGTGTCACGCTGTTCGGCGCATCGAACCAGAGCGCGACACCGCTCGGCCACGCTACGACGAACGCCTCGGGCCGGTTCAGACTCGCGTACCAGCCGGGCTCGGCCGGCGCGCTCTACGTAGACGCGACACCGCCCGGACCGAGCCGACTCCATTTGCGGGCGGTCGTCGGAGTCGGAAGTGGAGGAGACGTGAAGCCGACCACGCTGGGGGCGGTCACCGTCGACGAACTGACAACCGTCGCGGCGGCATATGCGCTGGCGCAGCTCAGCAGCACCGACGGGGTCAGCGGTCCGAGCCCCGGCCTCGAGAACGCCGCCGCGACGGCGTCCAACCTCGCGAATTCGGCCGACGGGAAGGCCGGCGCCGTCGTCACGAACGCGGACAACGGCGCGAAGAACGACACCCTCGCGACGCTCGGAACGCTGGCGAACCTCGTGTCGCTTTGCTCATCGGCTTCGCCTGGGTGCGCACTTCTGATCCATCTCGCCACACCGCCGAGCGGCAAGGCGCCGACCGATACGGTCGCCGCCCTGGTCGACCTTGCCCGGACCCCGACGCTTTCGCCGGCCGCCCTCTACACGCTGTCACGGAAGGCGGCCGTCTACCACCCGGCGCTCGACAAGCCGCCGACGGCCTGGACCCTGGTTCTTCTCTACACCGACACCGACCTCTACGCGTCGGGACGGATCGCGCTGGACGGCAAGGGCAACGTCTGGTCGAGCACCAACTGGAAGCCGGGAACCCAGGTCGGAGCAACGAGCATCAACGTCCTGAACCCGGTCGGCGCGCCGACATTCGGCAGCCCCATCGAAGGCGGCGGCATGACAGGGGGAGCCTGGGGCGCAGCGGTAGTGCCGGGCAGCGGCGACGTCTGGATGGGCAGCTTCGGAGGCGCTTCCATGGTGAAGTACTCGCCGACAGGGCAGATCCTCTCGCCGAGCGGCGGCTACACGGACGGAGCGCTCAACCATCCCCAGGGCGTCGCCGTCGACCAGAAGGGGAACGTCTGGATCGCGAACAACTACGGCCCCGAGGCCGCTCCCGGCGGGGGAAACGTGGTCGTCTACCCCGGCGGAGATCCCGCAAAGGCGATCGTGATCACCGGCGGCGGCCTGAATCACCCGTTCGCGGTCCAGATCGACGGCTACGGGCGCGCCTGGGTGACGAACGAAGGCCCGAACGGCGCGAAGCTCGTCGGAACCAAGTTCGCCCCTCTGATCGGCAAGTTCGGGGGCAGCGTCACCGTCATCGGTCCGGACTTCAAGCCGACGTCCTTCTCCCCGATCCAAAGCGATTCGTTCAAGTGGCCCCTCGCCACTGCCGTCGACGCGCGGAACGACGTCTGGATCGCGAACTACTTCGACAGCTCGGTCACGGAGATCCATTCGGACGGAAGCGTCGCCGGCGCGTTCAAGCTGCCGCGTGGGGCGATCCCGTGGGGAAACGCCGTCGACGGCTCGGGCCGCGTCTGGGTGGCCGGCTTCGCGACTCCGGCGGTGTGGCTGCTTTGCGGCGCGGACACGAGCGCCTGCCCTCCGGGCTCGAAGACCGGCGCGATCGTGTCTCCGAAGCTCGGGTTCCGGAGCAAGGCGTTCCAGCACTTCACGTCGATCCAGATCGACCAGTCGGGGAACGTCTGGCTGAGCAACAACTGGTCGAAGCTCGTTCCCCCGGTCGGCGGTACGGGTATCGCAGAGCTCGTCGGCGCCGCGACGCCGGTCTGCACACCGTTGCAACCACTGCCCACGAAACCGGTGTCCGCCTCCGCGACATCGTGCCCGCATCAGTCCGCGCAGGCGCTTCCTCCGTCCCTGACCAATGCGTCATCGAGCACTTCGACCTGGGTCTGGGTCGTCGTCGGACTCGCGGTCGTCCTGGTTGCAGCTCTCGCCGTGGTCGTTCTCCGCCGCCGCCATCGCCGTGACCAGGTGCCACCGCGGACGGGGCCGGAGGCATCCTGAACCTAGAGCCGCGGCTCTAACCCCCACGTGCTCGAGGTCGCCTCCTCAGGCTCGAGACGGATCAGCGACTCACCCGTCCGGAACGCATTCGGCGGGCAGGTCATCGGCTCGACGGCGAGGCTGCGCCGAGCGACGTCGGGGAGCGGATCCCCCGAGAACACCATGAGGTAGCGGTAGTTCTCGTCCACCCAGAGGGTGAGGCCGGCGCCGGTCTCCGGGTCGTCCACCCGCACACGAGCGAAACCGTCGGAGTCGCGCTCGAGGTCCGTGAAGCAGTTGTCGAGCGTAGTTGCGCCGATCGTCGTTCCCGTGCGGAAGTCATACTCGGTGCCTTCCACGGACTCCGAGTCGACGGGAAGTCCGCGCTCGTCGGAGAAGAGCACGGTGCGCGCCGGTACGAGCAGCTGCAGTTGATCGATCGTCGGCGTCCCGAGCGTGAGGTATGGGTGCTGCCCGCATCCGAAGGGACACGGCTCTCCGCCCAGGTTCCAGGCCGTCGTCTGAACCGAGAGGCCGCGGTTTGAGAGCGCGTACTCGACGCTGAGACCGAGCATGAACGGGTAGCCCGGCTGACTTTCGAGCACGCAGTCCAGAATGACCCGTTCGTCCGCGACCTCGACGACGTTCCACTCCAGGTTGCGAACGAGCCCATGGATCGCGTTTCCGTGCTCCGGCTCGGTGAGCGGGAGCTGGAGGAGCTGCCCGTCGAACAGGTAGCTGCCGTTCTCGATCCTGTTCGGCCAGGGGGCCAGCAACTGCCCCCGGCCGGAGGTCGGCCGCTCGCCCGACGGAAACCCGTCGAGGATGTGCCGACCGCTGACCTCGTAGGACCTGAGCCCGCCGCCGCGCTTCGTCACGGCGACGCGCTGCGCCCCGTACGCGATCTCGACCTGCCCGCCCCGTGCGGCGACTGCCACGGTCTCGTCCATGCTCACACGCCGACCCCCGCCGCCGCCGCCGTGCTCACCCCCATGCGGTCGAGCAGATGGTCACCGACGCGCAGCGAGTTCGCCATCGCCGTCAGAGCCGGGTTGACCGCCCCGATGCTCGGGAAGATGCTCGTGTCGACGACGTAGAGGTTGTCGAGCTCGTGCGCCTTGCAGTCGACGTCGAGCACCGACGAATCCGGATCGGTGCCGAATCGGCACGTACCCGCCTGGTGCGCGCAGCCGGCGACCGGGATCTCGTTCTTCATGTACGCGAAGCGCCCGAACAGATGGTCCGACTCCATGCGCAGCTCTCCGAGGATCGACTTCAACTTCTTGTAGAGCTCCTGCTTGGGGACGTCGTTCGACGCTCTGTAGGCGAGCGTGACTCGGCCGTCACCGTCGACGGTCACTCGGTTCTCGGCCAGCGGCAGGTCTTCGGTGGAGAGCCAGAAGTCGATCGCATGCTTCGCGATCTTCTCGAGCGTCCACCCGGGCGCGAGCTTCGTCTCCATCGGCTTCTCGCCGCGGAACATCGGCGCCTGCGACTTCCCGACCATCTGGATGTTCCCGAGCGGGTATTCGTGCTCATCGCTACCGAGGTAGAAGTCGTTCAGTCCCAGCGTCTTCTGGAACACGGTCGGGTTCTCCTCGCGCGAGAGCGCCAGCACGGCCTGGCTCGCGTGGAACATGTAGTTGCGGCCGACCTGGTTCGAGCCGTTCGCGAGTCCGTTCGGATGCTTGTCGCTGCCGGAGGAGAGGAGCAGGGCGGCGGTGTTCGCAGCGCCGCAGGCGAGGACGACGATGTCGGCCGAGAACTGCTCGGTCTCGCCTTCTCGCTCGACGGTCACGCCGGTGACCGTGGTCCCGGAGTCGTTCGTCTCCAGCCGGACCGCTTTCGTGTTCGTCAGCAGCGTGACGTTCGGGTGCTCGAGCGCCGGCCGGACCCCGAGCACCTCGGCGTCCGACTTCCCGTGCACCGCGCAGGGGAAGCCGTCGCAGTTCTGGCAGCGGACGCAGGCGCTGTAGGGCATGTTCGACTCGTCGAGCCTGATCCCGCACGGCGCGTGGAACGGGCGGTAGCCGGCGGCCTCGAGATCGTCCGCGAGCTGCTGGATCCGGGGCTCGTGCGAGACAGCCGGGAACGGGTAGGGGGCGCTCGCCGGCCCTTCGGTCGGATCCTCGCCGCGGGCGCCGTGAACCTCGTACGCCTGCTCGGCCCGCGTGTAGTACGGCTCGAGCTCGTCGTAGGTGATCGGCCAGGCCGGCGAGATCCCGTCGTGATGGCGAAGCTCGTCGAAGTCCTGCGGCCGGAGCCGGTACAGCGCGGCGCCGTACAGCTTCGTGGCGCCGCCGACGAAGTAGTGCACCTGCGGCTGGAACGGCGTGCCCTTCTCGTCGTACCATGTGTCGGGCGACACGTATCTGTTGTCGACGAACACATCCTGCGCGAGCCAGTTCTGTGGCTCCCGGGGGAGCCAGTCGCCGCGCTCGAGCAGCAGGATCCGCTTCCCCGAAGGCGCGAGGTGTCGTGCGAGGGTCCCGCCGCCCGCGCCGGTTCCGACGATCACAACGTCATAGCTGTCCATCAGTACTCCTCGAGCATCTCGGGGACGATGATCCGGGCCGCCGCCTCGATCAATGCCAGGTGCGAGAACGCCTGGGGGAAGTTGCCGAGGTGTCGCCCGGTCGGAGCGTCGAACTCTTCGGCGTAGAGGCCGAGGGGAGACGAGATCCGCAGCAGGCGCTCCATCAGATCTCGCGCCGCCTGTTGCTCGCCGATGACCGCAAGAGCCGAGACGAGCCAGAACGAGCAGATGAGGAAGGTCCCCTCCTTGCCCGAGAGGCCGTCGTCGGTCTCGTCGGTCTTGTACCGCAGGACGAAGCCGTCCTCGGTGAGATCGTCGGCGATCGCCAGCACGGACTTCCGGAGCGTCTCGTCGTCGCCGGGGAGGAAACCGAAGAGCGCCGCCAGCAGCGTCGACGCGTCGAGTGCGTCCGTCTCGTAGTGCTGACGCAACACGCCGTCGCGGACGCCGTGCTCGAGGATGTCCGCCCGGATCTCCTCGGCGACCGCAGCCCACTTCTTTTTCGACTCGGGATCGCCGCGGATCTCAGCCAGCTTGGCCGCGCGGTCGAGCGCGACCCAGCACATGAGCTTCGAGGAGACATAGTGCTGCGGCGCGCCGCGCGCCTCCCAGATCCCCTGGTCCGGGTTGCCCCAGACCTGAGTCGCGCACTCGGCCTGCGCCTGCACGATCGGCCACAGCCGGCGCGGCAGCCGCTCGCTGTGCCGCGTGTGGAGGAGAATCGAGTCGAGGACGGCCCCGAAGACGTCGTTCTGGCGCTGGTCGAAGGCACCGTTGCCGATCCGCACGGGCCGCGCCCCCGAGTACCCGGTCAGCTCGTCGCGCGTCGACTCAGTCAGGTCGCGCCTGCCGTCGATCCCGTACATGATCTGGAGCGACCCGTCCTCGGTCGGCTCGAGGTCGGAGACGAACTCCATGAACTCGTCCGCCTCCCAGTTCAGATTGAGGAAGTGGAGCGCCTGCAGGGTGAACGTCGTGTCGCGCATCCACGTGTAGCGGTAGTCCCAGTTCCGCTCGCCGCCCGGGGTCTCGGGCAGCGAGGTCGTGAGCGCCGCCACCGTCGCGCCGGTGGGCATGTAGGTCAGGCCCTTGATGGTGAGAGCCGAGCGCTGGATCGGATCGCGCAGCCGATGATCGGGGATCCGGGCCGTGCCCAGCCAGGCGCGCCAGAAGCTCGCCGTGGCGTCCAACCTCGCATTGGCCTCCTCCGCGTCCTTCGGCACGGCCAGGCCCTCGGCCCAGGACAGGACGCAGTAAGCCCGCTCCCCCTTCTCCAGTACGTGCCGCCCCCGCACGCGGTCGCCCTCGATGCCCAGCGCGATATCCGATTGCAGGCGGAAGGTCTGCTCGGCACCGGTCGCGTCGACAGTGTGTCGGTTGCCGTCGACCATCGTCCATTCCGCCTGGCCGCGGCCAAAGTCGAACGCAGGCTCGCAGACGAGCTCGACCTCCACACGCGCGTCGAGGCACTCGACGACGCGCACGAGCATGTGATCGGCGTCGTCGTCCGCAGGCGGTCGCGTGTGCGGCGTGATCTCGTCCTCGTGGGTCCACGGCCCCATCGTCAGCGCGTCGCGGACGACGATCCAGCCGGAGGGCGTCTTCCAGGTAGTCAGCAGCACGTTCGTACCCGGCCCGTAGACCCGCTGGGTCGGGTGGGAGATCCCGAACGGCCCGAAGCGGAAGAAGCCGGCCTCCCGATCGAGCAGGCTGCCGAACACGCTCGGCGAATCGAACGAGGGGATGCAGAGCCATTCGACCGCTCCGTCCGGCGCGACGAGCGCTCCCGTGTGGCAGTTTGAGAGAAACGCATAGTCGGCGATCGCCGGAAACGGCGACGGGGCAGCCGCGCTCTGGGGAGCGGGCTGGGCTTCGTGCTCGGTCTTGACGGCGGTCATCAGCCGCTCCTTCCTCGACAGTGGGACGCTTTAGCTCTCGATCCACGGGCCGTGCCAGCGGCCGTACCCCGCGACGAGGCGGTCGGCCTCATTGGGCCCCCACGAGCCCGGCTCGTAGGCACGCACCGGCGGTGGGGCGTCGAGCAGCGGCTGCATGATCCGCCACGCCTCTTCGACTCCGTCCTGCCTGGTGAAGCGCGTGCTGTCGCCGACGAGCGCGGCGTGCAGGAGCACCTCGTAGGGCGTCGGCCCCTCACCGCCCTCTTCGCCGAACTCCATGTCGAGCGTGATCGGCGCCGCACCCCCGACGTCGGCGCGGTGGGCGTCGAGGATGACGCGCACGCCGGTGGTGGGGTCCAGCTTGACGACGACCTGGTTCGCCTCGGCTTGCCGCCCATGCCCGTAGCCCAGCCGGGGCGGGCGCTTGAAGACGAGGCGCAGCTCGGTCTGCGTGACCGGCAGTCGCTTGCCCGTCCGAATGAAGAAGGGCACGCCGGACCACCGCCAGTTCTCGATCTCGAGCCGAAGCGCCGCGTACGTCTCGGTGGCCGAGTTGGCGTCTACCCCGTCGATCGAGCGGTAGCCGTCGTACTGACCGCGGACGTAGTGCTCGGGCGTTGCCGGCTCGATCGAGTGGAACAGGGCAGCGATCGAGTTCTTGATCGTGTCCGCCTCGTTGCGTGACGGAATCTCCATCGCCGAAGCGGCGACCACCTGCATCAGGTGGTTGACGACGACGTCGCGCAGCGCGCCGACCGGGTCGTAGAAGTGGCCCCGATCCTCGACGCCGAACGCCTCGGCCATCGTGATCTCGACGGCCTCGACGTAGTTGCGGTTCCAGAGAGGCTCGAGGATCGCGTTCTGGAAGCGGAGGTGCAGGATCTCCTCGAGCCCCATCTTCCCGAGGTAGTGGTCGATCCGGTACAGCTGGGACTCGTCGATGTACTGGTGGAGCTCGGCCGCGAGCGCCCGTGCCGACTCGAGGTCGTGCCCGAACGGCTTCTCGACGACGATCCGGGCGCCTTTGGTCAGGCCCGCGTCGGAGAGCTCCTTCACGACCTGCCCGAACAGGAACGGTGGGATCTCGAGGTAGAAGACGGGCGCGGTCTTGCCGTCGATCGCCGCCCCGACGCGCTCGTAGGTGTCCGGGGCCGTGAAGTCGCCCGACACGTACGAAAGACGGTCGGCGAATCGGTCGAACACCGCCGGATCGATTTTCTCTCCCGTCCCCTCGATCGACGTGCGCGCGCGGTCCTTGAGGTCGTCCACGCTCCAGTCGTCGACGGCGACGCCGACGATCGGGCAGTCGAGAAGCCCGCGAGCCTCGAGCCTGTAGAGCGATCGGAAGGTCATCACCTTCGCCAGGTCGCCGGTGATCCCGAACACGACAAGCACGTCGGCCACGGCATTCGTGTCCGAGGTTCCTGCCGCGGACGCGCTGGTCGTCGCTGCCGTCGCCATACGGCCTCCTCCTCTGGTTCGCGCGAGCTTCCTTTGAGAGCGTCGCTTCTCCGATCGGTCCAGGCTAGGGGCGGACGCATGCCGCGCCCTCATCCCCTACGGGTGAATCTGAGCACGTCCCCGGTCCGCGAGGATTCGCGCAACCCAGGGAGGTGGTCGGGGCGCGGCACAGCGCGAGCAGACCCATGTCGTTCGTCACGCTGGTGTCAGGAGTCGTGCTGCTCCTGGTCGGCGCCTGGTTCACGGTGCGATCGCGCAGCGCCGCCGGCGTCAGGGAACCCTCCTGGATGGCGAGGCTCGACCACATGGAGCCCTGGCCGGCGTTCCTCCTCGGGATGTTTCTGCCCACCTATCTGATCGCGGTCGCGGCCGGGGCACACATCGTCGGCACGCACCCCGGCACCACCGAGGCCGTCGCAGGCATGCTCGTCTTCCTCGCCATCGGCACGAGCACGGTCTACGTACCGATCGTGCTCGCGCAGGTCGCGCCGGAGCGGTCGGAGCCCGTACGCGCCCGGCTGCGCAACTGGCTCGTGCGGAACTGGCGCGTGGTCGGCGGCGTCCTCCTCGTCGTCGTCGGCGTCGTCCTCGTCGGCAAGGCCGTCGTCGCCCTGTGACGAGCGCCGCGCTCCACCTGATCCCGTACGCGCTCGTTGCCGCAGCTAGCCCGCTCGGGCTCGCCGCCACTCTCACCGTTCTCCGCACCGGGCGCATCCAGGCGTTGGGACTGGCCATCGGCGTCGTGGCCGGACAGCTCCTCGCCTGTGCCGTGCTCGTCCTGATCGGCGCGGCATCGGTCAGCCACCGGACGAAGCGACCAGACGTCGAAGGCGTCCTGGAGCTCGTGCTCGGCCTGGCGCTGCTGGCTCTCACCGTCCGGGTCCACCGACTCCCGTCCCGCACCACGCCCAACCGCAGCGGCTCGACGCAGATCCTCGACCGTCTCCAGCGGGTCGGACTCAAGACGGACCTGGTCGCCGGCCTGGCTCTTGGCATCGGCGGGCCAAAGCGGCTCGTCCTCACCGCCCTCGCGGCAGCGTCGATCACCGCGGCCGGCCTCGACGGAGCGAGGGAAACCGTGCTCGTCCTCTGGTACGGCGCCCTTGCGACCATCGTCGTCTGGGCACCGGTCCTGATTGCGCTCGTCTGGCGGGAACGGGCGATCGAGGTGCTCGACTCGGGCTTCCGCTGGCTGACGCGGCATCAACGCGGGGTGACGGTCCTCGTACTCCTGATCGTCGGGTCGTACTTCGTCGTCCACGGTCTCGTACTGCTCGTCACCGAGAGCTGATTTCGTCCAGAGCGGGTGACGGCGGATCCGGGTCGCGACCGTATCGTTGTGCGATGGCCGCGACAGCGGACGCGCCGCACGGCGAGGCCCCGGCTCGGGCTCCGCTCGTCCTGCTTGCGCTGATTCTAGTAGCAGCGGTCGCAAATCTGAACCTGGCCGTTGCGAACGTCGCCCTGCCGGACATCGGCAAGCACTTCGACTCGTCTCAGACGACGCTCGACATGATCGCGGTCGGCTATTCGCTCGGCCTCGCGTGCTCGGTGCTCTGGCTCGGCGCCCTGGGCGACCGGTACGGGCGGAAGTCGATGCTCCTGCTCGGCACCGTGCTGGCGATCCCGTTCTCGCTGCTCGCCGCCTTCGCGCCGACCGACAACGTGCTCGTCATCGCCCGGATCGGCGGCGGGCTGGCCGCAGGGATGGCGTATCCGACGACGCTGGCGCTGATCACCGCGCTCTGGACCGGCGCGGCACGCACGAAGTCGATCGCGCTCTGGTCGGGCCTGGGCGGCGCAATCGCCGCACTCGGGCCGCTTCTGTCGGGGCTGCTCCTCGAGCACTTCTACTGGGGCTCGGTCTTCCTCCTCACGCTGCCGCTCGCGGTGGTGGCGATCGTGCTCGCGTGGTGGCTGGTTCCCGCGCACGTGAACGAGAGCACGGAGCCGGTCGACAACCTCGGCGGGATCCTCTCGCTCGTGCTGGTCGGCTCCCTGATCCTCGCCATCAACTTCGCCCCGGTTCCGAACGCCGGCACGCTCACCGTCGTGCTCGCGATCGTGGCCGTCGTCGCGCTGGTCCTGTTCTTCCTCCGCCAGCGGCAGGCGGCGAACCCGCTCTACGACCTGGACGTAGCCTCACGACCGCCGTTCTGGGTCGCGGCGTGCGCCGGGATCATCGTCTTCGGCTCGCTGATGGGCGCGATGTTCGTCGGCCAGCAGTTCCTGCAGAACGTGCTCGGCTACTCGACGCTGGACGCCGGGCTCGCGATCCTGCCGGCGGCGTTCTGCATGGTGATCGTCGCGCCGCGGTCGGCCAAGATCGTGGACGACCACGGCGCCCGGTTCACGCTCCTCTTCGGCTACGTCTTCGTCCTGCTTGGCTTCCTCACGATGCTCCTGCTCTGGAAGGACAACATTTCCTACTGGAAGGTAGGGCTGGGCTACGCGTTCGTCGGGATCGGCGTCGGCCTCGCCGGGACGCCGGCCTCGCATTCGTTGACCGGCTCCGTGCCGGTCAGACGCGTCGGGATGGCGTCGGGCACCGCCGATCTGCAGCGCGACCTCGGGGGAGCGATCATGCAGTCAATCTTCGGCGCCCTGCTCACGGCCGGCTACGCCACCGCCGCCGGATCGATGGTCTCCAACTCCGGCAAGAACCTCACGGCCAGCACCCAAGCCGAGCTGACAAAGTCATTCTCGAGCGCCGCGGACACGGCCTCGCGCTACCCGCCCTCAGTGCAGGATCAGATCGTCTCCGGCGCCAAGACCGCGTTCCTCCACGGCGACCAATGGGCCTACCTCGCCGGAATCGTCGCCGTCCTGCTCGGAGGAGTGCTCGTCTTCTTCTGCTTCCCGAAGATGGAGCGCGAACGGCAGCTACTCGCGGAGTATCACTCCGAGGATGTCGCCGCGCCGCCCTTGGACGCCGTACCCCCAACCGCGCCAAGTACCGCCTGAGGAGGTATCAGATGGCAGCCGTAGACGAGGAAACGAACGAGACCAAGCGAACCCGCACTGCCCCGGTGCCGCACTTCAGCGTCGCGGAGAGAGCCGCGCGAGGCCGGGCCGAGCGCTCCGAGTGTCCGAGGACGAGTCACGCGGGCTTCGAGCTCGCGCCCGGGCGGGATCCGGTGACGATTCTGGAGGCGCAGGCCCCGTCGCGCGTCCCGGAGCTCGTCCCGCTCCGCTACGGCCGCATGCTCGTCTCGCCGTTCACCTTCTACCGCGGAGCGGCGGCGGTGATGGCGCACGACCTCGCGTCGACGCCGAGGACCGGACTGCAGGCGCAGCTCTGCGGCGACGCCCATCTCGCGAACGTCGGCGGCTACGCATCGCCCGAGCGAAGGCTCGTCATCGACCTGAACGACTTCGACGAAACGCTCCCCGGGCCGTTCGAGTGGGACCTGAAGCGGCTCGCCACGAGCTTCGAGATCGCCGGACGCGACCGCAACTTCTCTGAGGAGCAACGGACGAAGGGCGTGCTGAATGCGGTCCGTTCGTACCGCGAGTGGATGCGCAAGCTCGCCGAGATGCCGAACCTCGACGTCTGGTACGCACACCTCGACGTCGAGACGATCGAGGCGCAGCTGCGGGAACAACAGGACCGGCAGCAGAGGAAAACAGTCGCCCGCTCGGTGGCGAAGGCACGAACGAAGGACAGCCTCAAGGCATTCGCGAAGCTCACCACCGAGGTCGACGGCGAGCCGCGGATCATCTCGGACCCGCCGCTGATCGTTCCGATCAGCGAGCTCGCCGAGGAAGCGGGCATCCCGGCACAGCGCATCTTCGACGAGCTGCACGACCTCTACCGCAGATACAGGCGCACGCTGCTCCCCGACCGGCGCCACATCCTCGAGCAGTTTCGCTGGCTCGATATCGCCCGCAAGGTGGTGGGCGTCGGCAGTGTCGGAACGCGCTGCTGGATCGTGCTGCTCGTCGGCAAGGACAACGACGACCCGTTGTTCCTCCAGGTCAAGGAGGCCCAAACTTCGGTACTCGAGCCCTACCTCGGCAAGAGCACCTACTCGAACCACGGTCAGCGCGTCGTCCTCGGTCAGCGCCTGATGCAGTCGGTCAGCGACATCTTCCTCGGCTGGGTGCGCGCGGAGACGACGCTCGACGGCACCCCGCGGGACTTCTACTTCCGCCAGCTCTGGGACTGGAAGACCTCGGTCGACCTCGACGCGATCGCCCCTCGCGGCCTCGAGATCTACGGAGACGTCTGCGGCTTCCTGCTCGCCCGCGCCCACGCACGCTCGGGTGACCGCATCGCGATCTCGTCGTACCTCGGCAAGGGAGACACGTTCGACCACGCCCTCCTCGAGTTCGCGACCGCCTACGCGGACCAGAACGAGCGTGACCACGCCGCGCTTCGCCAGGCGGCGGACGAAGGCCGGATCACGGTTGAGGAAGAGTGACCGCCGGCGGCAGTGAAGCCGTTCGCGGCGGCAGCAGCGAGACCTAGGCGAACGCGTGGGCTGGGTCTACACCGAGCTGGCACTCGTCTCGCTCGCGGCGATGCTGTCGCCGACGACGCTGACCTTCTCGGTGCTCGCGCTCGTGCTGGCGGAGCGCCCCCTCCGCACCGGTATCTGGTTCTATCTCGGCGCATTCGCGATCACGATCGTGATCGGCGTGGCCGCCGCCTTCGTCGTAGGTGACATCGCTGCCCCGTCCGCGGGCGGCGGACGGAAGACCTGGGTTTCGATCTTCGATCTCGTCGCGGCCGCCGCGCTACTCGTCTACGTCGCCCGCACCTGGCGCCGCCCGTTCGCGGAGAAGACGACGAAAGGCATGGTCGACAAGATGGGTGCGGTCGCGTCCTCTCCGTGGATCGCGGTCGTCGCCGCGGGCGCAACGCTCGCGAACCCGGGCGGCTTCATTCCGCTCGCGCTGAAGGCGATCTCCGAGACGAATCCCACGACCGCCGGCTACGCCGCACTGTGGCTCGTGTTCACGCTCGTCTCGCTTCTCCCGCTCGGCCTCGCGATCATCCTCCTGCTGGTTTCGCGGGACTGGGCCGAGCGACTCCT
>Ga0335083_10005389_pt1 | contig 16129 bp, 10 predicted proteins | sample Lox_Sample_42_FD_206716 | JGI IMG/M metagenome (GOLD analysis project Ga0335083, IMG submission 206716) | Soil microbial communities from Loxahatchee National Wildlife Refuge, Florida, United States - Lox_Sample_4.2 | ecosystem: Environmental > Terrestrial > Soil > Wetlands | place: USA... | reverse complement strand
ATGCTGGAAGGCGACCTCACGCGGCTCGGGATCTTCTACGACCTCGGCGTGCGCATAGCCCAGCCGACGTACAACCGCCGCAACCTCGTCGGCGACGGCTGCCTCGAGTCCGCGAACGGCGGACTCAGCCGCCTCGGGCACGAGTTCGTCGCCGAGATCAACAAGCTGCAGGTTCTGCTCGATTTAAGCCACGCCGGACCGAAGACGATCTCCGACGGTATCGCCGCATCGAAGGCACCGATGGCGATCACGCACACCGGATGCCGGGCCCTCGTCGACGTACCGCGCAACACCTCGGATGAATCACTCAAGGCTCTCGCCGACCGGGGTGGCGTCGCCGGCATCTACTTCATGCCGTTCCTGCGCGCCTCCGGGCAGCCCCACGCGGAGGACCTGATCCGCCACCTCGAGCATGCAGTCGACGTATGCGGCGAGGACCACGTCGGCCTCGGCACGGATGGCTTCATCTCGCGGATCGAGATCAATGCCGCGCTCGCCGAATCGCAGCGCAAGTTCTTCGAGCAACGGGCGAAGGCCGGTATCGCGGCGCCCGGCGAGGCCCCCGACGTCTACAACCTGGTGCCCGAGTACAACGACCCGCGGCGCTTCAAGACCCTCGCCGACGACCTGACGCGACGCGGCTGGACGGTCGGGCGCACCGAGAAGGTGCTTGGCCAGAACTTCGCGCGGCTGTTCGGCGACGTCTGGAGACCTTAGCGGACTCGCGGGACCAGCTACTCGCGGCTGGATGCGAGGCGCTTCATCAACCGGTAAGTGAATTCGACCTCGTCCGCGAAGGCGGCGACACCGATCCGCTCGTCGCGTCCGTGCGCACGACCGTCGTCGAGATCGTCGAACATGCCGTCGATCCCGTAGCTCGGTATGCCCAAGACTCGCGTGTAGCTGCTGTCGGTCGCCCCTGGCGACATTTCCGGGAGCACGATCACTCCCGGCCACAGTTCGTGGGAGACCGCCTCGACCGTGCGGATGAGTCCCGCGTTCGGCGGGGACTCGGGGCTCGGCCGCGCCGCGGTGATGGTGCTGATGTGGACGGTGTCATCGGCAATCGCACTGCGCAGCTGGGCCTCGACGGATGCCGGTGTCTCGCCGGGAATCACCCGGCACTGTATCGACGCGCGTGCGCGCTGTGGCAGCGCGTTCTCGGCGTGGCCGCCGTCCATCATCGTCGCCGTGCACGTGGTACGCAGCATGATGTTCGTCTCGACGTCGGCGGAGAGCCGTTCGACCGTCGCCGCATCGGCCGTCCCGCTCGCGATGCTGCGCATGTCGCTCTGCAGCTGCCCGGACTCGAGCTCGGCGCGGCGCGCGAAGTAGAGCTTCGTCGTCTCGGTCAGGTGGGTCGGGAACCGGTACTGGCCGATGCGCGTGAGCGCCGCGCTCAGCCGATAGATGGGATTCGCGCTGGTCGGCCGCGAGCTGTGCCCGCCCTTGTCGAGGACCGTGAGGCCGAGCGTCAGGAACACTTTCTCGCTCGTCTGGATCGCCACGTAGAGCTTGCGCCCCGACTTGAGGCCGGCCTCGCCGCCGTCCGGGTTAATGATGAGTCCCGCATCGACGAGGTCGCGATGCTCGCGGAACAGCCAGTCGACGCCGTTGGCGTCGCCTTCACTTTCCTCGTCGGCCGTGAAGGCGACGATCAGGTCCCGCTCCGGCCGGAATCCCTCGCGCTTGAGCCGAATCAGGCTCGCCGCCATCGCCGCGTCCTGGCCCTTCATGTCGACGGTGCCGCGGCCGTAGAACCAGCCGTCCTTCTCGGTGAGCCGGAACGGGTCGACCGTCCAGTCGTCCCGCTTCGCCTCGACGACGTCGAGGTGCCCGATGTACAGGAGCGGCTTGCCCCGACCCTTGCCCTTCAGGCGCACGACGACGTTGCCCTTGGTCGGGTGGTCGGCCGGAGCGATGACGGTGACGTCGGCAGGCGCGAAGCCCGCCGCCAGGAACCGCTCGGCGAGTGCCTTGGCCGCAATCGTCGAGCCGACCGCGTGTGTCGTGTTGAGGTCGATCAACTGCTCGAGGATCTCGCGCGCGAGCACCGGCGACGGCGACGGTGCGTCGGCGACGGCCGTCCCGGCCGCGAAACCCAGGAGGACGCAACCCGCCCATGCGGCGGAGCGGAACGAGCGGGAACTGCGGGCCATTGAACCCTCCTCAGCGATCGCGGATCACGGCGACGGGGACGTGCGCCGCGGGAATGTAACATATTGAAAGAACACGGCTTCCTTCAGCGGTCGCGCAGCGCATGCCCGTCCCAGGCGACGGGCCGCGCAGCCACTTAAATCCGCTGCAGCCGCCAGAGACTCCCGTTAACCTCGTGAAGTGCGCCCGCGACGTCGGGCGCAAGCGGGCGACCCGCGGGGAGAGCTATGTCGAGGGAAGTTCGCGCCACGGCGCGGATGGCGAGCCGGGCATTGGTGGCGTTCGCGGCCGCCGCGGCTTTCGGGACGGCGCACGGCGCCGCGTTCGACCTGTGCGTCCGCGGCAGCTCGCTCGAGGAGGCGCGCACCGCGCACCTGCAACTCGACGCGACGGGCGCCGACATCAGTTCGTTTGCGCCGCGACTCGGCGCCATCCTCGCGAACCGCCGCTTCTGGGACGGCCGCGCCGAAGATCTCTACGGCGCCCCGTTCGACAAGGACCTCTGCGGCGACGACGTAGCGCCGACGCTGCAACTGCACATCGCCGTCGCTGCCGAGGAGGTGCGTGCGCTCGAGGCGGAGGTCGCCCACGCGGCGGGCAGCGAGGCATTGCCGGTGCTTGACCGCATCCTCGCCGCGGCGACTCCACCCCGTCCGACCGTCACGCGCACCCGCGACTTCACGGACACGACGGCCGAAGTCGGCCAGCCCGTGCTCGACTCGAGCGGCCGCCTGCGCTACCACGTGATGCGCGTCTACTACGCGACCGACCGCAAGGCGACCGGGACGCAGGCGCCGGACGAACACTTCGGCGGAGACCGCGGCGCCCTGACGCTCGGTGTCGTCAACGTTGCGCTGCCGCGTACGCACGAGGTCGGCCAGCTCGAGGCCCCGTCGATCCTGCGCCTCGAATTCAGCGCGGATCCCGACAAGCATGTGATGCTCCAGTCCCTGACGCCGATGAGCACGACCGCCTGGCGGGCGGAGGTGGCCAAGCACGCGACCGAGCTCGGCAATCCCGGGATCCTGGTGTTCGTACACGGCTACAACTCGACGTTCTCGGACGCCGCTCGGCGTGCGGGACAGCTCGCGTTCGACCTAAGGTTCGCCGGCTCGACCGTGCTCTTTTCGTGGCCGTCGCGCGGCGAGACGCTCGAGTACACGGTCGACGAGCAGGCGGCGGAGTGGTCGGTTCCCGACATGCGGGACCTCCTGACCTCGCTCGCGACCCTCGCACCGAACACGCCGATCTACGTGATCGCCCACAGCATGGGCAATCGGGTGCTGACACGCGGCTTCAAGGAGATGCTGGCGAGCGACCCCTCGCGACGCGCGCCCTTCAAGCAGATCGTCCTCGCGGCGCCCGACATCGATGCCGACGTCTTCAGGCGCGAGATCGCGCCGGCCATCCTTGGCAAAGGCCCGCGCTTCACGCTCTACGCCTCGAGCAACGACAAGGCGCTCGCCGCGTCGGAGGGCGTGCACGGCGGGTACCTGCGGCTGGGCGAGAGCGGCAAGGACCTCGTGGTGCTGCCGGGGCTCGACACGGTCGATGCGTCCAACGTCAGCACCGAGTTCCTCGGCCATTCGTACTTCGGGGACAGCGGCACCGTGATGTCCGATCTTAAGTACGTCATCCGCAAGAGCCTGCCCCCCGAACAGCGCGAGCAGTTCGTGCTGGAGCGGGTCAAGAACGCGGCGATCGGGCTTTACTGGCGGTTCCGCTCGCACTAGCCGCGGTCGAGACGGCCCGGGCCAACCGGGACGGGTCAGTAGGGCGGGGCGGGAAGGTTCGAGATGATGGCCGCCTCGATCAGCAGGCGCGCCCGACGCTCGGTCGTCAGCGGAAAGAGCTGCGACAGAAGCGCAAGCGTCGCCGGCTGCGTCCCGATCTCGGCCGCGCTCACGGTGATGTCGGCACGCCCGAAGTCGTGGCTGCGATCGACGTCCGTCGAGAGCGGAATGATCGGCACGCGGCGTCCGCCCATGGGTTCGATCGGGAAGTACTTGAGGAACGGGCCGCCGGTGAGATCGATCGACTCGTTGGCGATGGTCTGCTCGAACACCAGCCCCTGGTGGCCGACGGAGGCATCGCGCCACACGGCATCGGCGTGAATCGAGATCGCGATGCCGTACTTTCCGGTCGCGCTGCGCGCCGCGGTCTTGCTGACGAAGAGGCGCAGCGGCCGCAGTACCACCGCGTCTCGCGCCGTGTCGAGGCCGATCCCCGCCACGAAGTCGAGCGCGATCTCCCCCTGCCCACTGCTGTCCGTCGCGATGCGCGAGAACCGCAGGCACTGGTAGCGGCTCTCGAGGTGCGCGGCCGGCGCACCGGCGACTCCGCGGTAGTAGTCGATGCGCGCCGTGCTCTCGGAGACGGCGCTGTACTTCGCGACCTCGGCGTGAATCCGGTCGGAGACCTTCTCGAGCGTGATGCTGAGGATCTGCGACAGGAACTCGCCAATCAGCCCCTTGTCGCCCGCGGCCCGCTGCGCTTCGCCGTTGGAGCAGAAGGCCGCGAGTGCGCGCTCCGCGTTGCCGTCAGCATCGACCGTCTTGAGCCGCTTGTCGGCGATGAGGCGCGTCGCGTCACGACCCTCGATCAGGGTGAGCTGGGTCTGCGTCGGCGCAAGCGCGATCGTCGCGGGCTCGGCCAGCGCGCGCGGCGCGACGGCGACCACCGCCGCGAGCGCCACGACCTGCATCAGGCCACCGGAGGTCGTTCCAACACGTCGCATCTCATCTCCCACGCACGCCGGCCGTTCGGCCGCTTCGCGTGCAGCCGACACCCGGCTATGGCTTCACGTTGATCGTGACCGTGCCGGAGGCGAAGCCGCCCGTGTGCCGCGCCTCGACCGAGATCGCGCGCGTCGCGAGCGCGTTGACCTCCGTGAACGTGGACTCCATCTTGCCGGCCGCATCGCGCCCCTCGACGCCGAGGTCGAGCAGGTTGACTTTCTTGTCGGTGAGAAACGCGACGACCAGAGTGGGTCCGGCCGGTTCCGTCGCACGCAGCACGAAGCCCATGCTCGGCGTCGGGAACTGAAACGTGCTCGCCACGACGTCGTTGCTGGGCGAGAACTGGTTCGGAAAGAGCACGGTGGCCCGGTCCTGGCTGTCGATGGCGACCACGTTCAGGAAACCCGCGCGGGGAATGGTCGCCGTGAGCAGGATCTCATCGCCGATCTTGAGCTCCGACGCCCCGGCCTTGACGACGAGCGGCGTACCCTTGCTGGCCAGCGCCTCGAGCGCGGCCCAGGTCGGGCCGTTGCCGTTCTTGAGCGGCACGAGGTTGAGCTGGCCGTCGATCAGCGCCTTGTTGCCGTCGGCTACCGGGTGGTGGCGCGACTGCTCGTCGGTGTGCTTCTCGATGTAGGCCGCGGTCGAGGCGCGCAGGTCCGCGACGGTGGGGCGCTGCGCGCCCCGCGAGGCCTCGTCGATCGAGTCGAGGACGGCGAGCGTGAAGAGCCCGCCGTGCTCGGTGGCGATCGCGTATTCGTCGTCGCGCGCCGCCGACACGGCCGCGTAGTTCTCAGTGCCGCCGCGCGCCTTGAGCGCCCGCGTCGCGCCGCTCGCCGCCGGCGCGCCCGGGTAGTTGAAGAACTTGATGGCACCCGAGCCCTCGCCGAGTCGGCGGTTGCCGAGCGCGAGCGTCCGCGTCGCGGTACCGCTGTGGCAGGCATCGACCAGCACCAGGATGTGCTTGCTCGGAATCGCGGCCAGCGCCTCGCCGAATTCGTAGCCAAGCAGCACGTTCTGCAAGGTCGCCTTGCCGTTCACCCGCGCCGTCTTGACGTCATGGAGCACGAGGGCGTCATCGACGCCATTGGCGGAGTTCGGGCGCGGGTCGGGCACGCGCGTGCCGTGGCCGCTGAAGTAGATGAGCACACGATCGTCCGGGCCGACGCCGTCGCGCAGCCACGTCGCGAGCGCCGCCTTGACACCCGCGTAGGTGGCCTGCTCGTCGAAGAGGACCTTCACCTCGTTCGGCTGGAAACCCATGATCTTCGAGACATGCTTCATGTTCTCGATGTCGAGGTCGATGCCGGGGAGGTCGTTGTTCGGCAGTTCATACTTGCCGACGCCGATCAGCAATGCCTTCGAACCGCCGGCTGCCGGCGCCGCGATGACGAGTCCCAATGCCGCGAGTGCCGCCACGAACGGCCATGACCTGGTTTTCACCGGAACGACTCCCTGTGGAAGCAAGATGAAGTCGCGGGCTCGATGACGACCGCCCCCGTCCAGGCGCGCCGGCCACCGTCGAGACACCACGAACCCAGCAACTGTCCCCGTCGTCCACCGAACGTGGATCGCGCCGCGGGCGAGTCCTTCGTAGCGGGGAACGTTCCCGACCGGGCGGGGGCCACGCCCCGTACGCGCCGTCGAGCTTTCTTGTGTCGGGGATCAGCATACGACAGCGGTCTTCGGTGTCAATCCGATATCCGGCACACTAGGCCGCCTGGGGAAGACGGGGCGGGGGATGCGCGCGGTCATTTTGTCAGCCGGGTCAACTGAGCGCGCGCGCCCGTCGTGCCGCGCCGCGACGGCAGGGCCCTGACGACGGCACCCGACACGCCCGCCGCGACGCGGCCCCGCGCCCGTCGGACAGGACAGGGATTACTCCTTGAAAGTCTGCTACTTGCAGCCGTCGCGCTGTTCTTCCTGAACTTCAACCCGCTCGGCGCGATGAGCGTCGGCCATCGCTATTCGCAGGATCTCGTGTACGCCTGGTTCGGCGAGTCGAACTGGTTGTACCCGCGCCTCGATCCTGACACGAAGACGGCGACGGCCGCGCACCCCCGGGTGGTCGTGATGATCGTGAACGATGCCGCGCTCGACCTGCGCGGCGCCCGCTGGCCCGTGCCGATCGATTTCCACGCGGAACTGCTCGCCGAGCTCGAGGTGCTGAAGCCGCGCGCCGTCATGCTCGACTTCTTCCTGATCGACCAGGCGGCCCCGGCGGCGACGTGCGCGTTCCTGACGGCGGCCGCACACCTGCGCGCCCAGCGGATCATTCCTTACGTCGCCGTGACCGAACCCACGGAACTCACGGGCGTGGACGCGGGCGATTGCCGGAGCGAGTCCGGTGAGCCCCTCGTGGCGGCGCGCGTCCTCACGCCGGTCTCCGTGCGACTGCAGAGCGACGGCACGGACTACGTGAACCGTCGCTACGGATTCGAGCAGCGCGCGACCGGCGTCGCGGCGGGCGCGGGGCTACCGAGCGCGGCCGTGCGGATGTACTGCGACTTCGTTGCCGACGGACCCGCCTGCCTCGCGCGGCTCACGCGCGATCGCCCGCCGGATGCCGGCTTCGAACTCGCCTGGTCGCCAGCCGGCGACCCGTTCAACCAGCGCTGGTCGGAGGCGCGGTGCGATGAGGTCCCGTCCGTCACGCAGGCGATCCTGTTCAAGAAACCGCTGCCGAAGGAGACGCTGTGCCCGCCAGTGCCGACCCTGTTCGCGAGCGCACTCCTGAGCCCGGCCGAGGATGCATCCTTCGGCCAGCACAACGAGCAGCTCCTCGACCTGGTGGACGGGGCGTTCGTGTTCATCGGCGGCAACTTCAAGGCCGGCGGGGACCTGATGACGACGCCGCTGCACACGCGCCTGCCGGGCGTCTACTACCACGCGGTGGCGCTCGACAACCTGCTCGCCTTCCACGGCTCGCCAAAGGTCCGCAAGGAGTACCGCGGCCACAAGCTCGAGTACTACCTGTTCGACCTCGCCGTACTCTGGGTCCTCGCGATCATCTTCCTCAGGCGCCAGGCGTGGATCAGCCGCGGCCAGCCGACGGGCGGCGGGCCGTTCTCGCTGTCGCCCGCGGCGCGGTCGATGATCGCCGGTCTCCTCGGACACCTGCCGACGCGCCTGTGGGTGATCGCCGCCGCCATCGTGCTCGTGCTCCTCGCCGCGTTTCCCCTGCTGCAGATGATCGCCGTCCTCCTCGCGGTCGCGGTGCTCATCGTCGTCGAGGTGCGCCTCGCATCGGAGGGCGAGCTCAAGGGTCGGCTCAGGAACCTCGCGCTCTATTGCGCCGCGCTCGTCCTCTCGCTGGTCGTCGTGGCCGTCGCGATCGCGCTCGGGTACGAATGGCTGGCCCTGCCGCCGGTCGACTGGGTGGGCTATCTTTCGTTTGCGGCCTTCGGGTTTTTCGTCGCCCACACGGCCATCCTTGAATTCGCGCGCAACGTGGATGCGAGCCACGGCGCAAAGGACACGGGGGAGAAAGACGCTTGAGGTACCGAATTCTGCTGGTCCTGCCCCTTGCGCTCAGCGCGCTCGCGGCCGTCGGTGGCGAGCCCGCGTCGGGCCCGTCGGCCGACATCTGCCTCGTGCTCAACAACCGGATCTTCGCCCCGCGCAGCGCCGATCGGCCGCTGCCACTCCTCAAGCAGACCGCCGAACACACGTTCACCCCGGCATGCTCGGTGACCTGGGCCGTGCTCAATCCCAAGGGCGACGCGCTTCCCGTCGAGGGTTGCTTCCGCGGCAGCCTCCTGCAGCTGCCGAACGATTCCGCGTGCGGCAAGGGGACCGGCAAGCTGTGGGTGGGCGCGCGCTGGGTCGTGACGAGCGCCGACATGGCGGATGACTCGAAACATGCCGCGATCTGCCAGAGACTGGAGACGGGATCCTTCGCCGGCACGCGCGCGCTGACGACGGAGTGCCAGCCCCGGACGCGCGAGCTCACGGGATTCAAGGTCGACCTTCCGCCCGCCAAGACGCCGGCCACCAAGGCACCGCCCGCCGACCCGCATCCTTAGTCGTCCGACCGATCTGGTGCGCCGCAGCGTCTGCGGCTCGTGCGAGCGGACGCGGGGTTCAGGAATCGTGCACCGGCGGGTGACTTGCGCTCCTCCAATTGATCGTTCCGACCATTCCGACGGTTCCGGCCGCCCGATTCGCGCGCGCATGCGGTATATTCGATGCGTGCGCACACAACTCCTTGAATTGGCATGACATTCACTCGGGAGTTCGATTCACCTGTGCCGTTGCGGCGCCCGGAGGGCGGGCGAGGGCGCTGACGGACGCGGCTGAGGGAGGGATACCTCGAACCATGGCGCCACCGCCGAACTCGATCGACGCGAGCGCGCTGCGCTCGCCGCGCAGCGTCGGAGACCTGACGTGACGCGCGCGACGGAAGGCCTGATCTCGGTCCTGTCCTACGTCGAGCAGGCCGAGAAGCTGCGCCGTTCCGCGCCGTTCACGGTCCCCGCGGAGTTCTTTCACGCCTTCGAGCGGGACATCGGCGACCTCCCGGGAATCACGTTCAACCAGACTCACGACGGTGACGACGTCTGGCTGAGCCTGCCGCGCCTCGGTCCCATCCCGCCGCCGGAACCGGCGGCGTCGCTGGAGCCCTGGATCGACCTCTCGCGATCGGCGGAACGGGAGCCGTTGCTGCGGCAGGAGATCGTCCGCACGTCGCCGACCGGCGAGACCCGGCTCACGCTCGCGAGCTTTCCGGGTGTCAGCAAGCTGTTCGCCGGGTACCTCGCCCAGCAGTGGCTGCCATGGGCCGAGTCCGAGCGGCCGCGCCGGCGGGCGATTGCTCTCTATAACAAGCTGTTCGCGCTTCACCAGGCCATGGCGGCAGGCGGTGTCGAGACACCACTCGAGCTCGTGTGGGGCATGGGCGTCGCCGTCTGGAAGCCGCGCGCGGACCGCTCGGCCCTCAAGTTCCCGCTGGTCACGCAGACGTGTGAGGTGTCGCTCAACGAGCAGACCTTCGAGCTCGCGATCCGGCCGCGGCGCGTCGACCCGGTCCTCGAGCTCGAGAGCTACGCCGAGCTCGAGGTCGCGGGCGTCGCGAGCGTCCAGGCGTTCTGGTCGGAACACCTGCGCAACGCCGTGAACCGGCCGTCGCCGTTCGATGCCGCGAGCATCGAGCCGGCTCTTCGCGCGGCGGTCGGCCACCTCGACGCGGCGGGGCGGTATCACGGCCAGGCCGCGGCCGGCCCGCTCCCGGAGCCCGGCCCGCACCTCGTGATGACGGACAGCTGGGTCGTGTTCGCGCGGCGACGTTCCCAGCACGTCTTCCTCGAGGACATCGAGCGGCTGAAGACGCACCTTCAGGCCGTGATCGACCTCCCGCCCGCGCTTGCGAGTTTCGTCGAACCCGGGGCCGACACGGTCGACGAGCCGCCGAGCGTCCACTTCCGGGGCCTGAGCTCGAGCGCCACTGCCGGAGACGTGCGCGAACTCTTCTTCCCGCTTGCCTTCAACGACGAGCAGGTGTCGATCATCGAGCGGCTCGAGACGCGCGACGGCGTCGTCGTGCAAGGTCCGCCGGGCACGGGCAAGAGCCACACGATCGCCAACGTGATCTGCCACTACCTCGCGCTCGGCCGCCGCGTGCTCGTGACCTCGAAGGGCGAGTCACCGCTCGCGGTCATCCGCGAGAAGATCCCGGAGGACATCCGCCCGCTGACGGTCGCGCTCCTGTCGAGCGAACGCGATGGCATGAAGCAGTTTGAACACGCCGTGCAGACGATCGCCGAGCGGGTCTCGAGCCTGCGGCCGAGTGCGCTCGAGAAGGAGATAGAGCAGCACGAGGCGCGACTCTCGGTCCTGCACGCCACCATCACCGAGGTCGATGGGCGGATCGCGGCGCTCGCCGGCCGGCAGCTGACGGCGGTCGCCGATGGCGACACCGCGATTCCTCCGGCGGAGCTCGCACGGCGCGTCGTGGCCGGCGCCCAGGAGCACGGCTGGCTGACGGATGCGCTCGACCCCGAGTCGCAGGCGACGCCGCGCTTCACGTCCGCGGACATCACGAGCGTGCACGCCGCGCGCGTGCGCCTCGGCCCGGACCTTGCGTATCTCGGAGCGATCCTGCCGCTCCGGTCCGCGCTGCCGACGGAACCGGAGCTGCTTGCGCTGCACGAGGACCTCCTGCGCGCGCACCACATCGAGCAGCTGATTGCGGGCGGCACGCTCATGCCGCTCATCGATTCGACGCCCGCGACGCTCGAGCGAGCGGTCAAGCTCAGGGAGCTGCTGCGCCGGCACGATACGCTGCGCGCCGAGATCGACCAGGATCCCTTTGCGTGGGCCGACCGGCTGCGCGTGCGCTTCCAGGCACGCGAGGATCCCGTCGCGCGCGGGCTGGTCACCGCCGCCCGCTCGGTCGCCGTCGAGGAACTCGCGCGCCGCACGCGCCTCGCGCGGCCGGTCGAGGCGCCCGCCAACGCCGAGCTCGCCAAGGACGTGACCGACGCCGTCGGCCGGCTCGCCGCGGGCAAGCTCGGCTTCCTGTTGCCGCTCGGCAAGCAGGAGGCAAGGGCGATCCTCGATGCGATCACGGTCGCCGGGGTCAAACCCGCCGGTGCCGAGGAGTGGCAGCTCGTGGCCGAGGAGCTCGAGCACCGCATCAAGGTCCGCAAGCTGCTCGCGACCTGGAACGCGATGATGCGCGAGTGCAGCCTCGACGTCGTCAAGGAGTTCGGGACGCCCGGCTTCAAGAACCTCGCGGCACGCGCCGAGCACGTCCTCAAGGTTCACGAACTCGTGACGCGGGTCGAGGCACCGATCCGGACGGAGATTCCGGCGGTGTTCAGCGGCCAGGCGCTCGAACGCTACTCGGAGCACGACGGCTCGGCGCGCCGGGCCGCCCTCGAGAGCCTCGTCAGCCACCTCGACAAGGACCAGCTCACGCGAGCGAGCGCGCGCGTGCGCGAAGTGCTGGTACGCCTCGAGGGCAAGAGCGGCGCCATCGTCGATGCGCTCTGGTCGTTCTTCACCACGACCGTCGGTAGACCGGCGGCGAACGCCGATGCCGACATCGCCACCGTCTGGCGCGGATTGATGGCAGAGCTCGAGCGCGTCACCGCGCTCGAACCCGACCTCGCCACTGTCGAGCGCGTGGCGGGGCTGGTCGAAACGTCGGGCGCCGCGCGCTGGGCCGAGAGCCTGCGCACGGTACCCGCGGTGGACGGGCGTGACCCCTGGGCGCCAGCGGGCTGGGAGGATGCATGGCGCTGGCGCGTCGCGACTCTGCGCCTCGGTGGCCTCGAGGGGCACGACTCGCTCCGGCAGTACTTCCAGCGGCGCCGTGCGGCCGAGGGCGAGCTCGTTCGCGCCTATCGGGCGCTCGTGGCCGACCGCACGTGGCTCGCGGTCCATCGCAACTCGCCCGCCCGCGTGCGCCAGGCGCTCCAGGAATACCTCAACGCGATCCAGGCAATCGGCGCGGGCAGCGGCGTGCGCGCGATCCGCCACCGCCAGGTCGCCCGCGCGGCGATGGAGCGCGCCTATCGGGCGGTACCGTGCTGGATCCTGCCGCACTGGCGGGTGTCGGAGACGCTGCCAGCGGAAATCGGGCTTTTCGACCTCGTGGTGATCGACGAAGCCTCGCAGTCGGACCTGTGGGCGCTGCCGTCGCTGCTGCGTGGCAAGAAGCTGCTCGTCGTCGGCGATCACAAGCAGGTGTCGCCATCCGCAGTCGGCGTCGCCGAGCACAAGATCCGTGACCTCGCCGAGCGCTTCCTGAAGGACCAGCCGCACGGCTCGCAGATGACGCCGGACCGCTCGATCTACGACCTCGCGCGCGTCGTGTTCGCCGGGACCTCCGTGATGCTGCGCGAGCACTTCCGGTCGGTACCCGCGATCATCGAGTACTCGAACCGCGAGTTCTACTCCGGCGCCGTGCGGCCGCTGCGCCTCGCGCGGGCGAGCGAGCGGCTGGATCCTCCGCTCATCGACGTCTTCGTCCAGGACGGCGAGCGCAACGGCGACGTCAACGAGCCGGAGGCGCGCGCGATCGTCGGCGAGATCGAAGCCATCGTCGCGGACCCCGCCATGGCCGGCCGTTCGCTCGGCGTCGTGACGCTGCTCGGGCACGACCAGGCGCGCCTGATCGACCAGTTGATCCGCCGCCGCATCTCACCGCGCGAGATCGTCGCGCGCCGGCTCCTGACCGGGGCGCCGCCGAGCTTCCAGGGCCAGGAGCGCTCCATCGTGCTCCTGTCGATGGTGCTCGCGAAAAACGACCGCGCGGTCGGCAGCCGCCTCGAGATGGCGCAGCGATTCAACGTCGCCGCCTCGCGGGCGGCCGACCGGATGATCCTGTTCCGCTCGATCGAGGAGACGGACGTCGGCGCGGATACGCTGAATGCGCGACTGATCCGTCACTTCCGCGAGCCGTTCCGCCACGAGGCCGCCCCGGCCGGCGCGGCACGGGAGCTCTGCCAGTCCGATTTCGAGCGCGAGATATACGATGCGCTCTGCGCGCGCGGCTTCCGGGTCCGCCCGCAAGTTCGGGTCGGCGCATTCCGGATCGACTTCGTCGTCGAGGGGGCGCAGGACCGGCGCCTCGCGATCGAGTGCGACGGCGATGCCAGCCAGCGGGCCGATCGATGGCCCGACGAGATGTCGAGGCAGCGCGTCCTCGAGCGGGCCGGGTGGACCTTCTGGCGCTGCTTCGCGTCGAGCTTCTGGTTACGTCGCGAGAGCGTGTTGAGCGATCTCTTCGACACGCTCGATCAACTGGGAATCGATCCCATCGGCACAGCGGTGGCCGGCGATTCAGCGCCGACCGAGCGTCGGGTCGTGGGGCGCGCCGCCGGGCCCGTCACGAAGGTCGCGGCCGAGCCGCGCGCTTCGACGGCGGTAGCCGTTGCGGCTCCGGCTGCGCATCCCGATCCGGCGTCTCCAGCGCCGGCCGTCGAGCCGGCCGCCCCGGCCGCGCCATCGAGGCCGGCCGCGGCCGGGCGTAGCGACTCGCCGCCGCGGGAATCGCCGCCCGTGCGCGCGCCCCGTCGGAGTCGCAAGCAGCGCTAGTCGCGTGCGTTCAGGTGCGCGCGTGGCGCGCCACCCACGCTGCGAGTTCGTCCTCGGTCAGGTCGCCGGCGGCGAGCCTGACGAACGTCACCACGCATTCCTCGTCGGACGCCACGAGTTCCGCACCGTTGATGTGGAGAAAGAGCTCGAGCACCACGAGACTCGTGCGCTTGTTGCCGTCGATGAACGGATGGTTCCGGCAGAGGCCGAACGCGAGGCTGGCGCCGAGTGCCGGGAGCGTCGCGGAGCCGTACGCGAAGCGCTGCCGCGGCCGGGCGAGCGCCGATTCCAGCAGGCCTGGGTCGCGGACGCCGGATTCACCGCCGTGCTCCGCCAGCTGCTCGTCGTGGACCGCGAGGACGGTCGTGATGCCGATCCAGACCGGTTCGTCCACCCGCCGCGGCCGACGCTACTTCGCGAGCTCGCGCAACGCGGCGCGACGCTTCTTCATGATCTTTCGCGCCGCGCTCATGTGTTCCTCGAACGCCGGGTTGTACGGGGTCAGCCGGTAACCGTCCGGTGCCTCGGTTATATAGAGAGCGTCTCCCTTGCCGACCTTGAGACGGCTCAGCGCTTCCTTCGGAAGCACCACGCCGAGGGAGTTGCCGATCGCGGTGAGTTTGAGTTCGATCATTCGCTTATGTTCGTACAGTTGTAATAACAACTCAAGCGATGATCGGGCGCTGACCCGCTCGCGCCCGGTGTCGGGACCCGATGCCGGACGTCCATCTCATTGATAAAAAAGATATTCTCACCCGAGTCGTCGAACGGAGACCCATTCGCGCGAGCGGGCGATCCGGTGCGGTGCTAAATGAAGGCTGGGCGAGGACCGGCGCGCGAGTACGTCGGCCGGCGGGGTTCCGGGAGGCGGCAAGATGAACCGATCGATGACCTGGGCGCGCTGGATGCTGGTCGTCCTCGCACCCGCCGCTACCGTCGTGAGCGCATCGCCGGCGACGCCGGCGCGCTTCGACGCCCTCGATTCCCAGTCCCGCACCATCGCGCTCACCGACGATGCCGGTGCCCGGCAGACGCCGTTTGCCGGCTTCTCGATCCATCCGCTGCGCGGCGGCGAATGGACCCTGGTCACGCTCTACGTGATGTTCCGCGAGGTCGTTGACGGCGACGCACGCCGCCGCGAGAGCTACTGGGTGGCCCGTCGCGTCACCGGCGATGACTCGCCGCGCGCGAAAGCGACGCCCGAAATTCGCTGGGCCTCGTCGGATGCATGCGAGGCGCTCGACGGACTCGTCCGCGGAATCGGCGAGGTTATTGGCGATCGCCTCGAGATCGGAGTTCCGGGCGACGGCGACCCGACCGAAACGGCTTCCGACAACGTGCGCTACAGCCTGTGGACGACCGAGGGCCGGTTTCGCGGCACGGCACTCGCAACGACCGTGAACCTCGCCTCGACGGGCGGATCGCCGATCGCCGAATGGGCGGATCACGGGCTCGCCGCGACCCAGTCGTGCTGGACGGGCACCACCATGCCCGGCGCTACGACCGGTCCCGGCTGAGCCGCGACGCGGCGTTGCGTCAGAAGCTCGCGCGCAGTCCCACGAATCCGCCGCGCCCGAGCGTGCCGTACTGATACGCCGTCTCGTACTGCTTGTCCGTCGCGTTCTCGAGGCGTGCGTAGGCCTCGAGGTGCTCCGTCACGGGGTACGACAGGCGCACGTCGATCACGGTGTAGCTCGCGAGCGGGATGGTGTTGGCGGCGTCGTCGTAGTTGAGGCCCGAGTACCGCAGCGCAATCGTGCTGCTGAGCTTGCCCGGCCAGACGTACGTGACGCTCGCGTTGGCGGTCGACTTCGGTCGCCGCGGCAGCTCGTTGCCGAAGGTTGAGGCGCCCGGAGAGCGGTCCTCGCTGTCGGTGTAGGTGTAGTTCGCGGCGAGCTTGAGCTCCGCGACCGGCATGTACGACGCGACCAGTTCGACACCGTGCGCCGAAGCACGGGCGATGTTCGCGTAGTAGCCGAACGGCTCCGTCGCACAAAGCGGTGCGGGAGTGAAGCAGCTGAAGAAGCCGATCAGGTTGCGGGTATCGCGGTTGAAGTAGGTTGCCGAAGCGACCAGGCGGCCACCGAGCGCGTGCTGCTCGATGCCGGCGTCCCAGCTGGTGGCCTCTTCCGGCTGGAGCGCGAGGTTCCCATAGGCGCTGAAGAGCTGGTACAGCGCCGGCGCCTTGAATC
>Ga0335083_10005388_pt1 | contig 16129 bp, 10 predicted proteins | sample Lox_Sample_42_FD_206716 | JGI IMG/M metagenome (GOLD analysis project Ga0335083, IMG submission 206716) | Soil microbial communities from Loxahatchee National Wildlife Refuge, Florida, United States - Lox_Sample_4.2 | ecosystem: Environmental > Terrestrial > Soil > Wetlands | place: USA... | reverse complement strand
GTAGCCAGTGCGGCTATGCCGCCTTCGAGCGCCGCTACGCGTTGCTCGAAGACGTCGGTAGTGGGGTTCATGATCCGGCTGTAGATATTGCCGAACTGCTGCAGTGCGAACAGGGCGGCGGCGTGATCGGAATTGTCGAAGGTGAACGAGGTGCTCTGGTAAATCGGCACAGCGCGGGCGTGGCTGGACGCGTCGGGCGTGTGTCCGGCGTGCAGCGATTTGGTGGCGAATCCCAGTTCACGTTGCGGAGCTTTGTTGTCAGGCATATTTGAACAGGATACCGTGGCTCCGCCCGCCCGGCTGCAGATGCTCGGACGACAAAAAACGGTCCTCCACGGCACGAATTGCGGGTATACTCGTCTGCAGAAGGTTAGTGCGAAACATTTTTGGATTTCGGGGAGGTACTATGTCTTGCCGTTCCCTTTTCCTCGTCCCGCTGCTCTGCGCAACAGCAGCTTTCTGTCAAACCACCACCAGTCAGGAGATCTCCGGGCTGGTTCAGGACGCCACCGGTTCGGTAGTGCCAAACGCGACCATCAACGTAAAGAACAACGAGACAGGCTTTGTCCGTACGACGCAATCCAATGAGACCGGGCTGTACGTGGTCTCGAACCTGCCGATCGGGACCTACGAGATTTCAGCGGAGACATCGGGATTCAAGAAGTATGTGACCACCGGTGTCGTGTTGAACGTGAACTCGAAGCTCTCGGTCAACGTGAAGTTGGAGGTGGGCAACGTCGTCGACAAGATCGAGGTGAAGGCCGACGCTGCGCAGGTCGAGACCACCACCGGGGAAGTGGGACGCCTGGTGAGCGGCGAGCAGGCCACGCAACTGCAATTGAACGGCCGGAATTTTCCGCAATTGTTGCAGTTGCTGCCCGGCGTCTCCACGACGTTCAGTAGCGGGTTCGGACTGTTCGGCGGCTACGGCGTGAACAACAGCGCGCAGTCGGTGAACGGCAGCCGGACGGACACGTTCTCATGGAACCTGGACGGGGCCGACAACAAGGACAATGGGGGCGGAGGGAACAACTTCGTCAACATCAATCCGGACGCGATCGCCGAATTCAAGGTGCTGACCACGAATTACAGCGCCGAGTTCGGATACAGCGCGGGCGCGGTGATCAACATCGCGGTGCGCAGCGGCGCCAAGGAGTTCCATGGCGGGGCTTACGAGTACCTGCGCAACGACGCCATCCAGGCACGGGCATTCAACGCCACCATCAAGCCGGAGCTGCGCTACAACAATTTCGGCGCCAACATCGGCGGGCCGATCTTCATTCCCAAGAAGTTCAACAAGGACCGCAACAAGCTCTTCTTCTTTTTCGGAACGGATTTCAAACGGCTGCGGCAGGGCGCCATCAATACCTGGACGGTGCCGACGCCGCAGCAGATCAACGGCGACTTTTCGTCGCTGGCATCCTCGCGCTGGCCCAAGGACCCGTTGACCGGCGCGGTATTTCCGAACGGGATCATTCCCACCAACCGCTTCAGCCCCAACAGCCATCGCCTGCTCCAGAACTATCCCGCGCCGAACTACACCGGCAGCGGCGGAAACCTGGTCTTCCCCACGATGGCTCCTCTGAACACGAACCAGTATATTTTGAAGGGCGATTACAATGTCAACGAAAAGAACCAGATCTCGGTGCACTGGTTCCGGGATTATTATGAATCCCTGCAGAACTTGACCAACCTGGCACTCTACGAGCGCCACATTCCGGGCACGAATACCAGCGCCCAGTGGACTTTCGTGGCCAATCCCACCACGGTAAACGTATTCCAGTTCGCTTTTACAGGAAATGTGATCAAGGAGAAGGTAGGCATCCGCCCGAATCCGATCTTCACCACCGACTTTTCCCGCAAAGGAGAAGGCATCACTTACCCGCTGATTTACAATGCCGCGGACTTCATTCCCAGCATCAGCCTCTCAGGTTACAATGGCCTCAGCGTCACGCCGCTGAACTTCGATAACTTCAACCGTATCTTCAGTTGGAAAGACGATTTCTCGAAGCTGAAGGGCAACCACAACCTGAAGGCCGGCATCCTGATCATGCGCAGCCGAAAGAACCAGGACAACGTGCCGGCGATTAACGGCAGCTTCGCCTTCAATACCAGCGCGCTCAATACCACGGGCAACGTGGTGGCGGATGCCGTACTAGGGAACTTCTACACCTATACCGAGGCCGGGAGTTTCCGCCAGGGATGGTATCGCTTCACGCAGATCGAGCCGTACGTGCAGGACGACTGGAAAGTCTCGAAACGGTTGACGTTGAATCTGGGGTTCCGGTGGGCCTACATGCAACCTCAGTACAGCGCGCTGCAGAACACATCCACGTTCCTGCCTCAGTATTACGTTCCGGGCCAGGCGCCGACGATCGTTGCTTCCACCGGAGCCATCGTTCCGGGCACCGGAAACCCGTACAACGGCCTGGTGCTGGGCGGCAGCAGCTTTCCGCAGTCGGCGACCGGCAGAGTGCCGGTGACCAACGATCCCACAGTGACGGCCTTGTTCCACAATCTCCCGTACGGCGCCATGAACACCTACTGGGGAACCTGGGCGCCGCGATTCGGCTTCGCCTACGACGTGACCGGTAAAGCCAGCACAGTCGTGCGCGGCGGCTTCGGCGTGTTCTATGAGCGAATCGAAGGTAACTTCATTTTCAGCGCAGTGAACAATCCCCCGTTCATTCAGCAGTCCACCGTATACAACGGCAACGTAGAGAATCCGGCAGGCGCCACCTTACAGGTGTTTCCGGCCACCATCAATAACTCGCACTATCTGGACATGAAGGTGCCGCGGACCTTGAACTGGAGCCTCGGAGTACAGCAGAAACTGAGCAAAGACATGATGCTGGACGTGGCTTACGTGGGCTCGAGCGCCGCGAACCTCTCTTACCAGGATGATATCAACCAGTTACAGCCCGGAACGCTGCAAGCTCATCCTGGTGTGAACGTGAATGCACTGCGCCCCTATCCGGGCTACGCGGACATCTACCAATACGTAACCGGCGCCAACTTCATTTATAACTCGATGCAGGTGCAGTTCAAGAAACAGATGGCCGGCGGCGGGTTGTTTAACGTGGCTTACACCTGGTCGAAAGCCAGGACCGATGCCAGCGCCTACAACTATCAGCCGATGAACAGCTTTAACCTGCGCGGCGACTGGGGACCTTCGAGCTACAACCGCAACCAGGTCGTAGTGTTCAGCTACGTGTATCCCCTGCCTTTCTGGAAGAACGGACGCGAATGGTACAAGGTGGCCTTGGGCGGCTGGCAGGTCTCCGGCGTGACCACGCTGCAGACAGGACTGCCGTTCAACCTCGGGCTGCCGAGCGACACAGCAGGCACAGGCATCGCCAACCAGCGGCCGAACGTCATCGGCGACTGGCATGGTCCCACGCGCACGCAGTACCTGAACCCAGCAGCGTTCGCGGTGCCGACCGCAGGGACGTTTGGGAACCTCGGAGCCTACGCGATCTTCTATCCGTTCTTCAACAACTGGGACGTCGCGTTGCAGAAGAATTTCCGGATTACCGAGAAGCTGAATACCGCCTTCCGCGCGGAGTTCTTCAATTTTCCGAATCACCTCTCCTACACGGCTCTGTCCACTACGGTCACTTCGTCGACGTTCGGCCAGGTGACCGGAGCGACAGACCCGCGCACGATGGAATTCGCGCTCCGGCTGAGCTTCTGAACAGCCAAGGCGCCCGCTTTCGACGCTTGCCGCCTAACCTTTTTGACATAGACTGTCTATGTCATGGAAGAGCGCGAAGCAATTCCTCCGGGAACGCTGGACATGCTGATTCTCAGGACGCTGGCCCGGGGCGGCGAGATGCACGGGTTTGAGATTGCGCAGGCCATCCGGCGCCACTCGGAGGATGTTGTGCAGGTGGAGGTCCGCGGCATCCATGAGCGGGCCAGGGCGTTGTCGGGGGAACTCCAGGCCCTTCAATTCAACGTGCTGCCCAGAACCGCTTCGGGCCAGGCGGGCGCCTGACCTATCCTGCCGAGATGGCTTCGCCCGCGCCTTTCAGGTTGGCCCGCTTCATCTCGCTCCACTTGCGCGAGAGGATCACACCGTCGGCGCCTCCGCGAAATGCCGCCAGCACGGCGTCGCGCGTGCCGTTGGGCGTGGATTTGGAGCTGTTGGCCGCTGTGGGTATGTCGATATCGATGCCTGGCCAGAGCAGCGTTCTGGTGCCTTCGAGCGCGGCGTGCGCGCGTTTGGCCTCGCGGTAGACGTAATCGGCGGAGAAGCCGGTGTGCGGCAGCGTTGCCAGGGGCTGTTCGTGCGCGTAGTCGAGCACGCGGTAGTGGAAATCGAGCAACTCCTGGCCGGGGACGTCGCCGTAGATGGTACGGCCGACGGCGCCGATGTAGGCGGCCATGCGTTCGCCGCCGCAGTTGTGGTACATCACCATCTTCAGAAAATCGGAATATTTCGCCAGCTCGGTGAGATCCTGCTCCGCACGGTAAAGGGGGCTGAACGAGTTCTGGTGCCAGATGTGCCAGCCCACACCCACCGAAGGCTTGATCGACTTCACCTTGGCATGGATGGCGGCGTAGGTCTCGCGGAGGCTGTCGTGCCAAAGCTGTTCCCAGGCGAGCAGCTCGGGATAGCGCAGCATCAGCCGCCACAGGGTGACGTAGTAGCCGTCCACGGGACGCTTGCCGCCGCGCACGAACTCGGCGAGCGCGGTGAATCCGGCACGCGCGCGCGCCACATCGATGCCGCGAGCCCGGGCTTTGCTCTCACAGAACTGGCAGAAGCAGGTCAGGCCGGAGGGATTGGCGCCGCGGGTGAGGTTCGCAAAGGCGCCGTGGCGCTCCGAGCCCCACATGATGCCGTCGATTTCGTGCGACCGCGTGTAGTCCTCCACGGTAGCGAGCAGCCAGTTGCGGTAGTTGGGATTGTTGAAGCAGAGCGTGACCCCGGGGCGGCCGTCGAACTGTCGTTCGGCGGCCTGGGTGACATTGGGCACGTCCCGGCTCCAGACGTCTTCGAACCAGCAGATCGTCTTCATGCCGCGCTTCCGTGCGGCGGGCAGCACGGCTTCGAGCACGTCGAAGTCGCCGAGGTCGGACGCGCGAAAGTCCTGAAGCACGGTGTCTTTGTAATATTGCGGGTGGGTTTTGATGTAGCTGCCGCCTTTAAACGTGTCCGTGTCGTACTGCTGCTTCCCGTGATCGGGCAGCGGTTGTCCGGGCACCTGCCGGCCGGCGATGCCGCGGCCATAGGTGAACGTCGCGACGAAGAGCGTGTTGATGGAAGCGTCCTGCTGGAATTCGTCGAGGACCTTGCCGACTCCTTCGTCCACGAACGAAACCGCGCCCACCTGGATGCCGATCATCCGGGGAGCGGCTGCGGGAATGTTCTGCGCGGCGGCCACGCCGGCGGCCACCGATTGGAGAAAGTTGCGGCGGTTCATGTATGGCAAGTTATCAGAAAACCCGACTCCTGAGTGCGGTTCGACTCCGTTTTCCGCCGCCAGGTAGTAAACTCTTGGAGCATGAGACTGCTCTGTGTTGTGCTCCTCTCGGCCCTTCCCCTGGCGGCCCAAGGCCAGCCCGCGCCTCCGAAGAAGGGTCCGAATATGCCTCCTCCGGAAGCCGGGGACGATGTCCGCGGCTACAACGACACTCCCCAAATCCCGGGTCAAAAATGGAAGGTTCACGACATGGAACGGCCGCGGCCGGTGAAAGTCACCCCCGGCCCTTACGTGTCGGAAGCCCCTCCCGCGGATGCGATTGTGTTATTCGACGGCAAGGACCTTTCGCAATGGGTCACCGTGGCCCGCGGCGGGGCGCAGCAGGAGCCCAAATGGAAGGTCGAAAACGGCTACATGGAAATCGTGCCGCGCACGGGCCGGCTGGTCACCAAACAGAAGTTCGGAGATTGCCAGTTGCACATCGAGTGGCTCGTCCCCAAGGAGTCGGTGGGCAACGGCCAGGGGATCGGAAACAGCGGCGTGGAATTCATGACCCGATATGAAATCCAGGTGCTCGAGTCCAACGAACATCAGACATACGCGGACGGAGGCGCGGGCGCCATTTACGGCGTCTGGCCGCCTCTGGTTAATCCGGCGCGGCCCATGGGTGAATGGAACGTCTACGATATCTTCTTCGAAGCGCCGCGGTTCGACGGGGACAAGGTGGTGAAACCCGCCTATGCCACCGTGGTCTTCAACGGCGTGCTGGTACAGAACCACAAGGACTATCTGGGCACAACCATCTGGAGGCGGGTGGGAACCTACACGGCGCATCCGGCCGAAGAGCCATTAAGCCTGCAGGACCATTCGCAGCCGGTCAGGTTCCGCAACATCTGGATTCGCAAGCTGAGTGCGGCCGATGGACAGTAGCTCGCGGCGCCGGGACTGCCTGGGCTAGTCGATCATGTATTCACTGTCCGAAACATTCCTGTTGAATAACCGCGTGAACCTGCGGTTGCTGGACGCGCTGTCCGACGAACAACTGGCCCATACCGCGAACCCGCGGGCGCGGAGCGTGGCCGACCAGTTGGCGCACCTGCACAATGTCCGCGCGATGTGGATCGAGGTCGTGTCGCCCGAGAGCAAGCTGCAGAAGATCGGCAAGGGCGTGGCGGGCCGGGCGGAGGTGCGAACGGCGCTGGAGACGTCGGCGGTAGCCATTGCTGCGGCGATCGCGGAAGCGGAGCAGGCGGGAAAAATGCGCGGGTACAAGCGCGGACCGGCGGCCTTCTGCGGGTATCTGCTGGCCCATGAAGGGCACCACCGGGGTCAGATCCTCCTGTATTTGAAGCAGGCGAAGATGCCGGTGGTTCAGAAGGTGGCGTACGAAATTTGGGCGTGGGAGAAGATTTGAGAAGGGCAATCGTCCGCCCCACGTCCAATCACTCCGCCCACTTGACCCACGGGAGTTCGTACGGAACCAGGGCGTCCTCGTGGTACGGCACGACGCGCACGGTAATCCCGCACGATCCGCTTTGGGTGCATTCGACTTCGCCAGCATAGACGTAGTCCGAACCCGAGGATTCAGCCACCGCCAGGTCCACATGTTGGCCGCTGGCAATCTGGCCGTCTGCGTCGAGAGATCCATGGTAGGCCTGCACACGAACGTCGCCTGGGGCAAGGCCACCCAGCGCCACACGCGCGCGCAGCTTCAGTTTGGACCCCACCTGGTACTCGGTCTTTCCGCCGTCGATGTCGATCTGGGAAATGCTTACCTCGCGGCCGTGATTGTGCAGCCGGTGGCGCCACTCCATCAGCGAGTGGACCCGGGCCTTGTCGCCGGCCAGGCGCAGATGCCGTGCCGCCGCCGGGATGTAGAAGCGCTCCGCGTATTCGGCGACCATACGGTTGGTGCTGTAAACGGGCGACAGGAGCTTCATGGACGCCTTCATCTTGGCCAGCCAGCCGCGCGGCATGCCGGAATCGTCGCGGTCATAAAAGAGCGGCACCACATCGTTTTCCAGTATCTGGTAGAGCGCCGCGGATTCCACCTGGTCCTGGTATTCCGGATCCGCGTACTCCTCTCCGTTGCCGATCGCCCAACCCACCTGCCGGTTGTAGGCCTCGTCCCACCACCCATCGAGAATCGAGAAATTGAGGCCGCCGTTGGCCAGCAGTTTCATGCCGCTGGTGCCGCTGGCTTCGTTGGGCCGCCGCGGTGTGTTCAGCCACACGTCGCAGCCCTGCACCAGGTGCCGGGCCATGGCGATATCGTAGTCCTCCAGGAAAACCACTCTGCGACGCACCTGGGGATCGCGCGCAAAACGAATGACCTGGCGGATCAGCTCCTTGCCTTCGTTGTCGTGCGGGTGGGCCTTGCCGCCAAACAGAATCTGCACGGGGCGTTGCGCGTTATTGAGGATGCGTTTGAGGCGCTCGACGTCGCGCAACACCAGTGTGGCGCGTTTGTAGGTAGCGAACCGCCGGGCAAATCCGATGGTTAGGGCGTCCGGGGAGAGGACTTCGCCCGCCACCTCAATCTCGGCGTCGCTTCCCCCACGCTGCCGGATCTGCGCGGCCAGCCGCCTGCGGGCGTAGTTCACCAGCCGCTCGCGGCGGATCTCGTGCACCCGCCACAATTCCTGGTCGGGAATGCGGTCCACGCGCTCCAGCAGTTTCATGTCGGCGGGACGCTCGCCCCACTGCGGACCCAGGTAGCGGGTAAGCAGGGCGCTCATCTCCATCGAAATCCACGAGCGCGTATGGATGCCGTTGGTAACCGAGCCGATGGGCACCTCGTCCAGCGGATAACCCGCCCACATGGGCTGTGCCATCTTTCGCGTCACGAGCCCGTGCAGTTTGGCGACACCGTTGGTATATGCCGAATGGCGCGAAGCGAGAAACGCCATGTTGAGCGGTTCGTTCGCGTCGGCCGGATTCTGTCTGCCGTACGCGAGAAACTGCTGGACGCTGAGGCCTGCGTTGCGGCAATATTCGCTGAAATACTGATCGACCAGCCCCGGCTCGAAGCGGTCGAAGCCCGCCGGCACGGGCGTGTGAGTGGTGAACACGGTGCCCGCGGCGGCCACCTGACGCGCTTCGTGATACGGCAGTTGCAACTCCTCCATCGAAGTGCGGGTCCATTCCGGACCCAGAAACGCCGAGTGCCCCTCGTTCATGTGGCAGACCGTGGGACGGATGCCCAATGCTCGAAGCGCGCGCAGCCCGCCGATGCCGAGCACGATCTCCTGCTGGATGCGGAGCTCGCGGTCGCCGCTGTAAAGAGCGCCGGTCACACGCCGGTCGTTCGGTGAATTCTCCGGAACGTTGGTGTCGAGCAGATAGAGGGGAACGCGCCCCACCTGCGCCTTCCAGATCTGCGCCTTCACGTGGCGTCCGGGAAAGTCGAGTTGAACAGCCAGCGGCGGGCCCGCGTCGTCCCGCACAAGCTGAATCGGCAGGTTGTAAAAGTCGTTTACCGGATAGGTCTCCTGCTGCCAGCCATCGCGATTCAGGTATTGGCGAAAATACCCGCCCTGGTACAGCAGGCCGACGCCGGTCAGCGGCAATCCGAGGTCGCTGGCCGACTTCAGATGGTCGCCGGCCAGGATTCCGAGACCGCCGGCGTAGTTGGCAATGCACTCCGTCAGTCCGAATTCCGCCGAAAAATATGCAATGCGCAGGTCTTTGGCCTCCGGATGAGCGGTGGCGAACCAGCCGGCACCCGCGAGGTACTGGTCGAGATCTTCGGCGGCCCGGTCCATCTGCGCCAGGAAGGCTTCATCGGTGGAAAGTTCGACCAGCCGGCGCTGGTCGATGCGGCCCAGCAGCAGGCGCGGATTGTGCCCGGTACTTTCCCACAAATCCGCATCCAGCGAGCGGAATAACTCGATGACAGGATGGTTCCAGGACCATCGCAGATTCAAGGACAGCGAGTCCAGACACTGCAAGCGCGGCGGCAAACTCGGGGTAACGTGATAAGCGTACACTCGCGACATGTCCCCACATTATCGCGCTTTGGCTTTCAATTCAGTGACAGGTATCTGAATTCACATTGCACCGCCGGGTATGTTCCCGGCCTGCCCGCGCGCGTAGCGGGCTTTCGGAGGCACGACCGGATCAATTCGAAACCGTCATCACCGGGTTGTTCGACGCCTGGTCCGCGATCGTGATGACCACCGGGTAGCTGCCCTTAGCAAGCTGCGGCACCACAAAATTCACCTGGTAGAGCCCGATCGATCCCGGTGTGAGGCCGATGTATTTGACGGTAGCTTGTGCGCCTCCAACCGTCACCGCGGCGTTTCCGGTCACGGGCGCAAGGCCGCTCGGAGCGGGCGCGCCGGAAGCCAGCTTGCCGGCTACCTGTACCGGTCCGCCGCCGGTGAAGTACGCGACCACCTGGTCGCCCACGGCCGCGCCATCGGTTGGTGAATTGACAGTGCCGTTTTGATTCACGACGACCGCCCGGTTGTTGCTATAGACGCTGATACCCGGCGTCCCGGTCGCGGGCACCCACACCGCCGCTGCGTTGCTTGTCGAGCTTCCGTTCTTTACGATCACGGCCGCCATCGTGCCGCCCGGGATGTCCCACGGCATCTGCGCATCGATCTGGCCGGAGTCGGCGTAGAACAAGGGCGCCGCCTCTCCGTTGACCGTCACGCTGGTCGAGCCCAACGTGGAGGGAAGAGGCGTGGAAGTAGCGCCCAGGGGTCTTGCCGCCAGTCCCTGTCCGAACAGGACGAACACGCTGCCCGACGGAGTGCTGTTCACCGCGTAGCTGGCCACGTTGCCGATGGATTGCGTGGGGTTCAGAAATGCGGCATGCGCCGCTCCCGAACGGACGAACTGCGGGTGGGCCTCGATGAGATTCACGCCCTGGCCGTAGGCGCCGGTCATGCTGAAATTCAGGGCGCTCGTCTTGCCGGTTGAATCGACCAGGGAAGCGGAGCCCAGACAGTTGGCACCCATCGAATAAGTTCCAGTCGCGGTATAGGATGCCGCCGCATTTCCGGACGACGTTAAGGTATAGGTCAAAGTCGCATTGCCCAGCCCGTCAAACTGTATGACGCCGATCTCGTCGCCGACACCGGTCTGCGCGGTCCCCGTCAGCAGGTACCCGCTGGCGTCGTAGGTGAATTCGCCGGAAAGCGTGGCATTCGCGCACGCGTCCGGGCGGGCGATCCCCCCGCCGCCCGAATACACATAACTGGCGTCCGCGCCGATGATGTTGAATTGTTTTCCGCTGCTCCACACAACCAGGCTGAAGGTCGCCGGGCTCGCGCCGGCAAACGTCATGGCTCCCGAGCAATTCGAAGGCAGATTGTATGTGCCCGAATAAGTGAATGCCTTCCCTGCTGTCTGGTTGGTGTTATCTGTACCAGTCATAGTCACGTTCCCGTGGCCGTCGAACGTGGCCATCCCATTGCCCTGGTAGCTTCCCGCGAAGTTCCCTGCCGCGGAGATCGCCCTCCCGCCCAGGTTGAGCGAGTACGTGCCGCTCAAGGAAGAAGCACTGCACGTATCGGCCGTCACGGTGTGCGCGGAACCGTCAATCGTGAACCTGGATGCCTGCGCGAAGGTCGCCATCAAGTCCGTAGTGGCCGTGGCATTTCCGGAGGTGACGCTCAGGTCCATCACATAGTTATTCGCTTTGGAATCCGTAAGGGTCGCGGATCCGAGACAGTTGGATGAGACCGAATACGATCCGCTGGCGGTCACCAGGTTCGAGGCGCTTGCGCCGGACCACACCGTCAGGCTGGCAGTAACTTTCCCCTGGCCGTCGAACTGCAAAATCCCTGCGCCATTGGCAACCCCGTTCACCGCGGTCCCGGTATTCCCGTATCCCGTGCCGTCATACGCATACGACCCGGACAGCAGGGCCGTCGAACAGGTTGCCGGCTGCGTGTTCCCGCTACCTGTGTAGTAGTACGTCGGATCAGTTCCTGTCACCAGCAGATTCGAGCCCTGGTTGTACACCACAAGATTCAGGCTCGCCGTGCCGCCGGTGGTCACGGTCGCTACGCCGGCGCAGTTCGCCTGGACACTGTATGTCCCGGACCATGAAAGCGGCGCGCCCACCGAGAGCAGCGTATCGGCGGCAGCCGTCAGTGTGAACTTGCTGAGTCCGTCGAAATTCGCAAATCCGGTGGCCTGGAAAACATTCGTGAATGTCCCCGCGGCGGTAACTTGCCTTCCAGTGATCGAGACGGCGTAGTTCCCATTCAGGGAGGCCGAGTTGCACGTGCCGCCGCCGATCCTGGTCTGCGCGAGCAGGGGCAAGGCCATCATGCAGGGAGTAAGAATTCTTAGTCCGATGCGCAGGTACGTCATGGAACCTCCGTTAGCATCTGTGACTAAGAACACAGAGCGCGGCCAAAGTCGCGGTTTCCTAACTTAAGTTAATGAAGGCCGCAGCCTGGCCAGCGCCCACTGTGCGTGCGCTGACACGAGCGAGTCCTCACTCGCCGCCAGCTTCTCGAGCGGCTCCCGGAAGCGCTCGCTCTCCGTGTTCCCCATGGCGACTGCCACATTGCGAAGGAATCCCGAATACCGTGCGCGCGTGACGGGCGTGCCGCGAAACATCGCGCGGAACTCCGGCTCGCCCAGCGCCGCCATCTCTTCCAGGCGTGGCGCGAAATGGCGCGGACCAAAGGCGTCTTCCGCCGTGATCGGGGCGCGCCGGTTCCATGGACACACGTCCTGGCAAATGTCGCAGCCGAATATGTGCGCCCCCATGCCCATGCGATGCTCCCGGGGAATCTCCCCGCGCAGCTCGATGGTGAAATACGAAATGCATCGCGCCGCATCGAGCCTTCCGCCGGGCGCGATCGCCGCGGTCGGGCAGGCGTCGATGCAGCGCGTACACGTACCGCAGCGGTCCGGGGGCGGAGCGTCCGGCGCAATCTCCAGCGAGACCAGCAGCTCGCCCAGGAAAAACCACGAGCCGCGCTGCTGGTTGATCAGGCACGTGTTCTTCCCGATCCAGCCCAGGCCGGCAAGCCGCGCGTACGAGCGCTCCAGAATCGGCGCCGTATCGACGCAGATCCGCGATTCCAGGCCCGCGCCCGCGAGTTCGCGCAGCCGCGCGTCCAGCCGCTCCAGCCCGCTCTTCACCAGCTGGTGATAATCGCTGCCCCAGGCATAGCGCGAGATCCAGCCGCACTCCTCATCGTTCCACTGCGTCGTGAGCGGCCACGGCGTGTGGTAGAGCTTCCCCACGCAGATCACGGACTTCGCCGCGGCCAGCAGATTTCGCGGATCGTCGCGCACAGCCGCGCGCCGGTCTGTCAGGTAGCGCATTTCGCCTGCCTGCCCCGCCGCGACCCAATCGTGATAGCGCGTCCGATCCGCCGCCGGCTCGGCTGCGGCCACTCCTGCCAGCTCGAAGCCGCACTCGCGCGCCAATTCCCGGATGCAGTCCGCCGTCAAATCTCCAGACCTACCTGCCGCATCAGCTCGATCGCGTTGCTCTTGCGCACCACACCCGGCCGCATGACGTAATCGAAGTGGATCTGGCCGTTCTCGATCTGGTCCTCGAAGTGGACGTTACGCGCCCGGCCGCCAAGCTCCTCGGCCACCTCTGCCAGAGCCAGGTCGTGGGTGGTGATCAGCCCGATCGCGCCGCGGTCAACCAGCCCGCACGCCACAGCCGCGGCTCCGATTCGCCGGTCGTGCGAATTGGTGCCGTGCAGAAACTCGTCGATCAGAAACATCACCGGCAGCGGCCCGCCGGTCTCGTCCAGGATCTGCCGCAGCCGCAGAATCTCGGCGTAGAAACGCGAGACCCCGCCCTGCAGGGAATCCGTCACCCGGATCGAGGCGCCCACCGCGAGCGGCGAAAGCCGCAACCGTCGCGCCCGCACCGGAGCTCCCGCCTGAGCGAGCACGGCGTTCACGCCGAGCGTTCGCAGGAGCGTGCTCTTCCCGCTCATGTTGCTTCCGCTCACCACCAGCAGCCGCAGCGCACCGCCGATCTGCACGTCGTTGCGCACCACGCTGTCTTCCGGCAGCAGGGGATGCCCGATTCCCTCCGCCTCGATCCACGGCCCGGTTTCCGAAAACTCCGGGAACGTATCCGCGGGATGCTCGAACGCATGGCTGGCCAGCGAGCAGATGGCTTCCATCTCCCCCGCCGCCTGCAGCCAACGCCGCACCGCCGCTCCCGACCGCGCGCGCCAGTCTTCCACCCGAAGCGCCAGGTGCGGCGTCCACAGGATGAACGGCTCCAGCACTCGCACGAAGACGTTGTCGCGCGAATCCAGCAGCTCGGTCAGGCGCCTGAGCCGCGCCAGCTCCTTCGAAGGCGGCGCGCCCGCGCTTTCCAACCCCGCCCTCATACGGGCGAGCATTGGCGAGTGAAACTGCTCCCGCTCCAGCCGCACCAGCACCTCGCTGAGCAGGCCCAGTTCGTGCGCGGCTTCCTCCACGCGCCCCACAACCCGGCCGATCGCCATCCGGTTGCGGAACAGAAACCAGCCGTTCAGGGCGAGGGCCGCGAGGAAGAGGTCGCGTACCAGCGCGTCGGCCGGATCGCTCATGCGCACCAGGCCCCCGAGCCACAAAAGGTGCACCCACAAGGCCGCGAATCCCGCGAACCCCAACACCGTGAACGACGACACCCGCAGCCGCAGACCCGCCCGCTTTAGCTCCGCCGGCGCTTCGCCCCACTCCGCCAGCAGCACCGGATTCACGCCGCTGCGCGCCTCTTCCGCGAGCACGGCCAGCTCCTCACGCAGGTCCACGCGGGCTCGCAGCTCTTCCGCCGCCTGCTGCCTTTCGCGCACCGCCTGAGGCGAACCCGGGTGCAGCAGCCACTCCGCCAGTGTGTCTTCGCCGATGCGTGTGCGCGCGGTCGATAGCAGCTCGAAGACGCTGCCCTTGCCGAACAGGTCCAGATCGGCTGCGTACGGATGCGCCGAATCGAGATGCCGTTCCCCGGTCTCGCCGGTGCCGGGCCAACTCCCGTCCAGCCGCCCAATGCCTTTTTCGAAATAGCGCGCCGCCCGCTTCTTCCGCTCCAGTGCTCGCAGCAGCCTCTCGTGCGCCACCACCAGGGTCACGAAAAGGCCGATCGGCGCGAGTACCCACAGGATGGTGGATCCGCCGCCGGTAAGCGCGATCCAGACCAGCACGCCTGCGAGCGCGATGGCCGCGAGTTGCGCGTAGCCCATCCGCCGGTGGAGCTCTTCGCGCCTGGCGATTTCGGCGCGCCGCTCTTCGAGCAGTTTGGCATAGACTGCGCGTGGATCCTGGTCCATTGGACTTCCCCATTGTCGCGCGTTGCACCCGGCATCGACGATAGTACTTAGACTCCCATTAACCGAGGCAAATCTGGCATTCCGCGCGCCGGCGCCCGCAAGCTGGGAGTATGCGACTTCTGCTCGTGGCCGCCCTCTGCGCCGGCCGGCTCGCGCATGCCGAGCTTCCTGATTTTCTACCGCCCGAAAGCAAGGTGCTGATCGGACTGTCGGTGCGCGGCCTCGTCAACTCGCCCCTGCTGGCCAGCCTGGGCGACGCCAAGGCCGCCGCCTCGCATCTCACCAGCACTGGACCTCTTGCCGGCCTGAATCTCCTCAAGGATATCGACGATGTGATTATCGCCACCAGCGGCGAAGGCGACAATCCGCCGGCCCTGCTCGTCGTCCGCGGCCGTTTCAGCCCAACCCTGATGCCGGCGACTGCGAAACCCTACCATGGAGTGCCCGTGCTCGAGGACGCCAAGTCCGCCAATGGAACCTTCGCCCTGCTCGACGCCGCGACGATCATCGGTGGCGACCTGAAGATGGTCCATGCCGCCATCGACCGGCGCGGCAAAGACTCCGCGATCGCTCCGGTGCTCGCCGAACGCGTCCGCACGCTCGAATCCCGCTACGATGTATGGGGCGTCGGCGAAGTGCCCAAGGGCATCCATTCGTCTCAGGCGCCGTCGCCCGAGCTGGAGGCCATCGACCGGTTCGAATTCGGCGCGTCCCTTCGCAGCGGGCTGGAAGTCGCCGCTCAGATACACGTCCGGTCGGCCAAGGATGCCGAAAAGTTGATGCAGTCCATGAAGCTGATTGAGATGATGCTCAGCGCGCAGGCCAAACCGGGCAACGGCACCAAGATCGATATTCAATCCGACCAGGAGAATATCAAGCTCTCGCTGCTGATCTCCGAGGAAGATCTGAAGAAGGGCATCGAGGCGCAGAAGGCGAAGTTCGCCGCCAACGCGGGCGCGTCCGCCGCGCCTGCCCCGGTCAAGCCGGTGGTCAAGCCGGTCGCGCCCACTCCAGGAAGCATCACCACCGATGACCGCGGCAATACCGTCACCGTGACGCTGCCGAGGAAAAACTGATCGCTCCCTCAGGGATCGAACCGTTCCCGCAGTTCCGCCGGCACCACCGGGCAAAGCTCCTCGCGACGGCCGAATACCCGGAACCGGATCGCCGCCACGAGATCGTAGCTACAGTCTCTGACCGGCCGCGGTATCACCCTGAGTACGCCGCCGAGGATTCTCCATCCCCGGCCTAGCCGCGCCAGAATACGCAACCACGCGTCGGAGCGCACCAGCAGTTTGCCATCCACGGTTCGCAATACCATGCTGTCCGGTAGTCCGGCGCGCTGTTCCAGTGGGAGCGCATCCTGAAACGTCCTCCCCTGAAGCGGCGCAAACCGGAACGCGGTCCCGCCCCGGTCGTGCCGTAATACGAACTTCACCGCGC
>Ga0335083_10005386_pt1 | contig 16133 bp, 15 predicted proteins | sample Lox_Sample_42_FD_206716 | JGI IMG/M metagenome (GOLD analysis project Ga0335083, IMG submission 206716) | Soil microbial communities from Loxahatchee National Wildlife Refuge, Florida, United States - Lox_Sample_4.2 | ecosystem: Environmental > Terrestrial > Soil > Wetlands | place: USA... | reverse complement strand
CGGCGTCGGGTGGGGCGGCACGAGCGCGTCTTCGGGGCCGGGCGCGGGCGGCACGAGCGTCGCCCCCGCGCCGAGCTCGGCGACGAGCGCTTGCGCGACGTCCCCGGCGAGGGACGGCTCGCTCGGCTCGGGTTTCGGCTCCGCGGCGACGCGCACCGGCGGCGGCTCGCTGAGCTCCATGGTTTCGGCGCTCGCCGCGAGCGCGGGCGCGACGAGCGGCGCCGGCTCGCGGAGCTCGAGCGCTCCGCTCGCGTCCACGAACGCAGCGAGCGGGCGCGGCGGCCCGTAGACGCCGAGCGAGCGGTTCCGCTCGTCGAGCAGGAGCCGCACGGGAAGGTTCGCCGGCGCCTGCACCCAGAACCTGAGCGCGGCGCTGTCTTCGGCGTCGAGCGCCCCGCCGAGCGTCGCCGCGCCTTCGAGGCACGGCACGTAGACGCAGAGTCCGCGCGCCTCGACGAGCCGAGCGCGGTAAAGCTGGTCACCGAGCGACGTGTCGAGATCGGTCGCCGCGCCCACGCCCGGCGGGCACGCGCCCCGGCGTTCGAGCGCTCCCTCGACCGCTTCCTCGAGCACGAGCGCGAGCTTGCCGCGGTCGGCGGGACCGAGCGGTTCGACTTCGACCGGCAAGAGCCCGAGCGCCTCGGCTTCCGCCATCAGGCTCCGAAGGTCCGCGAAGCGCACGAAGCGCGCGCGGCCCGGCTCCTCCTGGCCGCCGGGCCCTGCACCGAGAAGTCCTCCGAGAGGAACGACGCTCATGCCGGGAACCTCTCAGAGGCCGGCTCCTCCGGCCCAGTTTCCGGCAACTTAGAGCGCCGGCCGCCTGGTCGGCCGCCGTTGACGGAAACCGCGGCGAACTTATATGATGACCGAGGTTCCCTCTGCAGAGCTCGGGAGACCGTAGTAACGAATCCCTGATATCAACCGAACGGGTGGCAACGAGCGGTGGAGCGCTAGGCCCGGGATACCTCACCGGGAAGCCGGAAGCCGCATTTGAAAGCCTCCCACCTAGCGATGCTAGGGGTTCGGACTACACAGAAAAATCTCGCGACTCACGGCGGTAAGGAGCCCTCACAACGAGCCGGCGCATCGAGCGACGGCTCGTTGGAGTTTTTGTCGGGGCGGGGGTGATGCGAGCGGGGTCCGTCGCCCTTCCGTCGTTCGCACGGGTCGGGTACGTTGCCCCACCATGAAAGCTCCGTACGGCCTGCGGCTGCCGGCCATGACCCGAACGGCGTGGGTCCGGGTTTGCGGGTGGGCTGCGCTCCTCACCGTGTTCGTGCCCGCGTCCGCCGACGCGGCGAAGCTTCGCGGTCGCGTCGACGGTTTCAGAAACCTACTCAATCCGGTGTGGGCGGAAGCGCGCGACCCGAAACAACACGGCTATTCGTTCCGCGAGCCGGTGCCGACCGTGCGCGCCGAGTTTCGCCGGCTCTTTCCCCTCGCGCCCAAAGAGATCTGCGTCGCGGCGCTCGCGGCCGGTCCGCAGAAGGCTCCGCCTCCCGTGCTGGTTCGCGTCGGCGGCGGCCGAACGACGCCCGTCACCCTCGTGGTGCCGCCGGGCACGCGCCTCACGTTCCAGAACACCGATCCCTTCAAGCACCGTCTGCACGGCGTCGGGATCCCGACGTTTCAGCCGGCGGACACCGTCCGCGGAGCCAATCGCGAATGGCTCGTCCCCGGTGCCGGGGTCTACGAAATCCGCGACGAGCTCGCGCCGAGTCTCCGCATGTGGGTGGTCGCCGAGCCCACCGTCGCGGGCATTGCCTATCCGTCCATGAAGGGTGACTTCTCCCTCTCGGTCGAGCAGCCGGGCGACTACACGTTGCAGGCGTTCTTTGCGGGCAAGAAGGTGGGTCCGGCCGTGCCCGTGACGGTGAAAGACGCCGACCTCGATCTCACGAAGACGCCGCTCAAGGTCGGTGACGAGAAGGCGGCGGCCGCGGCCGACAAGGCCGAAGCCGAAAAAGCCAAGGCCGACGCGGAGAGCGACGACAAGGGAGGGGAGAAGTAATGGTCCTCTCGCGCTTCTGGTACGCGCTCCTCGGCTTGCTCTTCGGAGCGGCGCTGTTCCTCCTGCACCTCGCCTCGAGCATGTACAACCGCGCCGGGATGCGCGCGCGCGCGGAAGGGCTCTCCTCCGACGCGCAGGTCGTCTCCTGGTACTTGCGTGACGACGCTCGGCAACGCTCGGCACAGCTGATCCCGTTCGCGCTCGAGCCCGACGTCGCGAAGTACCTCCAGAAATCCAACGACTCCGACGCCAAGGTGCCGGAGGACGCGCGCGGCAAGCTCACGCAAGCGTTGAACCGCGTGAACGCCCAAATCCCCAAAGGGCTCGGCTTCGACTCCGTGTTCGCCGTCGATCAGAACGGCCGCGTCGTCGCTTACCTCGGCTACGAGCAAGCGAGCGGCATGGAGGATTTCGAGCTCGGCGGTTACCCCGTCGTCGCGGACGCGCTCCACGGCTACGTGCGTGACGACACGCTCGTGCTCGACCGCATGTATCGCGTCGTGGCGCGGCCCGTCGAGTACGACCTCGCGTCCATGCCGGCCGGCGCGATCGTCGGCGCGCGCGTGATCGACGATCGCTTCGCGCGCGAGCTCTCGCAGCGCACCGGCGCCGCCGTCGCGTTTTACGCGAACGGGCAGCGCGCCGCCGCCGCGTCGCCCGCCGATTTCAACACCGCGAACCTCGACGCGATCGTCGGCGATCTCACGGATCTCGAACAGGACAAGGACTATCACGACAAGGGCAGAAGCGGCGTTCGCGAGATCGGCGGCTTGATCGCGGTGCAGTACACGCGCTTGCCGGGCGAGGCGTGGCAGCTCGGCGCCGGCTACGCGGTCGCGCGGCAGCCCGCGGCGGTGGCGGGGCCGCTCGGCTTCTTCAGCAAAGCCGACGACAAGGACAAGAAGCAGGGCAACCTCCCGCTCTCCGTGCTCGCGGCCGTGCTCGCGGCCGGCCTCGGCATTCTGTTCACCGTGTTCGAGCACACGCGGCCGCTCCGCGTGTTCAAGAACGAAGCGGCGAAGTTTGCGGCGGGCAGCGTCGAGCAACTCACGCCGAGCCACTTCCGCGGCATCTTCCGCAAGATCGCGGCCGACGTGAACGACGGCGTGGACAAGCAGCTCGCCAAGGGCGGCGGCCCGCGGCGCGGTCCGGCCGACTTCAAGGAAGTGCTCGGCGACATCCCCGATCAGCCCGTGATGAGCGCGTTCAGCTTGCCGGGTGATGCCGTCGCCGACGCGGCCGGTTCGGGCCCGCTCAGCGTCGGCGGACCGAGCTCGGCGGGGTCGGGCGCGCGGCAGCTGCCGACTCCGCCCGGCAGCGCGCCGCGGCGTCTGCCGCGACCGCCGGGGGCTGCGGCGGCTCCCGCTTCCGCTCCGGTCACGCCCGCCGCGCCTGCGGTGAACCTCGACGCGACCATGCCCGCGGGCGGCCTCGCCGAATGGGGCAGCGGCCCGCCCGACGAGACCGAGTGGCACGACGTCTACAAGGAGTTCGTCGCCACCAAACAGCAGTGCGGCGAGACGGTCGACGGCTTCACCTACGAAAAGTTCGTCGAGCGGCTGCGCAAGAACCGCGACGCCCTCGTGCAGCGGCACGGTGCGAAACGCGTGAAGTTCGGCGTCTACGTGAAGGACGGCAAGGCGGCCTTGAAGGCGAACCCCATCCGCGAATGAGCGCGGGCTCGCCCGCGGGCCGAAGCCTGCGGAAACCTATCAGCGAGTGAGAGAAAACCTATCAGCGTGAAGGCCTCGCCGCGCTGGCGGAGAGCCTCGCGTATGACTACATGAGTGGGAAGCACATGTCCGAGCCTCGTCTCCACAACGTCGTCATCATCGGCTCCGGCCCCGCCGGGCTCACGGCGGCCATCTACGCCGCGCGCGCGAACCTGAAGCCCTACTGCGTCGAAGGGTTCAACGCGGGCGGCCTCATCCCGGGCGGGCAACTCATGTTCACGTCCGACGTGGAGAACTATCCGGGCTTCGCCAAAGCCGTCTCCGGGCAGGATTTGATGGGTGCGTTTCGGGCGCAAGCCGAGCATCAGGGCGCCGAGCTCACGATCGGCGACGTGCAAAAGGTCGATCTGTCGGCGCGCCCGTTCAAGATCTGGGTGGGCGAGGACGAGAACGAGCTCCACCTCGCGAAGACGCTCATCGTCGCGACCGGCGCGCGCGCGAACTACATCGGCTTGCCGAGCGAGGAGAAGCTCAAGAACAAGGGTGTGAGCGCCTGCGCGGTGTGCGACGGCGCGCTCTTCCGCGGGCAGGACGTGGCCGTCGTCGGCGGCGGCGACACGGCGATGGAAGAGGCCTCGTACCTCGCGGGCCTCTGCGGCAACGTGACCTTGATCCACCGGCGCGACGACTTTCGCGCTTCGCGCGCCATGGTCGACCGCGTGCGCAAAAACCCGAAGATCAACCTGCTCCTGAGCCACGTCGTCGACGAGGTGCTCGACCCCGCGGAAGATCGCGTGACGGCGCTCCGCGTCCGCGACCTCAAGACGGACAAGCTCGCGACGCTGCCGGTCGGCGCCCTCTTCGTGGCGATCGGGCACACGCCGATGACCGAGCTCTTCAAGGGGCAGCTCGAGACGCATCCGAACGGCTACCTGAAGGTCGAGCCCGGCTCGACGCGCACGAGCGTGCCGGGCGTCTTCGCGGCCGGCGACGTGGCGGACTGGACGTACCGCCAGGCGGTGACCGCCGCGGGAACCGGCTGCATGGCGGCTCTCGACGCCGAGCGGTTTCTCCAGGCCGAGCATTGAGCGCCGGCGGGTGTAGGCTCGGGCGGTGAGTCGCATCGCCGACGCCGACGCCGCGCGGGAGCTCGCGGAGCTCACGGCGGCCGTGCGCACGCACGTCGAGTGGCTCGTGTCGAGCGGCGCCTCGGGGACGCCTCGCGGTGAGCGCGGCGTCGCGAACGCGCGAGCGCCCGAGCAGACACACGCGGAACCAAAGCCGGTCGAGCCGGTACGGCTCGAGCAGGACGCGCGCGCCGACGTTCCGGTCACCGTCGCTCCCGTCGCTCCCGTCGCTCCCGTCGCTCCGAGCAGCGCGCCCGAGCCCCGACTCGACGAGGCGGATCGGCAGCATAAGCTCGAGCTCCTCGCGGAGAGCATCAAGCCGTGCACGCGCTGCGCGCTGCATGCGGGCCGCACCCAAACCGTGTTCGCACGCGGGACGGGGTCGTCGCGGCTCTGTTTCGTCGGCGAGGGACCGGGCGCGGACGAAGACGCGCAGGGCTTTCCGTTCGTCGGTAAAGCCGGGCAGCTGCTCGATCGCATGATCGAAGCGATGGGGTTTTCGCGCGACGACGTTTACGTCTGCAACATCGTGAAGTGCCGGCCGCCGAACAACCGCAAGCCGGAGCCCGAAGAGATGGCCGCGTGCATGCCGTACCTGAAGGAGCAGCTCGAGCTCCTCGCGCCCGAGGTCATCGTCGCGCTCGGCGCTACGGCGGTCCAGGGCCTCTTCGGTACGACCGAGGGCATCACGCGCCTGCGCGGCCGCTGGAAGCTCTACGCCGGCCGCATCCCGGTCATGCCCACGTTCCATCCCGCGTTCCTCTTGCGGAACCCCGCCGCCAAGCGCGAAGTCTGGGACGATCTCCAAGCGGTGCTGCGCCAGATGGGGCGACAAGCGCCGAAGCGCTGAGCGCGGATTCGGGTCTTGGCCACGCTGCTGCGAGCGGCTCCGCTCCGTCGCTTGATCCGCTGCCTCCTCGTCGCGGTGGCGTTCGTGCCCTTCGTGCCCGCGCTCGTGCTGCACGTGCCGGCGTTCGCGTGGCTCGGTCGCGCGCTCGACGCGTGGTTTGCATTTCAATGCGAGCGCGACCCCGCGCGCATGCTTCGCCTCGGTGCGGTCTGCGCCCGCTGCCTCGGGCTCTACGTCGGGTTCGGGCTCGGCGCGCTCGTCGGGCGACCCCGCCTCGCGCCGCCGCGCCTCGAGCTCTTGCTCGCCGCCGCCGCGCTCGCGATGGGCGCCGACGTGGCGAGCGAAGCGCTCGGCTGGCGTCCACCGTCGGCGCCGCTCCGGTTCGCGACCGGGTTCACCCTGGCCTACACCGCGGGCGTCATCGTCGTCGCGTGGCTCGAAGGACCGAGCCCCCGGCGTGAAGCCGCTCAGAACCCGTAAGCCAAGCCGAGCGCGGGCTCGATCACGACGCCCGTCGCCGGCAGCATGTAGAGGAGCTTCGCCTCGAGCGTCACGCCCATCTTCTGGCCGATCGCGAGCATGCCGCCCGCACCGATCTCGACGAAGCCCTGGCCCATCTTCTTCCATCCGTCGACGGGCACGGGCTGGTGGTGCGAAATGTTGTAGTAGGTCTTTTTGCCGCTGCGGCACTGCTCGTAGGGGTTGAGCCCGTTGAAGTCGGGTTCGTAGTCCGGGCTGCTCATATCAGCACTGGCCCCTTTGCCTGCGTCTTCGCAGTCGTACTCGTTGATCCGGACCTTCGCGTCGACCTGCGCCATGCCGCCGCCGACGAGTGCGTAGGCGCGGAACGTTTTCGCCGTGAGCGGCAAGAACCAGTACTCACCGCGCAGCTCGGCGTGCACGGGCAAGAACGGCGTGCCGCCGGTGCCCTTGGTACCCGCGGGAGGATCGGTGACGCCGACCGGCGGTTGCATGCCGGCGGGCGGGCCGCCGCCGAACGCGAAACCGAGGCGCGCGCCGATGGTGATGCGGGGCGTGAACGCGCGATCGTACGACGCGAGGATGCGCGTCGTCGCGAGCACGGCGCCGGTCGAGATGCCGTCTCGGAGCGGGTAGGGCGTGTGGAAGAACGGCTCGTCGTTCGTGCCCGCGTAAAAGCACGCGTAGTTGTCCGACTGCTGGCCGAGCTTCGGATCGCACACGTTGTAGCCGCCGACGAACGCGATGTCCTGACCGATGTTCAGCGCGAGCCAGTTCTTCTTGTAGGGCCCCGCCACCGTGCTCGACTGGCTGCTGCCGCCGCGGTCCGCGATGTCGCACTTCCCGTTCACGCACATGCCGGTCGAGCAGTCGTTGTCCGAGTCGCAGCTCGGCGCGGTCTGGCACGTGCCCTCTTCGCAGAGGAGCCCCGCCTTGCACTCTTTCGAGTTTTCGCAGGACGCGCCCCAATCTTTACCCGTCACTTCCCCGCCGCCCTTGGCGCCGCCGCAGCCCGGGAAGTCCGGAGGGCACTCCTCTTTCGCCGCGCAGCGCGCAGGGGCCTCGCCGTCGTCGAACGACGGCGGCTCCTCGCTCACCTTTTCGGCCAGGTTGATCACGATGGGCGCTTGTTTGCTGCCCCAGCTGTCGACCTGCTCGCCCTGCGCGTCCTTCGCGCGCACGTAGAGCTTGAGGGCGCCGGCGATGTTCGTCGCGGTGCAGGGGAGCTGCACGCGGAAGCTCTCGCCCTTCTTCTGCATCGGCATCGTCTTCCACGTGTCCGAGCCGAACGACTTGTACTTGAGCTCCATCGAGGTCACGTCCTCGTCGCTCGAGCACTGCACCGGGATCGGACGGCGTGTCTCGACGTTGGTCACGCTCGGCGTGCACGAGAGGCCGCCGCCGGGCGGAGGCGCCGCGGGCGCAGCCGGAGCCGCGACCGGCGGCGCTGCGGCGGGGGCCGGAGCCGGAGCTCCGCCGCCCGCGATGGCCGCGAACGTCGCCTGCGTCTCCGGCGTCGCGAGCACGGTGTCGAGCTTCACGTTCGGGTCGGCGGCGACCGCTTTCTGGAACGCTTCCTTCGCGCCGGCCTGATTGTTCTTGCCGCTGCCGCGCACGATGCCGACGTACATCCACGCCTTGCCGAGCGTCTGCGGCGAGCACTTGTCGCCGCAGGCGTTGATGGTGCCTAGGAGTACGCCTTCCGCCTTCTCGAAATCGGTGGCGACGTAGTGCGTGTTGATCGCCTCGTCGATCTTCTTGTTGGCCGCGGTGTCGCGCGTGTACTGCGCGAGCGCGGGCGACGACACGAAGACGAGGAGAGCGATGCAGAGCAGCCGGTAGAGTCGAGACAAGGGTCCTCCGAGGGAGTGCATAGTCGAGCGAGCGCGCGGAGGGGAGCGGACACCTTACGATCGGTCGCGGCGCCTCAGGGCGTCGCACCCGTCTTCGGGCAACCTTCCTTCACTCCTTCGGTGCGGATGAACTGGACGCGCCGGTTGAGCGCGCGGTTCTGCTCGGTCGAATTGTCCACGATGGGCCGATCGAAGCCGTAACCCATCGATGTGAGGCGTCCGGGCGTGATGCCGTGCGTCACCAGATAATTCTTCACGCTGGCTGCCCGGCGGTTGCTGAGGTTCTTGTTGTAGGCGGCGCCACCGCGGTTGTCGGTGTGGCCCTGGACCTCGAGCCTGATGTCCGGATTCTTGTTCAGCACGTCCACCACCGCGTCGAGGATGGGGAAGCTTTCCGGGCGGATCTTGTCCTTGTTGTATTCGAAGTGGATCTGTTGCGTGATCTTCACTTCGCAATCCGTCACGACCACGAGGGCGGCCTTGGGGCAGCCGAGCGGCTCCTGCGTCGTCGAACCGGGCTCGTTCGGGCACTGGTCCTGAACGTCGGGCACGGTGTCCTTGTCGTTGTCCGGATCGGGGCAGCCGTCCTCGTCCTCGAAGCCGTCCATGTCCTCCGGCTCGTTCGGGCACTTGTCGGCCGAGTCGGGGATGCCGTCGAGGTCGTTGTCGAGGTCCGGACAACCGTCGTCGTCGAGATAGCCGTCCTTGTCCTCCGGCTCGAGCACGCAGGTATCCGCGGAGTCGGGGATGCCGTCGCCGTCGGTGTCCGGATCGGCCGGGGGCGCCTCCACGAACGCGCGCTCGGCGCAGTATTGCGGCGGAGACATGTCGAGCGCGGCGTCGGCGTTCGGCGCCGCGCGGCTCAGGTGCGCTTCGGCCTTCGAGATGAAGCCCTGATCGAGCTCGAGCGTGGCGAACTGGAGCTGGCTTCGCGCGATCGCGAGCTCACGCGGCGCGCAACGGATCGCGCCGTTCCGTTCCGCTTGCTCCACGATTTTCTCGAGCCCGGCGATTTGTCCACGCAGTTGCGGCGCCTGGCCGCAGGCCGCCACGAAAATGCACGCGAGCGTCACGGCCGCCCCGCGCCCGGCTCGCTTCATCGGCCGGCTCCGCGATGGGCTTCGCGCGCGAGCTTGATCGCCTTCTCGGCGAACTCCTCGCCCGTCTCGGCGAGGTTCACGGCGTCGCTGTAGTCGGCTTCGGACGCCTCCGACTCCGCTTTCTGGATGTGCTCGTACGCGTACCAATACTCGTAGGCGGCGTATTGCTCCGCTCCGAGCTCGTGCGCCTCCTCGAGCTTCGACGAGGCCGAGCTGATCTCGACCGCGTAGAGCGTGTTCCCGCAGGCGGTCGCGGAGAGGGACGCCAACGCAATTCCACTCACCGCGAAAGCGCGCCGGAGGCGCACCGACGCCCGGGCGGCGACGACTACTGCGGGAGCGTTCGGCATTGTGCGCGCGCGACCCGAGGATCGCGTTTTCGCGAAGAACGCTAGCAATTCCCCGAAGTTTCCGTCAACCACCGTGCGACTTCAGGCGCGTTTTTTCCGGCCGCTCCACCGGTCGATAAGTGGCGCGAGCGAGGCTCGACGGCTCAACGCAGCGCGGCGCGCGCCCCGCCCCCTTCGAGCTCGTGTTCCGCGTCAGAGGCGGCGATAGAGGCCGACGACTTTGCCGAGCAGCATCGTCGACTTGAAGTCGGAGGCCCGGACGAGGATCGGCGCCATCTTCGCATTCGCCGGTTGGAAGCGGACGTAGTCACGCTCGGGGTAAAAGTACTTCACCGTCGCTTCGTCCCCGATCAGTGCGACGACGATGTCGCCCCGCTCGGCCATCGCCTGCTTGCGGACGAAGATGTAGTCCCCGCCGAGGATGCCCGCCTCGATCATCGAATCACCCGCGACACGGAGGCCGAAGACCTCCCGCCCGCCGCGGACCAGCATGCGATCGACCCGCACCGTGTCGATCACGTTCTCTTCCGCCAGGAGAGGCAGGCCGGCAGCCACGCGGCCGAGCACCGGGACATCGATGATGTCGTCCTCGTTCAGCGGGGCGCGGACCGGGTGGGGGAGCGACTCCTCCACGAGCTTGAGCGCGCGGCTCTTCATGTCCTCGCGGCGGAGGTACCCCTTGCGCTCGAGCGCGCGCAGGTGATCGTTCACGCCGTTCGTCGAGCGAATCCCCATGTATTCGCCGATCTCCCGCAACGTGGGCGGGTAGCCGCGCTCGCCGATCGACTTGCGGATGAAATCGAGCGTCTGCTCCTGGCGCTTCGTCAGCCCTTGCATGGCACGCGGAAGGGTACTGAACGGGTGTTACGAAGTCAAATTGTGGGTGTCTTTTGTCTAGGCATCGGGCGAGTCGAGCCTCAAAACTTCCCCGATACCGACAAGAACGTCAGCTTGTCGTTCGTCTCGCGCAGGCGCTTCACGAGCATCCCGACGATGCTCCAGAGCACCTCGTACGCGAGGTCTTTGTGCATGAAGAGGAGGTCGTCGAAGCCGTCCTTGGCGATGGAGAGTAGACGGCAGCGTTCGTGCACGCGGGCGTCGGCCGAGCGCGGGGATTCGTCGAGCAGTGCCATTTCCCCGAACATCTGGCCCGGGCCGAGCACGGCGAGCGCTTCTTCACCCATGCCGGGCACTTCGCGGCTGATGCGGACCTTGCCCTCGAGGATGAGGTAGAGCTTGTCCCCCGCGTCGCCGTGCTGGAAGATTTTCGTCCCCGTCGCGTGCGTTTCCTCGGCGGCGACTTTCGCGATGAGCTCGAGCGCCGCCGGCTTCAGCCCGGCAAAGAGCTCGACGCGGGCGAGCTGCTCGAGCCGGTCTTGCATCCCAGCCGAGGAAGATAGTCCGAAACGCCCGCTTTTCCCAACTTAGATCGTGCGCGGGCGCGAACGGGCGAGCGCCGCTCAACGCTCGAAGCGGACGTTGAACGGCGCGGTCGTTTGCTCGACGGGCTCGCCCGCGGCGTTCAGGGCGACGGTGAACGTCTTGCGGAACGCGCATTGCCGCGCCCACGCCGCGAAACCGTAGCCGGGATCGCTGACGACGGTCACCGAGCGCGCGTGCCCGTCGGTCTTCACCGTGACGATGAGCTTCACGAGCCTGAAGTTGATGCCTTCCGCGTCGGCTTCGGGTGGGAAGCCGCAGTCGGCCCACGAGCTCGTCCCCGGTCCGGCCGCGCGCGACAGGTTGACGCTCGGCGCCGGTGCCGCGACGTGGGTACCCGTGCCCGTGCCGGTCGGCGCGGCGGCGACGGAGCGCACCGCCGTCTTCGCCGTGCCGCGGCTCGCGGTCACGCCGCCCGCGAAATGATCGCCGTTTCCGGTCACGAAACCGTCGCCGGTGAGATCGACCGGCTCGTCGGGGTCGGGCTCGGAGGTGAGCACCTTGCCGGCTTCGGCCGCTGCGGGTGGCTTCGCCGGCTCTTCCTGCGGCGGCGGCGGGGCGGCGTGCGCCACCGGTGGCGGCGGGGGTTCCGGCTCCTTTTCGGGAGTCGGCGGAGGAGGCGGCGGCGGGGGCGGCGGCTTCTCCACCTCGACGTCGATCTGGGAGTGGAGCCGATCCTTCATGCTCTTGCGCACCGCGCGCGTGAGGTCGACCAGGTACGGGAAAGAGCGGAGCACGGGCTCCCCCGCCATCCCGTGCGCGGCGAGCGCGAGCAGGAAGGCCCCGACGATCACGAGGTGATCCCTCTGCCCGAGCCGCAGCACTGGAGCGAACGGCTCGCGCGACTCGGGTTCGGCGACGGCCGGCGGCGGGTGTGGCGCGTCCATGGGTGCGGTCGAAAGCTAGTGGGGCGCCTCGACGGGGACGGTGTTGTCGCGGCTCGGCGTCACGGCGAAGGCGATCTTGGCGATGCCGGCGCGCTTCAAGAGATCCAGCACGTGGATCACGCGCCCGTGCTCGACCTTCTTGTCCGCGCGGATCACGGCGCGAAGGTCCTTGTTCTTGTCGTGAGCGACCTTGGCGAGCGGCTGAATGGCGTCGTCGTTCGGCACCTGTTCGGAATCGACGCGCGTTCGCCCGTCGGCGCTGAGCTCGACGGAGAAGATGGTCTGCAGCGCTTCGCCGGTCGCCGCTTTCGGCAGATCCATCGGCATGCCCTGCGACACGATGATTTTCGCCGTCACCATGAAGATGATGAGCAGCACGAGCGTCACGTCGACGAGCGGCGTGACGTTGATGCCCGCGATCAGGCCGTCGTCGTCGTTCTTGGAGCTGCCAGCCATGACGAAATCCTCGGGTGCCGCGCGCGCCGCGCGCTCATTCCGCGTCCGCCTGCGCCGGCTTCTCGCCGACGGGCGTGCCCACCAAATGCGACAGCAAAACGTGACTCAGCGCGTCCGTGTTCGCCAGGATCGAACGCGAGAGCCGCTGGTAGTAGTTGTACATGGCGACCGCGGGGATCGCGACCGCGAGCCCGACGGCCGTCGCGACCAGCGCTTCGGCGATCGCGGCCATCACCTCGGTCGGCGCCGTGAGCGCGCCCTCTTTGGCCGCCGCCACGGCGCCCTGCTTGCCGAGCGCCTCGAAGGCCTGCACGACGCCGATGACGGTGCCGAAAAGGCCCATGAACGGCGCGTTGTTGCCGAGCGTGCCGAGGAACGCGAGCCTGCGTTCGAGCTTCATCTTCTGGAGCGCCGCGGCGCCCTGCATCGCTTCGTCGGCGGCCTTGGCGCCGCGATCGGCTTCGATGATGCCCGCGACCACCACCGCGGCTTCCGCGCTCGGCGACGCCTCGAGGAGCTTCCGCGCGCCCTCCATGTCGTCGTTGCGCAGCCGGTCACGGAGCTCCCGGGCCAGGCGACCGATGTCGTCGCGGAGCGACCAGTAGAACCAGCCGCGCTCGAGCATGACCGCCACCGAAAGGACGCTCAGCCCGATGAGGAGCCACATGACCCACCCCGCGCCGAAGTTGGTCATCAGATGTTGCAGCCATTCCACGAGGTTCATACGAACAATCCTTCGATGAGCGCTCCGCCGGTATCTGGGGCACCGCCCCCGGTTTGCCCAGCGGCAAGCCGCCGGCTCGTAGCATGAAAATCCGCGTGCGGGGCCGCGGCAGCGGAGCTTAGGCCGAGAAACAACCGGACCCGCCCGCGTGTTCCTGCGGGCGGACGAGAAGGCGCTGGCCAGGCAGCCGGGTGGCGCGGCCGTGGCCCGAAGCCCCGCCCGCGGCTCGGCGCGTCAGAGCTCGTGCGGCATGAGGTCGTACGGCGAGCGGAAGAATTGCTGCGGCGAGTAGGATTTCAGACACGAGACCCGCCGCATGTACACGTCCGCGTAGAGCTCGACCTGGAGCCCGAAGCTACTCATCTCGTTCTGCTCCTTGAGGAGCGAGCCGAAGTAAGGATGAAAACGCGTCGAGACGCGCTCGGCGCGCCCCGCGTATTCGGACAGATTCGCGCGGAGCTCGCCGCGCACGCGCTCGACGGCGCGCTTCGCGCGCAGGCGCTCGGCTTCGATGCCGTTACCGTTGCTGCCGATCCCGCGCGAGAGCTCCTTGAAGCGCCCCTGATAGAAGCGGAGCTCGTCCTCGAGCCGGTCGCGCTGTTCTTCGAGCGCGCGCAGGCGCGACAAATCGACGCTCGAGCTCTCGTGGGCGGCGACCTCGGCGTCGAGCTCCTGAATGATCATCGCCGTGTACCACGACGTTTCTTTCTTCGAGCGCAGGATGTCGCCGTAGATGTGGTCGCCGACGTAGAGCACGCTCGAGCCGGTGACGCCGATGAGCCGCTCGAATTCCTCGAGGTTTCCGCCTTCGTAAGCACGCCCGCGCTCGAGCCCGCCGCGCACGGGCTTGAGCACGTCGCCGTCGCGCTCCATCAGCGGCTGACCTTCCTGAAACCAGCGCGGCTTCTTCGCCGAGCAGATCACGATTTCGAAGTAGTGCCGCCAGCTCGGGTACTCGTGCATCGCGTCGCCGAGCAGGTACGTCATCACGCGATCGGTGTACGAATTCGGCGAGTTCGTCAGCAAAAAGAGCTTCTTGCCCGCCGAGCGCAGCTTGTGCAGCGTGCGCGCGAGCTCGGCGTCGCGGTCGAGGAAGTCGCCGAGCGCGGCCGTCACGACGCCGTACACCGTGCCGTCGGCGTGGGCCTCGTCGATGGACGCGCGCACGTCGTGAAAGAGCTTGTCGTAGTCGATCGGCTCGCCGCGCCGCTCGAGCGCGCTCACGACGGCCGCGTAGCTCGTCACCTCGCTCAGCGCGAAGAGCGTGTCGATCCAGTGGTAGCGCGCCGTGTGCGGGCGAATGCGCTTGTCGTGGTAGAGATTCTGAATCACCGCGTCGGGCAGCCGCTCGAGGCCGTGGTAGCCGCGGTGCACGACCTTGTAGCGGTCCATCTTGAGCACGTGCCCGTATTTGCGGTCGACCAAGAGCCCGCGAATCGGAAAGCGCGTGTCGTACGTGAGCTCTTTCAGCGAGGCCGGGTAGCCGCGCTTGATCAGCCGATCGACCGTGAGCTCGACGCTCAGCGCGTCCATCCGCTCCTGGCGGTAGATCGCGAGCGTGTAATCCATGTCGAACCCGATCCACTCGATGTTCGAAAGCCGGAGATCGTGGTTCACGAACACGCGGTCCGCGCGCGGGATTTTCGCGGGCGCGGGCGGCGGCGTGCCGAGCCCGTTCAGAGGGAGCAGGAGCTGCTGATTGTCCACGGCAGGCGGACCTTCAGCATAGCATTCGCTCTTTGGTTCGCCGGGAGCGACCTTCGGTTCGCCGGGAGCGACCTTCGGTTCGCCGTGAGCGATGCTACGCGCCTCCGTGAACGCCGTGGCCGAGCGTGATCGCGGAAAGCTTCAGACGCGGCCAGGCGTCCTCGAAGCCGCCCTGGAACGGATCGTTCGCGAGGAAGAGCGGCGTGTCGAGATCGACGAACGAGAAGCCGCCGAGACCGCCCGCGAGGCACGCGGACGTCGTCATCGCGAGGCGCGTCTCCACCATGCCGCCGATCATGAGCTCGATGCCGGCCGCGCGCGCGCCGAGCGCCATGTCGAGCGCCGTGACGACGCCGGTCTTCATGATCTTCACGTTGATCACGTCGGCCGCTTGTTCGTCGATGAGCTGCTCCACGTCGGCGAGCGAGCGCGCGCTCTCGTCGGCGGCGACCTTGATGCCGGCCTCGCGCACGGCGCGCAGCGCGTGAACGTCGTCGGGCGGCGTCGGCTGCTCGAACAGCACCACGCGCTCGCGCAGCGCGCCGAGCGCGCGGACGAGGCGGATCGCTTCTTCGGGCCGGAGACTCGCGTTCGCGTCGAGCACGAGCGCCGCGTCCGGCGCGACCGCGGCGGCGCGCTGCAGGCGCTCGAGATCGTGCGTGAGCGGCACGCCGCCGACCTTCACCTTGAGCACGCGAAAGCCGCGCTGGTACGCGCTCGCCGCTTGCGCCGCGGCCTGCTCGGCGTTGCCGGTCGTGAGCGTCACGTCCGAGATGAGCTCGGGCTTCGCGCCGCCGAAGAACGCGAAGAGCGAAATGCCGAGCGACCGCGTGAGCGCGTCGAGCAGCGCCGTCTCGAACGCGCAGAGCGCGCTCGGCGCCTCCGCGAGCACGTCGTGCGCCTTGCGCGACGCCGCGCGCCAGGTGAGCGCTTCGAGTCCGAGCAGGCGCTCGCGGCCGTGCGTGAGCACGCGCTCCGCGTCCTCGCGCGTCTCGCCGTTCACGGCCGGAAACGGCGCGGCCTCGCCGATGCCGAGCACGCCGCCCTCGAGCCCGACCTCGACGAGCAGATTCTTCGCGACGTGCTGCGCGCCCGTCGCGATGCCGAAGGGCTCGGAAAGCTCGACGTCGAAGGGCCGAAACGCGAGATGCTGGATCCGCGGCACTCACCCTATTTCTAGCACGCGGCGCGCACCCCGAACTCACGCTAGAATCCGCATGTGGTGCGTTCTCTCACCGTGCTCGTGACCGGCGATCCGGTGCCGGGCGTCGAGCGCGAGCGCGGGCCGTTCGTCGCGTTGATTCGCGAAACGCTCGCCGGCGCGTGGTCCGGCCCGCTCGCCGTTCTGGACGCGCGCCGGGGCGAACTCCCGGCACACGCCGAGACGCACGCCCTCGTCATCACCGGTTCGCCCGAGAGCGTCACCTCGCGCGCGCCGTGGATCCTCGCGGCGGAGGAGCGCACGGCCGCGCTCG
>Ga0335083_10005383_pt1 | contig 16138 bp, 13 predicted proteins | sample Lox_Sample_42_FD_206716 | JGI IMG/M metagenome (GOLD analysis project Ga0335083, IMG submission 206716) | Soil microbial communities from Loxahatchee National Wildlife Refuge, Florida, United States - Lox_Sample_4.2 | ecosystem: Environmental > Terrestrial > Soil > Wetlands | place: USA... | reverse complement strand
GATCGGCTCCGCCGCCTCCCGCACCATCCGCGTCCCCCACGCCATCACGCTCCCGATCGCATCGTAGAGACGGTCCCGCTCCTCCGGGCTCAGCCGTCCGGTGAACGTCTTCGGGTGGATCCTCGCCTCGAACAGAATCTCGTCGGCGTAGGCGTTCCCGATCGCGCTCAGGGTTTCCTGGTCGTTGACCATCACGCGCACCTGTCGCCGGGAGTTGGCGGCGAGTATCTCGCCGAATTTCTCACGCGTGAAACCGGGGGAGAGAATGTCTATCCCCTGCGTGGCGTAGCGGGGGATGCCGTCGGTGTCTGCCCCGCGGGCGGCATAGAGCTTCGCCATTTTCTTTTCGTCGCACAGGCGGAGCGACGTTCCGTCGTCGAGCGCGAGCGCAAGGCCGAGGTACCCGAGCGGCTTCTCTCCCCGTCGCATGTGCTGCAGGCGCCCGGCGAGCATCAGGTTGATGATAAGCTCCACGTCGCCGGCCATGGCCAGGCGCAGAAACGGCCCCCGGCCCCCGACGGCGGCAAACGATCTGCCGCCGAGCGCGCGCTCCAGCGGCTCATCCAGCATGTTGCGGACGAGCACCGGCTGTTTCACGTCCACGGCCGTCACCGTGCGACCGGGGAGCGATTTCTCCAGGTATGAGCGGATGTAGATCAGGTCCGGCAGCTCGGGCACGGTCAGCACGATGCGTGTTGATGATTGCCGGGAAATGTAATGGATTGGGACGACAAATGAACGCGTCGCTGCTTGACATTGGCCCGTGAAGTGGCTAGGTTGCGGTATACCGTTAGGGGTGTCCCGCCGCAGCACGGCGGGACTGAGAACACACCCTGTAAACCTGATCTGGATCATACCAGCGTAGGGAAACGGAACCAGGAGGCTGTGTGCTCCCTTTTCCCGCGCCGGTTCGGTCCGCGGGATTATTTTTTGGAGGAAGCATGAAGCCCGCCGGTACGATCGCTCTCGGCCTCGTTGCCTGCACCCTGCCCGGGGCGCTCCGCGCGCAGGAGGGGGCCCCCCCCCGGGACACCGTCTACCAGATGTCGCCCGTCGTCGTCACGGCAACACAGGCCGTGGAGCGGAAGACTCCCGTCACGTTTTCCAACCTCGCGCCGCGTGACCTCCGCGAGCGGTACTCGCTCCAGGACGTCCCCGTCCTCCTGGCCGAGCTTCCCTCCGTCACGACATATTCGGAGAACGGCAACGGCATCGGGTACAACTACATCAATATCCGCGGGTTCGACCAGCGCCGGATCTCGGTCATGATCAACGGCGTCCCGCAGAACGACCCGGAAGACCACAACGTCTACTGGATCGATTTCCCCGACCTGCTCGCAAGCACGGACAATGTCCAGGTCCAGCGCGGGGCGGGGAACGCCTTCTACGGTCCCGCCGCCATCGGCGGCTCCGTGAACATCGTGACGAACCCGTTCGGCGGCGATCCCGGCCTTACGTTCGACGCGATGACGGGGTTCCAGCAGTACGGCGACAGCGCGAAGCCGTTCCCCCTCACGATGAAGAAATACAGCGCGTCGTTCACCTCGGGGCTCCTCGGCGGGCGGTACATGTTCTATGCCCACCTGGGCAAGATTACGAGCGACGGGTACCGCGCGAACTCCTGGGTGAACATGAACTCCTATTTCTTCGGCGCGATCCGGTTCGACGGCGACATGTCGACGCGCGTCCACTTTTTCGGCGGGCCGATACAGGACGGGCTCGCATACGACGGGCTGGGGAAGTTCGTGAACGGGAGCCTGGCGCTCCGCCGCCAGAACGTCGTGGCAGGGTGGACGGCGAATGCGGCGAACGACGGCTACGCCTCCGTGCAGTACCGCCGGCCGCAGGAAGTGGAGAGCTTCAGCCAGCCCCACGCGGAGCTGATCAACGACTGGCGCCTCTCGCGGACGCTCACGCTCCACAACACGCTCTTCTACTATACGGGCGACGGGTACTTCGACTACGACGCCTCGTGGGCCGACACCACGGCTCTCCGGCTCGGGTCGCAATACGGCATCCCCACGGCGAACAACCCCGGCAACGCGCTCGTCCGCGCGTTCGTCGGCAGCACGCAGTGGGGGTGGCTCCCGCGGCTCGACATCGACCACGGAACGGGAGAGCTGACCGTCGGCGGGGAGATGCGGTTCCACCGTTCGACACACTGGGGGAAGATCCAGTACGCCGGGGGGCTCCCCGCCGGGTTCGACCCCGACTACCATTTCTACGAGTTCAACGGCGGGAAGGACATGCTCTCGGCATTCGTTCACGAGCTCTACCGCATCGACGACCGGACGAACCTGCTGGCCGACCTGCAGCTCGTGAGCAACCGCTACATGTTCTCCCACGAGAAGTATCTCGCCAACACGTTCACCGTCCCCTATCTCTTCCTGAACCCGCGGGCCGGCGTCAACGTCAACCTGACGGACGCCTGGAGCACGTACCTCTCGGTTGCGTACACGTCCCGCGAACCGCAGCTCACGAACCTGTACGAAGCCGAATCCTCCACGTACGGCGAAACGCCGCAATTCCATGCCGATACGACCGGCGGCATGGTGGTGTACGATTTTTCGAGGCCGCTCGTCGTTCCGGAGAAGCTGCTCGACATGGAGTGGGGGCTCCACGCCACGGGACCGGGTGGGGATGGTTCGGTCACGCTCTACGTCATGGACTTCCACGACGAGCTGGTCAAAAGCGGACAGGTGGACATCTTCGGCGAGCCGGTGACCGGGAATGCCGGCCACACGCGGCATATGGGGATTGAGCTGGAGGGAGCAGTGCGGCTCGGCGGGCCCTTCACGCTGAGCGGCACCGTGACCGCCTCGCGCAACAGGATTATCCACGCGACGTACTACCCCGGGGGTGCGGCACCGGTGGTGCTGGATCGCAACCCGATCGCGGGGTTCCCGGACGTGCTCGGGAACGCGCGGCTCACCTGTCGCACCGCATCCGTGACCGCGTCGTTCCTCTGCAGGTACATCGGCGCGTTCCACACGGACAACTTCAACGACGAAAACAACACGACGGACGCGGCGGTGGTCTGTGACGGCGAGGTCGTCGTGAAACTTCCCCCCTTCGCGGGCGCGTCGCTCACGCTCCGGGGGGAGATCAGGAACATCTTCGACGCGCTCTATCTTGCCGGCGGGGAGGGCAACACGTTCTTCCCCGCGGCGGAGCGGAACGTCCTCTTCGGCCTGAGCCTTCACCTGTGAAAACGCCCCGCACGCTCCTCATCTGTAACGGCGATCCCCCGGAGCGCCGCCTCCTGCGCACGCTGGCGTCGCGCGCCTCGCTCGTCGTGGCCGCTGACGGGGGAGCCAACGCCGCGCTCCGTGCGGGCGTCCGCCCCGACGTGGTGATCGGTGACCTCGATTCACTCCTCCCGGCGAGCGCGCGGCGGCTCGCGAAGGCGCGGATCATCCGCGTGGCGCGCCAGGACAACACGGACCTTGAAAAGGCGCTCGACTTTATTGCCGCAGAGGCTCCCTCGCGCGTCATGATCGCCGGGGCGACGGGGGGCCGGCCCGACTACACGCTGGGGAACTTCGCCGTCTTCTGGAACTACACCGACCGTCTCCCGATCACGTTCGCCGGGGATGGCTGGCGCGCGGTCCCGGTGGGGCGCCGCCTGAAGGCACGCGCAAAGCGGGGAGTCACCGTGAGCCTTGTCCCGTTCGGCGACTGCGCGGGGATCACGATCCGCGGGCTGAAGTACACGCTGCATAACGCGCGAATGCGCGTCGGCGAAATCGGCGTGAGTAACGTGGTCGAGTCGTCCCCTTTCACCGTCGATGTGCGCAAGGGGCGGATGCTGATGGTGATCTTCGACGGGGCCGGCCGCGGGAAGGACTGGCCCCCGTGGTGACGCTCGCGCCGGCCGACGGTGCCGTGATTCTCCTGTTTTTCGCCTCCGTGATCGCGGTCGGGTTCATCACGCGGCGCGCGACCGCGCGGGACGTGGATTTCCTCCTCGCCGGGCGGTCACTCACGGTGCCCGTCTTCGTGATGAGCCTCGTCTCCTCGTGGTACGGGGGGATACTGGGTGTGGGTGAGTTCACGTACAGGTACGGGCTTTCCAACTGGTTCCTCCAGGGGGTCCCCTACTACGTCTTCGCGGTCGTGTTCGCGCTCCTCCTTGCGCGGCGCATACGGGCCACCGACCTGATTTCCATCCCCGACAAGCTCGAGCGGTCGTACGGCAGGCCTGCCGCGCTCTTGGGCGCACTGCTGACGTTTATTCTCATGACGCCCGCCCCCTACGTCCTGATGGTGGGCGTGCTGATCGAACTGGTCACCGGGTGGCCCACCGCCGTCGCGGTCGCGCTCGGTACTGTCGTCTCGACGGCCTACCTCGTCACGGGAGGTTTCCGCTCCGACGTGAATACGAACGTGCTCGAGTTCTTCGTGATGTTCCTCGGCTTCGGCGTGATACTCCCGTTTGCCGTCTTCAGGTTCGGCGGGCCCGGCTTCATCACCGCGCACGTGCCCCCGGCGCACATGACGTGGAACGGCGGCGCGCCGCTGCAGTTCGTGATCGTCTGGTTCTTCATCGCACTCTGGACGCTGGTGGATCCGTCATTCCACCAGCGGTGCTACGCGGCGCGCACGGGCGACGTCGCCCGCCGCGGCATACTTCTCGCGGTGATATTCTGGATCATCTTCGACGCCATGACGACCACCGCGGGCCTCTACGCCCGCGCAGCGCTCCCGCCGCTCGCGGACCCGGTGATGGCCTACCCGCTCCTGGCCGAGACGCTCCTCCCCCCGCTGGCGAAAGGGATGTTCTACGCGGGGATGCTCGCCGCCATCATGTCCACGCTCAACAGCCAGTCGTTCGTCGCCTCCATGACGCTGGGACGGGATATCGCCGCGCGGCTGCGCGGCCGCATGGACGAGAGCGCGGCTGCGCGTCCCGTCCGGTGGGGCCTTCTCCTCACCGCGGGACTCTCCGTCGCGCTTGCGCTCGTTATCCCCTCGGTGGTGAAGCTTTGGTACACGATCGGCACGGTCGTCATCCCCGGGCTCCTCGTGCCGCTCCTCGCTGCGTACAGCGACCGGCTGCGCCCCGGGCCCCGCACCGCGCTCGTCACCATGGCGCTCGGGTGGCTCGTGTCGCTCGGCTGGCTCGTGGCCGGGTGGACGAAGGGAATGGGGAACACGGAACACTACCCGCTCGGCGTGGAGCCGATGTACGCGGGGCTTACGGCGTCCGTGGCGGCGTGGGGAGCGGGGAAGTATCTGTGGCCGCGCCGGTCCGCTTCATGAGGAGATACTTCTTTTCCTTCGTCGCGACGAGCGGAAAAGAGCTCGACACATCAAACGCACGTTCCTCCCGGTACTGCTCCCCGAACCATTGCCGGTCCGCCCCGCCGCGAAAGAGCCGCTCGCCCGTTCCTTCGGTGACGTTGTTCTCCAGTGAGTACGCATACTGGACGACATAGTCCGGGTTCAGGACCCTCAGTGCGTCGGCGTACCAACCGTCCCCGTGCCGCCTGATCGGGATCACGGCCGGTGTCACGAGGCCCGCTTCATCCCGGATCATCACGCCCGGACCGGCGAAATACCCGATATAGCCGATCGGTTCCAGGAACACCTGTGATCCGGCGGGCACGTGATCGTGAATCCAGAGACCGATCTCTCTCCGGAGGCTCAGCTCCATCTCCTGGACCTCCCTCGAACGATCCAACCCTGCGGCGATGGCGGCGACGTTTGTCGCGCAGAGCACGAGCGGGATACCGACGCATATGCCGGGACGGAGGGCGCGCGGCATCCCGTGCAGCGCATCGAGGCACCACTGTGCGCCGGATGCCATGATGTAGAATGAGGCGAATGCGGCGGGGACGAGGTACCAGCCGAAAATGATCGTCCCTGACACCGCAAAGAGCACCGTGTAGAGAAAGAAGTACGCCCCGATGGCGATAAGTGACCGGTCTTTCCTGACGATCCGGATGCACCCGAGCACCAGCAGAAGGAGACCGACCCCCCTGAGCACACCGACCACCAGGTGGTGTTCCCGCCAGGGAGTAAACTGCCGCAGGAATGGCCCGAGCGAGGTACTCACTGCAAGGTGGTAGACCTCCCGTTTTGCCAGGTAGCTCTGCGGGAGAACCGATCCGAAGTACGCCCCGGCAAACACGATCCAGGGGAGGCACAGCGTCAGCGCGAGCATCCCCTGGCGCAAGGCCCAGCGCCGCTCACGGACGAGTGCCGTGCCGAAGAGCGAGAGCGCGAAGATGATCCCGTCCATCCTGGTCAGGAGCGTCAGGCCGATGCCGAGTGCGAAGAGGGAGTTTTTCCTGTGGAGGCCCAGGAGAGCGACGGACATCCCGGCAAGCAGGAGTGAGGTCTCCATCCCCGAAACCGCAATGGGGACGACAGCCGGCGATGTCGCGAAGAGTGCGGTGCCGATGAGGGCGGCGAACGGGCTGATCTCCCGCAAGAGGAGGAACATCAGCACGATCGAGACGCAGTCACACATGATCCCGATCGCCCTGGCAGCGGGGATAAAACTCAGGACACCGGCGGACCGGATAGAGGCGAGGAGAAGCGTCCAGAGGGGAGTGGTGGTGCCCAGGACGTGTTCGCCCTGGTTGTAGACGAAGCCGTGCCCGTCGGCGATGTTGTCAACGTACCGGAACGTGATGTACGCATCTTCCAGCGTCATCCCGGTCGCGTGCCAGAACCAGATCCGGAGGAGGACGGCCACCGCGACGACAAGGAGCAGGGCCGTGTTCTGCGCACGCCTCGGTGAAGACACCGCGTCCGGGTGGACAGTCGCGTGGACCGTTGATCAGGCCTGGATCTTGATCTGGTATTGCTGCAGCTTCGTGTAGAGCGTTTTCAGGCTGATGCCGAGGATCTTGGCGGACTCCGCCTTGTTGCCCCTCAGGTTTTTCAGGACCCCCTCGATGTGCAGCCGTTCGATCTCCTTCAGGGGGATCGTCGTCCCGATTTTTCCCTCCCCCCGGGCGCCGGCGGGGAGTCCCACCGGTGTGGTGGGGAGCGAGAGGTCTTCGGGCCTGATCGTGTCGTCGCGGCAGAGGATCGCCGCGCGCTCGATCACGTTCTCCAGCTCCCGGATATTCCCCGGCCAGTCGTAGTCCCGCAGTATGCCGAGCGCCTCGGGGGCGATCTGTTTCTTGACCCGGGACTTCATCCTGTGCTCGAGGAACGACGAGACCAGGAGGGGAATGTCGTCCTTCCGGGCATGGAGCGGCGGCACGTCGATCGTGATCACGTTGAGACGGTAGAGGAGGTCTCCCCGGAACTTGCCCTCCTTGACCTGGTCGGCGAGGTTCTTGTTCGTGGCGGACAGTATCCGGCAATCGGCCTTGAGCGTGGTGTTACCCCCCACGCGGCGGAACTCCCCGCTCTGGATGAACCGGAGGATCTTGGGCTGGACGATCGGGCTGATGTCCCCGATTTCGTCCAGGAAGAGCGTCCCCTTGTTGGCGATTTCCACGATCCCCTGCTTCATCGCCCGGGCGTCGGTGAACGCCCCTTTTTCGTGGCCGAACAGCTCGCTTTCGATGAGCGTGTCGGGTATGGAGGCGCAGTTGATCGTCACGAACGGCTCGGAGGAGCGCCCGCTCTGCTGGTAGATGTACGTGGCAATCAGCTCTTTGCCGGTCCCGCTCGCCCCCTGGATCAGCACCGTCGACTCGGTCGGGGCGACCTTGGCGGCGATCTCCAGCACCCGCTTGAACGCCTCGCTTTCCCCCACCATCTCGAACGGCCCCTTGAGCCGGTCGATCGTCCCCCGCAGCACCAGGTTGTCGATCAGGAGCTGGCGGCGCTCCAGCGCGCGGGCGATCGTGCCGAGCAGCTCGTCGGCGGACGTGGGCTTCGTAATGTAGTCGTATGCCCCCAGGCGCATGCACTCGACGGCGATTTTCACGTCGTTCATGCCGGTGAGCATCACGACCTCGATGGCGGGGAAATTCGCCTTGACGAACCGCAGGACCTCAACGCCGTCTACTTTCGGCATCTTGACGTCGCACAGGACGACGTCGTAGAGCTTGTTCTGCACGGCATTGATCGCCGCCACGCCGTCCACCGCGGTCTCGACCGCGAAGCCGGAATTGGTCAGGAGCGCGGAAAGCATGTAGCGGAAGGCCTCTTCGTCGTCGACGATGAGGACCGAAATGTCTTTTTTGGCCATGGTGCGGGTGCAGTGATCCGATGCAGGAGTCATAGTATCGACAATTCCGCGCAAAGTCAATAACTCGTTGATTTTGAAGGGCCTTGTTGTTACTTTGACGTTCACGCGTGACCCGGTCCGACACCTCCTCGCATGAAAATCCCTGACAGGATCCTGCAATCCGTTCCGAAAGTGCTCCTCCATGACCACCTGGACGGCGGTCTGCGCCCCGCGACGATCGTCGAGCTCGCCAGGGACACGGGGTATGACCGGCTCCCCACGACGGATCCGGGGGAACTTGCCTCCTGGTTTCACCGGGGCGCGGGACGCGGATCACTGCCCCTGTACCTGGAGGGATTCGAGCACACGTGCGGCGTCATGCAGACGGAAGAGGCGCTCGAGCGGGTCGCCTACGAGATGATGGAGGACATGCGTGCGGACGGCGTGGTCTACGTCGAGACCCGGTTCGCCCCAGTCTTCCACACCGCGAAGGGGCTCCACTGGGACAACGTGGTCAACGCGGTCCTCAGGGGGCTGGAGCGCGGCCGGAGCGATTTCGGCGTGGAGTTCGGGCTGATCGTCTGCGCGATGCGGAACATGAAACTCTCCCAGGAGATGGCCGAGCTGGCGGTGGACTTCCGTGAGCGGGGCGTGGTCGGGTTCGACCTTGCGGGTGAGGAGGGGGGATTCCCCCCCAAGAAGCACGTCGACGCGTTCCACTACATCCAGCGGGAGAACTTCAACATCACGATCCACGCCGGCGAGGCCTTCGGCAAGGAGAGCATCTGGCAGGCGATCCAGTGGTGCGGCGCGCACCGGATCGGTCACGCCACGCGTCTCGTCGAGGACATCGGGCTCGACAAGCGGAACCGCCGCAAGATCGTCCGGATGGGATACCTCGCGCAGTATGTCCTGGACAAGCGGATCCCCCTGGAGATCTGTCTGACGAGCAACGTGCACACGGGGGCGGCGAAGGATATCGCGGGCCACCCCTTCGGGCTCCTCTACAAATACAAGTTCCGGGTGACGCTCAACACCGACGACCGGTTGATGAGCGACACGACGATGACGAAGGAATTCCGCCTTGCCGCGGGCGCATTCCGCCTGGGCCTCGAGGACCTCGAGAAGCTGACGATCAACGCGATGAAGAGCGCGTTTCAGCCGTACAACAGGAGAATCCGCCTGATCTACGACGTCATCAAGCCGGGGTACGCGAAGGCGCGCCTCCGGCTCGCGCACACGAAGCGCCGGGCAGCCTGACGGTCCCGTCGCTCTCCGCGGAGGACCCCATGAACCTGAGTGCAATCCCTGTCGAGAAACCCGCCGACATGAACTTCATGCTCGGCCACGCCCATTTCATCAAGACGGTTGAGGATCTCTACGAGGCGGTCGTCCAGACCAATCCCGCCATGAAGTTCGGGATCGCCTTCTGCGAGGCGTCGGGACCCGCCCTGGTCCGCTCGGCGGGGAACGACCGGTCCCTCATCGCGCTCGCCGAAAAGAACGCCATGGCGATCGGGGCGGGGCATTCGTTCCTGATCTTCATGCAGGGGGGGTTCCCGGTCAACATCCTCAACGCCGTGAAGTCTGTGACCGAAGTGTGTACCGTGTACTGCGCCACCGCCAACCCGACCGAAGTGATCGTCGCGGAGACGGAGCTCGGGCGGGGCATCCTGGGGGTGGTGGACGGCGTGCGGGCGAAGGGGGTCGAGACCCCTGCGGACGTCAAAGTGCGGAGGGAATTCCTTCGAACGATCGGCTACAAACTCTGAACATCAAGGGAGACGACACCATGCACACAATAACGAACACACGGTGGCTGGCCGCGATTGTGACGGCGATCCTGATCCTTCTTGCGCCTGCGTACGCCCAGAAGAGAAAACCCGCCCCCCCCGCGCCCGCGGGAGAGCAGCACGCGCAGGCGAAAGCCCCCGCGTCGATCCGGGATATCCTCGTCTCCCTGCAGGGACAGCAGACGAACCTGGGCACGCTCGCGAAGGTGACGGGCGACTTCGTCGTGTTCGAGTCCGAGGGGGATACGCTCATGTACCCGGTGAACGCGGTCCAGGTGGTGAAGTTCCTGAAGGCCGAGGAGGGGGAAGGGCGCAAGATCGAAGTTCGCTTCCTTGCGAAGGACTGACATGGGCAGCCGATCGGGTGATGTGCGCCGCGCCGGTGCCCTGCGCGGCGCTCTCGTCATAGCCTGTGCCGCCGCGGCGCTTGCCGCCGGGGGCTGCAGGCCGTCCGACGACGAGATACGCCGGATCGTGCGGGACGAGCTCGCCTCCGGCATGCAGCGGCAGGCCATGACGGGCCCCGGCGTGATCGGGCCGTACAGTCCCGCGGTGCGCGCGGGGAAGTTCCTGTTCGTCTCGGGACAGATCGCGCTCGACCCCGCGACCGGCGCGATGCGGCAGGAGGATATCGGCGTCGAAACGACGCAGGTGCTCGACAACGTGATGCGGATCCTGCGCGCCGAAGGATACGATTCGACGGAGGTGGTGAGCGCCACCGTCTATGTCCGTGACATGAAAAACTACACCGCGATCAACACGGTCTACGCGACGCGCTTCCAGGCGAACAACTACCCGGCGCGCGTCGCGGTGGAGGTGAGCGCGCTCCCGAAGGGGGCCAACGTCGAGATCGCGGTGATCGCCTACAGGGACCACTGACCCATGCCTCCCACAAGTGCCGGCCCGCGGACCGTCCGGGCGCCCCGGGGCACGCGCCTCACGTGCAAGGGGTGGACGCAGGAAGCGGCCATGCGGATGCTCATGAACAACCTCGACCCCGACGTGGCCGAGAAGCCCGACGAGTTGATCGTCTACGGCGGCGCGGGGAAAGCGGCGCGCAACTGGGACTGCTACGACGCCATCGTGGCGAGCCTGAAGGAACTGGGAAACGACGAGACGCTCCTCGTGCAGTCGGGAAAACCGGTCGGCGTCTTCCGCACGCACCCGGGCGCGCCGCGCGTCCTGATCGCCAACGCGATGCTCGTGCCCCGGTGGGCGACGTGGGACGAGTTCCGGCGGCTCGAGGGTCTGGGGCTGACGATGTACGGACAGATGACGGCCGGGAGCTGGATCTATATCGGCTCGCAGGGGATCCTGCAGGGGACGTACGAGACGTTTGCCGCCTGCGCGGAGCGCTACTTCGGGGGAACGCTCGCCGGGCGGCTGCTGGTCTCGGCCGGGCTCGGAGGGATGGGCGGGGCGCAGCCGCTGGCGGCCACGATGAACGGCGCCGCATGCCTCGTCGTCGAAGTCGATCGCGAACGGATCGACAAGCGCCTGAAGACCGGCTACGTCGACGAAATGGCGACGACGCTCGACGAGGCGCTCCGCACGCTCCAGACCGCCCGCGAGCTGAAGGAAGCGCGCTCCGTGGCGCTCCTGGGGAACGCCGCCGAAGTGCTCCCCGAGCTCCTGGCGAGGGGCATCCGCGTCGACGTCCTGACCGACCAGACATCCGCACACGACACGCTCAACGGCTACGTGCCGGCGCATCTCCCGTACGAGGAGGCGATCGCCCTGCGCCACTCGAACCCGCAGAAGTACATCGCCCTCGCGCGTTCCTCGATCGCGGAGCACGTGCGCGCGATGCTCGGACTGAAGAAAAAGGGGGCGGTGACGTTTGACTACGGGAACAATATCCGGGGCGAGGCGCTCGGTGCGGGGGTGAACGAGGCGTTCGACATCCCGGGGTTCGTGCCGGAATACATCCGCCCGCTCTTCTGCGACGGGAAGGGTCCCTTCCGCTGGGCGGCGCTCTCGGGCGAGCCCGACGACATTCTCAGGACGGACCGCGCCGTCCTGGAGACGTTTCCGGAGAACGCGTCGCTCCGCCGGTGGATCGAAAAGGCGCAGAGACAGGTCCGCTTCCAGGGCCTTCCCTCCCGCATCTGCTGGCTCGGCTACGGCGAGCGGGCGAAGATGGGGAAGATCTTCAATGACCTGGTCGCCCGCGGCGAGGTGCGCGCCCCGATCGTGATCGGACGGGACCACCTCGACTGCGGCTCGGTCGCCTCCCCCAACAGGGAGACGGAAAAAATGCGCGACGGCAGCGACGCGATCGCCGATTGGCCGATCCTGAACGCGCTTCTCAACGCGTGCGGCGGCGCAAGCTGGGTCAGCGTGCACCACGGCGGCGGCGTCGGCATCGGTCTCGCGATCCATGCCGGCATGGTCGTGGTCGCCGACGGGACGGCGGAGGCCGCCGCGAAGCTGGAACGGGTACTCACGTACGACCCCGGGCTCGGGATCATGCGTCACGCCGACGCGGGGTATGAGCGCGCGATCGACAACGCCCGCCGGTGGGACGTGCGCGTCCCGATGCTTCCCGGCGACCATCCATAACCGCGAGGAGGTGCACATGCACGGTTTCGGCCACATCGAGATTCCCACGACGAATTTCAAGAAGGCGAAGAAGTTCTTCGGGACCGTCTTCGGCTGGACGTTCCAGGACGTGCCGGACATGGACTACGTGCTCTTTCGCGCCGGCGCGAAGCCCAACGGCGGGTTCTACGAGCTGAAGAAGATGCCGAAGAAAGGGCAGGTCAACGTCTACATCGAGGTGGGCGATATCGCCGGGAAGCTGAAGCAGATCAAGAAGGCGAAGGGGAAGGTGCTCGTGAAGAAGACGGACATGGGCGCGATGGGTTCGTGGGCGCAGTTCGCCACCCCGGACGGCTGCGTGCTCTGCCTCTGGCAGCCGGCGATGAAGGCGTCGAAGCCGAAGGCCCGGGCCCTGAAACCCGCGAAAACCATGAAGCCCGACCACGCGGACGAACCTGCGCCGCACGCGGACCTCGACGAGCCCGTCCCGTCTGAGTGAAAACGCCGGGGGACACACCCCTGGAACACCCGGGTGCCGGCCTCTGCTCCCGCTGCGCGCACGCGCACGTTGTGACGAGCACGCGGGGGAGCACATTCATCCGCTGCGCCCTCGCGGAGACCGATCCCCGCTTCCCGAAATATCCACGACTCCCGGTGCACGCCTGTTCCGGGTATGCCTCCGGGCCGGGAACTCCGGCTCAGGGGGAGTGAGCGCGCCGGACGATGAACGAGGAATCATACCGGGATCTCATCGCCCGTGAGGCGGCGCACTGGGGCGCGGTGGCCTCAGGCGGGAGGGATCCCCAGATCTGGGACGATGAGCGGATGTTCGACCTCTTTTTCGGCGAGAGGTACGAGCAGTTCCTCCGTGCGACGCTCGCCTCCGGGCCCCGGGTGCTCGAGCTCGGCTGCGGGAGCGGGGGAACGGCACTGGCGCTCGCTGCGCGGGGTGCGCATGTGACCGGGATCGATCTCTCCCCCGCGCGCATTGACGAAGCGCGTGCCGAAGCCGGGAGGCGGAATCTCCGGGCGGAGTTCATCGTCGGTGACCTGAACCGGATCGCGCTCCGGGGCGGCCCGTACGACGCGGTGGTCGCGCACGATGCGCTCCACCATATCCTTGCGCTCGGTCCGCTGCTTGACCGTGTGCGCGCGGCGCTCGCTCCGGGGGGCCGGCTTGTCGTCATGGATTTCGCGGGGATGGGGGCGTTCCGCAAGCTCGCGGCGGCCGGGCTCTTCGCGCTCCTGCCGACGCACACGCCGTACGGCAGGAAGTGGGCACTCCGGCGCCGTCTTGCGTCGTTCATGGCGGGGGAAGAGAAGAAACGGGCGGCGCTCGAGCTTGGGACCGGCGAGCGGCTCCATGAGTCCTCCCCGTTCGAGGAGATCTCGGGACCGTCGATTCACCGGGAGATCGCCGCCCGGTTCGGTGTGGAGGAGTTCGTGACGTTCTGCCCGTTCTGGTATTATCTTGCCCCCAAGCTCGCGCTCCCGGCGGCATGGCGGATGCCGGTGGCCCGCGCGCTCCACGCGATGGATGCCGCAATCACGGCTGCGCGCCCGCGCTCCGGGGCGTACTTTTTGATCACTGCGCGGATATGATCGATCCGGTCAAATTCAAGAAAATCCTCGTCAACCTGCTCAAGGTTCTCATCGTCGTCGAGCTGGTGAGCGCGATGTCGCAGGGGATGAGCGGGAACGGCTGGGCGAGGTTCGGGGCCGACCTCGTCATCGCGGGGATATTCTACCTCACGTGGGAGCGTCTCCGCGCGGTCGTGGCGCAGAAGAGGGAGGAGTCGTGGAAGGCGATGGCCACTTCTCCCGCCGACCCGGGCCTCCTCAACGCGCTCGTCTTCTCGCTCCTCTGGACGGACAGGATCTACGAGAACCTCCCCGCCGACCGGCTCCGCCTGATCGTGATTTCCTACACGCTCATCGCGCTGGGACTCGTGGCCGCGTTCATCAAGATCGGCTCGGGCCTCATGCCGCTGGTGATTTCCGGCGCTCTCGTGCTCGGCGCCGTGAACCTGGTGACGTGGCTCGTCTCGCTCGAGCGGGGGGAGAAGGAGACGCTCCAGACGGAGCTGAAGCTCGCGCATGACGTCCAGGTGTCGCTCATGCCGAAATCCAACCCGTCGCTTGCGGGATTCGACATCGCGGGCGTTTCGATCCCCGCGGCGAACGTCGGCGGCGACCTGTTCGACTATGCGCCCCTCGGGTCGAACGGGAACGCATTCGGGATTTCGGTGTTTGACGTATCGGGGAAAGGGATGCAGGCCGCGATGTCGGCCGTCTTCACGATCGGCGCCCTCGCGGGGGAGACCGGGCGCTCGACGTCGCCGGGAGAGATCCTGACGGTGGTCAACAGATCCATTTTCGCCCATTCCCGGCGCGGGCACTTTGTCGCATTCCTCCTCGCGGCGATCGACCCGGCGAAAAAAACCGTGACGTTTGCGAACGCAGGGCAGACCCGGCCGCTCCTCAGGAACGGTGACGGGCTCGCGTGGCTCGAGCCGCCGGGCGTGCGTTTCCCGCTCGGGATGAAAGAGGACAGCGCATACGAAGAGCGGACGGTGCAGCTCGCATCCGGGGACGTCCTCCTGATGCTGACGGACGGGTTCACGGAAGCGATGAACGTGCGGGAAGAGATGTTCGGCGCCGAGCGCGTCGAGGAATTCGCCCGCGACCCGGCGGTCTGCGCGCTGCCGGCCCCGGCGATCATCGAGCGCCTGACGGCGGCCGTGCGCGCGTTCAGCGCGGGCGTCCCGCAGCACGACGACATGACCATGGTGGTGGTAAAAGTCCAGTGAGACGGATCCTCCTGACGGGCTCTGCCCTCCTTGCCTCCGCGCTGGTGTTCGCCCGGTCAGACAATTTCAACGTCTATCTCCGCATCGATTACGCCTCCGCGGAGAAGACGCTCGAGCTCTACAGCGGCCTTGCCGGCCGCCCCGCGGAGATCGCCGCGCTCCGGGGGAGCCAGATCGCGCTCTCCACGACGTCGTTCCTGGCCCAGCGGCAGCTCGACATGCCGACGCTCGAGCGGGCCCTCGAGGCCGTCAAGTTCAACCAGGATCTCGGGGACGATGTCTTCAGAATGAAGGATGCGCGGGCGAACGTCGCGGCCATCAGCGAACTCCTGCAGGAATCGCAGCGCCGCAACTTCGGCCAGAAGGTCGTCAGCACCGTCGCGCAGCTCTTCCCCCCTTCGGCGCGCGTCAACACGATCATTCCCGTCTACTTCGTCGCGTTCGGCTCGCAGAACATCGACGCGTTCGTCCGGCGCGTCGTCTGGCGCGGCGACACCCCCGTCTTCACGGGGGAAGGGGAAGGGGAATTGACGATCGTGGTGAACCTCGCCAAGTGTGTCAACTATGGCAGGACCGTCGACGAACGGTTCATCGGCATGCTGAGCGTGGTGGCTCACGAGGTGTTTCACGCCACGTTCGGCGTGTACAAGGACGGCTCTCCCGTCTGGCGCGCGTATTATGCAACCCACCGGAGGCCGCTCGATCAGCTCCTCGACCTCGCGCAGAACGAGGGGATTGCCTACTACCTGACGCTCATCCAGTCCTCGCACGGCCGTCTCCCCGCCGACGGTCTCCAGCGCGCGCAGCGCTCGTTCGCGGACTTCAACCGGAACGCCGCCGAGCTGGAGGCGCCCGGG
>Ga0335083_10005380_pt1 | contig 16142 bp, 13 predicted proteins | sample Lox_Sample_42_FD_206716 | JGI IMG/M metagenome (GOLD analysis project Ga0335083, IMG submission 206716) | Soil microbial communities from Loxahatchee National Wildlife Refuge, Florida, United States - Lox_Sample_4.2 | ecosystem: Environmental > Terrestrial > Soil > Wetlands | place: USA... | reverse complement strand
GCCCGCGCCCGGTTCCGCGCTCGACGGCCTGTTCGAGCGCGCGCTCGCCGCCGGTTGGCCCGCGCGCTCGCTCGCCGTGCACTACCGCAGCCGCCACGAGGAGCTGTTCGCGTTCGCGAACGCGCGCTACTACGACGACGCGATCGAGGTCGTGCCTTCCGCGGATCGCGGCGACGCGCTGGGCGCGAGCTTTCACCGCGTCGACGGCACGCCCGATGCGGCCGGCACGAACCGCGCGGAAGTCGAGGCCGTGGTCGCCGAGCTCGCGCGCCGCGCCGGCGACGGCCGCTCGTTCGCCGTGATCGCGATGGCGCGCGCGCAAGCCGATGCGCTCGAAGCCGCGATCGCCGACGCGCGTCGCGCCGATTCCGCACTCGATGCCGCGCTCGCGACCGCGAGCGCACCGGTGCTCGTCGGCACCCCCGATCGCCTGCAAGGCGAAGAGCGCGACGTCGCGCTGATCTCGATCGGCGGCACGCCCGACGCGCTCGGCGCGCTGGTGTTGCCCGGCGGCGAGCGCTGGCTCGCGGTCGCGCTGACCCGCGCGCGCACCTCGTGGCACCTGTTCGCGAGCTTCGGCGCCGACGACATCGCCGCGGACGCGCCGGTCGCCGCGCGCGATCTCAAGGACGTGATCGCGAGCCTCGGCGTGGCGCGCGCCGAGGATGCGCCGCCCGCGAGCGCGATCACGGCGGCGATCGCACGCGCGCTCGGCGAGCGCGGCTGGACCGTGCGCCACCGCGTCGGCACCGGCCCGTATCGCGTCGATCTCGCGGTCGTCGATCCCGAGGATCCGAGTCGCTACGTGCTCGCGATCGAGCACGATGGATCGGCCTACGCGAACGGGCGCTGCGCGCGCGATCGCGATCGCGTGCGCGGCGAGCAGCTCGCGCTGCGCGGCTGGCGCGTGCATCGCGTGTGGTCGCTCGACTGGTGGCTCGAGCCCGAGCGCGAGACCCAGCGCGCGCACGGCGCGATCGTCGCGGCGATCGCGGCGCAGCGTCAGAAGCGCGCACCACAGCGCGTGCGCGTCGCGCGCGGCTCGGCGCCGCTGCCGCAGGCGCAGCCCCAGGTCGATACCACGCCGGTCGCGGTCGCCGAGGCCGTGCTCGCGCTCGCCTCGGGATCCGGTCCGCAGCCGGCGACCACCGAGATCACGGCGCCGGTCGTGCGCATCCCGCGCGGCGCGATCGCGATCGGCCCGTACATCGCGGCGGCGATCCCGCCCGGCCGGCGCACGCCGAACGACCTGTTCGCGCCGCGCCACGCCGCCGAGCTGGGCAAGATCATCGAGCAGGTGCTGGCCGCCGAGGCGCCGATTCACGTCGAGCTGCTCGCGCGTCGGGCGGCCGCATACTTCGGCATCGGCAAGGTCGACGAGCGCGTCGTCGAGCAGGTGCGCGCCGCGCTCGCCGGCCGCGGCCGGTTCGGCGACGAGCACGGCATCGTGTGGCGTGTCGATCAGGATCCGGCGACGGTGCCTCACGTGCGCGTGCCGGGCTCGACCGCGTCGGCGCGTCGCGACATCGCCGAGGTGCCGCTGTCGGAGCTCGCGGCCGCCGCGCGCGTCGTCGTCGAGCGCGCGCACGAGCTCGAGGCCGCCGAGCTCGTCCGCGGCTGCGCGCGCCTGCTCGGCTTCGCGCGGATGACCGACCGCGTCGGCGAACGCGTCGCGCTCGCGATCCAGCTCGCCGCCGCGCGCCAGCTCATCGCGCTCGACAACGGGCGCGCACGACTGCCGTGACTCAGATCGCTCGCAGATGCACGCGGCGCCGCGGTACGCGCTCGGGCTCGGCCGGCCAGTCGGGGCGGCGCACGTAGCGCGCGAGGCCGGCCGCGAAGCCGGCGCCGTGCGAGACGTGGAGCACCGGAAACATCGCCCAGATCGCGGCGATCCCGCGCGCGCCGAGCGCGTGGCCGACGCGCACGGCCTCGGCGCCGGTCGCGAGCGCGTAGGTCGCGAACGCCGCCGCCGCGACCGGCCAGAGCGCCGGTAGCGCGACGACCACGGCGGCACCCGCGGTCATCGCGAACGGAAGTGCGGGGCGCAGGCTCGTGAAGCGCCCGAGCTTGAGCAGGGTGCGCGCGCGGCCGCGACCGTAGCGGTAGTACTGCTTCGCGAGCGCGCGATACGAGTCGCGCGGGTAGTAGTGCACGACGATGTCGCGCGATAGATAGACCTTGCCGCCCGCAGCGAGGATGCGCTGGTTCAGCTCGGCATCCTCGTTCGTGATCGCGCCCGGATCCCACAGCCCGACCGTCTCGAACACCTTGCGACGGAACGCGCCGAGAAACACGGTGTCGACGAAGCCCTCGCCGTCGGCCGAGCGATACGCCGCGCCGCCGACGCCGAGCGGGCTCGCGAGCGCCGCGCACAGCGCGCGCTGGAAGAACGTCGTGGCCTTCGCGCGCTGCGCGCCGCCGACGTTGTCGGCGCCGGTGCGCTCGAGCACCTCGACGCACTTGCGCACGTAATCGGGCGCGTACTCGCAATGCACGTCCATGCGTACGACGACGTCGCCGCGCGCGGCCTTGACGAGCAACCCGAGCCCGGCCGCCTGCAGCCGCGCCGGGTTGTCGATCAGGCGAATGCGCGGATCGTCGGCGGCGAGCCGCGCGACCAGCTCGCGCGTGCGGTCGGTCGAGCGACCGTCCGCGATCAAGATCTCGACGAGCTCGCGCGGGTAATCCTGCGCCTGCACGCTCGCGATGCACGCTTCGATGAAGCGCTCCTCGTCGAACGCCGGCATCGCGATCGTGACGACGGGCGGCATGCCCGAAAGCTAGCATCACGCCTGGCGAGCGACCCGGATCCCGGCCGCGATGACGAGCGCTCCGCCGACGGCTGCGAGTGGATGCAGCGGCTCGTGCCACACGAGCGCCCCGACCCCGACCGCGACGAGCGGCTCGGCAAACGCGAGCACCGCCGCGCGTGCGCTGCCGATCCGCGACAAGCCCGCGGCAAACGCGACACCGGCGGCCGCGCCGATCGTTGCCGATCCGGCCGCGACGAGCGCCGCGTCACCCGCGCTCACCGTGGCAAGCGCGCTCGCCCCGATCGGCGCGAGCACGGCCGCCGCGACCAGCGAGTGATACGACATCTGCCGCACCGCGCCGATGCGGGTCGCGAGCCGGCGCACGACGAACACGTTGCCGGCGTACGCGACCGCCGAGATCGATCCGAGCGCGGCGCCGATCACCGCATCGGGCGCGACGTCGTGCCATGGCTCCATCACGATGGCGAGCCCGGCGAGCGCGACCAGCGCCGCGAGGCGCGCGCCGCGGACGACCACGCCGTCGATGCGCGGCGCGGCGAGCGCGACGAGGATCGGCGCCGCGTAGTGCGTGAGCACCGCGATCGCGATCGTGGTCTTCGCGATCGCCGCGAAGAACGCGACGACGTTGACCGCATCGCACGCGGCGTTGGCGGCGACGAGCAGCACGAGCTCGCGATCCCACCGCGCGCGGGGCTCGCGCAGCGCGAACGGGAGCGTGACGACGCCCATCACCGCGAACAGGAGCGGGCTCGTCACGCTCGCCGGCAGCCCGCTCGGTCGCAGGAACAGGCTCCACGTGCCCCACGACGCGGCGGCGATCGCGACGAGCGCGACTCCGCGCCTCACACGTTGAACAGGAAGTGCATGATGTCGCCGTCCTGCACGACGTACTCCTTGCCCTCCATGCGCAGCTTGCCAGCGGCCTTGATCGCGGCCTCGCTGCCGAGCTGGTCGAGATCCGCGACCGAGTAGACCTGCGCGCGGATGAAGCCCTTCTCGAAGTCGGTGTGGATCACGCCGGCCGCCTCGGGCGCGAGTGCGCCCTTGCGGATCGTCCACGCGCGGATCTCCTTCTCGCCCGCCGTGAAGTACGACTGCAGGCCGAGCAGGCGGTAGCACTCGCGCGCGAGCGTCGCGAGCGCGGGCTCGGTCAGGCCGTACGCCGCGAGCAATTCGCCGCGATCGGCCGGTGCGAGCTCGGCGAGCTCGGCCTCGACCTTGCCGCACAGCACGACCACGCCGGCGCCTTCCTTCGCGGCGCGCGCGCGCACCGTGTCGCTCCACGCGTTGCCGTTCGGCAGGTCGCCTTCGCCGACGTTGCAGCAATACAAGACCGGCTTCGCGGTCATCAGGCCGAACGTCGCGACGGCCGCGCGCTCTTCGGGCGTCAAGTCGAGCGACCGTGCGGCCTTCCCGGCGTTGAGGTGGGCGTACACGCGTTCGGCGAGCGCGAGCTCGGCCTTCGCGTCCTTCGCGCCCGACTTGGCCTGGGTCTGCGCCTTCTTCAGGCGCTTGTCGGCGGTGTCGGCGTCGGCGAGCACGAGCTCGAGATCGATGATGTCGATGTCGCGCATCGGATCGACCGAGCCCGCCACGTGGATCACGTTCGGATCGTCGAAGCAGCGCACCATCATCAGGATCGCGCTGCACTCGCGGATGTTCGCGAGGAACTTGTTGCCGAGGCCTTCGCCCTGCGACGCGCCCTTGACCAGGCCGGCGATGTCGACGATCTCGACGATCGCGGGGATGACCTTCTGGGTCTTGATGTGGGTCTCGATTCGCCCCAGCCGCGCGTCCGGCACCGGCACGACGCCGACGTTGGGATCGATCGTGCAGAACGGATAGTTCGCCGCCTCGGCCTTGCCCGCGGTGAGGGCGTTGAAGACCGTGCTCTTGCCCACGTTGGGCAGACCGACGATGCCGACCGACAAAGGCATGGAGGCGAATGCCTACCAGGGAGATCCGCCGCATGGCAAGCTGGTCGCGTGTGGCGCGTGCTGCTCCTCGGGCTGGTCGTCGCGGCGTGTAGCGATCCCAGCGTTCCTACCGACGCTATCGTTGAGCCGTCCGACATCTTGGCGGCGCTCCGCGCGCTGCCGAACGTCGCCGACGCGACCGAGCAGGCCACGAACGACGCCGGCTATCACTACATCGTGCTGCACTTCGTGCAGCCGGTCGATCACGACGACCCGTCGAGCGCGACGTTCCTGCAGGAGGTGTCGCTGTTGCACCGCGATCTCGCGGCGCCGCTGATCGTCGTGACCGACGGCTACTGGGATTACACCGTCGACAACGAGGCCGAGCTGACGCAGCTCCTGCAGGCGAACCAGGTCTCGATCGAGCACCGTTTCTTCGGCACGTCGCGGCCGGATCCGGCGGACTGGACGAAGCTGACGATCGAGCAGATGGCCGACGACGAGCACGCGATCGTGCAGGCGCTCGCGCAGGTCTACACCGGGCCGCGGGTCGCATCGGGCGCGTCGAAGGGCGGGATGACCGCGACGTTCTACCGGCGGTTCTTCCCCGACGACGTGGTCGCGACCGTGCCGTACGTCGCGCCGGTCATGTTCTCGAGCGACGACGAGCGATTCCCGCCGTTCATCGCCGCGATCGATCCGGGCGGGTGCCACGACGCGATCCGCGCGCTCGCGGTCGACTTGCTCGCGAACCACCGCGCGGCGATGGAGACCCGCGCGATGGCAGACGCGGCGCAGAACGGCTTCGCGTACAACCGGATCGCGATCGGCCCGGCGGTCGAATCGGCGATCGAAGGCCTCGAGTGGTCGTTCTGGCAGTACTACGGCGTCGACGAGTGCTCGATGATCCCGACGCCGACCGCGACCGACGATGATCTGTATTCGTTCTTGAACGAGATCTCGCCCGTGAGCTCGAGCGACGACGACCAGTGCGCCGCGTTCGAAGGCTGGGTGTATCAGGCGTTCTTCCAGCTCGGGTACCCCGACGACGGCACCGACGCCTACCTCGGACCGTACTTCATGTACGGCGCGGCTGACTTCGCCGGCGAGTTTCCGGCCGGCGTCGCGCAGCCGGCGTACGACGGCGGCGTCGCGATGGACGACATCGACGGCTTCGTCGAGGAAGACGCCGAGCGCATGCTGTTCGTCTACGGCCAGTGGGACCCGTGGTCGGGCGGTGCGTACACGCTGCGCGGCACGCGCGACTCGCTCGAGGTCCAGGTCGCGACCGGCGATCATGGCTCCATCCTCAGCGACCTCGCGTTGACCGACGAGATGGCAGCGTTCGGCAAGCTCCAGGCGTGGACCGGCGTGTCGCCGCCCGGGTTCATGCGCGCCGCGCTCCCGCACCGCCCTCGCGCGCTGCGTCCGCCGACCGTCGCCCGCGCGCTGCGCGCCCGGCTACGGTAGGCTGGCCCCATGACTCGCACCGTCCTCGTCACCGGCTCGACCGATGGCATCGGGCGCGCCACCGCGCGCGAGCTCGCGGCGCGCGGGTTGCGCGTGATCGTTCACGGGCGCAGCAAGGCGAAGGTCGATGCGGCGATCGCGGCGCTGCGGGCCGAGCTGCCCGGCGGCGAGCTCGAGGGCGTCGCGTTCGATCTCGGCACGCTCGCCGGCGTGCGACGCGGCGCGCAGGCCGTGCTCGAGCTCGCTCCCGAGCTGCACGTGCTCGTCAACAACGCCGGGATCTTCGCGAGCGAGCGCGTCGTCACCGAGGACGGCGTCGAGGCGACGTTCGCGGTCAACTACCTCGGGCCGTTCCTGCTGACCGAGCTGCTCGCGCCCCGGCTCGAGGCGAGCGCGGCCGGCGGCGTGCCCTCGCGCGTGATCGATCTGGCGTCGATCGCGCACACGCGCGGCCGGATCCACCTCGACGACCTCACGCTCGCCTCGGCGTGGACGGGCTACGCGGCGTACGCGCAGAGCAAGCTCGCGAACGTGATGCACGCGATCATGCTTGCCGAGCGCCGCGATCCGGCGAAGCTCGTCGCGTACAGCCTGCACCCCGGCGTGATCGCGACCAAGCTCTTGCGCCAGGGATTCGGCCCGGTGCAAGGGCAGAGCGCGGAGGCCGGCGCGCGCACGCCGGTGCGGCTCGCCGCGGGCGAGACCGTCGACGAGAAGTCGGGCACGTACTTCAACGAAGGCGGACCGACGCAGCCGGCGCCGGCCGCGCGCGACGCGGCCGTGCGCGCGGCGCTGTGGGACGCGTCGATCAAGCTCGCGAAGCTGTAAGTCCGTGACCGAGCCCGACGACATCGCGGCGCTGCACGCCCACCTCGCGTGGCCGCGCGGCCGCGATCTCGCCGCCGCCGACCTGCCGGCCTGGCTCGATCGGCTCGCGCGCGCGGCGGCCGCGCGCGGCGCGATCGAGCTCGGCGAGCTCGCGACCGCGGTCGTCCGCGATCCGGACAGTCCGGATCGGCTGTACGACCTCGGCTACGCGCTGATCGACGCCGGCGCGCCGTCGATCGCGGCGAGCGTGCTGTGGCGGTGCCTCGCGCTGGTCGGCGAGAGCGAGGAGGTCGTGTGCGAGCTGGTGTCGGCGCTCGAGAGCGCGCTCGCCTACGGCGATGCGTTTGCGATCCTCGAGGCGCGCGCCGAGCTGCGCGCGCGCAGCTTCTTGTGCCGCTACCTGTACGCGTTCGACGCCGCGATGACCGGCCGGCTCGCGGTCACGCGTGCCGTGCTCGCCGAGCTCGCCGCCGACTCGATCGACACCGCGGCGATGCGCGCGACGATCGAAGGCATCGTCGAGCGCGCGGACCGCGTGGCCGGCGCGTGCTCGCTCGACGGCGCCGACCTGCGCGGCTGGCACTACGTGATCGCCGGCGGCCTGCTCTTGCACCAGTCGCCGTACGGCTTCGACGCGCCGATGCGCGGCCGCTACGCGTACCTGCGCGACTCGCTCGATCGCGTCGCGTTCGGGATCGATCGGCTCGTCGCGCTCGTACGCGCGGCCGGCGCAGCGCCGCCGTGCGTGTACGCTCCGCCGGGCCCGGGCCACGACGCCGTCGCCCGCGCGCTCGCCGCGCGGCTGGAGGTGCCGGTCGCGCCGTGGCCCGCGGTCGGCTCGCCGGCGCCCGGCATCGTCGCGCTCTACGATCTCGCGCAGCTGCCGCCCGCCGAGCTGCCGCGCCTCGTGCACCGCCGCGCCGGGCAGATCTTGTTCGCGCATGCGAGCCCGTGGACGCGCGACTGCCCGATCGCGCCCGACGTCACGACGCTGCTGTACCAGACGCTCGATCCGCCCGAGTCGTTCGACGAGCTGGCCACGCACGCGAGTCTCGCCGACGACGAGCTCGCGGCCGACGAGCCGGCGCGGTTCGACGCGCTGGTCGCGCGCGCCTGGCCGCTCGCGCCCGGCACGCGGACGAGGCTCTATGCGGGCGGCCCGGTCGCGTCGAACCGGTTCGTGTAGTGCTACGCTCGCCCGGTGAAGAAGATCCTCGTCGTCGAGGATGATCCGGTCAACCAGATGATCCTCGTCGACTTCCTGGCGGCGAACGGCTACCACACGCTCGCCGCGAGCACCGGGCCCGAGGGCATCGAGCGGTTCGAACGCGACTCGCCGGACCTGTGCCTCGTCGACGTCCAGCTGCCGCGCAAGAGCGGCTTCGAGCTCGTGCGCGAGATCAAGGGCCGCCGCGACGGCGTGCCGGTCGTGCTGATGAGCGCGGTCTACAACGAGCCCGACCAGTCGACGCGCACGGTCGCGCTCGGCGCGCTCGCCGACGGCTATCTGACCAAGCCGTTCGATCTCGCGCTCCTGCTCTCTACCGTGCGCCAGCTGCTCGGCGAAGCATGAAGACCCCCGAGTTTCTCGCCGAGATGGCGACGCCGGCGAACCGGCCGCGGCTGCAGCTCGGCATCTGGTCCGGTTACGGCATCGCGCTCGGCTTCGGCGCGCTCGCCGCTGCCGCGGCCGCGCTCGATCTCACGCCGTGGCGGTGGCCGTACGCCGTGCTCGTCGGCCTCAAGCTCGCGACGACCTCGATCGCGTGGTTCGCGCTCGCACGAGGTCGCGCCGTGCTCGCGACACAGGCGCTGAACTCGGTCGCGGACGTCGTCACGCTGACCGGCGCGATCTACTTCACGGGCGGACCGTACAGCCCGCTCGTCGCGACGTACGTGATCGTGATCGCGGCGCTCGCGCTGCTCTCGAACCTCGGTGTCACCGTCGTCGCCGCGACCGGGATCGTGCTCGCGTTCGCCGCGATGGTGCTCGGCATGGCCGCCGGCATCCTGCCGGCGACCCAGGTGCCCGGCGAGCCGAACGCGCAGCCGTCGTTCGCGTACGCGGCGGTCGCGATCGGGTATTGCGCGTTCGTCGTCGGCGTGCCGGCGTGGTACGCGTCGGCGACGTTGCGCGCGCTGCGCGCGAAGGAGAACGTGCTCGAGCAGCGCACCGCGCAGCTCGTGCAAGCGAACACGCAGCGCAGCCAGTTCGTCGCATCGATGACGCACGAGCTGCGCACGCCGATCCACGGCGTGCAGGGTCTCGCCGACGTGATCGCGGCCGGCGTGTACGGACCGGTCACCGACAAGCAGAAGGAGGCGTGCGCGTCGATCAAGCGCAGCGCGCAGCAGCTGCTCGGATTGGTCGACGACGTGTTGAACCTCGCGCGCGCCGAAGCCGGGCGCATCGAGGCGCGACCGAGCGCGGTCGACGTCGCGGCGCTCGTCGAGCGCGTCACCGCGTCGGTGTCGTGGATGGTCGGCACCAAGAATCTCCAGCTCGACGCGGTCGTCGATCCCGAGCTCCCGGTGGTGCGCTCCGACGATCGCTGGCTCGCGCACGTGCTCGTGAATCTGGTGTCGAATGCGGTGAAGTTCACGCCCGAGGGTGGCACGGTCACCGTGCGCGCGAGCGAGAGCCCCGACCGCGACGCGGTCGTGCTCGCGGTCGAGGACACCGGCATCGGCATCGCACCCGATCAGCGCGCGCGCATCTTCGAACCGTTTCGCCAGGGCGACAGCTCGGACTCCAAAGGCTATGGCGGCGTCGGGCTCGGCCTCGCGCTCGTCGCGAAGCTGACGGATCTGCTCGGTGCGACCGTCGAGCTCGACTCCGAGGTCGGCAAGGGCTCGACGTTCCGCGTGGTCGTGCCGATCGACTGGCGCGGGCGGCAGGTCAGCCGGCTCATGCGCGCGGTCGCCGCGCCGCCGGGAATCGGGTAGGCGCGGAGCCGCTGCCGCGAGCCACTGCCGGTTGCCGCAGCCGTCGCCGTCGCCGCTGCAGTCGCCGCGGCGCTACGTCGCGCCCGCCGCGAGCTCGACAAGCATCCGCGCGAGCTCGATGGGCCGGTGGCGCTGCATCATGTGGCCGGCGCCGGCGAGCACGGCGTGCGTGCAGCGCGCGATCTCCGCGCGCCGTGCGGCGCGCTCCGCTTCGGGCAGGTTCAGGATCGACTGCGCGCCGTCGATCGCGATCACGGGGCACGTGATGCGTCGCCAGTACGCGGCTGCGTGATCCCGTCGAAACGGATACGGCCCGATCGTCGCGTGCAGCGGATCGTGCTTCCACGCCAGGCCGCCGCCCTCGACCTCGCGCGTGCCGGCTTCGGCGAGGCGCAGCGACAGCGCCTCGGCGAGCAGCGGATCGTGCTTGCGCAGGCGCGCCGCGGCGTCGGCGAGCGACGCCATCGGCTTGCGCTTCGCGCGTGCGCTGCGCCACGCGTCGATCCACTGCGCGGTGCGTGCGCCGAGCTCGCTGCCGCTTTGATCGGGCGGGCCGAGTCCTTCGAGCAGCGCGACCGCGGCCGGGCGCGTCGGCCGCGTGCCCGCCCAGTACGCCGCGACGCCGCCGCCCATCGAATGCCCGACGACGATCACGCGCTCGCGCGCGAGCCGCGCGATCACCTCGTCGAGATCCGCGACGTAGTCCATGAAGTGGTAGTAACCGCCCGGCCCGATCCAGTCGCTGTCGCCGTGGCCGCGCAGGTCGACCGCGATCGCGTGCGCGCCCAGCAGCGGCGCCACCTCGTGCCAGCCGTACGCGAGATCGAGGAAGCCGTGCACGAGCACGAACGTCGTGTCGCCGGGCGCCTCCCACTCGAGGACGTGATACGAGAGCCCGGTCGCGAGCGCGAGCCGGCGCGACCGCGGAGCCGTCAGGGCGGACCAGCCTCGAGGTGATAGACGCCGCCACCGGTCGTGACCTCGAACAGCTCGCCGTGCGCGTCGGCGTGGATCGACGCCGGGCCGCCGGGCCAGCCACCGGCCGGCGCCGGCAACGGCGTGACCGTCACGCTGTTGTCGGCGTTGAACACCGCCTTGTTCAGCCCGCCCGCCGTGTTGTCGCTGAAGTAGTAGTTGCCGACGATGTCGGGGTAACACGTGCCGCGATAGACCTGGCCGCCGATGACCGCGCGGAAGCCGCTGTCGGTCCCGTCGGGGCACGCGGTGCCGCCGTGCGACCACGTGACCTGCGGGAAGAACTTGCCGGTCATGTCGCACGGCTGCGCGGCGGCGCCACCCAGCCCGTTGCAGTGGTCCGCGCCCGCGGTTCCGGCCTCGGTCGCGCAGCACTGGTTGGCCTCGAACGCGCTCCACCCGAGGTTCGCGCCCTTCGCGGTGCCGGCGCGCAGCACGTCGAGCTCTTCGATGCAGTTCTGGCCGACGTCGGCGATCCACATGTCACCGGTGCCGCGATCGAACGACCACCGCCACGGGTTTCGCACGCCCATCAAGTACACCTCGGGCGCGCCGCCGCCCGCCGCATACGGGTTGTCGGCCGGGATGCCGTACATGTTGCCATTCGCCGGATGATCGACGTCGATGCGGAGGATCTTCGCGAGCAGCGCGTTCGGGTTCTGGCCGTTGCGCATCGGATCGCCGCCCGATCCGCCGTCGCCGGTCGAGATGTAGAGGTAGCCGTCGGTGCCGAACTCGAGCATGCCGGCGTTGTGGTTGGTCGCGAAGTCGGGGATCGACAGGATCACGACGCCGCTCTGTGGATCGGCCTGGTTCGGATCGGTCGAGCTCACCGTGAACCGCTCGAGGACGTTGGCGCACGGCGCCTTCGGCGGCGGGCCGCCCGGGCACGGCCCGGTCGTGTACCAGATGTAGAAGTAGCCGTTCTGCGCGTAGTTCGGGTGGAACGCGAGGCCGAGCAGCCCCTGTTCGCCGCCGGCCGCAAAGTTCGCGACGCTCGTGATGTCGAGGAACGGCGTCGCCGCGAGCTGGAGGTTCGCGTCGAACACGCGGATGCGGCCTTGCTCCTCGAGCACGAACAGGCGGGGATCGTTGAACGGCGACGTCGCGAGCGTGGCGACGCCGCTGACCTGGCCGATCATCGTCGCGCTCATCGTCGTGCCGTGCACCGGGTTCGTGCACGCGGGCAGCGGGGGCGTGTCGGGAGGGCCGGCGTCGCCTGCGCCGCCGTCCTTGGCTTTCTTGCTGTTACTGCCGCACGCTGCGGTCAGCGCCATCAGCCAGGCCAGGTGCCTCATGGTCTCGGATTATAGCCTCGGGCAGGGGCTTGGCGGCGCCGACTTTGTTCGCCCACCGCCCGAAACCATAGAGGATCGCGCCGACCACCGCGAACGGGACCAGGAACGCCCAGCCGACGAACCCGTCGGCGATGCCGAAGTAGGCGAGGGCAGCGACCATGAGCACGACCCACGCGATGATGGCGACCAGGTAGCCGAGCAGCTGGATCTTGCGCTTGCGCAATGCGACCTCGAGCTTGTGCAGGAAGAACTGCGCCTCCTCGGGCGACAGCTTCTCGACCGCGCGCGCGAGGTCCTCGTGCTTGGACGCGTCGAACGCCTTCGCGACGAGCGGATCTTCGACCGGCGGCTTGGCGGCCACGGCGCAAAGCTAGCACGTCTGGTATACGTCGCCCGTGGGCGCTCGGCTCGTCGATGATCTCGGCCGCGCGGTCGTGTTGCCGCGCGCACCGCGGCGCATCGTGTCGCTGGTGCCGAGCGACACGTTCACGGTGGTCGCGCTCGGCGCGGCCGATCGGCTGGTCGGGCGCACGACCTGGTGCGAGCACGGCGACGGCGTGGCGACCGTGGGCGGCACCAAGGACGTCGACGTCGAGGCGGTGCTCGCGCTCGCCCCCGACCTCGTGATCGCGAACCAGGAGGAGAACCCGCGCAAGGCGCTCGAGGCGCTCGCGGCGCGCGTGCCGGTGCTGGTCTCGCTGCCGCGCACGGTCGAGCAGGGCTTCGCGCACGTCGCGCGGCTCGCCCGCGCGCTCGAGGCGGACGCGCGCGAGCTCGTGCAGCGCGCGTACGAGGTGCCGCGCGCGGCTTCGGCGACCGTGCGCGCCTTCGTGCCGATCTGGATGGATCCGCTGATGACGATCAACGCCGACACGTTCGGTTCCGACGTGCTCGCCCACGCGGGCGCGGCCAACGCGTTCGGCGATCGGCTGCGGCTGTATCCGCTCGCCGCGGATCTCGGCAAGGCGGCGGCCGCGGAGGCGGGCGGGCGCGACCAGCGCTACCCGCGCGTGACGCTCGACGAGGTTCGCGCGCGCGGTGCCGACCTGATCGTGCTTCCCGACGAGCCGCACGCGTTCTCCGAGGCCGACGAGCGCGTCCTGCGCGACGCGCTGCCGTCCGCGCGCGTCGTGCGCGTGTCGGGCAAGGATCTGTTCTGGTACGGGGCGTGGACGATCGAGGCGCTGCCTAGGCTCGCGGCCCGGTTAGCATCTTAGCGGTCGTCGGTCACGTTGCATCGCGGTGCGGGAACCTCGAGCACCCGCGTGACGACTCGCTTCGCGTCAATATCCATGCGGTGCAACGTATACGCGACGAGCACGCTCGTCGCGCTCAGCCTCGTTACGACTGCCGATCCTTCGTCGTATGCGCTGTCCGCAATCACGAACGCCGTTCCGGTGTTGGCGCCCACAGCTGCAACGCGCTCGCCCCACACGTCGCCGTTCTCGACGACTTGCGCGCTAGTCCATGTCACGAAGAAGGCGTCGCCGAGCGAGGTCACATCGGGCGCGGATTCGGTGGCTGGGTCGGTCGTGAGCGCGATCGGGTCGACGTCGGTCGCGAGGAGTGGAGAGTCGGCGCGGACTCGAAGCGTATAGATGTTCCAGTCGGTCGCGTAGCCCTGATACGCGATCAGGCCGACGGGGCCGGCAAATGCGATACGTGGGTTCGATGCAACGCCGGTTGCAGTCGCGGCGAGGACGACACCTCCGGGGTCGAGAACCGTCCCGTCAGTGCGAACGCGAGCTGCGCGGATCTCGGTCGGCGTATTCGTGGCTCCTGCCTGCCAGACGACGACGTAGACGCAGGCCGTCGGATCCCACGCGATGGCGGGCTCCTCGTGTTGTTCGGGTCCGGTCGCAATCGGAAAGGATGGCCCGGTGCTGCCATCGGCTTGAACGATCGACGCGTAGAGCTCGCGGACTTTCGAACTCGGCGCGTGAACCCACACGACCAGTACTTCGTTACCGCTCGACGCCACCGCCGGATGTACCCAGGTATCGCTGCCGGCGGGAGAGATGACGATCCCGTCCGGATCGAGGTTGGATCCCGCCTGTGTGACTCGTGAGATACGGATCTGCGCGCCGATTCCGTCGCGGTCATCGCGCCATGCGAACAGGAAGTTGTCACCTACCACGGTAGCTGCCGTGTCCTGCTGCGTGTACGGCGCCGTCGCAAGCCCGTCGACAGGCGCAAGCTGCGCGCCGGTGTGATCGAGCTGCGCGAATACAATGTCGTCGCCGGAGAGGCTCCGGCTATCGTTCCACGCGACGAACACGTGGCTCGAGGTCGACGCGATCGCAGGGTAGCGCTGGAAGTTGTAGCCGGTATCGAGGACGAGCCCATCCACATCCTGGACGGAACCACTTGACGTGATGCGCGCACCAGCAGCGCGCAGCTGACCGTCCCCGCCTGCACGGGCGTCTTGCCACACCGCAACGTAGCCCCCGCTCGTCCCGACTACGCGTGGCATCGTCTGCTCGCGTGGCGCGTTGCTGACCACGAAGGGTGAGCCGATCGGCGCGACCGTCGTGGAGCTCATGCGAACCCCATAGATGTCGAGGCTGGTCGGCACCGGCAGATTACGGGTGTCCTGCCAGGTCACGAGGCACTCACCTGGGACGGCGTCACAGGAGATCGTCGGGTACTGCTGTTGTGCCGTAGCGTGCACGACGAGTGCCCCACCGACCGCAATGCCTCCCTCTGCGTGCGAGTCAAGCACTGCACCTGCGCGAGTCACGCGCGTTGCATAGATGTCGACACCTGTCGCGTAGTCGACAAAAGCGACGATAAAGTTCGTGCCGTCAAACGAGATCGATGGAGACGCAGTTCTCGACACGCCCGTCGATATCCCGATCGGGCCTCCCGTCAGCGCGCCGGTAGGACCGAGGAGCTGACCGAGCGTATCCGCTTGATCGCTCACGGACGCTTGCGTGTACGCGACCAGGATCTCGCCTGTCGGGGCGGTCCCGAGCGCCGGCTCGCTGCTTGGCTCCGCGCTCGAGGTCACCGCGATCGCACCCGTGGGTCCGCCTTCAACGAAGCCGGCGACGATCTGATTGTTCGCCACCCATGCGGCAATCACACCACCACTCGCCGTGGTGGCAAGCACCGGTGTGGTTTCGCTCGCCGAGGTCGCGGCCACTGCTGGGAGTGGCGTCACCGTTCCGTCGATCGCGACTGCTGCGGCCGCGATGTCGGCATCCGTCCCGCCGGGCACCTTGTAGTCCTCCCACACGACGACGAACTGCGAGCCGTCGAACGCCACCGCAGGGTGTTGCTGTACGCCGGGCGAGACTCCGATGGGAAAGCTGGTCGGGTCGAGCGCGCCTCCAGTTTGATCGATACGAGTCGCCCAGACGTTGGAATACGCGCCGTCCGTGCGCCAGTCGGTCCATACGACGAGGTAGTCGGTACCGTCGAACGCCACCACGGGATCGAGCGCATTCGCGCCGATGGTTGCGACGATCGGCGAGTCGAGTGCCTCTTCAGCGCCGATGGTTGGAGGCGAAGCTGATCCGGTGCACTGGCACTCGGAGTCAGGGTGAACGACGGAGTCCTCACCGTTGGAACTCGTCGTCGCATTGCACGCTACGCCGAGCAAACCGTACAGGAGGACGCTGGCAGTCCGTGGGGCGCCCATGACTTCACGATATCGCGTTCGCGTTGTGGTGCGCGGAAAAATGCGATCGTCGACACCGCGATGAACTATTACGTGCACCGGGCCCTGTTCAAGATTGGGTTCTTCAAGAAGGTCAACGTCACCACTTCGGTGACGATCAACGGTCGGCTATTCCGCGTCCCCGTAGTGCGAGAGGCCGGGTACCACAACCTAATGAGGCGCGATGTGTGGCTGTTCGAGGTGCTCGAGCGCCTGTTAGCCGCACGGCCGGGAGCTGTTGTCGATGTCGGGATGAACATCGGCCAAACGT
>Ga0335083_10005379_pt1 | contig 16142 bp, 12 predicted proteins | sample Lox_Sample_42_FD_206716 | JGI IMG/M metagenome (GOLD analysis project Ga0335083, IMG submission 206716) | Soil microbial communities from Loxahatchee National Wildlife Refuge, Florida, United States - Lox_Sample_4.2 | ecosystem: Environmental > Terrestrial > Soil > Wetlands | place: USA... | reverse complement strand
TCCCCGCCTCAATGACTTCAGCTGCACACCGCCAGAGGAGCGAACCAATTCGATATCGATGCTGCTGTTGGTCGCTTTCCAGCCGCCAGAAGATTTTGTGATGGATACCTGTGCTTCGGAAAGACTGAGGGCCGAAAGGCTGAAAACAATTCCGAGGGATAAGAGTCTTATCACACGTCTGCTCCGCAATAAACGCGTAAAGTCCTCTCGCGAGAGGACCGGGGGATGTCATGACTTTGCACGAACCTTAATGATCTCCGAAGAAAAGACTAACCAGGTCTGTCCATGAGCAAACAAGGACAGGCCTGGTTAGTTAGGAGACAAACTCTAAAACGTTAACTGGGCCCCAATCTGCATACGGCGCCTGAAGTCGACGATCCCTGTAATCTGTCCCGCCGTGCTGGTATCGACACTCGCGTTTGGATTAGCAAGGTTCTCATGGTTGAATGCATTGAACGCATCCCACTTGAGGGCCAGGTGAACCCTCTCACTGAATGCAAAGGTCTTCTGCAGTGACAGGTCGGCGGAGGAGAAGCGTGGCCCTAAGATGATGTTGCGGCCCGAATCTCCATAAACGTACGGCGCCGGCACTGAAAACGCATTCGGGTTGAACCACAGGTATCGATTGTGATTCGACACTATGGGGCTCCCGGTGATGTTTGGTCTCAAGCCGATGGTGGAATTTAAAGAGGCATTGTTGGCGAGTGTCGGGGTGAAATACTGTCCGGCCTCAAAGTTATAAATTCCGCTGAGCTGCCAGCCTCCAATCAGGGTCTCCGCCGTACGGTTCAAATCGCCTGCGAATGCCTTGCCTCTGCCAAATGGAAGCTCCCAGACAGCCGCCGTTACCCAGGAATAGGGCCGTACGGCATCTGAATTTCCATAGTTGCTTGCGAAATTAAATTGATTCTGTGGACCGAAGGTTCCTTCGTCAAGTGATTTTTGCCATGCGAAATTACTCAACAGAGTAAAGCCACTGCTGAAGCGCTTTTGAACTGAGGCCTGTAGCGAGTTGTAGTTGCTCTTGAGCTCGGGGTAGCCGGCAAGCTCATTATTTCGCTGAACCTCGCCGGTGGTCCATCCGAATTTAGAGTAATAAGGCCGCCGCGGATTGAAATCTCCTGGTCCGGGAATGGGCGCATTCACATCCACGTTATCCCAGAGGTTGCGGCCGACATTCCCCACGTAAGCGAGAGTGAAGGTAAAGTTATGTGGAAACATCTGCTCCCATGTCACATTCCATCCATCGTTATAACTGTGAGGGTAGTTTCCAGTGCCGGGGAAGTATTGGCTGAAGCCATTCGGCAGAGGGATCAAGCCGTCGGCAGGATAGGGGGGGAGGGGGGCTGGCAGACCGGGACCCTGATCCAGTGTGAAGTCCAGCGGCGAATACGCAGTCGTCGGGCTGAAATTCTGGCTCTGCTTGATCGGCCAGCAGCAGCCTTCGGTGCCGAACGATGCTCCATAGGGGTTAAGGAAGTAGCTGCGGCCGAATCCACCGCGAATGACCGTACTCTCGGTTAATTGATACGAGGCTCCGACTCGAGGCGAGAACTCACTCTTCAGCGTAACAACACCCGCATACTTACCTGCTAAGCCGGTCAGTTCCACATTGCCCGTGTTCAGGTTCAGGTTTCCAACGCTCTGCCCACTGGGAGTATAGATCGGCGTTATGTAATCCCAGCGGAGCCCAATCATGAGGTTCAGCCTGGGTGTGACTTTCCAGGTGTCTTCACCGTAGAAAGACAATCTCCACTGCTTTTCCTGCGGCTGAACCAACGTTATATCCCTGCCAAAGCTGTCGCTGAGGCCGAGCAGAAAGCTTGCCATGCCCAGGCCTGAGTTTGGAACATCTGCGTTGCCGGTAATGTTCTGGTTGAAATCGAAAGCACCGCGGCCGCTCACATCGGTTCGAATCCCATAGAATTTGTGGAAGTCTCCGCCCCATTTGAAGGCGTGGTGGCCCCACGTTTTGGTCCACGTGTCGTAAAACTCCAGATTCGTCTCGTGCTCAAAGAACGGTAGGCCGATGTCGCCCATGGTGAAGCCGCTCGTTGGTCCGTCAACTGTGAGTGTCGGCAAGCCGCTTGTGTAGACGGTGCCCAGGTTGATATCTGGAATGCCTACCTTGGTGGCGGTGTCGAATGCCGCATCCAGTTGCAATTCTGAAATGAGGATTCGCGAGAAGGCGAAGCGGAAGTCCTGCTGCAGCGTTGAAGAAAACGTGCGCTGATAGTTAGCCATGCCGCTATAAACGTCGTCATTGGAGTCACCGGAGTTTGGGATGCCTCCCAGCGGCGGACCGCCTCCCAGAACACCGAATACATTGTTTGTCAGGAAGTGCGCATGAAAGTAGCTGAACTTTCCAAAAAGGAGGCTCTTGTCGGAGATGAAGTAGTCTAGGCGCCCGTCAGTCTGGTTCTGGTCGAAAATACCCGGACGGGAAATCGTATAGTTATTGTCCGCTACGCTCGGACTTGTCGGCGAAGGCAACAATGCGAGCAGATTCGTCGTGGCGGGGCTGATGCGATCCGGGCAAATCACATTGAGAACGCCGTTGCACGAAAACTGCGTTCTACCCGTTCCGTCAGGGTTACCGGTTGCCGGGTCATAGATGGGGTTGGTCGCTGCGACAGAACTGAAGTCTCCAAGCCGAAACGGGGCGATCGGAGAAGTGTAGAGGCTGGAAGTGGAGAGGTTGTTCCGCATCCCCTGGTAATCGGCGAAGAAGAATAGCTTGTCCTTCAGGATTGGCCCGCCGATGCTGCCGCCGAACTGATTCCAGACATTGCCTGGCACGCCATTCGGCTGGCTGAAGTGATCGGGCGCAAAAAAGCCGGCGGTGCGGTAATACTCGAATGCGGATCCATGGAACTGATTTGTGCCTGACTTCGTCGTGGTTTGAAAGACGCCGCCATTTACGCTTCCATACTCAGCGTCGTAATTGCTTGTCGTGAACTTCACTTCCTGGACGGAGGCGTTCGTAGGCACGAGCAGAGAGTACCCCTGGATCACCTCTGTATTGTCAACTCCATCGAGAATGTGGGAGTTGTTGTTTGGCTGCGCTCCGTTGATATTTACGTTGAAGTCTGAGCCCGAGTTCTCGGGATGAATATCGAGCTGGCCGGAGGGCATAGACACGCCCGGGGCGAGAAGCGTCAACCGGGTGATGTTGTTGCCGAAAGTAGGAAGGTTGTTAATCTCTTTTGCCTGAATAGTCAGGCTGACTTCTACACTGTCGGTCTGAAGAGCGGGCGGCTGACCAGTGACAGTGACGGTCGCGGTTGATGCGCCGACCGTCAACTTGATGTCAATGGAGACGGCCGTTCCGGCCTCGACCGTGACAGCCTCCTGAATGTATTTCTCGAAGCCGGCCTTTGTCACAGAGACCGAATACGTTCCCGGCAGGAGGCTTGGAAACCGATAGAGGCCCGAGTTATTCGTGGTGGCCTGATCCGATACCTGGGTGGCCGTGTTTGTCACCACCACCTCCGCGTCAGTAAGCACGGCGCCGGATGGGTCCTTCACATATCCTGTGATAGCCCCGGTGACGGCCGTTTGCGCATGCAATGCGCCAGCACAGATCAGTACCACTCCTACCAATGTCTGAAGACGATAGATGGCTGCCCTCATGTGGCCTCCTTGGGAAATCGTGTTCTTTTCAACTGCCCTCTACGGGCTGTGTCTTGACTAGCTGCCGATCAGAAATGTGGAGGGCCGCACAAATCAATGCCAACCAGTACGGTCCTCTACCTCAATGCCGCAGGAAGTTAACTCCACTACTCAAGCGGGTGTCAATATAAATTTTGTCAACACTACTGTCAACAGTCGGATGCGTGGAATCGCGAAAAGCCGATTTTGCGTGACAAAAGTTGTCGACAATGTGACAGGCCTGGAGTGCCCCGGCGGGCGCTGCAAGCGCGGTGTCCGCTTCTGATCACTCGCCTGTGCCAAGCGCCCCGGAATGCGTGTTCTCGCCGTAAGAGGGGTGCGCATCGAACCTCCGCAGGTTCTCAGGACGATGCTGACGAAATTGTCATCGGTGTCGTCAAGATGGGGGACTAATCTAGCCAATACCGCGGCTGGGACGAGGGTTCTGATCGGGACCCAGACTTGCAACGCCATATGCTAATCTTGCATTCCATGGCAACGGTAAAGACAAAGGCGCCTAAGAAAGAGCGGGGGCAATCCGCAGGAGAGCGGGTGGAGGCGCACCTGCGAAAGGCTATTTACGCCGGCACGCTCCGGCCGCGGCAGCGAATTATTGAAGAGGATCTTGCCCGGGAGCTAAAGGTGAGCCGGGGTCCAGTGCGAGAAGCACTCTTAAGGCTGGAGCGCGATGGCCTCGTAGTTACCACTTCCCGGCGTGGCACGTTCATCCGCGATATTTCTTTTGCCGAAATCGGAGTGGTTTTCCGCATGCGTGCCAAGCTCGAGGGTCTTTGTGCTCGCTACATGAGGGAAGATCCGTCTGTTGACGCTCCCGCGATGCTTGAGCCTGTGTTGAAGAGATTGAAAGCTGCCGCAGATAAGAACAGTGAAGAGCGCTTTTTCCACGCGGACATGGAACTTCATCGCACGATTTGGAAAGCATCCAATCAGCCAATACTCTACGGCACGTTAAATCTGGTAATGAATCCCTATATTTTTATGATTGCTCGGGCCTACTCTTCTCAGGTTGCTATGGCACGGCGCCTTGAACACCATGAGCGGTACGTGAAGATGCTGATGAAAACCCCGATCGCCCGAATTGAAGAAGAGGTCGAGCGATACTTTTCCGATGTTTACACCCAGACGTTCGACCGGACCTCGCCCTTCCCCGCATTTGCTTTGCACGACTGGCCTGGCGATTCAAGAGACGCCAGGCCCAGCCGGCAATCGCGCTTCTGAGCACGTGTTCGCTAGGTCCTCTTAACGAGGGTTGCCCCTCCATCGATGAGCAGCGTCGAACCCGTCATGTAATCGGAATCCTGGCTGCACAGGAACGCGAATCCGTCGGCAACGGACTCTGCAGTTTGCATCTCGTTGAGCGGAATTGCTGCTGAGACGCGTCCGCGAAACTCTGGCTGTGTATCGTGTATTTTTTTGCTGAGACCGGCATAGACGATACCAGGGGCCAAAACGTTAACCCGTATTCCCTGAGAGGCAAGCTCCTGGGCCATGACCATTGCCATCATCTTGACTGCCGCCTTGCTGCATATGTAAGACGTTCCTTCGGGAAACGGCATGTCTTGCACCCAGCTTCCAGTGAAAAGGAGTTTGCCGCGGACTCCGCGAACCACCTCTTGCGAGACCATCACCCTTCCAGCCAGCTGAGCCAGGTTAAAGGCCCCGAAGAAATTGACCTCCATCGTTGTTCGCAGATGTGCGGGGTCGATCTGAAGAAACGGCTCATTGGTCACGATGCCGGCGTTCGCTATCACTGCATCCAGACGGCCGTGGCTCTTCACAGCCTCCGTCAACATCGACTGAACTGCTTCCCGGTCCGTAACGTCGCAGCGGAAGTAGGTCACGCTTGTATTGTTGAGAAGATCTGCCGAAAGAAGCTCTTTCGGGCTGCGATCCACAAGGATCACTCTGGCGCCGTCCTCAAGGAGTCGACGGGCGACAGCCTGGCCAATGTCTCCACACCCTCCGGATATTGCTACAGTCTTTTGCGCTAATTTCTTGCGTTCAGCCATTTAGGTCCTCGAAATCGATCTTAGTGCGAAGCATAGGGGATGAGAGACGGAGTGCAGGAAAGCGTGATTGCGGCCATTCCCCTCGGTTTTGCGGGCTGATCTTCCTGTTCCAGCATCCGGCCATTCGTCAAGAAAATCTACAGATCGCAATCTTCGACTGTCAACAAGATGGTTGACATTAAGCCAGTATGCTGTGCTAGCATTTGCTTTCCCTGAAGCGGGGGGTAGCTCTTAATTGCATTCATATGACTTCTGATTCGCACTCATTTAAGGGCCAGACTGTTCTCATGACGGGAGCAGCCCAGGGTCTAGGCAAGGCGACATCCCTCGCTTTTGGGCGGCGCGGTGCCAAGGTCGCCATGGTCGACTTAAATGAGCCGTTACTGAACGACACCGTTGCAGAGCTTCGCGATCAGGGGGTCGAATGTGCTGGCATTGTGGCCAACATCGCAGAGTCAGGAGCCTCCCAGACCATCGTAGAGAGCGCGTTGAAGCTCTTTGGGGGCCTCAATATCTTAGTCAATAATGCAGCTGTATCTTCGGTTGAGGCTCTGCTAGATGTTACTGAAGGCGAATGGGACAAGGTGTTCGCAGTGAATGTGAAGGCGCTGTTCTTCCTGTTGCAAGCCTCGGCACGCGTAATGAAGTCAGCCGGAGGGGGAAGAATCATCAACGTTTCTTCTCCGGGAACCCGGATGACACTGACTAACTACACGTCATACGCGACATCGAAGGCGGCCGTTGACTATATCACTCGGACTGCGGCAGCCAACCTCGGACAATTCGGAATCACAGTCAACGCGATCGCACCAGGCAGAATGGATACTCCGATGCAGCGCATCACTGAGGAATCAAACGCTGCTGCCATGGGGATCGACATAAATACCTATATTCAGTCTCGTACTGTAGATATTCCGATGAGAAGGCGTACCACCCCTGAGGAAGTTGCTGAAGGAATCGTGTGGCTTGCGACAGAGGAAGCATCCTATGTCACCGCGAATCGCCTGAATATCTCAGGCGGCTTGGAACTTGATTGATGCAATCACTGCGCTTTGTGCGGCCCAGCGACACGGACGATCTGGTAATGAGTATCGTTGGCATCGAGATCGATGGTCAGATTGGTGCGGCTTGAGAATATCTAAGGTTGAAACAATTCGCCACGCTGCTCTGCCAAATCTTCTTTGGGTACAACTCCATTCCGAAGACGGCTTGATCGGCCTTGGAGAAACGTTCTACCTGCCCGCCGCAGTCGAATCAGTAATCCACGATGTAATTGCGGCCTTTATTCTCAATCGAGCCGATTGCTCTCCTGAGAGCATCTGGGATCAGGTCTTTAGCTACTGCAACTTTTTCGGACACGCCGGAGCGGAGATGCGCGCGCTTTCGGCCGTAGATATCGCCCTTTGGGATCTGCTCGGTCAGAAGACCGGCGAGCCTATCTATCAATTGCTCGGCGGCAAATTGAGACAAGAGATTCCAATCTATAACACCTGCGTCGATACCGAGATTTACCGCGACCAGGAAGGCTTTATGGAGCGGCCCGGTGAACTGGCCAAAGAGTTACTCGCGCAAGGCATCAAGGCTATGAAGGTGTGGCCCTGGGACCGCTTCGCGCCGAAATTGGAGACGACGGCAATCTCCGGACCGGCTGGATACTTGTCGATGGGGCCATCCGGCTCGTTTCTATCCCTGAAAGATCTGGATGCCGGGCTCAGTGTTGTGAAGAAGATTCGCGACGCCGTCGGCAGAGATATTGAAATCCTGATTGAAGGGCACTCCCGCTGGGACCTGAATTGCGCCATCAGGATCGGCAGAGCCCTGGAGCCATACGACGTGCTGTGGATGGAAGACATGATGAAGCCGGAGAGTGCCGCCGATCTGTCCAGGCTGGCTGCCGAAACACGTGTTCCGCACAGCGTCAGCGAGCGTCTTTTTACAAGATTTGCTTATAGGCAAGTCCTTGAGGCGCACGCCGCGCAAATTATCATGCCGGATTTGGTCTGGACCGGGGGAATCACAGAAGGGCACAAAATTGCTATCCTTGCCGACGCATTTCACCTGCCTATTGCGCCCCACGATTGCACCGGGCTCGTGACGATCTTCGCGAATTTGCATCTCTGTGCTGCAAGCCCAAACGCCATGATCCTGGAAACCGTGCGCGGCTTCTGCGAGGGTTGGTACCGCTGGGTTTACACAGACAATGTTCAGATTGGGGACGGTAAGGCCAGCTTCTCAGATAGTCCAGGGCTCGGCACGCGGCTCAAGCCGGAGTTTCTAGCGAATCCAGCCACCACTACACGGATCAGTGCTGCCTGATTGACGAGAGCTTTCCACCTGTGAGCGGCGCAGCAGAGCCTTCTACTCTCTGAGTGAATCAGGCCTTGAAATCAAGCTCTTCGCCCACTTCAGGGATAATCGCCGTCCCTTTGCCTCCCAGGCGCGTGTAGGTATCGACAAAGAGCGCAGGATCTAATGTTTCCTCGGCACTGTTACTCCGGTCTGCCCAAAGTAAGTGGTGGATAGGAATTACCTTTGCAGCTCCCAGATGCCATGCGAGCAAAGCGGATTCGTATGCATCCATGTTCCCTCCCACTCCGTTGATGCAGAGCATTGCTACATCGGGCGCTCGGGATTTGAGCCGCCGCAGGCGAACGTCATATTCGGTATCGCCGCAGTGGTAGATTTTCAGCTTTCCAACCTGAAGCAAAACCCCGACAGCATCCGGAACCTCCCAGCCTGGTACGCCAGCTTCATGACGGGCAGGCGTTGCCTCGATCCTGACATCATTCAGCGGTACTGGTTCGCCTGGAACTAAGGGAATAATTTGTGCTCGTGGGATGTCCCAGCTCAACGCTCGCGCCATCGCGCTGGGCGGCATGATTAACTTTGCGTTCTCATTGTTGCGAGCAATCGTGGGAATTGAGCCAGGGTCCAGATGGTCCTCGTGCCAGTGTGTGGAAATGATCGCATCGGCACGGAGGTCGTCCGCCACAATTGGCGTTGGAAAAGCGCGCTTTCTCCCGAACATGGCTTCGACGCAATTGGAAAGATATGGGTCAATACATACGACGGTGCCGTTATGGGTTTTGAATACAAAACCAGACCCGCCTAACCACCAGCAGGAAACATGATGGTTAGCTACCTGCTTCGAAGCAATGCGCTGTGCCAGACCTGTGTTTTCCATCGGATAGCTTCTTTCATCATGTTGTTCGAATCTATTGATTAGTCGAGCGGCTTTCGGCTGTCGGACGGAACGTGGTCTGGCCAAGCCGCCTCTCCCACCCGTCCTTATGGACATTGAGGTACGAATACGGATCATACGGATGTTGCCTGGCTACGTCGACGTTGAGGTCCAGGCCGAGCCCCGGTCCGTTCGGCAAGCTCAGATGTCCGTTAGCAGCATCGATCGTCGGAACCCAGGTGACCAGATCCCTGGTCCAGGGTTCATTGAAGGGATCAAAGTGCTCCTGTATCAGAAAATTGGAAACGCATGCCGCGAGTTGCAGGCAGACTGCAGTTGCCACGGGTCCACCGCTCTGGTGCGGCGCGATCACGCTGCCATGTGCCATGGCAAGGTTCGCAACCGCTAACGTGTTGGTAATCCCGCCCAGACTCATGGGTTCGGGCTGAAAGATGTTAACCGCGCCTCCCGACGCGAGGGTATAGAACTGACCGACGGTGTCATACATCTCTCCTGTGGCGACACGGATGGGGGATTGTGACGCTACCGAGTTTGCTGGTGACTCCCGCTCGCGAGTGGTTGGCTCTTCCCACCAATAGATATCAAGAGGCGCCAGCTTTCTCGCCGCACGCAGGGCGTCAGCTTCTGAAAACCTCGCATGAACGTCGATGAGTATTCGCATGTCGCGCCCGAAGTGAGAGCGCAGCGCAGCCACGATCTCATAGGAGAGCTCCAGTTCGTCACTATCAATGAAGTCACGCGAGGTTCCAAAGGGATCGAGTTTGAGTGCGTGAAAGCCCTTTGCGACAACCGCCTCTGCGGCCTCTACAAGCGCCTGAGGGGACCTCTCCGTCCGGTACCAGCCATTGGCATAGCCCAGGATTGACTCTCGAACCCTCCCGCCGAGTAGTTGATAAATCGGAACCCCCAGCGATTTGCCGAGGATATCCCAGCAAGCTACCTCAATCGCAGCTGCAGCAGTCCGGTGAATATGCCCGCCATCGAGGGAAACGCTGTCCATCAGACGTTTGGAGAGAGCATTCACCTGCAATGGATCCTGGCCGATTACAAGGTGTTCTAGCTCGCGAATTGCAGCCTCGGTTGTGCGAATGAAACCATTCAGGGTTCCCTCGCCAATGCCATGCAGGCCGCTGTCGGTAAAGATCCGCGCAAATAGCCAGTTTTTCCAACCCGCATTAACCGAGATCGTCTCGATCGAGGTGATCTTCATTTGATTTACCTGACACGGGATTGGGTGGATCCGGTATTACTTTCGGTGGTCCGCCTCACCTGTTAGTTCCAAAGCAGCCGTGGCAATATCTTCCGAGTCCATTCGATAGCGTTGCACAAGGTAGGGAATGGAACCGCTCTCGCAGAAGCAATTCGGAATACCGATGCGTCTTAACTTGACCGTCATCCCAGCATCCACAATCGCGTCCGCGACAGCGCTGCCCAATCCACCCGATGTGAAATGGTTTTCGGCGGTGACGATCCGCGGGATCCGGTTCACCAGAGCCAACACAGCCTCGTCATCAAAAGGCTTCAACGTGCTCATATGCAGCAAGGCGGCACTCACACCTCTACTCTTGAGCTGTGCAACAGCCTTGAGAGCTCTGGCTGTCATCAGGCCGGTACTGACAATCGCCACATCGCTCCCTTCACATAGAAGTTTGGCTTTGCCGATTTCGAACTGGTATGCGTCCGGATCGAGGACGACGGGGACCTGGCCGCGCAGCAAGCGCATATAGACGGGTCCCTCATAATTGGCGATCGCAGAAACAGCCTGACCTAATTCGGTCGCGTCGCAAGGATCGATAACAGTAAGGTTAGGGATGGAACGCATCAGTGCCAGATCTTCTATGCCTTGATGTGTTCCACCGTAGCCGGTGGTCAACCCCGGAAGGCCGGCAATAATCTTGACGTTCGCGCCACCTAATGCCGCGCCAATTGCAATAAAGTCGTATGCGCGCCGGGTTGCAAATACGCAATATGTGGTGGCGAAGGGTACGAATCCGGTCCGCGCTAGCCCAGCAGCGACACCAATCAAGTTTTGTTCGGCCATGCCGATTTGAAAAAATCGCTCAGGGAAGCGATTCGCGAAGATATGTATATCGGTGTACTTGCCGAGATCCGCCGTTAGTCCAATGATGCGGGGATTGGCTTCCGCCGCTCGAATGAGTGCTTCTCCGAAGGGCGCCGTTGCTGTTCGCTCTGCTCCGTAGACATCGGAGCTGAGGATATTTCCCGTGACGCCCGCTTTTGCCCCTGAGATGCTCATGCATCCCCCTCGGATGTGGATTGGGCATTCTGCTCGAGCTGTTCGCGGGCCAACCGCCACTCGTCCGGTTCGACTCGTATGAAATGATTCTTGTCTCGCTCTTCGAAGGTGCGCACGCCCTTCCCCATCAGCGTATCGAGAACGATTGCGTGAGGTTTGCCACTGTTGTTCTTGGCTGAATCGATCGCGTCGACAATCGCGCCGATATCGTTACCGTTAATGCGCTGCGTATCCCAACCGAACGCTTTCCATTTTTCATGCACGGGTTCGATAGTTAGAACCTGTCTTGGCGGCCCGTCGGCTTGTTGATCGTTGCAATCGACAAATGTGAACAGATGGTCAAGGCGATAGTGGGCGGCTGCCATCGCCGCCTCCCAGGTCGAACCTTCCTGAAGTTCTCCATCCGAGAGAAGATTGAATATTCGGGAAGATCTTCCATCCAGGCGTACGCCTAATGCCATGCCCACAGCTTGACCGAGACCGTGACCGAGCGATCCTCCGGTCATCTCGAATCCTGGGGTAATTTCACTGCCGGACATTTCAAGTCTGGATTGATCTGCGCCATAGGTATCGAGCTCATCGACGGTGATCACGCCAGCCTCAGCCAGAGCCGCATAAAGTCCGATTGAGTAGTGCCCAATCGAAAGCAGGAAGCGGTCGCGATCCGGCCATGTAAGATTTTGCGGGTCGTACTTCATCTCTCTGAAGTAAAGCACCGCGAGCAGATCGGCGATTCCCAGGCCCTGTCCAACGTAGCCCTGGCCGACCCGCTCTGCCATCCGGAGGACGTGCCTTCGCAGCGAAAGAGCGTGACGCTCCAGAGACGTAATGCTTGTTGCCTCCGCGGAAGCATTTATCCCACCACTCATGGAACCTCACGCCTTGTTCACTCTGAAGGAATCAGTCGAACAGTACTGGATCGACTGATCGCCAGTTCATGCGCCCATTGCCGCCGATAAGTGCCAGTGCAATGATCCTTATAGAGGAACGATTCGCCCCCTGTCAATACAAGATCGATGACACAATTGTTGACATTACGGTGCCTTCAGTATTTGTATTTCTTCCACTTGAAAAGTGCAAAATTCATGTGTCGATGATCGGTGGCTTGTGAAGGAGATCTGGGCGTGCAGATCAACCTTTGCCTTACGAAGATGAGAACCAATAGAGAAGCACCGGAGGAATATTATGACAACCTGGATGAAGAGAGGATGCCTTGCCGCACTGGTTGTGCTATTCGTGATGCCCGTTCGTGCGCAGGTCTTCGACTTGTCGGCAGATTTCTCCGTTGCCAAAAACCCAAACGCAGTCTGGGAATATGGCTTCTCCGCCATAAACTCCTTAGCACCCGATCAGTTTCGACTTGATCAGAAATCCGTGATGGTCGGTCCAATTGGGTTCTGGCATCCGACCCAGGGCAATGCGCCCGGCGAGGGCTACTATCCTTACATTGCCTACAACAGTACGAACGATACCCAGGTGGGATCGAAGGGATGGGCTATAGATGCCGGACAGATCGCGATGGAAGGCAGCATTACCGGTCAATATAGCCTCGTCCGTTTTACGGCTCCGCGCGGCGGCAGCTACTCGGTGGTCGCCAAGTTCGTAGGCATTCATTTCGGCCTGTCCACGACCGACGTCCACGTATTGAAAAACGGCGTTTCTGTATTTGACGCGGATATCGACGGCTATGGAGGAAATCCGGCATTCCACGCGGTGCAAGGATCAAATCCCAGAGCCGAATATTCGGGTCAGATGCTTCTGCACGCCAGTGACAAGGTCACATTTGCCGTGGGCTATGGTAAGAACAAAACCAACTATGGCGATACGACAGGCCTGTCTGTGCGGATCGAGCTACTCGGTGAGAGCAAATCTCACAAGTAATAAATTTGCGGGGCGCGGGAATTCCGATCGGTCTCGCTGTCGGATGTCGGCAAAAATGTTGACAACGATTTAAGAAGTAGAGCAAGCTTATCAGGCTTTTGTTAGCTCTTGAGCGGGCAGGCAAAACACTGCTCCGAAATCGAAAACCTGGGAAAACTGTGGGAATGGGAAGCGGACTGGGCATCTTCTTGGCGGTAGCGGCCGGCCTGATGGTCGGCAATTGCATGCTGCCCCTTAACTATTTACGCAAGTGGCGTTGGGAGAATGCATGGATCATCTTCACCCTGGTTGCGCTTGTGCTGGTGCCATGGGCTCTCGCTTTTCTAAGGGTGCCAAATCTTCTCTCCGTTTATAGCAACGTCAATTCCGCCAGCTTCATGATTCCGTTCTTGTTCGGGGCCGGATGGGGAGTCGCCCAGGTCCTCTTCGGGTTGGCTGTGATTCGTGCCGGAATGGCGTTGTCGTTCGCAATCACCATTGGGTTGAGTGCCGCACTGGGAAGTTTGGTTCCTATCCTCCTGCGCCATCCGCAAGCTCTTGTTACTGGACGTGGGTTAGTGCTGCTGCTGGGGCAGGTTCTAATGGTGACCGGCGTCGTCGTTTGTTACTGGGCGGGGCGCAGGAGAGAGAGGGAGCAGAAAGCAGAGGCGGCGACGACAACCGCGAGATCGTATGTGGTTGGGGCTTCGCTGGCAGCGCTGGCTGGTCTTCTTGCGCCGATGCTCAATTACGCTCTGGCCTTTGGCGACAACCTGATCCTCGAAGCTCTTCGTCAGAATACCCTCCGAGCAGATGCGCCTTACGCGGTCTGGCCGATTGCTCTTGCGGGAGGCGCGGTGCCCAACATTCTCTATCCTCTCTGGCTGCTTCAACGCAATAAGACATGGGCTAACTTTCGCCCGGTATGGCCCGAGATCACGCTGGGAATGATCATGGGTCTTCTGTGGATGGGCTCCGTTGCGATCTATGGAATGGCCACAACACTCCTGGGAGTTCTTGGTGCATCGATAGGGTGGAGCATCTACCAGATTTGCATCATCGTGATGGCCAACGTCTCAGGTTGGATTGCCGGCGAGTGGAAAGGGGTGAGCCAGGGGTCAAAGCTCATATTGTGGAGTGGCTTGCTGTTGCTGGCATTCGCGACTGTGGCCATCACTTATGGCAATCACTGATCCGATCGGTTGGGCGATTCCAATCGATGTTGTGTCTTTAAGGGAACAAGAGTGAAACGGCAAACCAACCGTCTGGCGATACCTGCCGCACTGGCAATCATGCTCCCCGCGATCTATTCATTGAGCCAGTCGACGGAAAGTCCGCTGGTGAACGCATCCGTGCGCCGTGGAACCGCCCCCGGAGTTCGTTTTACATCCGGGCTCATGGTGTGCGACGAGGAACTCTACGCTGGCAGATGGGTCAACCGCTACTGGACTTCGACAGGACAAATCAAGCCAGAGGTCCATCTGCAAAGTCAAAGTGAGAGCAGAGCGGGTTCACCAATCGACGCATTTCAGCTTGGAATCGAGGGCCAGAATCTTGCCGGAAGCTGGAAGTGGATTGACGCAAAGCGAAGACACCTCACCAATCCTGACGGCGAATTAGTGGCCATTGAACTGGAGAGCACGGCACGCCCCATCACAGTCAAGCTGAATACTGAAATGCATGGCGAGTCCGTCATGGTTCGCTGGCTTGAGATCACCAATCGAGGCACAAAGGCCACCGCGATTACATCTCTGTCCCCCTGGTCCGGCCCGCTTTGGAACACCGTCGGATATAGCGAGCGCGTGGGAAAGGAATCGCCCTTTGAAGTTGCCACAACCAGGTATGAAGTCTGGGGCCGCGAAGGAGCCTGGGAGTTCCACCCGGTTGAAAATGGAACGCTGACTGTCTCCGGCACTCGTGGGAAATCAGGTTGGGGACACCCGACCTTTTTCGCGCGCAACCGTGCTAGCGGCGAATGGGTTGTTGCTTCCCTCGCATGGAGCGGCAACTGGACGATGCACGTTCAAGGAACTCAGGATACGGACAAAGACACCGCGCGTCTCTTCTTCGATCTTGGCCCCAGTGCTGCCGATCCAGTGCTTCGCGTGATTGAGCCCGGGGAGACAGTCCGAAGCCCCGAGACGCACCTGCTCCTGATGCGAGGCGATCTTGATGCAGTAACACAGGAGCTTCAACACCACGTTCGCCACTACATCCTTCCTCCAGTTCCGCCAGGTCGCAGGTCACTCGTCGAAGCGAACCATCGCGGCTATATCGTGAATCACGAGTCCGAAGAGGGCATCGACCGGGAAATCGATATTGCGGCATCTGTCGGTGCCGACACCTTCGTGATTGATGCGGGATGGTATGGTCCCGAGCCTAACTCGTGGTTCAACAACGTGGGAGATTGGCGTGCTGGTCCGTGGCTGCCCAATGACGTTGGTCCAATACGGGAGTATGCAAGAAAAAAGGGAATGCTCTTCGGACTTTGGGTTGAGATCGAAAGCGTTGGTGCGGCGGCTCCATTACGAAAGGAGCACCCGGACTGGATCCTGAAGCGGAACGGCGTTCCCGTCGCCAATGGACGACAGCTAGACTTAGCCAATCCCGAGGTTGCTGCGTGGGCGGAGTCTGAGATCGGCCGGATTATCAGGCAATACGATCTCGACGTCTTCCGAATCGACTACAACAATTCTGTCGAGGAGGGAGGAAACCGGATCAAGGACGGCTTTCTTGAGAACACGCAATACCGTCACGTTGAGGCCTTATACGCAATCTTTGACCATCTCCGAAAGCAATTTCCCAATGTCATCTTCCAGAATTGTGCCGGCGGTGGTGGACGGCTCGACTATGGGATCATGCAGCGTTTTCAAAATACCGAGCTATCGGACTGGCTGCGGGCGCCGAGGGGTTTGAAGATCCTCAACGGCATGACTTGGGTATTGCCTCCCGAAATTTTGCTGCGAACGTTCGGTACCGAAAGCAGTGGGCTTGAGGATGATGGCGACCTGAATGTGCAACTCGACACAACAATGATGTCACGGCCGATCTTCCGCGGAATCAGCCCGTCGCTGCCCGAACTAAATCCGCTTTTGGCCACAAAGATCCGCCAAAGCGTCGATCTTTACAAGCATACCCTGTA
>Ga0335083_10005378_pt1 | contig 16146 bp, 15 predicted proteins | sample Lox_Sample_42_FD_206716 | JGI IMG/M metagenome (GOLD analysis project Ga0335083, IMG submission 206716) | Soil microbial communities from Loxahatchee National Wildlife Refuge, Florida, United States - Lox_Sample_4.2 | ecosystem: Environmental > Terrestrial > Soil > Wetlands | place: USA... | reverse complement strand
TGGTTCTACTTCGGCATCAACGTCGGCGCCACGCTGGGACCGCTCGTGGTCGCCTGGCTGGCGCAGCAGTTCGGCTGGCACCTGGGCTTCCTGTCCGCGGCCATGGGCATGGCGGCGGGACTGGCTTTCTACACGAAGATGCGCGGTGAACTGGGCGAGGCAGGTCGCGCGCCCGCCACCGCGGACGCCGCGGCGGTGGCACGCGGCCGGCGCGCGTTGCTGGCCGGGCTGGCCATCATCGCGCTGGTCATCGCGCTGTTCATGACCGGCATCGTGCACGCCGCGCCGGCGGCGCTGCGCGCACATGCGGCCGTGCTGATGATCGCCGCGGTCGCGGCCAGCTTCGCCTGGCTGCTGGGCTTCGCCGGCCTCGCCCCACCGGAGAAGAAACGCGTCGTGGTCCTGCTCGTACTGGTGGCTGCCAGCACGTTGTTCTGGGCGGGATACGAACAGGCCGGTTCCTCGCTGACTCTGTTCGCCGAGCGGCACACCGACCGCATGATCGGCGCGCGCGAATTCCCCGCGGGCTGGTTCCAGTCGGTGCCGGCGATCTTCGTGCTGCTGCTCGCCCCGGCGCTGGCCGCGCTGTGGTCGCGCCTCGCGGCGCGCGGCGGCGAGCTGAACCTGATCGTCAAATTCGCGCTCGGACTGCTCGGCATGGGCCTGGGATTCCTGGTGATGGTGGGTGCCGCGCGCGTGGTCGCCCACGGCATGGCCGGCGCGCGCGGCGGCGCCGGACCGATGTGGCTGGTCACCACGTATCTGCTGCATACGCTGGGCGAGCTGTGCCTTTCACCCGTGGGCCTCAGCGCCACCACGCAGCTCGCGCCGCGCCGCCATGCGGGCCAGGCCATGGGCCTGTGGTTCACCAGCCTCGCACTCGGCAACCTGTTCGCGAGCCAGCTCGCCGGCAGCATCGACAACGCCGATGCGCACCAGCTGACGATCTATTTCGTGCACATGTTCGAATACGGCGGCGGCGGGGCGCTGTTGCTGGCGGCACTTTCCCCGTGGCTCGCCCGCTGGGCCAAGGCGGGTTGATCGCCGCGGCGGTGTCCTGGCCGGCGTGCCGATGATCAACTGGCCGGCACGCGCTCGCGCTTCTCGCACAGCAGCTTGAGGCGCGCGAGCGAGCGCTCGGACAGCGCGCGCACCCTGGCGTGGTAGGGCGTCCACCCGGCCAGCTCCGGCACGCCGGAGCACAGCAGCCGGACTATCGTGCCCGGCCCGTCCGCCTCGAGCAGGATGTCGTCCACCACGGCGCCGTCGAATGCGGGCAGTTCCGCGGGCATCAGGTAGATGAGCCGCAGCCGGCGTGGCGGCTCGAACACGTCGACCAGGGCTTCGCGCTGCAAGCCGGGCGCCACGGTGACCGACCAGCGGCCGCCCTTGCGGGGCTGGAGGCGCGCGTCGGCGCCCGCCCACAGCGGCAGCAGCAGGGGCCCGCACAGCACTGTCCATACCCTGGCGGGCGCGGCGGCAATATCCATACGATGCGCGAACCCGCGTGTCCTGGAAGGCATGCTGGCTATTCCACCGCCCGCTCGCGCAACAGCATGGTGGCCAGCGGCAGCAGCGACACCGCGATGACGGTGAGCGTCACGGCGCCGAAGTGTTCGCGCACCAGCGGCAGATTGCCGACGAAATAGCCGCCCCACACGAACAGCCCGACCCAGGCCACCGCTCCGGCCACGTTCCAGCACTGGAAGCGGCCATGGCTCATGCGCCCCACGCCCGCCACGAAAGGCGCGAAGGTGCGCACGATCGGCGCGAACCGCGACAGCAGCACGGTTGCGGGGCCGTGCCGCGCGAACCAGCCCTCGGTCCGCCGCAGGTAGTCCAGCTTGATGAAGCGGTAGCGGCCGCTGAACGCCCGGCTGCCGATGGCCCTGCCCAGTGCGTAGTTGGCGGTATTGCCCAGTACCGCGGCGAGCGCCAGCAGCAACGTCAGCCACCATGGCGACAGCCTGCCGCCGGAATCGACGGCAGCCAGCGCGCCGGCGCCAAACAGCAGCGAGTCACCCGGCAGGAACGGCGTCACCACCAGGCCGGTCTCCGCGAAGATCATCAGGAACAGGATGGCGTACAGCCACAGGTCGAAGCGGGCCAGCATGTCGACCAGGTGCCGGTCCAGGTGCAGGAAGAAATCGAGCGGAAAGTGCAGCAGCTCCACGCGGTGTGATTCTTCCAGAGACGACGGGTCCGCGCCAATCAGCCGGTGGCCGCGCGCTGCCCGGCGTCATCCTCATGGCCGCTGCCGGCCGCGGCGATCTGTTCCACGCGCCGCTGGATTTCATCCTCGCCGGCGGGCAGCTCGATGCCCTGTGCCAGCAGCTCGCGCTGCAGTTCGACCTGCAGCTCGGCCGACTCTGCGGCCTTGGCGGCCGGCGCCGGATCAGCGGCCGCATGCTGCCGGGCCACGGCGGCATAGGTCGGCAGGTCGCCGATGACCTCGACCATGGGCACCGGCTTGGCGATGGCGAAACCCTGGCCATAGTCCACGCCCAGGCGTGCCACGCGCAGGCGGATCTCGTCGCTCTCGACATACTCGGCCACGGTGGTCAGCTGCATCGAACGCGCCAGTTGCGCAATCGCCTGCACCATCGATTCCGCGCGCGGATCCTTCAGCACGTCCTTCACGAAACTGCCGTCGATCTTCAGCATGTCCACGGGCAGCTTGCGCAGGTAGGCCAGCGAGGACAGACCGGTGCCGAAATCGTCGAGCGCGACGCCGCATCCCAGCTCGCGCAGGCGCTGCATCATCTCCTCGGCCCGGTCCAGGTTGGCGATGGCCTCGCTTTCGGTCAGCTCGAAGCACAGCACGCGCGGATTGACGCCGCTGTCGCGGATCCGCTGGATCAGTTCGTCGATGAAATGCGCCTCGCCCAGCGACTGGCCGGAGAGGTTGACCGTGAACACCACCGGCGCGTCGACCAGCAGCTGCGCGTGCGGCGCCAGCCGGCCCAGTGTCTCGCCGATTACCCATTGGTCGACCTCCGGCATCAGCTGGTAGCGCTTGGCGGCCGAAAGGAAGCGACTGGGACCGACCGTCTCGCCGTGATCGTCGATCATCCGCAGCAGCAGCTCGAAGTGCGGGCACGCACCGCCTTCGCCGGCCAGCGGCGCGATCAGCTGCGCCTCCAGCCGCACGCGACCCTCGCTGAGCGCGGCGTGCAGGCCCGGCGCGATGTTCATGTCCTCGTAGCGGCGGATCAGCGATGCATCGCTGGCCTGGTACACCTCGACCCGGTTGCGGCCGCGGTCCTTGGCTGCCTTGCAGGCGGTTTCCGCCATGGCGAGCGCATGCGGCAGGCCCACCCGCGAACCGGCCAGCGCGGCCACGCCTATGCTGACGGATGCCTGGAAACTGTTGTCGGCCACGATCCCCACATGCGCGGCGGTGAGCTTCTCGATGCCGGTGCGCAGCGCCTCGGCGAAATGCATCGCGTCCTGCTCGCCGGTGGGCAGCAGCAGCGCGAAGCGGTCGCCCGAGATGCGGGCGGCGAGCGCGCCGGGCACCAGCCGCGCGCGGATGAGTTCGCCGAACCTGGCGATGAGCCGGTCGCCCAGCAACATGCCGTAGTTGTCGTTGATGACGTGCAGGCGGTCGGCATCCAGGTACAGGCAGGTCCACCGCGCGCGCCGTCCGGCGGTCCGCGCCGCGAGCAACGGCCGCGCGCGCTGTTCGAAGGCCTTGCGCATCAGCAGGCCGGTGAGCGGGTCGTAGCTGGAATCGATGATGCCGGCGGCACGGCGCGCCAGCAGGTCGGCGAGCAGTCCGTCGCGGCGCCGGAAGGGTTCCGCCGCGCGCGCGCGGAACATCGCCAGCACGCCGGTCACGCGGCCGGATGGATTGCGCAGCACGCTGGCCAGCACGCGCAGCGGCAGCTCGATGCCGGGCAGGCTGCCGGGGTCGTTCAGCAGCATCGCCTCGCCGCCGGCCTTGGCGAGCGAAATCAGGTGGCGGTGCAGACGCGCGAGGATCGAAGTGTCCACTTCGCGCGCCGGGTCCTTGACCATGGATACCAGGCTGCGCTCGGGCACCACCAGCGCGACGAATTCGCAGGCCAGATGCCGGTTCACGTTTTCCAGCAGTTGCCGGATGCCGTCGTCGGCCACTTCGCAGCGCATCGTGTCCGGCGTGGCGAGCAACACCTGGAGATCCGCATCTTCGGCGGCCGCGGGCCGCTCGAGACGCGCGCGCAGCAACAGTTCGCGCCGCATGATCTCCAGCACCGGCCTGAGGATGGCGTGCACATAGGGAAAGCCGCGGGACACGCGCTCGCCCCCGCGCCAGCTGATTGCAACCAGCGCGACGAGCAGGCCCGCGTCATCGCGCAGCCAGAACACGTGCACCTGTTCATCGTCATCGAGCTGCGCCACCTCGCCGGGCCCTGCGTCACTGGCTGCCGCGATCACGGACTTGCGGACCAGTGGCGCGTGCGCCGGCGAAATGGATTCCTCGCCGGTCCAGCGCACCTCCCCATCCGGATCGAAAATGGTCAGGCCGCTGGCGCGGGGTAGCAGTGCCGCCACCAGTTGGGCGTAGGGCTGGAAATCCCAGTGGCTCGGGAGGACTTTGGACATCTCCGGCCAGCATGACTTAATGGCTGCCGTACATTCATGATCGAGTTGGCAAATTGCCCGCCGCGCGCATCAAAATCAGGAAGGCGGGGAAATGCGGAATGCGAAAAAACGGGCACCGCTCGCGGTCTTTACTGCTTGGGCGGCTCCCTGGAACGGAACCAGTCATGCGGATTCACCGGCTTGCTGTCGCGGCGGATCTCAAAATACAGCGCCGGGGTCTTTCTGCCGCCTGAATCCCCGGCCGTGGCAATGGTTTCGCCGGCGCGTACGGTTGCATCCTTCTGCCGGTAGAGCTGCTCATTGTGGCCATAGATGCTGAGATAGCCATCACCATGGTCGACGATGATCAGCAGGCCCATTCCAGGCCACCAGTCGGCCAACACCACGCGCCCGTCACGCACCGCGTGCACTTCTGCACCGCGTTCGGCTTCGATTTCGATGCCGCTGGAATGCCCTCCGCCCGCCAGTGCATCACCGAAATCCACCGTGATGTGCCCGGCCACTGGCCAGGCCAGGGTGCCGCGCGCCTTGGCGAAGGGCGCCTTGGAGTCGTAGGGCACGGCTTCAGCTTCCTTCGCCAGCTTTTTCAGCAGATCCTCGAGCTGCTGGCGCTGCTTCTGCAGATCGGCCAGCTGCGCGGAACGGCTCCGCGACTGCTTCTCCAGCGCGGCCAGTATCTGCCCCCGCTGCTGCGTGGCATCCCGCAGCTCGCCAACACGATCCTGCTGCTGTTTTTCCAGGCTGGCCAGTTCCCGATCTTCTGCGTCGATCCTGGTTGTTAAATCGTCGATCTGTGCAACATCTTCGTCCAATTTGGCAATCTGAGCCGCCCGCCTTCGGCCAAGGTAGCCGTAATAAGTCAAAGTGCGGCTAAATTCGCCGGGATTGCCTTGATTGAGCAGTAACTTGAGGGGTTCATCCTGACCCATGAAGTAGGCGGCACGCAGCTGGCGGGCCAGATCCTGGCGATCCTGTTCGCGTTCGTCCTGCAAGCCGGCGCGCTGATCCTGCAATTTTTGACGCGTCGCAGCATGCGCGGCGCGCCTGGTGCCCAGATCGCGCAACGACCCACGGGCACTGGCTTCCGAACGCTCGGCCTGACGCAGATCCCGGTTCGCGCGGTCCCGATCCATCGCGTCCCGGGTCAGCTGCTGCTGCACACGCGCGATGTTCTCGTTAACCGCCTTCAGATCCTGTTCGGACTGGTGGCGATCCTGCTGCGCGGCCGGCAGTGCCAGTCCGACGCCCAGCAGCGCAAGTCCCAGCAGTTGGCGGAAACCTCCGGTCATTGGGGCGCCAGTCTATAATGCCGCCCCTTTGCCACAAGCCCCGCGGCCCGCATGCATCGTCTGCCGGAATACCTGCAACATCATCTGCTGCTCGCCAGCCTCACGGTGGCCATGGCGCTGGCGGTACTGGTCTTCGAGCTGCGCACGCGCCGCTTTGCTTATGCGGCATTGAGGCCCCAGCAGGTCATCCAGCTGATGAACCAGGGCGCACAGCTCTACGATCTGCGCGAGGCCGGGGCTTACGCCGCCGGGCACATCAACGGCGCGAAGCGGCTGGATTCCGCGCAGCAGGGCCAGGCCGCCGACCAGCTGAAGCGCTTCAAGGAACGGCTGCTGGTGGTGTACTGCGAGGACGGCAGCCGCTCGACCGCGCTCACACGCCAGCTGCATGCCGCCGGCTTCACCAAGGTCTTCAACCTGCGCGGCGGGCTGGCGAACTGGCGCGCCGAAGGGCTGCCGCTGGCCCGCGGCTGAGTCCGGCAATGAGCGGCGTCGTGATGTACACCACCTCCTGGTGTCCGTACTGCGCGCGCGCGCGGCAGCTGTTCGCGGCCAAGGAAGTGGCCTTCACGGAGATAGACGTGGAGCAGGTATCCGGCAGCCGCAAAGAAATGCAGCAGCGCAGCGGCCGCAACACCGTGCCGCAGATCTTCATAGGCGGGCAACACGTCGGCGGGTACGATGAGGCACACGCGCTGGACCTGCGCGGCGAACTCGATCCGCTGCTTGCCGCGGTGTCCTGAAGCCGCCCGAGAACGCCAACAGACCTGAGGAACGATACATGGCCGAAGCAACCTCCAACGGGCACGCCCCGAACCTGGCGCTGCAGGGTGTCTACCTGAAAGACGCCTCTTACGAAGCCCCGCAGGGTCCGCGCACCGAGGGCGCCTGGCAGCCGCAGATCAACCTGGACCTGGCGACCAACAGCACGCCGATCCAGGGCGAACTGCGCGAAGTGGTGCTGACCGTGACGGTGTCGGCGAAGCAGAACGACAAGACGCTGTTCCTGGTGGAAGTGAAACAGGCCGGCGCCTTCCTGATGCAGAACCTCTCCGAGGAGGACACCAAGCGCGCCATCGCCAGCATCTGTCCCGGCGTGCTGTTTCCCTACGCGCGCTCGATGGTGTCGCAGCTGGTCTCGCAGGGCGGTTTTCCGCAGCTGCTGCTGCCCCCGGTGAATTTCGACGCGCTGTACCTGAACGCGCAGGCGCAGACCGTGCAACCGGCCTCGCAGCTGAAGAACTGACGGACGACGCGTGAGCGCGCCGATCGCCGTACTCGGCAGCGGCTCTTGGGGCACCGCCCTGGCGATCCAGTTCGCGCGTGCCGGCAAGCCGACGCGCCTGTGGGGCCGCGATCCCGCGCAGCGCGCCACGATGCGCGCGGCGCGCGTCAACCCGCGTTACCTGCCCGATGCGCCGTTCCCGGACCAGCTGCGCGTGGCCGATTCGCTCGCGGACGCACTCGACGGCGTCGGCGACGTGGTCATCGCGGTGCCGAGCAATGCGTTCCGCGTGCTGCTTGCGGAACTTGCGCCACGCATCACGCGCGAAGTGCGCGTGGCCTGGGCCACCAAGGGGTTCGAACATCACACGGGACTGCTGCCGAACCAGGTGGCGCGCGCGGTGCTCGGAGACGGTTACACGATGGCTGTGCTGTCCGGGCCGACGTTCGCGCGCGAGGTGGGCCGCGGCCTGCCCACCGCGATGGTGGTGGCGTCGGCCGACGCGGACTTCGCGATGCGCATCGCCGAGGATCTGGCGTCTCCAGGCTTCCGTACCTATGTCTCCACCGACATCACCGGCGTGGAAATCGGCGGCGCGGTGAAGAACGTCATCGCGGTCGGCGCGGGCCTGTCGGATGGCCTGGGATTCGGCGCCAACATGCGCGTGGCGCTGATCACGCGGGGCCTCGCGGAGATGACGCGCCTGGGCGTGCGCCTGGGCGCGCGCGAGCGCACCTTCATGGGCCTGACCGGCCTCGGCGACCTGGTGCTCACCTGCACCGACGACCAGTCGCGCAACCGCCGCTGTGGCCTGGCGCTGGCGCGCGGCCTTTCCGCCGCGGAGGCCATGCGCGAGATCGGGCAGGCGGTCGAAGGCTATCTGGCCGCGCGCGTGCTGCGCGAAGTGGCCGGTAAGCTGCAGCTGGACCTGCCGGTGTGCGAGGGCATCTGCCGCATCCTGTTCGATGGCGCCGACGCGCGCGAGGTGATGCGCGAACTGATGGCGCGGCCGCCGCAGGCCGAGTTCGAGTAGCCGCATGCAGGCCCTGCTCGCCATCGACCAGGGAACCACCAGCACGCGCGCCATGCTGTTCGACCGGCAGGGCCAGCGCCTCGCCATGGCGCAGCGCGAACTGCCGCAGAGCTTCCCGCAACCGGGCTGGGTGGAGCACGACGCAATGCGCATCTGGGAGGATGCGGCTGGCTGCGCGCGCGATGCGTTGCGGCAGGCCGGCCTCGCGGCCCGCGACGTCGCCGGCCTCGGCATCACCAACCAGCGCGAAACCACGCTGCTGTGGGAGCGGGCCACCGGCATGCCGATCCATCCCGCCATCGTGTGGCAGGACCGCCGCACCAGCGAGTTCTGCCGGCAGCACCAGGACCGCAACGACTGGCTGGCGGAACGCACCGGCCTGTTGCTCGATCCCTATTTCTCCGCGACCAAGATCGCCTGGCTGCTGGACCACGTCGAGGGCGCACGGCAGCGCGCGGCGCGCGGCGAGCTGGCCTTCGGCACCATCGACAGCTGGCTGCTGTGGAAGCTGACCGGCGGCCGCGTGCACGCCACCGACGCCACCAATGCCTCGCGCACCGCGCTGTTCAACCTCGGCACGCAGCGCTGGGACGAGGAGCTGCTGGATTTCTTCGGCGTGCCGCGCGCGCTGCTGCCGCAGGTGCTGGACTGCGCCGCCGGATTCGGCCACACCGAGCCGGCGCTGTTCGACGGCCCGATCGCCATCCGGGGCATCGCCGGCGACCAGCAGGCGGCCACCGTCGGGCAGGCCTGCTTCGCGCCCGGCATGGCGAAATCCACCTGCGGCACGGGCTGCTTCATCGTGCTCAACACCGGCGCGGAACTGAAGCGCTCGCGCAACCGCCTGCTCGGCACCGTCGCGTATCGCCTCGATGGCCAGCCGACCTTCGCGCTGGAAGGCAGCATCTTCATTGCCGGCGCCGCGGTGCAATGGCTGCGCGACGCGCTGCGCATCATCGGCACCGCCGGCGAAACCGAGACGCTGGCGCGCGGGCTCGACAGCAACGACGGCGTGTACCTGGTTCCCGCCTTTACCGGCCTGGGCGCGCCGTACTGGGATCCGCGCGCCCGCGGCGCGCTGCTCGGCATGACGCGCGATACGGGCATCGCACAACTGGCGCGCGCCGCGCTGGAGGCCGTCAGCTACCAGACCCGGGACCTGCTGCAGGCGATGGCGCGCGATGCCGTCGTGCCCACCGAGCTGCGCGTGGACGGCGGCATGGTGGCCAACGACTGGCTGGCGCAGAACCTCGCGGATGTGCTGCAGCTGCCGGTGGTGCGCCCGCGCACCATCGAGACCACCGCGCTGGGGGCTGCCTTCCTCGCCGGCCTAGAGGCCGGTGTCTATGGTTCGCTCGACGACATCGCCACGCTGTGGCAGGCCGCCCGCCGCTTCGAGCCACGCATGCCGCGCCCGCGCGCGGACACGCTCTATGCCGGCTGGCAGGACGCGGTGCGGCGCGTGCGATCGGACTATTAGGGCAGCCGGAAGCCGTTCTGCCGCCAGGCCTCGTATACCACCACGGCCACGGCGTTCGACAGATTCAGGCTCCGGTTGGCCGGGCGCATCGGGATGCGCAGCCGTTCATGCGGCGGCAATCCGGCCGTGGCTTGCCGCGGCAGGCCGCTGGTTTCGCGCCCGAACAGCAAGGCGTCGCCGGGCTGGAAGCGCGCCTCGTGATACGCCTTCGTGCCGTCGGTCTCGATCACGAACAGCTGCGTGGGACCGATGGCCGCGAGGCAGGCCGGAATGTCCGGATGCAGGCTCACGCGCGCGAGATCGTGGTAGTCGAGCCCGGCGCGCCTGAGCTGCGGCGCGGAAAGCTCGAAGCCCAGCCGGCCCACCAGGTGCAGGTGTGCCCCCGTGTTGGCGCACAGCCGGATGGCGTTGCCGGTATTGGGGGGAATCTCCGGCTCGAACAGCAACACGTGGAACAACAGCGTCTCCGTGGGCAGGGTGGCCCGTTTTCGGCGATAATTGCAGCATGAATGCGGCCCTGGAATCGCCCCCTGCAGCTGCCGCCGGCTGGGCGCCGCCCCATCCGTCGCTGGCGCTGGAATTCTGCGGCATGCGCTTTGCCTCGCCAATCGTGCTGCTGTCCGGCTGCGTCGGCTTCGGCGAGGAATACACGCGCGTGGCCGGCTTCTCCAACCGCGACGTCGGCGCCATCTGCCTGAAGGGCACCACCGGCAAGCCGCGCCTGGGCAATCCGCCGCACCGCGTGTGGGAAACCCCGATGGGCATGCTGAACTCCATCGGCCTGCAGAATCCCGGTGTCGATGTGGTGGTGCGCGACATCCTGCCCACGCTCGATTTTTCAGAGACGCGCTTCATCGCCAATGTCTGCGGTTCCACCATCGAGGAATACGTCGAGGTCACTGCGAAGTTCGACGATTCGCCCATCGACGCGATGGAGCTGAACATCTCCTGCCCCAACGTGAAGGAAGGCGGCGTGCAGTTCGGCAATTCGCCGGAGATGTCCGCGCGCGTGGTCGCGGCGGTGCGCAAGGCCACGAAAAAACCCATCATCACCAAGATGTCGCCGAACCAGACCGACATCCGGCGCAATGCGCGGCTGTGCATCGAGGCCGGCACCGACGGCTTCGCAGTGATCAACACGGTGGCCGGCATGGCCATCGACACCACCACCGGCAAGCCGGTGCTCGGCAACCGCCAGGGGGGCCTGTCAGGTCCGGCCATCAAGCCGCTGGCGCTGCTGAAGGTGGCGCAGGTCGCCGAAGTCGCGCGGCCCCATGGCATTCCCATCATCGGCCAGGGCGGCCTCGTGAGCGCGGCCGATGCCATCGAATTCCTGATCGCCGGCGCCAGCACCGTCGGCGTCGGCACCGCGCTGTTCTACGATCCGCTGGTGTGCCCGAAGATCAACCGCGGCATCGCCGACTATCTCGCGGCCCAGGGGCTGGCCAATGTTGCCGCCCTGGCGGCCTGATCCTTTTCCTTCCAACCCTTCTTGAACATGTCCACCACCGAAACAATCAACTTCACGCGCGGCGTGCCCGCGAACGAATCCTTCCCCACCGAGGAAATCGCCGCCGCCGCGCAGCGCGCATTGCAGAAGCAGGCCGTGGCCATGCTGCAGTACGGGCCGGCCGCGGGCCTTGCCGCCTTGCGCGAATGGCTGGCGCAGTGGCAGCAGGTACCCGTGGAGCGCGTGCTCACCGGCAATGGCTCGCTGGAAATCGTCGAGTTCCTGTGCATCGCGCTGCTGGCGAAGGGCGACCTGGTGTACACCGAATCGCCCTCCTACGACCGCGCCATCACGCTGTTCCGCCGCAACGGCGCCGAAGTGGCCGGCGTGCCGCTGGAAGCCGACGGTCCGGACATCGCCGCTCTGGAGAAGATGCTCGCCCGGCGCGTGCCGAAACTTTTCTATGTCATCCCGGACTTCCAGAATCCCTCGGGCGCCACCTGCTCGGCCGCCAAGCGCCACCGCCTGGTGGAGCTGGCGGAAAAGTACGGCTTCCTGCTGCTCGAGGATGCCCCGTACCGGATGCTGCGCTATCGCGGCCGCGACGAGCCCACGCTGTATTCACTCGCCCCGCAGCGGGTGCTGCACATGAGCTCCTTCACCAAGCTGATCGCGCCGGGCGTGCGCACCGGCTTCATGCTGGGCGAACCGGCCACGCTGGCGAAGATCGGCAAGGTGGCCGAGGACACCTACATCTCGCCGGGCTACTTCGCGCATGGCGTCACCGCCGAATGGTGCGCCGAGGGCCGGCTCGGCCCGCAGATCGAGAAGCTCAAGCAGCTGTACGCGCCGCGGCTGGATGCCACGCTGGCCGCGCTCGACCGGCACATGCCCGACGCGGTGGCCACACGCCCCGACGGCGGCTTCTTCCTGTCGATCACGCTGCCTGCGGGCACCTCGACCACGGCGGTACGCGCCGCGGCCGCGAAGCAGAACCTGAATCTCGCCGACGGTCTTGCGTTCTTCCCCGGCGGCGGCGGCGAACGCTTCCTGCGGCTGCCGTTCTGCGCGCTGAGTCCGGCGCAGATCGACGAAGGCGTGCGGCGGCTGGCCGTCGCGGTGCGGGAAGCAAGGCACTAGTCGACTCGAAAAATAGGAGGCACATGTTCGCCAAGCTCCGTTCCGCGCTGCTGCTCGGCGCGCTGCTGCTGGGATGCCTGGCGGCGGGCACGGCCTGCGCCGCGCAAGGCAAGCTGGAGAAGCTGCGTGTCCATGGCGCCTCGCTCGAGGGCAACCTGCAGGGCAACGACGCCACGCGCGACGTGTGGGTTTACACCCCGCCCGGCTACGAGGAAAGCGGCAAGCGTTATCCGGTGATCTACTTCCTGCACGGCTACGCGGTGACCGCGGACGTGTACGTGAACGAGGTGCTGAAGATTCCCGCCGCCACCGACGAGGCCATGTCGAAGGGCGCGCCCGGCGTCATCATCGTGATGCCCGACGCCTTCACGCGCTTCGGCGGCAGCTGGTACTCCAGCTCGCCAACCATCGGCGACTGGGAGGCCTTCATCACCAGGGACCTGGTGGGATACATCGACAGTCACTACCGCACCATCGCGAAACGCGGCGGCCGCGGCCTCGCCGGTCATTCCATGGGCGGCTACGGCACCTGGCGCATCGGCATGAAATACCCGCGGGTGTTCGGCGCCATCTACGCCATGAGCTCGGCCATCCTGCTGCAGGCGCCGACTGCCGAGGCCGTCAAGGCACAGCTCGCGCGGCTGGCGGCGGACCCGAACCTGCGCAGCCAGCCCAAGAGTTCGACCGACGGCGTGGAGTCGCAGGCCTCGGCCTGGGCGCCGGACCCGCAGAATCCACCCTGGTACTTCGACCTCCCCTTTGACGCCGCCGGCAACGCAGTGCCCGCCGTCGCCGACAAATGGACCGCCAACTCCGTGATGACCATGCTGGAGCAACATGTGAAGGCGCTGAAGAGCCTCCGCGCCATCATGATGGACGTGGGCGACCAGGACAGCCTCGAGGCGGGCAACCGGCAGTTCTCGGATGCGCTCGCGAAAGCCGGTGTGAAGCATGGCTTCGAGGTCTACGAGGGCACCCATGGCAACCGCGTGGGCGCGCGCTTCATCGCCAACGTGCTGCCCTTCTTCGCCAGGCACCTCGACAGGAAATAATGCCGCCGCGCCGCCTGCGCGGAGCCTGTCGCGCCGCTACTCGGGGATATCGTCCAGCCCCAGCTCCTTGAGCTTGCGGGTGAGCGTGTTGCGGCCCCAGCCCAGGAGCTTGGCCGCGGCCTGGCGATGCCCCTGCGTGTGCTTCAGCGCCACGCGGATCAGCGTGCGCTCGAACTGCGGCAGCGCCTCATCCAGCAGTGGACGGCCGCCGCCGCTGGCCGCCTTGTCGGCCCAGCCGGCAAGGCTCGCCACCCAGTCGTCGGCCGGCGTCGCCGCGGGACCAGCCGCAGTGATTTCCGCCGGCAGATCGTCGACGTGTACCTCGCTGCCCGGCGCCAGCACGGTGAGGCGGCGGCAGAGATTGACGAGCTCGCGCACATTGCCGGGCCAGCCATAGCGCGCCAGCACCTCGCCCGCGTCCGCCGACAGCGTCTTGGTGTCCACGCCCAGTTCCTTCGCGGCCAGCGCGAGGTAGTGCGACAGCAGCATGGGCACGTCCTCGCGCCGCGCGCGCAGCGGCGGCAGCTCGATGCGGATCACGTTCAGGCGGTGGAACAGATCCTCGCGGAACTGGCCGCGCGCCACGCGCTCCTCCAGGTTCTGGTGCGTGGCCGCGATCACGCGCACGTCCACGCGGATCGGGGTCTGCCCGCCGACGCGGTAGAACTCGCCCTCCGCGAGCACACGCAGCAGGCGCGTCTGCAGCGGCAGGTTCATGTCGCCGATCTCGTCGAGGAACAGCGTGCCGCCATCGGCCTGCTCGAAGCGGCCGCGGCGCATGCTGTCGGCCCCGGTGAACGAGCCTTTCTCGTGGCCGAACAGCTCCGACTCGAGCAGCTCGCCGGGAATCGCCGAGGTATTCAGCGCGATGAAGGCCTTGCCGGCGCGCGGGCTGTGGTCGTGCAGCGCGCGCGCCACCAGCTCCTTGCCGGTGCCGGATTCGCCGGTGACCAGCACGTTCACCGAGGAGCGCGACAGCCGCCCGATGGCGCGGAACACCTGCTGCATGGCCGGCGCCTTGCCCAGCAGCTCCGGCATGGGCGGCGGCGGCGCGGGATTTTCGCCGGCACGCTCGCCGGCCTGCGCGGCGCGACGCACCAGGTCCACCGCCTGGTCGACGTCGAAGGGCTTGGGCAGGTACTCGAAGGCACCGCTCTCGTAGGCCGAGACCGCGCTGCCCAGGTCCGAGTGCGCCGTCATCACGATCACCGGCAGTTCGGGATGCCGCTCGTGGACATTGCGCAGCAGCTCCAGGCCCGACTTGCCCGACATCCGGATGTCGGTCATCAGCACGTCGGGCACTTCGCTGCCGAGCGTGGCCAGCGCCGATTCGGCAGCCTCGAACAGCCGCGGCATCATGCCGGCGTTGCGCAGCGCCCGCTCCAGCACCCAGCGGATGGAGGCATCGTCGTCGACCAGCCACACGCGCAATCCATTGTTGCTCATTCCTGCGTTCCTTCCAGCGGCAGCAGCAGCGAGAACACGGTCCGGCCCGGCTGGCTGGTGAATTCGATGATGCCGCCGTGCCGCGTGGCCATGTCCTGCGCCACGGCGAGCCCGAGGCCGCTGCCGTTGGAACGGCCCGTGACCAGCGGCAGGAACAGCGTCTTGATGAGATCCGGCGGCACGCCCGGGCCGTTGTCCTCGACCTCGATGGCGGCCACGAGGCGGTGCCGCACCTTGCCGATGTGCACGCCGTTGCGCACGCGCGTGCGCACCAGGATCTTGCCGTGCGGGCCCACGGCCTGCATCGCGTTGCGCATCACGTTCAGCAGCGCCTGCACGATCTGGTTGCGGTCGAAGTAGCCATCGGGAAGGCTGGGATCGTAGTCGCGCTCGATCTGCAGGGTACCGGCCGCCTCGGCGCGGATCAGCCGCACCACGTGCTCGCACAGCTCGTGGATGTTCAGCAGGTCCTTGCGCGGCGGCCCGCTGCCCCCGGCCATCGAATCCACCAGCGCCACCAGCCGGTCCGCCTCGGCGATGATCACCGCGGTGTATTCGCGCAGCGCCGGGTTGTTCAGCTCCTTTTCGAGCAGCTGCGCGGCGCCGCGCAGGCCGCCGAGCGGATTCTTCACCTCGTGCGCCAGTTGCCTGACCATCAGGCGGCTCGCGTCCATGTCGGCGAGGATCTCGTTGTCCCGCGAGATGCGCTGCCGCTGGGTGGCGTCGGTAAGTTCCAGCAGCAGGTAGGTGCCGGTGACCTGCCCTTCCAGCGGCGTGACGATCAGATCGATCAGCGAGGGCTCGCGGTGCGCCGCCGAGCCGACCGCCTTGAGCATCAGCTCGTGCTGCGTGCAGGTCTCCAGGTGCGCCAGCGAGCGGCGCAGCACTTCGAGCAGCTGCCGCGGATCGTAGAACAGCTCCGAGAACGGCCGCCCGCGCGCCTGCCTGAGGCTCACCGCCATGAAGTCCTGCGCGCTGACGTTCGCATAGATCGGGCACAGCTGGGCATCGAGCACCACGATGCCGGTCGACAGCGAATCGAACAGCTCGGTGGGCTCGAACTGCGACAGCGGGGAGAACCAGGAATGATCGCGCGTGGCGGGATTCATTGGCGCCATGCGTCCCGGCGCCGGCCGGCGCGCGCTACTTCTTCTGCTGCTGCTGGCGGACCGGGGATTGCGGTGACAGCACCGAAGGCTGGTGCACGTAGAAATTGATCGCCTTGCCGGTGCACAGCATGCGGCCGTCCGCATCCACCACCCGCACCGCCAGTGTGTAGGCGCCGCGGTCCAGTCCGGTGAGCGTGGCAGACAGCGCGCCCTCGGGCCAGCCGGCATAAGCGGAACCATTCAGCAGCAGCTGCAACCGGTCTCCCGGTTGCAGCTCCGGCTGGATGTCCACGCCGACATCCACCGAATCGACGCCAAAGAAGGTCTGCTCGCCG
>Ga0335083_10005376_pt1 | contig 16149 bp, 14 predicted proteins | sample Lox_Sample_42_FD_206716 | JGI IMG/M metagenome (GOLD analysis project Ga0335083, IMG submission 206716) | Soil microbial communities from Loxahatchee National Wildlife Refuge, Florida, United States - Lox_Sample_4.2 | ecosystem: Environmental > Terrestrial > Soil > Wetlands | place: USA... | reverse complement strand
GTCGGGCCGCGCTGGATTGGTTTGAGCCTGAAAGGGTTCGGGATACACGGCACCAACGAGCCCAACTCCATCGGACACAACGCGTCGCACGGCTGCATTCGGCTGCGCAACCAGGAAATCGTGGAACTGTTCGAGATGGTGAGCGTGGGCGATACGGTCGAGCTTTTTGCAGATCACACCTCTGATCTGGATGCGATTTTCGGACCGGCAAAACCGGCTCCGAGTGTCGTGGCACTGGCAACGGCAGCCCCGGCGTCGGCGGTTGTCGAGAACCGGTAGGGCCAGAGAGGAATCGCCATGGAAAGTCTCCTGGGTTCGATTGCGATGGCGGCCATCACATTTCCGGTTTGCTTCTTTGTGGCGCGAGGATTTTTGCGCGGGCTGATACGAATCATGAGCGGAGGTAAGGATCGCGATGTGCTATGATCGCAGCCGTGAAGGGGTGGCGAGCGGTCCTTCCCGCGCTCCTATTCATCCTCCCGATGGCCGCGCTTGCGGCCGACGACTTGAACGGCGCCGCGCGCGAACTGGCCCGGAGGACGGTTGCGTATGCCGGCAAGGGCGATGCGATTTCCATTGCGTACCACAACGTCTCGTCGCTGACACCGGCGGCGATGGAACAGTTGCGGCACGGCTTCGAAACGGCGCTACAGGAAGGCGGTGCGCGCCTCTCGGACACCGGACCCGTGGAAACGCGGCTGACGCTCTCCGAGGATCAGACGCAATATCTGCTGATCGAGGAGGTGCGGAAGGCGGACGACCGCCAGGTTTGGATGGCGGCGTGGAAACGGGAACCCGCCGGCGGCCGCACACCCGCGCGAATCACGCTCGATCGCAAGCGCATCTGGGACCAAACCGAGCAGATACTGGATGCGGTGCTTACCGACACCGGTCTGTTGGTGTTGTCGCCGGGCAAGGTGAGCTTCTACGTCAGAGACGCGAGCGGCCAGTGGCAAGCCGGTCCCTCAGCCGCGATCCTGCCCGCCAAACCATGGCCGCGCGATTTGCGCGGCCATCTGCGTTTGAGCGGCCAGAATTTTCAGGCATTCCTGCCGGGCATGAGTTGCACGGGAACGGTGGATGCCGTGCTATCGACCAATTGCCGCGCGGCGGATGAACCTTGGCTTTTGGAATCGGGCGGCCGCGGGATCCTTCTGGCCAACTTTGCGGCGGGCCGGAACTATTTCGACGGACGAGTGGTGACCCAAGCCGGCGCGCGGAGGACGGTCGCGCCATTCTATTCGGCGGCGGCCGTGGAGGATCAGGGCCGGACGTTCTGGCTTTTGGCGCTGGTGGATGGGCGGGCGCAGATCGTCGATGCCTCGTTCGAAACGGTGGGCACGATTCCCGGCTGGGGGAGTGACGTGGCGGGTGTGGACGCACAATGTGGTTCGGGGTCGCAATTCCTGGCCACCAAGGCCGGCGATTCGAACGAGCCAGACGCCGTCCAGCTTTTCGCGTTCGGCAACCGGGTTGCGTCGCCCATAGCGGTGCCGGTGACGTTTTCCGGCCCGGTGATGGCCTTGTGGCCATTGGGCGGAGCGTCTGTTCTGGCAGTAGAGCGCGATCTGACCACAGGCAGGTATGCGGCATATGTTCTTACGGTTGGTTGCGGCGGTTAGCGTGGCGGGATGGTTGTCCGCGAGCCTGGCGAGCGGGGAAACGCGTCCGCGTTACGGCGGCGTGCTGCGAGTGGAAGTGCGTATGGCGGGCGATACCGCCGACCCGCCGCAGAGCGGTCCCGGACTCGCCGATCTGATCGGCAATTTCAATATCACCGAGTGGGAGGGGGGCCGGCGCGCGGTGTTCGAGGCCAACGAGGCGGCGGCCGGCGGCCGGCCGTACGTCGACCGCGTGGAGGTGCAGTTGGCCCGGGCGTTGCGCGATCAATCGGCCGATCTGGAAACGGGAAAGGCTGACATCGTCGAGCTGGGCCCGAACGAGCTGCGGCGATCGGCCGCGGGCCGTAAGGTGTGGTCTTCCGCTCCCGTACGCGTCGTGGCGCTGGTTTTCGGGGCGCGCGTGGAGGACGCGCGCGTACGCGAGGCATTGTCGCTGGCGGTGGATCGAGGCATCATTCATCGCGTGCTGCTGCAACAGCAGGGTGAAGTGTCGGGCGCGCTGTTGCCACAGTGGTTGTCGGGATATGCGTTCCTGTTTCCCGCGACGGCGGACATGGGCAGGGCGCGGTCCTTGCTGGCCGGTCTGCCGGCGACGGCTCGCACGCTGACTCTTGGGGTCGACGACGCGGCGCTGCGGCCCATCGCCGACCGGATCGCACTCACGGCCCGGGACGCCGGGCTGATGGTGACCGTGGTGACCGGCGCATCGGATGTCCGCCTTACGGAATTCCGCATCACGTCGACCGACCCGGCGCGAGCGCTGGCGGCGATCGCCGGCGCGCTTGGAATGCCCCTGCCCGCGCATGCGGCATCGGCCGAGGGATTGTATGCGGCGGAGAGAGCATTGCTGGAAGGATTCCGGGTCGCGCCGTTGTTTCATCTTCCCGATAGTTACGGCGCCGGCGGCAAAGTCAAGGGCGGACCGGGCATTTCGCCGCTGGGCGAGTGGCGGTTCGAGAATCTCTGGGTGGAAGGCGAACGGCAGTGACCTTCCGCACGCGGCTGCTGCTGATCTTCACCATAGCGGTGATCGCGACGGTGGGCGTCGTGGAACTGCTGGTGTTGGGCAGTACGCGGCGGGCGTTCGAAGGCGTGGAATCGCAGCGGGTGGACGCGCTGGTGGCGCAATTCCGGCTGGAGTTCGAGCGAAGCAAGCAGGAGATTGTGCGCGCGGTTGGGGGAATTGCAAGGTCCGACGCGCTGCGCGATTTCGTGACGAAAGCCGATTACTGGCCTTATCTCGACCAGGAGGCGGCGCAGAATCTGGCGTCCACGCAGGGACTGAAGCTGCTGGAACTGGTGGCGGGAGACGGCACGATTGTCTCATCGGCGGAATGGCCGGCGCGCTTCGGGTATCACGAAGAATGGCTGACTCAGGAGACGGATTGGCACAGCCGTGGGGCTTTTCTGAAGCGGGAAGAATTGTCCGATGGCGTGGCTCTCTCGCTGGTGGCGGTGGCAACCGCGGAAGTCGCCGACCGCAAGCTGTTCGTGGTTGGCGGGCAGGAGATGGACCGCGACTTCCTGGGTACGCTGGTGCTGCCGAAAGGCATGCGGGTGCTGCTCTATCGGAATCTGGAAGCCCGGTATTCGGCGGCTGACCTGGTGAGCGGCGAGAGCCGGATCGGCGACGCGCAGCGCCTCGAACCGCTGGTCGAGAGCGTGCTTGGGGGCCGGCGAGAGGCCAGCCGGATCGTGGGGAGCGGGGCCGATGCCGAAGTATTTCACGCGCTGCCGCTGGCCGGGTCGGAAGATTCGCTCCTGGGCGTGCTGCTGATCGGGAGTTCGCGGCGGGAATTGGTGGACCTGGAGGCTTCGCTTCGGTCGACGGGGATCTGGGTGGCGGCCGGCGGGATTCTGATGGGTGTGGTGCTGGCCTGGTGGGCGACGGCGCGCATCACGCGTCCGGTGCAACTGCTGGCGCGCAGCGCGGGCAAAGTGGCATCGGGAGAGTGGGGAACGACCGTGGAAGTGACGTCGGCCGACGAAATCGGCAAGCTGGCGCGGGCGTTCAATCGTATGACACATGAACTGGTGGAACAGCGGCAGCGGCTGATGCAGGCGGAACGTGTGGCGGCCTGGCGCGAGCTGGCGCGGCGGCTGGCGCATGAGCTGAAAAATCCGTTATTCCCGCTGCAGATCACGGTCGAAAACATGCAGCGCGCGCGGGACAGTTATCCGGAACAGTTCGACGAAGTGTTCCGCGAGGGCACGGCGACGCTGCTGGCCGAGTTGTCGAATTTGAAGCAGATCATCGGGCGCTTCAGCGACTTCGCGAAAATGCCGGCGCCGGAAATGCAGCGTGTCGATTTCAACAACCTGGTCGCGGAGACGATGCGGTTATTCGAAGGGCAGCTTTCGCAAACGCACGTCGCGGCGAAGGTGGAACTGGCGCCGGTATTACCCCTGGTGCCGGCGGACCCTGAGCAGATGACGCGGGCGCTGCGGAACCTGATCCTCAACGCCATTGACGCGATGCCGCGGGGCGGGACGCTGACGATACGAACAGCCGCGATCGGGGAAGGTGTGCGGCTGGAGGTGGCCGACACCGGACAGGGACTGACCCCCGAGGAATGCGAACGCCTGTTCACGCCGTACTATACGACCAAGACCCACGGCACGGGCTTGGGGCTGGCTATCGTGCAATCGGTGGTGAGCGACCACAAGGGCCACATCACGGTGGAGAGCGAGACGGGCAAAGGGGCCAAGTTCCGCATCGATTTGGGAGCTGTGTAGGGCCGGAGTTAACTTTCGCTAATATTGCACCCCATCTTCAAAAGCCGCCAATATCGTGCTGAATGACACGTTTGTTTATCGGCGCCGTGCTGTGGACGGCGCCCGCCTGGTGTCAACCGGTCATGCCGTCGTGGCTGGCGAATTATCCGGGGGCGACCGCGCAGACGACGAACTCGCCGGCCCTGGTCGAGGTGACCTACGCAACCGCGGCGCCGCCTGCCGCGGTGCAGGATCATTATCGCAAGCTCTTTGAGTCGCGGAATCTGCCGTTCAATGCCAATCAGGACGGGGTCGGCATTGTGGTGCGGGCCTCGGCGGAATGCGACCTGATGATCACAGTCCGCGCGGCGGGCGGTGGTTCAGCGGTACGGGTGAGCTGCGCCGATAACTCAGCGCCATCTTCCCTGACGACCACGACAACAACCACGACCGTGGTGCGAAACGGCTCGCCCGCGCGCGGCGGGATGACGCCGGCGCAATCGCAGCAACAATATCAGGACGACGTAGCCAAGGCCATGGCGATGCATCAACGGGCCGTCGAGGAGATGGGCCTTCATAAGGTGCGCCCACCGGCTCCGGCGCCGCCCCTGGTGTGGCCGAAGTGGCTGGTCGCACCGAAGGACAGCGAACTGATGGTCGATCGCGGCCGCGATGCGGCGGGCAATGGGCAGTTGAAGAGCCGGTTCATTACCGGAGCCCCGATGACCGCGCTATACACCATGTACAAGGATCTGCTCGCGTCGCACGGCTATTCGCAGCGGGGAGGGATCGAGACGGGCCACACGCAATCAGGCATCCAGCAGAACCACTTGGGGTCTGTAGAAGGCGATTCCTATCCGGACGGCTTCCCGGGACCGCGGAGCGAGATTTCGGTTCGTTTCTCGCGAATGTATCTCAACGACCCGATCACGGTGGACATCAAGGTCACCGTGTTTGCGTATGCCGGTTCCGGCCCGCGCGAGCCGTAGCGTATGAGATGGCGATCGACTGCGGTGCTTCTGGCGGCCGCCGGGTTCGCCGCGGCGCAGAGCACGCTCGCGATCCCGTCGTGGATGGAGCCGTATCCGGGCACGACGCCGCGGCTGCACGACTTCACCACCTTCGTCGAGCAGGACTACAAGACCGACGGCGCGCCGGCTGACGTCGTGGCGCACTACCGGAAGCTGTTTGAGGCAGCAAAACTCCCGTTCTTCCCACAAGCCGATCCGATCAGCACCACGATTCACGGAGAGACGCCGGCGTGCGATCTTAAGGTCGATATCCGAAAATTCGCGGGAGGGACGCTGGTTCATGTCACGTGTTCGCAGCCGACACTTCGCAAGAGGCAGGAAGATGGGATGCGCACCATGGCGAAGTACGACCAGCCGGTCTACCCGGAGGCGCGGCCGAAGGCCCAGCTTCCGCCACTGGCGTGGCCTGCATGGCTGGTGAAGTGCGATGGCGCCGACTTGCAAACGCGCCGGGGCGTCGATCGCTTCAAATTAAGTTATCTCAGCGCGGAATACGACTGCGTGGCCGACCGTTCAAGGATACAGGCATTCTACGCGGACCTGCTTGCCGCGAACGGGTACACGGTGACGGCGCAGACTCCTGCCGTTCTGCCGCGCGACGGCACGGCAATCGTGGAGGGCGCGCGATATTTCGGGGACCGATTGGGGCCGAGGTTTGTCGTTCGCGTGGAATTGACTCCCGCGGCCGGGGAATTCCATGTAGAGTTGCGGATCACGGCGCGTCCTTGAAGCTGCCGGAGGCTGCTGAGCGTGAGCGGCGGCCAGGACCACGCGTGATAAAATGGCTGCTCACCCCAACATGAAACGCCTGCTTTTCCTCTTTTTTGTAATTCCGCCAGTCTGGGCTCAATCGCCAAGCGCGCCGGCGCAGCCGGTGTGGGCGAATCTACCCGACACCACCGTAATCGCGACCGTCGACGACCAGCCGCTGACGCTGGGGCAGTTCAAGGCCTTCACGTCCTTTCTCGATCCGGCCTCCCAGGCGAAGCTGATGGTTGACCCCACCGAATTGGTGCGGGAACTGGCAATGATGAGAAAGCTGGCTTCCATCGCGCTGGAGAACAAACTCGACCAGCAGAGCCCCGTGCGGGAACAATTGGAGTACAACCGTCTGGTGATGTTATCGCAGGCCGCCGCGGGCTACCTGTTAGGTAGCGCCACGGTGGAACAGAACGAAATTTTGAATTATTACAACGCCAATCGCGAGTTGTTCAAGCAGGTCAAAGTCAAAGCGATCTACATCCCGTTCAGCGCGACGCCGGGCACGACATCGGGCGGGAAGAAAGCTCTCTCCGAGGCTGACGCCAAGGCGAAAGCGGAAAAGCTCGTGGCCGCAATCAAAGGCGGCGCGGACTTCGTGAAGCTGGTGCGCGAGAACTCCGAGGATGAGACATCGAAGGCCCGCGATGGGGATTTCGCTACCGTAACACCAGCCGACAACATCCCCGACGCGATGCGGGCGGCGGTATTTCAGTTGAAAGAGGGCGAGACCAGCAACCCTGTGCGACAAGCGAACGGGTTTTATATTCTGCGCGCCGAGCAGGTGACGTACGAGCCCCTATCCCAGGTCCGCGATCAGATTTTCTCCAAATTGAAGCAGGAGAAGGGCAGGCAATCGCTCGATGCGATCCATCGCGACGTCAACGTGCAGTTTCCGAATTCGGCGTTTCCGGGAAAGCCGGCGGCGCCGCCGGCCGGGAAATAGGACGGTTCGCCGTGCGTGCGGCGCACGCTCGCCGTTCCGGAGTCCGCGCCGAGCTTGACCTCTGCTGGGGACACGCCGACGGAAGCGTCGACACTGCACGCTGAAAGCGCGCGCCATGGAGCACGTACCGTTCTACTTTTTCCTGGTGTCGGATGATCCGTCCTGCCGGGGCGCCGACCGCGCATCGCCGCGCTTGATCTGCGCGCGCCGGCGGCCTTCCTCGAGATTCGCGGCCGCCTTTTCCTTGGCGGCATCGCTCACCACTACATGATTGTTGACGGCGAGAGCGCCGGCGGTCTTGGCCATCCGCGTCGCGTTGCCCTTGTGCTGAACCACGTTAGTCCGGCCCTCGATGGTCGCGACGCCACCCTGCACACGTACGGTCAACTTGTCGGCGGCAAGTTTCGATTTTGCGAACTTCGCGCGGATCGCCGCCTCCAATTGGGCATCCGGCAGACGCGGCCTGGTGGTTGCAGAACTTGATTTTCTGACCGGGGCCGCGGTCGCCGACGCCGGGGCAGGTTGTTGCGCCGGTGGATTCGAAGCGACAGCGCCGCGCTGAGGCGGCAGCGCCCGAGGCTGTTGTATGGGAGTCTGGGGTCTGCACCACGCGCTTGCGGCGAATAACACCACGGCTATGCAGGTGGCGGTTTTGATCATGAACTATCGGTGCCGCGGCAACTCTAATATTCTCGGAATTCTGTGCTAAAGTGAGGGGTTCTCAAGGGTTATCGTCACTCCATGGCAGAACAGATCCTGCTGCAGGGCAAAATCCTGGGCATCGAGGAGTTCCTTCTCGCTGCGCCCGCCGAAGGGCGATCGGGGCGTTCCGCCGGTGAAGATCTTCTTACCGGGCGGTCGCAATGGATCTCGCTTTTGTGCGAAGTCCTGCCTCGGGCACTGCTGGCCGAACTGAACCTGGCGCGTATCTTATTGGGCTCGTCGGGCGGCGGGCAGTTCCTGGTGGTGCTCCCGGGAGAATCCCGCGAAGCGGCTGAGAACTTTCTGAACGCCGCGAATGCGCAGATCGGCGAACTGAGCAACGGAATCGTCAATCTGATCTGGGGTATTACCGACAACCTGGGCGATTGGGCGGTGATCCGGCGGCGCCTCAACGACGAACTGCAGCGCAAGCGAAATGCTCCGGTGGCCAATCCGGCCGCGGCATTTCAGCCGTTTTCGCGGCCGAGCCGTCCGGAAGCGGATGCCTATTTTGGCAAAGAACTGGGGAGCAAAGTGCGGGAGGCGACCAACATTGCCTGGTCGCCCGAGAATCCCGGAAAGATTACGGCCGGCGAGGGCAAGCACTCCTGGAGTTTGACTTCGAACCTGTCTCCCGATGGCATCATGGTGGCGCGGCACGCAGCGCCGTCGGACGACGGTAAGCAGGCCGCGCCGGTGCAAACGCTGGGACGGCGGGCGCAGGGCCGGTCGATCTGGGGTGTGCTCCGCGGCGATGTCGACAGCTTTGGTTTGCGGCTCCGCCGTGTTCCGTCGATTGAGGATCACGTGCCGTTGTCGGTGCTCTACAAGCAGTTTTTCGCGGGCGAACTGGAAGTGCTGTGCTCGCTGCCGGAGTTCTGGCGAAAGGTGACGATCATCTACTCGGGCGGCGACGATTTCGCGGTGTATGGTTCGTGGGACGCGCTGATCGCGCTGGCGCGCGAAGTTCAACGGCTGTTCCATCGCTTCACCGAAGAGAACCTTAAGGACTACCCGGGGCCGGAAGGCAAAACCATTTCGATGGCGATTGCGCTGGCGCCGGAGACATACTATCCGCTGGCCGCGGTGTACGAAGAGGCCGGCCGCAATCTCGACCTGGCGAAATCTTCGGATCGCGATTGCATCTATTTGCTCGGCCGAATCCTTGAGTGGCGCCAGCTTTACGACGCCGCGGAGTTGAAGGACGCGGTTACGCGGTTGATTCACGATTTCCGCATGTCGCGGCAATTCCTGTATCAGCTTCGCAGCTTTTACCGCCGCGACGCCTATGGCGAGGGCGCGGCGCAGACGCAGCATACCTGGCGCTTCCAGCGCCGGTTCAACCGGATCCTCAGCGGCACGCGCGACCGCGAATTTCAGAAACTGCGCACCCACCTGATCGGCGAAATGGCAGGACGCCGCTCGGCCGAAGTCAAGCTGCGGCCGGCGGGACTGGTGGCCCTCGAGTGGGCCAGATTGGTGACAGAGGTCTAGGACATGGCACAAGAGCAGGAGCAACGCAAGGAGAATCGTCCGCCCCGCGAAGGACGGCCGCAAGGCGGACCGCCGCGAGGCGACCGTCCCGGTGGCGATCGGGGCGAACGCGGCGATCGCGGGGACCGCGGCGATCGCGGCGACCGGCGTGGGCCCGACCGCGGGCGCCCCGAAGGTCCTCCGGAAATCGAACTGGAGAAACTGATCTCCGATAGCCTGTATCTCGACAATCAGGCGCACGCGATTGTGAGCCGCATGCGCGATATGGATTCGGGCACCAAGAGCCAGTTGCGGCGTTTGTACAGCGCGGTGCGCCGCGCCGTCCGCGCCCCGGAGGGCGAACGGCAGCACGAATTCGTGATGCTTCGCGCCCGGCTGGCGTACACCATCGCGCGCCACGGTTTGCGCAGTCTCGACCAGCTGGAGAAGCTGTTGTTGCAAGTGACCCGCAAGAACGATTCCCGCGGATACGAACGGTTCAAGGATCTATTTGAGGCCATTGTGGCTTATAACGAGTAACGCAGCCTACAACGAGTACGACATGAGCGCACATACTTCGCAAACCGAGTTGAAACTCATCGGCAAACTGATTCTCGAAGGCGAAATGCATTGCCACACCGGCCTGCACGTCGGCGCGGGCAAGGGGTCGCTGGAAATCGGCGGTTCCGATAATCCCGTGGTGAAGGACGCCTTCGGCCGTCCCTACGTGCCCGGCAGTTCGCTGCGCGGCAAGATCCGGTCGCTGCTCGAGCAGTCTTCCGGCCTGGCGGTTCCGGGCGAGTTGGTGTATCTATCCCGCCGCAAGGGCCAGGAGGTGCGCATTCATCAGAGCGACCGGCCGGATGACGAAATCTGTCTGCTCTTCGGCCGCAATCCGGGACGCATGGAGCGCGTGCAGGGCGAATCGCTCGATACGTCGCAAGCCACCCCGGCTCGGCTGTCGGTGTTCGACGCGCCGCTCGATCCCGACAGCATCACCGCGCAGATGCGCGAGAACCTCGACGACGAGTTGACCGAGGTCAAAAGCGAAAACGCCATCGACCGCATCACGTCGCAGGCCAATCCGCGGACACTCGAGCGTGTGCCGGCGGGCGCGAAATTCAAAATCCGCCTGGTGATGGACGTGCTTTGCGAAGAGGACGCTCCGCTGTTCCTGCGCGTGCTGGAGGGCCTGCGGCTTCTGGAGGACGATTCGCTGGGCGGTGGCGGATCGCGCGGTTCGGGACGGGTCGCATTTGCGAACTTGCGCCTGGTGTGGCGCGGCAAGAACTATTACGCGTCTGGCGCCGCCGAGAAAGAAATCAGCCCTGCTGCCACGCTCGCCGCCATTCAGACCGCCGTCAGCCAATCGCAGTTCGCTTTTACGCGCGAGGAGTAATGAACCCGGGACTCGTCGTCAAGCTTCGTCCCACCGGGCCGTGGCGCATCGGACCCGATTCGGGAGCGCGGAATCGCGTGGACTTCATCTACCACAGCGACACGCTCTATTCAGCCGTGACCGGCGCGTTGGCGTGGCTAGGTTCGCTGGACGGCTGGCTGGCCGCTACGGCTCGCGCCGCGGCCCCCGAGGTCTGCTTCAGTTCGTGTTTTCCATTCCTCGATGAGATCGGCTTTGTGGTGCCGCCGCGCACGATTTGGCCGCCGGCATCGCCCGCGCTGATGGCCTCGCGGACTCGATGGAAGAGCGCTCGCTTCGTGCCGCTGGGAATTGTGCAGGCGATACTGGCGGGTCGGACGCTCAAGGATTCCGATTGGAGCGTGGACGGTGCCAGCCAGTGCCTGGTGCCGAGCGGCCGTCCCGGACCGTTCCGAACCGATACGCGTTGGAATGCAGGCGTCGACCGGCTGACGGGATCGAGCGAACGGCATTCGACGACCTGTCTCGAATTCCGGCCGGGAGCGGGCTTGTGGAACGTGGTGTCGTTCCGCAATGAGGCCGCCCGAGACCGCTGGCTCGATCCCGTGAAAGCCGCCTTCCGGCTCCTCGCAGACACAGGTTTTGGAGGCGAGCGCTCGCGGGGATGGGGCCGGGCGGAAACCCCGGAGTTCATCGAGGGCCAATTGCCGGATGTCATTTTGCCGCCGGCTGCAGCGGCCGCGGCCGTTGCGGAGCCGGTGACGCCGGAGCCCGAGGTGGTGGCTGAGCCCGCCGCGGGAGCAGTGCCCGAGTCCGAGGTGGTGGCCGAGCCCGCGGCTGAAGCGGCGTCCGAGCCCGAGGTGGTAGGTGAGCCCGCTGCTGAAACGGCGCCTGAGCCCGTGATCGAAACCGTGCCCGAGCCGGAAGCAACGGCGGAGGCCGCCGATATGCCAGAGGTCAAGGCCGCGCCGGAGACGGTTGTGGAGACGTCCGCGGAAGCGAGAGTCGAGGCGCCCTCTGGGATTGCACCGTTGGTTCTTGAGGCGGAGCGGATTCCTGACGCGCCGTTTGCTGAAATCCACGAGGAACCTGCGGAAGCGTCTGCGGTTGTCGAGCCGCCGCAACAAACCGCGACCCCAGTGGAACCTGCCATGGCGCTCGAACCGGAGGCCACCGAACCGCCGGTTGCGGGGCAGACCGGGGAGCCCGCGGTGCCTCAGCCGTCGGAAGCGGAAGTTGGTTCTGTTGAGCCGGCATCGGAGGAACCGGCAGTAGGCGTCGGTATCAGTGCCGGCACGGCAGGCACGAGTGCCCGCGCCACGGAGCACTGGTTGCTTTCGCTATTTACTCCGGCGCCGGACGACGCCATCGATTGGAGCCGGGGGAATTACTCGCTGATGATTCGCGGCGGCCGGGTGGAATCTCCGGCGGGTTCCGGCGAACCGAAGAAGCTGCTGCAGATGATCTCCGAGGGCTCGGTGCTTTGCGGCGTCCTGGCGCCGACGGGGTCGGCATCCGACGTCGCCCCGGAAGGGTTCCCCCATCCGGTGTTCCGGGCGGGGTTCGCGGTGGCCATTCCGCTGCCGGAAGGCAGGAGTTGATATGCGCTATCGTCTCACTTGCCTGACTCCGCTGCTGGTCGGCGATGGACGCAAACTCAGTCCCATCGATTACATGGTCTGGAAGGACCATGTCAACGTGCTCGACCAGTGGCGAATCTTTCGTCTGCTGGCGAAAGGGCCGCGGCTGGAAGGGTATCTATCCCAGCTCAAAAAGGCAGATAAGCTGGACTTCGCATCGTGGGGAGGGTTCGCGCAGAATTTCGCCGGCCGGCGTATTCCATTCGAGAACGTTGCCTATCCGGCGTATTGGAATCGCGCCACGGGCGATAGTCTGCACATTCCCACATTCGCGTCGGGCGCATCAGGCCCTTATATGCCGGGCTCCGCCATCAAGGGGGCGCTGCGCACCGGCATGGTATTCGCGAACTGGCGGGAGAATATGCTGCCGGATGTGCTGAGCCGGGTGAAGGGCGATCGCCTTCCACGCCGTCCGGCGGAATCGGCTGAGGAGCAGGCGCTCGGTCCGGCAGGCGCAAACCGGATGCGCTATTTCGGTGCGGGCGATTCCGCGACGGTGCCCCATTCGATTTTCAAAATCTATCTGCTGCGGACGTCAACGCTGCTGCCTCGCGCGGCCGGGTATGCGTTGGGGTGGAAACAGAGCCCGCGCGGAGCCGCCGATGGCGCGCGGCCGGACGACTCCACGCCGGCGTTCGCCGAGATGGCTGCTCCCGGATCGATCTTCACCGGCGACTGGAACGAGAAGCAATTCTTCCTCAACCCCGAGATCAGGCGCGCCGTGCGCTGGCCGGAAGGTTTCGATCGCGCGCGGATTTTCGAGGCAGTCAATGTTTATGCCGCCGGTCTGCTGATGCTGCAACGGCAATACGCCTCGTGGGCCGGGCTCGGTCTGCTGGATAAGAACCTGGAGGAATTGGAGCAACGGTTGGCGGCGGCGCGCCAGAATGGATCGTGCCTGCTCTCGCTCGGTTGGGGCGGCGGATTGTGCGCCAAGAGCGCATGGCTGGACTCGACCAACGCCGATTACCGGCAGATCCTGTCCCAATTCGGCTTCTACAATCGGGCGCTGGCGTCGAATCTGCCCTTCCCGAAAACGCGCCGGATCGTGTTTCTCAATAACCGTCCGGCGACACTGCCGGGATGGGTGGAACTGGCGATCGAGTAGAACTCGCGAGTCCTGATTCAACTGACTTCGCGAGTCGCCCGTGAAAACGCGCGTCGTGTCGTCGGCAGAATCAATCTGAGCGCGATCAGTTACACTCGGTTGTTCGGTGGGCACCACGGCGGCGAGCAAATCCCTCACGTTGTCGATCACTTTGGCGTGCGCGCTGCTTGCACTGGCGATTCTGCCCGTCTGGTCGCTCTACTTCGACGTCGTCCCCAAAGTTGCTATTCTGCTGGCCGCGACGGCAATCTGGATAGTCCGGATCGGGCAGTGATACATGGCGACACACTGTGCGTCATCGACCGCGCCTGGGCGGTCCTATTTGTCAGCGGGTGTACCACGATTCCCCGTTTCATTGCCCACTTCCCACTGCGCGGCGCGACTTAGACGCGAGAGTCTATGCTTCGTTCCGACTGTGGAAGCAGCCTGGCGGAATTCAGTATGAACAGAAGCTCGGAAGACACATGAATCAACGCGGCCAGAACCGGATTTAACATGCCAAAAGCGGCCAGCAGTACGCCGACACTATCCACAGCGAGCGTGCCGACGAAGTTCGCCATGATGATCGACCGGCAGCGGCGTGCGAGCTTCAGTACTTCGGCGAAACGAAACAGGTCGTCGCCAAGTAAGACCACCGAAGCGCTTTCACGGGCCACATCCGTGCCGGAGCCCATCGCGATACCTACATGCGCCTCCATAAGTGCCGGAGCGTCGTTTACACCGTCCCCAACCATGGCCACGGTCCGGCCGGCAGAGCGCAATTCCCGTACGCGGGAGACCTTCTGGTCAGGCAACAGTTCGGATGCGACTTCATCCACGCCGAGTTGTTTGGCGGTCGCATCGGCGATCTCCTTGCGGTCGCCGGTAAGCAGAATTGTGCGAAGGCCGAGTCGTTTCATCTCCGCTACAGCCGTGGTGGCTTCGGCACGAAGGACGTCGGCAATACGAATCTCGCCCAGTACACGGCCGCGCGAGGCGACCATAGCGACAGAATAGTGATCGCTACCGTTGCCACCCGCCGGAATCGCGATTCCCTGCTCCTCGAGGAAAGCGCGAGTTCCGACACATGTAGATTGGCCATCGACTTCACATGCGATGCCCTTGCCGGGGACATAGCGAAACGCGCCCGGTTCGCCGACGTGCTGGCCCTGCTCGGATGCTTTTTTCAAGACCGCTTTCGCCAGCGGATGCTCCGAAAAACGCTCGGCCGTGGCGGCAATGCGAAGCACCTCAGTGGAGCTCGTGCCGTTGTATGTCTGGATGGCGAGAACTTCGGGTGTGCCCAGAGTCAGAGTGCCGGTTTTATCGAGCACCACGGTATCGACTGCACTCAGGATTTCGAGGTACAGGCCGCCTTTGACAATGGCGCCCTTTCTGGCGGCGCGGCCAATAGCGCCGAGAATAGCCAGCGGAGTGCCGGCGGCAATGCCGCAAGCGCCCGCCACCACGATGACGGAGATGGTGGAACGTGCGTTGTGGGTGATGAAGAGCGTGAGCGCCGCGCAGCCTAGCGCGAAATAAACCAGGTACCCCGCCAGGCGGTCCGCTGTCCGCTGAATTGGCGCGCGAGAACGTTCCGCCCGTTCCACCGCCTGGATGATCCGTCCGAAGGCGGTGTCACGCCCGATCCTATCCGTTTGAATCTCCAGGACGCCCGACTGGTTGATGGTTCCGGCAAAAACCTGCGCACCCACCACCTTTTCCACCGGCATGGACTCGCCGGTAATCGCGGACTGATCCACGAAGGAATGGCCGGAAGCGACCGAACCATCCACGGGAATGCGTCCGCCCGGCCGAACCAGGACCATATCGCCGACCTGGATTTCGGTGAGATGACGCTCCGAGACGCTTCCCAGCAATCGCACCTCGACCTGCTGCGGAAGCAGGTCCAGCAACTCGCGAATAGCCCTTCGCCCACGACCCACCGTCATGCCTTCGAGAATCTCAGCGATCAGAACGAACACCGTGATGAGCAAAGCCGTGAAGAACTCCCCGATGGCGGAAGCCGCAACCAGAGCGATGGTCATAGAAAGCTCCATCGTCATGTGGTGCTCCAGCAGATCGGTCAGGGCCTCTTTGAAGATCGGGTATCCTCCCACCATGACACCGATGAGCGCCAGGATATCCACTCCCTTCAAACGCGGGACGAGCTGTGACCAAACCAGAATGAGAATGACAGCTACGAACGCGACTCGGGCCCATTCGCGCCACCCTTCTCCATGGTCATGTTCATGATCATCCTCGTCGTGGTCGTGCTGGTGGTTTTGCTCAGCCGGTTTTGTGCCGGGCGTTTTCGGTTGGGCGAGATGGGCATTCGCCATAATTCCCCTCCTAAAAGATCGTTCATCCCAGATCCTTCGCCGATGGACGACGAAAAACGACCGTCCGCGTGCGCAACACAGCTATCTCAAATAAGACCGCAGGACATCAATCAATTGCTGAGTGGCTTTGGCTTTCTCGGAACGCGGGTCCTGGTCGGGATCCACCACATGAAATCGGATATGTCCATCGAGCACCTCCGCCATTAATGCGTTGATGGCCCCTCGCAGAGCCGAAATGGTGTGGAGGATGTCTGAGCAATCGGCCTCCCGGTCGATGGCCGTTTCGATGGATTCCACCTGTCCGCGAATCCGGCGCACACGATTGAGCATCTTCTTTTTGTCGCGAATAATGTGAGCCAAGAGTCCACCTCCGTGGATTGGTTTATAGTATACCCCGTATGGTATAAGAGGAGCACGGAAATTGTGGGCGATGAGTTCCGAATTCGAGATGCGG